>ENA-OWZE01000015-OWZE01000015.1-human-gut-metagenome-genome-assembly--contig:-NODE-15-length-111807-cov-18.077538_pt1 | contig 111807 bp, 94 predicted proteins | sample MGYA00249759_ERZ652104 | MGnify/ENA primary metagenome ERZ652104 (study PRJEB26925, sample SAMN05827048) | human gut metagenome | biome: ENVO:2100002; feature: ENVO:00000062; material: ENVO:00002003...
GGTTTCCGGCATTTGTTTTATCAAATGGCTCTGGTTTGGCTCTATTTGTGGGGAGTAGTAATGAGTTGGAGGTATAGTAATGGATAATTTAGAAGTGAAATTTTATGATACAGTTAATGATGAACTATTAAAATTTGCAGTAATTATCTCACAGAGTAACGGCAAGTGGGTATTTTGCAAGCATAAAGAAAGAGATACATATGAAGTGCCAGGAGGGCATAGAGAAGCTGGGGAGAACATTTTTGAAACAGCTAAAAGAGAGTTGCAGGAAGAAACAGGTGCAGTTAGATTTGAGATAAAGCCAATCTGTGTTTACTCAGTAACAGGTAAGAACAGAGTAAATGATACAGGTGAGGAAACATTTGGACTGCTTTGTTTTGCAGAGATAACAGAGTTTGCTAAAGAATTACATAGCGAAATGGAGAAGGTTGTGCTTATGGACGAGTTGCCTGAGAACTGGACATATCCGTTGATACAGCCGAAACTTATTGAGGAATGGGATAGAAGAGAAAAGGTAAAGAGATAATGAGAAACGATATTATAGAATATTTGCAGAAAGAAGTTTATCGTAGATGCAAGTATCCAACTAATAAATTTGGAATGGGGTGCTATTACCATATTGAAGCTGTGGTGAAAAATGCAGAGATATTGGCAGGAAAATATGGAGCTGATAAGGAAGTAGTGATTATAGCTGCATGGTTACATGATATAGCTTCGATAACTGACTATGCCATGTATGAGGAACATCATAAATATGGAGCAGATATTGCTAAAGAAATTTTAAATGAACTTAATTATGATAAAGAAAAAATTGCATTAGTACAAAAATGCATTTTAAATCATAGAGGTAGCGTAAAGCTTGAAAGGAACAGTATTGAAGAATTGTGTGTAGCAGACGCCGATGCAATTTCACATTTTGATAGTGTGCCAAGTTTACTTTATTTAGCTTATGTAGAGAAAGGTACGGATATAGAGCATGGGGCAAGTTTTGTGAGGGGAAAGCTTGAACGAAGCTATAATAAGCTGACAGATCAGAGTAAAGAAATTTACAAGGAGAAATATGAGCAGGTGATGGCCGTATTGGGCTGATTGAAGTTATTATTGGGGAAATTGAGGAATGCAAATATATTATAGAATATTATCAGGTTAGGGATATAGCACTGAACTTTTAAGGTTTGGTGCGATTTTTGTTTATAAGAAATAGGTGCAGAAAATGAATTATATAAACGAAAATGTGAAAGTAAAGAAATTTGCAAAGGAAGTAATTAAAAAAATAACAGAATAGTGATTGTTATAAGTTAAGACAAATGATATATTTAATAAAGTAATATATAATAAATATTATACAGAAAGGAAGAAAAATATGAATAAAAAGCCAATATTAGCGATTTGTTATGATTTTGATAAAACATTATCTCCAAATGATATGCAGGCACAGGGATATATACAATCAATAGATTATGATGTATCAGAGTTTTGGAAACAATCAAATCAATTAGCTGCAGAAAATGATATGGATCAGAATTTGGCTTACATGTATATGATGCTTGATAGATCAAGAGGAAGAGTATTATTTACAAAAGAAACATTACATGAAAATGGCAGAAAAGTACAATTATTTCCAGGTGTTAGAACATGGTTTGATAGAATAAATCAATATGGAGCGGATAAAGGTGTGGAAGTAGAGCACTATATTATATCATCTGGTTTAAAGGAAATGATTGAGGGAACAGAAGTAGCAGATAAATTTACGAAAATATATGCGAGTTCATTTTATTTTGATAATGCTGGCGTGGCTGTATGGCCGGCTCAGGTTGTAAATTATACCAATAAAACCCAGTTTTTATTTAGAATAGAAAAGGGAGTTCTTGATGTAAATAATCAGGGAGTTAATTCATATTTTGAAGCTAATCAATATAGAGTGCCTTTTAGAAATATGGTATATATTGGAGATAGTGATACGGATATACCTTGCATGAAACTTGTTAATATAAATGGTGGACATTCAATAGGGGTATATAATTCAGAAACTAAAGATAAGTCAAAAGTATTTAAAATGCTTGATGAAAATAGAATAAAATATTTTGCTCCGGCAGATTATACAGAGGGATCAAAGCTTGAATGCCTGGTAAAACGGATAATAGATAGAACCATTTCAAATGAGATTTTGGAAAGTATTCATTATGATTGTATTTCAGAAAAAAAAGAAGAGACAAAAGGACAAAGTGAAGATGAACTTAAGAAAGAAGAACTAATTAATAAACTTGAAGATAGTTCAAACTTTGCAAATACACATGCTATTATAGAACAATTATCTAATATTATAGAATGGTCAGAAGCTCAGAAATCTAAATTATTCAAGATTGCACTTGAAAATAACCAAGTTACATATATTCTGAAAGATAATGATGTAAAAGCATTTTATGATATGATATGTAAAGATAATGATAGTGAAGAGGCTAAGAAAATAAAAGAGATTATGAATGATTAGGAATAGATTAAGAAAAGTTATTTATGTATTCAAAGGTACTATTTTGAATAATTTTTTCTAATAACAACCAGAAACAGTGAGGCCTAAATGGATACAAGATATTATATGATTATTATCAAGGGTGAGATAAAGACAACCGAAGTAATGTCATGTGTGTACGATACCAATGTACATAAATGGAACGTGAAATTTAATAATGGGAAAAGCTATCTCTATGCATATATGAATGTTGAGAAATTAACTAAGCCGGATGTTTTAAATCCTAAGTCGTATCGTATTAGCAGAGAGGGACGGGAGTTTTTTGAGATAGATTCAATATCTGTATTCAGGGGTAGACAGGAGTCTTATTGGCATATTTGTTTTAAAGACGGCAGTGAACGGGATTACCATGAGAGCGATTTGCATATTGCAGAGTCATGCCTGAATGATAAAAGGTCTGCCGATGTATTCCAATATATAAAGCAGATTGCTGAATTGAGTAATATTAGAAATGAAGAGACGGGTGAAAAATTATTACCTAAAAGATTTGATAAAATTACTTATGTTGGTAATGAGGTTGCATTAGCGAAATATTTGGATCCTTCTTTATTGAATACTGATAAAAGAGGGGGAGAATATGTTACGATATTTCCATTTGGCTGTAATAACAGTCAGTATAATGCTGTAAAAAATGCGATGGAGAATCAGATAAGTGTAATACAAGGACCGCCGGGAACAGGTAAAACACAGACGATATTAAATATTATCGCTAATATATTGATGCAGGACAAAACGGTACAGATTGTATCTAATAATAATTCTGCAACTGAAAATGTATATGACAAACTGTCTTCGCCACAGTATAATCTGGGATTTGTTGCTGCAACACTGGGAAGTTCTAAAAATAAGAAAACATTTGTTGAGCATCAGGATTCATCTTATCCTGATTTTTTAACTTGGAAAATGTCTGAAGAATTTGGTGAAATGCGTAAGAAAATATCAGAGCAATCCGCTAGGTTAAAAGAATTTTTTGATAAACAGGAAAAACTTGCTTATTTAAGGCAGGAATTATCTCAATTAGTTACAGAACAGCAATATTTTAACCAGTATGTTGAAGAATCCGATGTTAATACAGATAATATAAAGTGCAAGAAAATGTTATCATCAAAACAATGGATGATGTTATGGCAGGAGTGTCAGGCAATATCAGAGGAGAAAAAGACAATAGGATTCTGGTTTAAAATAAAGACATTTTTCAAGTATGGCATAACACACTGGAGTTTTTATAAGCAGGAATTTTCAAAGATAATTACAACATTTCAGGCTATGTATTATAAGGCAAAAGAAAAAGAATTATCTAAGCAGATTTCAGATATTGAGGGATATTTAAACGGTGTTGATAAGCATTTGCTTAACGATTTATGTGACAATTCAATGATTTTACTAAAAGACAAGCTGGCAAGAAGATATGAAGGGAACGACAGCCGGAGAGTATTTAGTGAGGATAATCTGTGGAAGGAATCCAATGATGTATTGAAGGAGTATCCGGTTATATTAAGTACCACATTTTCATCAAGAAATAGTCTGAATTCAGATGTGGTATATGATTATCTTATTATGGACGAGGCATCACAGGTAGATATTGCAACAGGGGCTTTAGCACTTTCTTGTGCGAGAAATGTGGTTATTGTGGGAGATACTAAGCAGCTTCCAAATGTTGTTACAGAAGATATGAGGGTCAGAGCAAAAGCTATATTTGATACATATAATCTGAAAGAAGGATATCAGTTTACAAAGAGCTTTTTGCAGTCAATTCTGGATATTATGCCTGATGTAACACAGACATTATTGCGAGAGCATTATAGGTGTCATCCTAAAATAATTAATTTCTGCAATCAGAAATTTTATCGTGGTGAACTGATTATTATGACAAAGGATAATGGCGAAGATGATGTTTTGTCAGTGGTGAAAACAGTTGCCGGGAATCATGAACGAAATCATTACAGTCAGCGTCAGATAGATGTTATAAAAAATGAAATTATGCCTAAATATAATTTCAACCCGGAAGAAACGGGGATTATTGCTCCGTACAGGAATCAGGTTGAAGCATTGAACAGGGAGATAACAGATATTGATGCAGCTACCGTACATAAGTTTCAGGGCAAGGAGAAAGACAATATTATTATATCCACTGTAGATGATGAAATATCAGATTTTGCGGATGATCCGTATTTGATTAATGTTGCAGTTTCAAGGGCAAAAAAGAAACTGATGTTGGTTGTGACTGGAAATGAGCAGTCAAAAGAACACAATATAACAGATTTAATAGATTACATTCAGTATAATAATTTTGAAGTTGTTGAGAGTAAGATTTATTCAATCTTTGATTATCTTTACAAGCAGTATACTGAGGAAAGAATAGCATATTTGCAGAAATATAAAAAGATATCAGAATATGACTCTGAGAATCTTATGTATTCATTGATACAGGAAATAATTGCGGATAATAAGTATTCAAGTTTAGATGTTATTTGTCATTTTCCATTGAATATGCTGATTAAAAATCCTCAACTATTAAATGACAGAGAGTGCTAGTATGCAATGAATCCTGCAACACATCTGGATTTTCTGATTTACAACAGAATCAGTAAAAAGCCGGTTTTAGCGATTGAAGTTGATGGATATGAATTTCATAAAAAGGATACCGTGCAGGCTTCAAGAGATTTATTAAAGGACCGCATAATGGATTTGTATGAAATTCCATTATTAAGATTTAAGACTAATGGCAGCAGTGAAAGAGAAAAGATTGCAGGAATGTTGGATAAGCTGGTTGGATAGTCGAGAGGAAATAATCCTATTATAGTGGAGATATCGTACTAAACTTTGAAAGTTTGGTACGATTTTTATATTTATAAGAAAGAGAATGCTCAAAAAGGATTAAAATATTATTGTAGGGAACTTCTTGTAGATTAACAGAAAAATAGGTAAAATATTTTAGTTAAGTTAAATATAAAAATAAATGAGAGTCACCTTAGAGTGGCTCTTATTTTGTATATTTTTAATAAACAGTATATAACAGTTGACAACACACATCAACTGTTATATACTGTTTATCACAAAGGAGAAAAGAAAAATATGCATATTATATTAAATCATTCTTCCATGGTTCCGATTTACGAACAGCTTATGGAGCAGATAAAGTCAGAGATTATCCAGTCTGTATTAAAAGAGGGAGAGGCACTTCCGTCTGTGAGGACGCTTGCAGGGGAACTTCGCATCAGCGCGCTGACTGTAAAGAAAGCTTATGACAAGTTAGAAGAGGAAGGCTTTGTTACGACTGTTCACGGAAAGGGAACATATGTGACTGCTTCGGATAAACAGCTTGCGTCGGAGGCGAGAAGAATTGCTGTGGAAGAGGACTTTGACAAAGCCATTGACCGGGCAGTGGCAATTGGGATGGAGAAAGAAGAAATCTTAGAGGTTGTAAAGCTCATACTTGATGAGAAATAGAAAGGCGAATTATGATAACAATGCAGAATGTCCGAAAAAAATATAAGGACTTTGAACTGGAACTATCCTTGGAAATACCAGAGGGGAGAATTACAGGGTTTGTAGGAAAAAACGGCGCAGGAAAAAGTACGGCAATTAAACTGATACTTGGACTGGTAAAGCCGGATGCTGGAAAGATTTGTGTGTTTGGTAACGAAGGTGGAGAGCTTCCGGCTGCGGTAAAGCAGAAAATCGGAGTATCTTTGACGGAGGCAGGCTTTAGTTCACAATTTACGGTGGAAGATGTCTGGCATATCCTTGCTAAAATGTATCCTGATTTCCAGAAGGATTTTTTTGACCAAAAATGTGAGGCTTTAAAGCTTCCACGGAAGAAGAAATTAAAAGAATTTTCCACAGGTATGAAAGCAAAACTGAGGGTGCTGACAGCAATCAGCCATAAAGCTGATTTGTTGATTTTAGATGAGCCGACCGCAGGGCTTGATGTGGAGGCAAGGAATGAAATCCTTGATTTGCTACGGGAATATATAGCGCAGGACGAGAAGCGCACAATATTGATTACATCGCACATTTCCACAGATTTGGAGTCACTTTGTGACGACATTTATCTCATTCATGACGGAAAAATCATTTTGCATGAGGATACAGATGTTATTTTAGAGCAGTATGGCATTTTGAAGGTGAATGAGGAGCAATACAGGACATTAGACAAGACAGCAGTCATAAAAGCGCAGAAAGAAACCTATGGTTACGCCTGCTTTACTAATGACAGAAGATTTTATCAGGAAAATTATCCGCAGATTGCGGTGGAGCAGGGCGGAATTGATGAATTAATTCTTATGATGACGGGAGGGTACAGATAATGGCAGGTTTAATAGAAAAAGATATCCGGTTAATGTGGTGTAATAAACAGGCATTAATTTTATTTCTTATCATTGGAGTGGTGATAGGATTACAGAATGAAGCGGTTATCCTGGGGTGGTTGCCGTTTGTAATCAGTATTTTTCTGATAAATACAGTTACCTATGACGAGCTTGATAAAGGATATGGATTTTTGATGACTTTGCCAATTGATGCAGAAACGTATGTGAGGGAAAAATATTTTTTCTGTCTTACAGGAGGAACGGTTTCATGGCTTGTGGCAGCGGGACTTTACATGATCATGGAAATGAAACAGCAGATGCCGGTAGACATGGCTTCCCAGATTCCTATGGTATTGGTGTTTCTACCAGTTACGGCATTGTTGATTGCATTATTGATTCCGCTGCAGCTAGTATCAGGAGTAGAAAAGAGCAGAGTAGTCATTTCGGGGGCATGTGGTGTAATGGGAGCGTCTGTCATTGCATTTGCGAAGCTGGTAAGGACAAATGTATTAAGTGCCGTTTCATTTTTAAACCAAATGAATGGCTGGATACTTGCAGGAATTGCAGTGGTAGTGACAGTACTTCTCATACTGCTCTCTTATGCAATTAGTGTCCGGATTATGGAAAAGAAAGAATTTTAGAAAAAATATTTAAGCGGGACATTCATAAATAAAAGAGTGTCCCGCTTATTAATGCATATTAGAAATTATCACCATTCCATCCCCAGTTAGAAACAGCCTGATATTTTACATAGACATGATCTGGTGCGATGCCAAGAACATCTTTAAAAATGTCACATATCTGGCCAGTCAGTTTAGAAAAGGCAGATGGATTTTCACTGCCGTAAACGCTGACCTCGACCATAGCTATAGGCTCGGCATTGCTTCCTCTGAAATAGAGTCTGTAATCAGGCTCAAAACCGACCATAAGCCAGCTTTCAGATTTGCCGGGAATAGTCTGGATAGCCTGTCCAAGGCGTGATTTAATCTCTGTTTCCTGCGCTTCTGAGAGAGAAGTGCTTATCTTAGAATTAATAAATGGCATATGTTACCTCATTTCTGCGCCGCAGGCGCGTGTATTCATGTGATGATTATAGCACTTTACATATGTCAAAGAAATATATTAATTGTCAGTACCTTCCTTGATGCCGTGGCGCTCTGCATATCCAGTCAGGATAAGTGTGAGCGCACCGTCGCCTGTTACATTGCAGGCTGTTCCGAAGCTGTCCTGAAGTGCAAATATTGTAAGCATAAGGGCAGTTCCAGTGTCGTTAAATCCAAGCACGCCGGTAATAAGTCCGAGCGAAGCCATAACTGTTCCGCCAGGTACGCCAGGTGCGCCGATTGCAAATATTCCGAGAAGCACGCAAAACAGAATCATAGTTCCGGCTGATGGAATAGTGCCATACAAAATCTTTGATACAGTCATGCAGAAAAATACCTCTGTCAGCACTGAGCCGCATAAATGTATATTTGCAAACAAAGGAATTCCAAATGAAACCATGTCCTTTCTCAAAACCTTTGATTTGCCGGCACACTGGAGTGCAACTGCGAGTGTGGCAGCAGATGACATTGTTCCAATTGATGTCAGGTATGCAGGACCGTAATGTCTGATTACTTCAATCGGGTTCTTCTTAGAATACAATCCTGCGATTGTGTAAAGCAGAGTCATCCAAATGTAATGTCCGATTAATACAATAATTATGATTTTCAGGAACACAGGAACCTGCTTTGTTATTGAACCTTCGTATGAGAGTCCGCAGAAAGTGAGTCCGATGAAAAATGGAAGAATCGGTATCATGATTTTTGAAACTATCGCAAGCACGATTTTCTGGAATTCTTCAAGAATATTTGAAATCAATTCTGCTTTTGTCCAAGCGGCAGCAAGTCCAATCATAATCGAGAACACAAGTGCACTCATAACAGGCATTATCTGCGGGATTGATAATTCGAAAACCGCAGCCGGAAGCTCTTTCAATCCATCAGCAGTAGAGGATATTGACAAATGTGGTATCAAAAGATATCCGGATGCTGTAGAGAAAAGTGCAGCACCAACTGATGATGTATATGCGATTGTAACTGCAATCAGAAGAAGCTTTGATGCATTTTTACCCATCTGAGTAATCGAAGGCGCAATAAATGCAATGATTATCAGAGGTATGCAGAAATTAATTATCTGATTGAGAATATATTTCAGAGTTACAACGATATTCAAAATGGCGCGTGAAAATGAATTGCCATCAGTTGAACTTAACAGTAGTCCCACCATGACGCCGGCAATAACACTCACCAGCAATTTAAACGGCAGGCTGCGAAAAATACTATTTTTCTTCATTTAATAAATCTCCTTCATTGGTGTAGTTAATAAAAATTATAATATAGGCTGGGAAAAATAACAATGGAAAGGTTTGGAGACATGGCTTCCCAGATTTCTGTGGTATTGGTGTTTCTGCCGGTTACGGCATTGTTGATTGCATTTGCGAAGCTGGTAAAGACAAATGTATTAAGTGCTTTTTTGCTCTCTTATGCAATTAGTGTGCAGATTATGGAAAGAAAAGAATTTTAGAAAATATATAAGCGGGACATTCATAAAAGAGTGTCCCGCTTATTAATGCGTATTAGAAATTATCTCCATTCCAGCCCCAGTTAGAAACGGCCTGATACTTTACATAGACATGATCTGGTGCAATTCCAAGAACATCTTTAAAAATGTCACATATCTGGCCAGTGAGTTTAGAAAAGGCAGATGGATTCTCACTGCCGTAAACGCTGACCTCGACCATAGCCATAGGCTCGGCATTGCTTCCTCTAAAGTAGAGCTTGTAGTCAGGCTCAAAACCGACCATGAGCCAATTTTCTGACTTGCCAGGAATTGTCTGGATAGCCTGACCTAAACGTGCTTTGATTTCGGTTTCCTGTGCTTCTGTAAGAGAAGTGCTTATCTTAGAATTAATAAATGGCATATGTTACCTCATTTCTGCGCCGCAGGCGCGTGTATTCATGTGCTGATTATAGCATTTTATATATTTCAAAGAAACATATTAATTGTCAGAGCCGTCAATAACGCCCACCAGCAATTTAAACGGCAGGCTGCGAAAAACTATTTTTCTTAATTTAATAAAACACCTTCATTGGTGTAGTTAATAAAAATATAATATAGGCTGGGGAAAATAATAATGGAAAGGGTTTTTGGGGTTAACTTTAATATGTAATTTAACTAAATTACATGTTGACAAAATAATCTAACGTGTTATCATAATGGTGTAATTTAACTAAATTACAGAAAGGAGCTGCGATGAAATTAGAACAATTAAGTGATGTAGTTAGCTTTACAATAGGTAAAAATCCTACGAGAATTAAAGAGCAGGAATTAATTTTGTATTCGTTAGAAGATTTCGAAAATGATTTGTATGGAATAACAGAGCAAAGTAATAAATCAGAATGTATCATTAATCTTATAAAATCAAAAGTAGCTCCAGTTTCAGTTGATAATAAAGATAAATGTATTACATCAAATTTTCTAAAATGTGAATTTAATGAGCAAATACTGGATAAGTGGTATTTTTGTTATCAATTTAATGAAGGAAAAGATTTTGAACAGCAAATAGCAATGGTTCATCAGGGAACAACATTAAGCGTAAAGAAGCTTAATATGAAAATAGTAGGAGAACTGAAAATAAGATTGCCTGATATAGAAACACAACATAAGATTGGGGAAATATATAGACAGTCTTTAGTGCAAAATCGCCTAATGATAAAGCAGGCAGAGAATATTAAAAAATTAACTCTTACAATTATAAGGAAACTCGAGGAGGATTAAAAATGGCAGAAAGTAAAGATTTATTGCAGGTATTATGGAGTGGAGCAGATGTGCTCCGAGGAAAGATGGATGCGAATGAGTACAAAACATATTTATTAGGATTAGTATTTTATAAATATTTGTCTGATTCATATTTAGCAAAAGTGTATGATTTGTTGAATGATGAGACACCAGATGATTTACAAGAAGCACAAAAGCAATATGAAGAAGTAATGAAAACAGTGGATGCAAAGGATTTATTACAGGAATTAAGAGAGTCAATGCATTATACACTTGATCCAGATATGACATATGTAAGTATATTAAATGATGCTAAGGAAAATGCATTTAATAGAGAAAAATTGCAGGCTGCATTTAATCGTATTCAGGAATCAGATGAATTATTTAATGGATTGTTTGCTGATGTGGATTTATATTCTAACAGATTAGGAACAGGAGATCAGAAACAGAGTGCTACAATAGCAGAAGTAATAAAAGTGCTTGATGGAGCAGACTTAATTCATGCAAAAGGAGATGTTCTTGGAAATGCATATGAGTATTTAATAGGACAGTTTGCATCGGAAACTGGTAAGAAAGCAGGCGAATTTTATACTCCACATGGACCTGCACAGATTCTTTGTAGAATCGCAATGACAGGGCAGGAAAATAAAAAGGGGCTTCAGGTTTATGATCCATGTATGGGTTCAGGTTCTTTAATGCTCAGTTGTAGAAATTATTCAACAGAACCAGATTATATTAAGTACTATGGTCAGGAGCTTATGCCATCAACTTATAATTTAGCAAGAATGAATATGTTTTTACATAGAGTTCATCCTGAAAATCAGCATTTAAGAAATGGAGATACATTAGATGCTGACTGGCCTACTGATGAAGAGACAGAATTTGATGTTGTTACTATGAATCCTCCTTATTCAGCTAAATGGTCTGCAGCAGAAGGATTTAAACAAGATGAAAGATTTATGGATTACGGGGGAAAACTTGCACCTAAGTCAAAAGCTGACTATGCATTTTTACTTCATGGTTTTTATCATCTGAAGCAGACAGGAACAATGGCAATCGTACTTCCTCATGGAGTGTTATTTAGAGGGGCTGCTGAAGGAGCAATCAGAGAAACCTTACTGAAAAATGGTTCTATATATGCAGTAATTGGTTTGCCAGCTAACATGTTTTATAATACATCAATTCCAACATGTATAGTAGTTCTTAAAAAACATAGAGAGGGTAGAGATGTCCTTTTTATAGATGCATCTAATCTCTATGAAAAAGAAAAAAAGCAAAATGTAATGAATGAAGAACATATTGATAAAGTATTAGAACTCTATAATAATAGAAAATCTGTAGATAAACTTGCATATCTGGCCTCATATGAAGATATAAAAGCAAATGATTATAATCTTAATATTCCTAGATATGTAGATACAAGTGAAGAAGAGGATGAAATAGATATAAAAGCACTTACAGATAGCATAAAAGAGACCAATAAGGCTATTAAGGAAAGTAATACAGTCTTAGTTGATATGCTTAATAATCTTACATTTAGCTCATCTGAGACAGAAACAGCAATTAATGAATTTATAGAGATTCTTAAGGAGGTGTAAGAATGGGAAATACACCTAATATTAGATTCAAAGGATTTACTGATGATTGGGAACAGCGTAAGTTGGGGGATATGGGTTCAACTTTCACTGGCTTGTCAGGAAAAACTAAAGAAGATTTTGGACATGGAGATGCACAGTTTATAACTTATATGAATGTGTTTTCTAACCCTGTAGCAAATCTTGAAATGACAGAAGCTGTAGAAATAGATGCTAATCAAAACAGTGTCAAGAAGGGAGATGTATTTTTTACTACATCTTCAGAAACACCAGAAGAAGTAGGTATGTCCTGTGTAATGCCTGAAAATAAAGATAATATCTATCTTAACAGCTTTTGTTTTGGATATAGACCAACAGAGAAATTTGATTTGGATTATCTTGCATATGTTTTGCGGGCAGATTCTTTTAGAAAAGAAATGACATTTTTGGCACAGGGAATTTCGAGATACAATATTTCAAAGAATAAGGTTATGGAAGTATCTATTCCTGTTCCAAATTTAGAAGAACAAACTATGATTGGGCGGTATTTTTCAACCCTCGACCACCTCATCACTCTTCATCGGCGTGCGTATTACAATAAAAAAGGAGGACTTACAAATGTACACAACGACAACCAACAACACTATGCTATTCTGTGATTACTACAAACAATGGATTACAGTCTATAAGGAGGGAGCTATTCGACCTGTTACCATGAGCAAATATAATATGGCTCATCAATGGCTTGAGAAGCTTATTCCTAACCTAACTATTGGTGAACTTGATCGTTTTTCTTACCAGAAGCTTCTTAATGATTATGCAATATCCCACGAACGACAAACTACAATGGATTTTCATCATCACCTCAAATGTGCAATCCTTGATGCCGTTGATGAAGGGCTTATTCTAAGAGATCCTACCAGAAAAGCAATTATTAAAGGAAAGACGCCTCGTAAGAAAAAACCTAAGTATCTTAACCAATATGAACTTCACAAACTATTGGATAATCTTGATTTAAAATCGGAGGTTAATTTAGACTGGCTTATCCTGTTAATTGCTAAAACAGGAATGCGTTTTTCTGAGGCACTGGCACTTACACCTAAAGATTTTGACTTGTCTCGTCAGATGCTTTCAGTTTCTAAGACATGGGATTATAAAAATCATACCGGTTTTCTTCCTACCAAAAATAAATCTTCTATCAGAAAGATACCGTTAGATTGGCAAACTGTTATGCAATTTGCCGAACTTGTAAAAAGATTACCTGAAGATGAACCTATTTTTGTAAATGGAAGAATTTATAATTCTACCATCAACAGTGTTCTAGCAAGACATTGCAAAGAGGTTGATATACCTATAATTTCAATTCATGGATTGAGACACACTCATGCATCGCTCTTGCTATTTGCTGGGGTATCAATAGCAAGCGTTGCCCGTAGATTAGGGCACTCAAACATAACAACAACACAAAAAACATACTTACATATCATTCAAGAACTAGAAAGTAAAGACATAGATTTAATTATGAGATCACTATCTAATTTAAATTAATAATAACAATACGCACGCTAATTTATAGATAAATGAAGAAAGCTTGTAGAAAAAAACTACAAGCTTTCTTCACTTTTATTCAATTAGTGAACCAATTTCTGGCATAAGTATTTCTTTAAATTCTCTAATAAGAGTTCCATTAAATTTGAATTTAGGCAGTGCTTCAGATGTTTCCATTTTATATGTCGCATAATCAGCAAGCTCCTTCAATTTATTTTCATTTGCAAGCTCTCCGGCTTTATAATTATAAGCCTCATATTTAACAGCTTCAAACGGAACATACCACTTTTTCGAGAATTTTTCTATTTCCTTATCTATGGCAGAATAACGCATCTGATTAATAATAACAGACATATCTTGTCCCATAAACTTGGCTTTATCCTGTTCAATTTCATCTAGTACCTGTAATAATAAGTCACTTAGTTTAGGATTATCCTCTGCGAAATCTTTTACAATCTCTTTTAATTCCAGTAATTTATGTTCAAATTCTGCCTCATTAAATTCTAGGTCTTTTTGATCCAAGAAATCTACAAAACCTTGTAGCAATTCTACAATGTACTCAAAATCAATTTTAAATTTACTATATGCCACTAAATCATAATCATCTCTAATTGGTTCATCTCCTGTATCATCTGGTGGATCTTTTTTTAATTCTTCAATAACATTATTATAAACTGCAGCATAATCTTCATATATCTGCTGGTTAAATCCATATTCATCCAAAATTTCAGGTTCAAAAGTTGAAAATGATTTTAAATGTGCATAATCATGATCTAAGTCTCTAAACAATTTAATAAATGTTTTCTTTTGTTTCTTAGATAATCCATTTACATCTGCTGGTGTAGGAGCAAATGTCTGTATCGTCTTTAATGATAAAACAAAATTATTAAGTACAGTCTCCCAATCTTCAGCAATCGCTTGTCCTATACCACCTTTAGAATATAACACCAGTGCATCATTTATTTTTTCCTTATATTCTTTAGGACTTCTAAATGTAACAATCTGACCATATTCCTTGTTTTGATCATATAGACGATTTGTTCTTGAAAATGCCTGTATCAATCCCTGCGGACTCATTGGAGGCCTGTCAATAAATAATGTTGATAAACATGGAGCATCAAAACCTGTAAGCAACCTATCTACCACTATTACAATATCAACCTGCTGTTCCCTATCTGCATATCTTTTTTCTTTTCTTGCCAGTCTATCATTTAAATTGCCATTATATGCTCCAAGCCCCTCAATAGCATATTTTGTGCCAAAAAGTTTATTATAATATGCTAAATATCTCTTCATGGAATCCTGATTGACTTGTGATTGTTCTTCATTTTCTGATACAGAAAATGTAATAGCAACTTTAGGAAAATCTGGTAAGATTCTTTTTACATCATCACTTATTTTGAGTTCATCTTCCCCTGCTTTAATTTTCAAAATCATATCATAATATTTTTGAGCAATAGCTATAGATTCAACTGTAAGCATAGCTTCATAGGTCTTTCCCCTTCCATTCTGCATTCCAAATTTAGCTAATGACTGATTAATAATTATGTTCAAAACATTTCTCATGTGATTTACACTGTGATAATATTTATCTTCATCATCCTTTGGAATATCTCTAGGTCCAAGATTTTCAACATTAAACCCTAGTACTGCTCCATCATGAATTGCTTCTTTTATCGTATAACTATGAAGGCATGGTCCATATAACTCTTCTGTTGTCTGCGGTAAATCTCCTTTTTGTTCGTATTTATTCTCCTCAAATATAGGTGTTCCAGTAAACCCAAACCAAATTGAATTATTGAAGAATTTTTCTATGTCTCTCTTAGTCTGCGGAGTTACTGCTCTGTGACATTCATCTACTACAAATGCTACCTTAAGAGCCTTTATTTTATTATATTCTTTTGTTCCTTCTTTAAGTCGTCTGTTAATCATAACCTGCATCTTCTGACGCGTGGTTACAATCATCTGTCTGTTATCATCTGCTAATTTTTTTATCAAGCTGCCAACATGTTCAGTATCGTCTACATCAATAGTATCGTTATCTGCATATGACTGAAAAGCACCTTTTGTCTGTAAATCTAAATCTTTTCTATCAATTAAAAAAACAGTTTTTTGAATTGATGGTATATCCATCAAAAGATTTCTTGTAGCCTTATATGATGTCATTGTTTTTCCAGAACCAGTTGTATGCCAGATGTATCCTGATTTACCAGCTTTAGATGCTTCTCTCATTGCTTCAATAGCATGAATCTGGTAAGGTCTTAAAATAAGCAATTTTTTCTTGTCATTATCTAAAACTGTATATTTTGTTACCATCTCATGAGCCTGTGGTATTCTGAGTACAGCTTCAGCAAAATCAATATAATCACATACTGGCATATTTTCTCTATCTATCCAGCCTGTTAAAAACTTTTTGTTTAATTCAGTATCTCTTGCTGCTGAAAAATACTTTGTATCAACAGCATTACTAACCACAAACATCTGTACATTTGAAAAAATGCCATGAAATTTTCCTTCAGCTATGTATTTCTTTATCTGACGGTATCCATCCATATAAGAATGTTCTTTATTCTTTAATTCAATGTGAATTAATGGTATGCCATTAATTAAAAGTGTAACATCAAACCGCCTGTCTCTTGCATTAACATCATTATCATCTTTAAATGCCTGATACTGATTAATTACTTCATAAACACTTGAACCACCTGCCACATGTTCATTATTCATAACAACTAAATGAAGCGTCTCATTTCCTCTTTGAACATGAACATAAACTTTACCATTTTCTCCAACAAGCCACTTTCCTGCATCATAAAATGATGCATGTGACAAATCATTTTTAACTTTTGCAAACTCAGATTCACTAAGTGGAATATCGTCTAATTTAGCTTTGTTATTCTGTTCCAAAATATATTTAAAATTATTCCACAAATCTTCTTCTGTCCTAATGTCTGGTCTATATGTCCATTGAGATTCGCCACTACAAAGCTGATGTATAAGCCTATTTTCAATTACTGATTCTAATTCTGCCATAATCAATTATCCTTTCTGCGGAAACATATTCTGTAACATATATTTTTTAAATTCTTTTAGTTCATCACACTTACGTTGATGAAGAGTGATGAGGTGGTCAAGGTTCATAAAAAATGCAGAAATAGCCTTTTGTTCCTCAACAGATTTCGGCATTGTAAGATACAACTGTTTTAACTTGTTAAGGTACATATATGTACGAGAGCCGCCTTGTTTTTGCAAGATGGCAAACTTTGCAAATTCATGTCCATAATTCAACTGATACTGTAAGTACCGTGAATCTAAATTCTCATCGGTTGTAAACACAGGGTAAAGCGTACTAACTATGCCGTTTTCCACTATGTCGTTAATATTAAAATGAAAAATTTCATCATCAGACATATGACGATATGTAAAATATCCATACGGAACAATGTTATAGCCAGTGTTGTCATCTGAGGCGATTTGATTTCCAGCAAAATATTTTGTTTGAAGAAAAATGCCCTTTCTTGATGAAGTTAGCGGCGGATATTGATTGTTTTCTGTAGTCACTTCCGTATATTCAACGATGTTGTCTCCCAACTTACGCTGTTCCCAAGTGTCTGTATTTATCGATACTAATACAATAACATATTAACAGAAAGTTACATATAAATAATAACCTTGCATTTTTAAGGTTGATATTGTATATTATAGATACTAATTGGGGTATGCGTTTGCGGATGCATACTTGAGAGGGGCAGAGAAATCTGTCCCTCTTTTTAATATCAGAATAATTTCTGATATTTGCAAATGCAAAGACACCCAAAGAATTTATTAAAATCACGCCACCAAAGGCAAGCCACAGAACAAAAATAAAAGTCTGCATATGTAAGAATTGCAGAATAACATAATGTGAGTATCAGAAATAAAGGAGCAAGCAAATGAACACCCAACCATTCACCATATCACCAATTCCAGACGACATATTTGCAAAGATGCAGGGGAAATCATTTAAGGACAACTGCACCGTTCCAAGAGAAGATTTGCGGTATCTTAAAGTTTTGCATGTCGGATTTGATGGGAAAACGCACATAGGTGAGCTGGTTGTGAACAAGCTGATTGCTGATGATGTGCTTGATATATTTAAGCAGCTTTACGAGGCTGGTTACGAGATTGAAAAAATCAGACTTATTGATGAATATGATGCTGATGATGAGAAGTCGATGAGTGATAATAATTCTTCAGCGTTTAATTTCAGATACATTTCCTATTCAACGAAGCTGTCAAAGCATGCGTTAGGGCTGGCGGTTGACATCAACACGCTTTATAATCCTTATGTAAAAAATGTTGATGGCAGAAGAAATGTAGAGCCTGCCAACGCTGAAAAGTATACGGACAGAAGCATTGAATTTCCACATAAGATTGACCATGACGATTTGTGCTATAATGTGTTTGCAGAACATGGATTTGAGTGGGGCGGCGACTGGGAACATGCGAAAGATTACCAGCATTTTGAAATGTCCGATGAGTGGATTGAGAAAAGTTCGTGCAGAAAAATGTAATATAACACAAAAATTAGTACATAAAAGCGTGATAAAACACATTTTTACGTCCATAAAAATGTAAGGTAGGTGACAACATGAATTGCGAAGATATGACAAGAATCCCACAATTAAATAATGTGCTGAACCTCAAGGCTGGTGCAGAAGGCATGAAGAACACGATAAGGTGGATATATTTTGCGGACTGCCTGCAGTGTGTTAAGAATGAGTATCATGTTGAGAATTATATTCATGGCGGCGAGTTCGTAGTGCTGACGAACCCTGATGTGACAGAGGATAAGAATAAGCTGATGGCACTTATTACAAGCATGGCGGATAAGGGAATCGCTGCACTTGGAATTAATGAAGGGCAGATTCTGCCAGAGCTTATTGAGTATTGTGACAGCGAGAATCTGCCGTTATTTGAACTGCTGGAGAAATTCCCGCTTGTGGATTTATCACAGATATTGTGTAAGAGGCTGGTGCTTGAGGAGAATAACAGAAATCTTGAGGAGCAGGTATTTGCGTCAATCCTCGATGCGGAGCATCTTAACCGTGACAGTGTGCTTGAGCAGGCGCAGTTTCTTGGAATTGACCTTTCAGGAAGTTTCTGTGTGATAGAATTCACATTCAGCAGGCAGAGGCGGGGTAGCAAAGATCTGCTTTCCACAGGTCAGGAGATACGAAGCATTATCAATATGGAATTTTCATTTTATCAGGGAGTGAGTGTGCTTGTAATGCCACAGACTGGTTCTGTGCTTGCGCTTGTATCTACTGACAGACTTGGTGAAGAAGATTTAAAGACGGTACTTAATAATATTGTCACAAATGCGGACAAAAAATATCATATTAATCTCAAGGTTGGAATTGGAAGCAGCGTTGAATATCTTGAAGATGTGAAGACGAGCAGGCGGGAAGCGGCTGAGGCTGTAAGAGTAGCATCAGTATCGGATACAGGTGGGCATATTTTCTTCTATAAGGAGCAGGGAATATATACATTTATATCGAAGATTTCAGACGGTAGATTCTTGGATGATTATGTTGCGAAGAATATTGGCAAGCTGATAGATGCTGATGAGATTAATAACGGCAGTCTGTGCGAGACACTGGAGAGCTTTCTTAATCATAACTGTAATGTCAAAGAGACAGCGCAGAGTCTGATTATTCACAGGAACACGCTCAATTACAGGCTTAACAAGATAAGAGAACTGCTTGGGGTTGATTTTGAGAATCTGGATACATGCCTTGAGTTAAAGCTTGCATTTATGATAAGAAGCTATCGCGGCAGAAAATAAATGCAGATTCAGTGTGAAAGTATCTATTTGTGCACGGTGCACAATTAATATAGTTAATCAGAAACATTGATAAACGAAGAAAAAATAGTATAATTCAGACCATAAACAAAATAAATTAAAGTTTTTGAAAGACAAAGGCGTCGGGAATGAATAATTCTCGGCGCCTTTCGTGCATTCTGAGCTGCGGGCAGCGGGCAGCGAGCAGTGGTGGAATTGCGGCGGGCATTCAGGAACTTCATCAATAAGGAGGATTTTATTATGACAACTACAGAATTATCAAAGGCACTTCCAGAAATTATTACAGAGCAGGTTCCAGGACCTAAGTCAAAGGCACTTCTCGACAGAAGAGATGCAGCAATTCCTAAGGCACTCTGCGGAAAGGCTTATCCAATATGTATCAAGCAGGGCGGCGGAGCAATGTTTGAAGACCTTGATGGCAATAAGTTCCTTGACTGGGTTGGCGGCGTTGGCGTTCTTAATATCGGTTATTCTAATCCAGAAGTAATTGAAGCAGTTAAGGCACAGACAGAGAAATATTTCCACACGATTTTCAATGTATATGTTCATGACGGATATGTAAGCCTTGCTGAAAAGCTTAACGAAATAATGCCATGCAAGGGTGATGTAAAGAAAACATATTTTGCTAACTCAGGTGCTGAGTGTGATGAAAATGCAATTAAGATTGCCAAAGCATTTACAAAGAGAAACGGAGTTATCTGTTTTACAGGTGCTTTCCATGGAAGAACTAATCTTACAATGGCACTTACAGCCAAGAAGGTATATGCAGTAGGCATGGGACCTTTCCCAGCAGGTATCTACAGAGCACCTTATCCATATCTTTACAGAGCACCTAAGGGATACACAGAAGCAGAGGCAATTCAGTATTACATAGATGAACTTAACAGAATATTTGATGAGGGTGCACCAGCAAGTGAAATCGCCTGCATGATCGTTGAACCATTCCAGGGTGAAGGCGGATTTATCCCTGCACCAATCGAGTGGGTGAAGGCAGTAAGAAAGATATGTGATGACAACGGAATCTTAATGATAGCTGATGAGGTTCAGTGTGGTAACTGCAGAACAGGAAAGTATTATGCATCTGAGTACTGGGCTGAGGCAGGCGCAGCACCTGATATTATCACAACAGCCAAGTCACTTGGTGCAGGACTTCCAATCTCAGCAATTACAGCAAGAGCAGAGGTTATGGACGCAGCTCCGGCAGGAACTATCGGTGGTACATTCTGTGGCAACCCAGTTGCAGCAGCCGCAGCACTTGCAGTAATGGATGTTATGAAACGTGATGATTATGCAGCTAAGGCAAGACACATCGGAGAGACAGTTATGAAGCGTTACAAGGAGCTTCAGGACAAATACGATGTTATCGGTGATGTAAGAGGACTTGGCGCAATGGTTGGTATAGAGTTCGTTAAGGACAGAGAGACTAAAGAGCCGGCAACTAAGCTTGTTTCAGACCTTATCCAGAATGCTATCCAGAAGGGACTTCTTCTTGAAAGCTGTGGTACAGCAAGCAACACAGTAAGATTCTTAGCACCTCTTACAATGACAGATGAGCAGATGGAGAGAGGTCTTGAAATCTTCGAGGAAGCTTTAAAGGAAGCTTTGGAAGCGTAGTGCAAATGTGGTTTTAACCACAACTTAATTGTGGGAGGATATATTATGGAGCAGAAATCTAAATTTGATAAGGTAATGGGAGCCTGGGACATACTTGTTATCGCATTTGGCGCGATGATAGGCTGGGGCTGGGTAATTAATTCAGGAGACTGGATTACAACGGCTGGCTTTGCCGGTTCAATCATAGCAATGCTTATCGGTGGCGTTATGGTATTTTTCGTAGGACTTACCTACGCAGAGCTTACATCAGCAATGCCTCAGTGCGGCGGCGAGCATGTATTCAGTTACAGAGCGATGGGACCTACAGGTTCTTTCGTGTGTACATGGATGATTATATTAGGATATGTGGCTACCTCAGCATTTGAGGCAACCGCACTTCCAACAGTTATTACTTACCTTTTCCCTAAGTTTAATCAGGTTTACCTTTATTCAATAGCAGGAAAAGATATTTACCTGACAACAATTCTGTTAGGTGTAGGCGTTGCGGTATTAATTACATTTATTAATATCAGAGGCGCTAAGACAGCAGCTATATTACAGACAGTTCTTACAGCAATTATCGCTATTGCAGGAATTCTTCTTGTAGTCGGTTCAGCAGTTAACGGTGATGGTGCTAATATTACAGGACAAATGTGGGAATCAGGCACAGGTACTACTCTTGGCAGCGTGTTCAAGGTAGCCTGCATGACACCATTCCTCTTTATAGGATTTGATGTAATTCCACAGGCAGCAGAGGAGATTAATGTGCCATACAAGAAAATTGGTAAGATAATGCTTCTGTCTATATTCTTAGCTGTTGCATGGTATCTCCTTATCATATTTGCAGTCTGCTACATAATGCCTCAGAGTGCAATAGCACAGGAAATGTCATCTCAGAATGGACTTGTATCAGCAAAGGCTATTGAGATTGCATTCAGGTCACCACTCATGGGCAAGGTTCTTATCATCGGTGGTTTATGTGGAATCATCACATCATGGAATTCATTCCTGATGGGCGGCAGCCGTGCACTTTACTCAATGGGTGAGTCACTTATGATTCCTAAAATGTTTGGTAAATTAGGAAAGCATAAGACTCCTGAAGCAGCCATTATCCTTTGTGGTATTGCCTGCGTTGCAGCACCTTTCTTTGGAAGAGGCGTGCTTGTATGGTTAGTTGATGCAGCTTCATTTGGTTGTGTTATTGCTTATATGTTTGTTTCAATTTCATTCTGTATCCTTCGTAAGAAGAAGCCTGAGATGGCAAGACCTTACAAGGTTAAGGCAGGCAGATTTGTTGGAGTTATGGCAGTACTTATGGCAGGCTTCATGACATTACTCTACATTGTTCCAGCTTCATTTTCAGCCGCACTTGTATGGCAGGAATGGATTGTAGTTGGTATCTGGCTTGCACTTGGTGTGTTCTTCTACTTCTATTCTAAGAAGAAATACGGTGCAGAGTTTGGCCGTGATATATTCATTGTCGAGGACGGTGGAAAGGCAGAAGAACAGGAAGAGGCAGTACTTCCAAATGCAAAGTATCCGGACAGACATTTTGTTATTACTGTCGGATGTGAGTATGGAAGTGGCGGTCCACAGATTGCCAAGATGATTGCCGACAGGTTAGGAATCGAGTATTACAACAGAGATCTTGTTGATAAGGTAGTTGCACAGATTGGTGTAGATAAGGGACTTGTTGAGGAGGCAGATACAAAGATTGGCGTAAGATACGCATTTGACACATCATATGGAGTGAGATATGCAAACCTTTCTAACAGGGTTATTGATGCACAGTTCCAGGCAATCAATGATTTTGCCAACAGGTCATCATGCGTCATTGTTGGACGAAGCAGCGACTACATTTTAAGAAACAGGGATGATGTTCTTAATGTGTTCATATATGCACCGCAGGAAGATGAGATTGCAGCGGTCATGAAGGAAAAAGGTATCAAGAATATGCGTAAAGCTAAGGAAGAATGGGAGTCTGTTGATAAAGCACAGCATGCAAGACATGAGTACATTACCGGAAAGAAGCGTGGCGACAGACATACAAGAGATATGCTTATTAACAGCAGTATCTTAGGCTGGGACGAAACAGCGGATATGATTATTGATATGATTGACCGCAAGTTTGAGCATGATGATGCAAAGCAGTTAAAGAAGGAGGCTTAAGCTGATGAAGGGCTTTTCTATAAAGACAGAAATACAGGAATTTGATACATTTGAACAGTTTGCTAAAGAAGCTGGAATCGGTGCTGATGACCTTGTGTTATGCGGTGAGCATACATTTGATAAATATATTGCTCCGCTTAACACAGGAGTACAGACACTTTTCCGTGAGAAATACGGCAAGGGTGAGCCGACAGACGGCATGGTTGATGCAATTCTTAATAAACTTCGTGATAAGACTTATGACCGTATAATTGCAGTTGGCGGCGGTACAGTTATTGATATTGCAAAGGTTGTTGCGGTTGCAGGAAAGGATGATACTGTAGATGACCTCTATGATAAAGTAGGAAGTCTTAGCAAAGTTCATCCGCTTATCATTGTTCCTACAACATGCGGAACAGGCAGCGAGGTTACTAATATTTCAGTTATTAACCGTGTCAGCAAAGGCGTTAAGATGGGACTTGCAGACCCGGCAATGCTTGCAGACAGTGCAGTTATGATAACTAATATGCTGGACTCACTTCCATATAAGATATTTGCAACTTCTTCAATAGATGCGATGGTTCACAGTGTAGAATCCTTCTTAAGTCCTAATGGCTGCAGTATTTCAAGAATTTTCTCAACAGAGGCACTTAAGACTATTCTTACATGCTGGAAGAAATCTGTAGAAGCCGGAGGCGAAGACACATGGAAGGCTTATGCTGCAGATTTCTTAAAGGCTTCTAACTGGGCAGGACTTGGATTTGGCTATGCAGGATGCGCAGCAGTTCATGCCTGTGCATATCCATTAGGCTCTGTATATCATATACCTCATGGACAGTCTAATCAGCTGATGTTTAAAGATGTCATGAAAATGTATAAAAAGATTAAGCCGACAGGCAGAATCAATGACCTTGAAGCTGTTATCGCAGAAAGCCTTTCAGCAGCACCTGAAAATGCGCTTGAAGAACTTTATGCACTTATGGACAAGGTGTTAAAGAGTGCGCCACTTGAAGAATTCGGAGTGAAGAAATCGGACCTTGCAATATTTGCAGGTGATGTAATAAAGACTCAGCAGAGACTCCTCAGGAACAACTATGTGCAGCTTAGTGAGGAGCAGATACTTGAAATATACGAAGCTGCATACTAATAAATGCTTATATCTGTATTCATAATAAACTATCCACAAAATGCGGTGTGTCAGGAAACTGGCACGCCGTATTTTATTAAATTCCCTTGTTAATTATGATTACAAGTGTTATTATCACAATGTGGTTAGCATAAGCTAACAGAAGCTAGTTGCTACTATGAAAATGATAGGAGGAAATATATGTTTATAGATATTAAAGATGCAAGAAAACATTATGGCGAGGGTGAGACACTTGTCAACGCACTTGACGGTGTAAGTCTGTCTTTGGGAGAAGGCAGGATATATGTAATTCTTGGACCTTCAGGTTCAGGAAAGAGTACACTTCTTAATATGATTGGTGGGCTTGATTCGCTTGATTCAGGAGAGATTACGATTTCAGGCAGGAATATAAGCAGAAGTGACAAGAAGAAAATGACAGACTACAGAAGGGAAGATGTTGGATTTGTATTCCAGTTTTACAATCTGATTCCAGACCTTACAGTGCAGGAAAATATTCAGGTTGTCGCTGATATTGCAAAGCAGCCAATGGATATAGAAGAGGTAATGAAAGCACTTGATATTGACAAATACAAGAATCGTTTTCCTAAGGAACTTTCAGGTGGACAGCAGCAGAGAGTTGCGATAGCAAGAGCATTAATCAAGAATCCTAAGATTCTTCTGTGCGATGAGCTTACAGGTGCGCTTGATTCAAAGTCATCAAGAAATGTCCTGAAATTCATAGAGAAAGTCAATGAACAATTTAAGACTACAATTATAATCATAACACATAATGAAGCGATAGCTGATATGGCGGATACAGTCATAAGAATTAAAGATGGTCAGGTTGCTTCCTGCACAAACAATGGCAATAAGCGTAGTGCAGAAGAACTTGAACTGTAAAAGCAGAAGCACAAGTATGAATTTTAAAATGTGATTATGAGGAGGCTGGCTATGACTCTTAACAAGAGATATTTAAGAAATGTTAAAGAGAATCTGTCATTTTATGTAGCTGCGGCAGTTCTTACGGTAGTTGCCCTGCTGCTGTTTTATCTTTTTTACATAGCAGGAACAGGAATTAAATCATATGGTGACCAATTCTTTATAGATAATAAGCTGGAAGATGCCACATTTACAACATATGTGGAGATACCTGATAACGAGATTACTAATATTGAGAAGAAATATAATGTTACATTTGAGAAAGAACATTATGTAAATATTAATGAGGACGGATATAAAGTAAGAGTTTTCAAACGCAATAAGAAAATCGACCTTTATGAGGTGATTGATGGAAATGACATATCTAACGATGATGAGATTGTTATATCAAAGGGATATGCTGAAAGTGAGCATGTAAGTATTGGCGACAGGCTCACAATTAAGGGAAAAGAATACAAGGTTACAGGATATTTCTTAAGACCTGATTACCTGTATATGCTTGAGAATACTGATGATTCATACAAGAATATCACATCATTTTTCCTTGCATACATGACAGATAGTGCGTACGATGCGCTTGAGGCAAGCTCATGTCAGTACAAGGTAGTATACAGTGACGACAGTGATGTGATACAGTTCAGAAAAGACATGAACGAGCAGTACAAGATAAACAGCTATCTTGCTAAAGACAATAACCAGAGAATTACAATGGTTGATGATCAGGCAATAATGTTTCTTATTATGGCATTTGTATTTCTGTTTACACTGCCGCTTATTACAGTTGCACTTATAGCTATTATAATAGGCAGAAAGATAAAGCAGGAACAGAAAATGATTGGTACACTGTCAGCACTTGGCTACACTAAAAGACAACTTATGTGGCATTACAGTGTGCTTGCCATGATTCCGGGACTTGCCGGTGGAATTATTGTTACAATTATTACCAAGATAATACAGCAGCCATATGGCGAAATGAGCCTTGCAGATTATGAGCCAATGCCTGTTAAATTTACACTTCCAATTCCGATAGCACTTATAGGAATAATAATTCCGACAGCTATCTACATGCTTGAGGCAGCACATAAAGTATCTAAGCTGTTAAAGAAGGATACAGTAGAAATGCTTAATGGCAATGCAGACGGAGACAGCAGAACAAGACATGTATTAGCCGGTAAGAAGGGCAAGGTAAGAAACAAGTTCGCATTAAGAAGCATACTTGCCAATCCGGGAAGAAGCTTTGTTGTATTTTTAGGTGCATTTTTAGGGGCACTGATGATAACAGTTGCGTTTATGTTTATAGACTCTATCAATAATGTAATTGACAGAGGTGCTGACAGCATGGGAAGTTTTAAGTATGAATATGTTCTTAACCGCCTAAAGACAGATGAGGTGGCAGGGGCAGATAAGCTTGTTATAGGGAAATACGAGCATAACGGCTCTGCATTTTCACTGATAGGCGCGGATACAGATGTTAAGTATCTGAATATTGATACTGAGGACGGCAGCAGGGCGGACATTTCCAATGGATATTATGTTACAAATGTAATGGCATATGCCTATAAGCTTGAAGCTGGGGATGAATTTACATTTGTCAATCCTGTTACAATGGAAGAAAAGAAAGTTACAATAAGCGGAATTATAATGAATGACAGCCAGAAAATGATTGTATGCAGTCAGGACAATGCAAGGAAACTGCTGGGCTGGAATGACGGAACATACAACGGACTGCTTTCAGAGAAAAAGCTTGATTTAGGTGATGAGATATCCAAGACAGTCACATCTGACGACATCAGGGAACAGATGAAGACTATTCTTACAGAGATGGGCGCTATTATATATTCTCTTGCGGTAATCGGCGCGATTATATGTATTGCGGCACTGTATGTATCAGTAAATATGCTTATTTCGGAGAACCGCCACAACATATCAATGCTTAAAGTGCTTGGTCTTAAAAGACGCGAAATTAATAGAATGATTATCGATGTAAATCATGTTATAATACCTATTGGCATAGTTGTTGGAATGCTTGCAGGTTATTTAATGATGGTAGTAGTATTCAGGATATATTCAGGTATAGAGGGAGTGCTTTATACACCGGCAATAACCTTTAAGAGCATTATATTAACTATAATAATAGTGCTTGTGTGCTATGCAGTATCACTCCTTATAGTAAGGAGAAAGGCTGACAGGGTTGATATGGTTGAAAGCCTTAAGGACAACAGGGAGTAATATACACAGGCATCCATATGAGGGAGGAATATATCATGGAATTAAGGGACAGACTGTCACCTGATGAGCAGGTGTACTGGAGTGGAAAAAAGGCGGTAGGTGTTTCGGTGCTGGAGGCAATATTTAACCCGTTTCTGATATTTGCATTTATCTGGGGAATGTTCGACTTTGGATTTATAGGACTACTGTTTAATGAGGCAGGGATGTATGCTGACAGACAGGTAGCAACATTCATAATTATGTTTTTTGCAGTTCACCTTATGCCGGTATGGATATATCTTATTGGTGTAATTAAGTCAGTGGTTAAGTCTGTGAATACAGAATATATTATCACCAGAGACAAAATATATATTAGAAAAGGCAATGGGGAAAGGAATACAATAATGGTTCCGCTTGCTTATGTTGAGTCTATTGGTGTTGACCATGGAATATTTGACAGAATATGTGGTACGGGCGACATTACATGGAAAGGTGAAAAGGGAAGAATAGACAATATCAGTGATTATGATAATGTATGTGCCATGATAAAAAAGCTGGCTATAGAAGCAGAACATCAAAGTGAAGAGAATGGAACTGTCTATTCATCTATGAAGATTAACGGAAGAAATTTATCAGAGAAGAATTATGATGACTCTTATAAATATGCTGGCTATGCGTATTCTGACAATTCGTATGGCGCACCTAACAGTCAGAAGAGGTATGATGCACCTGACATCAATCATAATTAGAGAAAATGTTGTGAAATTTTTGTAGAATTTTAATGTGTATTGTTGAAAATGCACAAATGCTTGCGTAAATCTTTGTAATTTTAAGCCATTTCATTTTTATAATTATTATGGTATTTTTACCCATAGAGGCGATTTATTTTGCATGATATCGGACACTGCCAGCAAAATAGCGCCTCTATTGTTTTATCTTTTAATCAATTATGTGATGATTAAGCCATCTGCGCGAATGGAATCTTATAGAGAACACGATACCACGCACAGTCCAGTCGGCAAACATTCCAATCCATACAGCAATAGGCCCAAAACCATATACACGGCATAAGAATATAGTAAAGCTTACACGACATAACCACATGCTTGCACATGATGTTATCATTGAAAATTTCACATCTCCGGCAGCACGCATTCCGTACGCCGGAATGAACGAAAGTACCCATGATATTGGCTTGGTTATTGTTATAAAAAGAGTCATCTCAAAACACATTCTTGCACTTTCTGCTTCCATTCCACCGAGTATGGTAATCGGCCTGCACAATGCAAATACAACAAGACAGCTTATAATAATGGCAGCTTCAGCCATTTTACTGAGTTTCTTTATATAATATATGGCTTCATCTTTTCTTCCGGCTCCAATACACTGACCAACTATAGTCATAAGTCCGATACCTACACCCTGTGCGGCAACTCCGTTAAGGTTTTCCAGAATATTGGTTACAGCATTTGCAGCGATGGCAGCAGTTCCAAGCGTTGAAACTGTTGACTGGATTGCCAGCTTTCCAAACTGGAACATGCTGTTTTCTATACCTGAAGGAATACCAATATATAAGACTCTCTTAATTAAATCCCAGTCGGGACGGATTGTGTAATATCTGTTAACGCATATGGTCTGTGATGAATTTCTTAATTTAATAATTACAACAACTGCACAGAAAATTCTTGATGCAAGTGTTGATATTGCAGCCCCTGCAACGCCCATTCCAAGTCCGAATATAAGAATCGCATTACCACCTATATTAAGGAAGTTGGATATAATTGATATTGTCATAGGGCTTTTGCTGTCCTTCTGGGCTCTCATAATGGACGCACCAGCGTCATACAGGCCAATAAATGGAAATGACAACAGGGTAAAAAGAAAGTATGCCTGTGAATCAGCCATAACCTCAGCTTCTACAGAACCAAAGATGAACTTAAGCATTGGTACACGAAGAACGAGACATATTGCTGATATGAAAACCGACAGCACTGTCATGACAAGAAATACCTGTCTTGCAGCGCGGTTAGCACCTTTAGGGTTGCTGCTTCCTATGTACTGTGAACAAAGAATTGCTCCGCCGGCGGCAAGTGCTGACAAAGCCTGTATTACAAGAATATTGATGGAATCCACAAGTGATACTGCCGAGACAGCAGATGCGCCGACATTACTTACCATCATAGTATCAACAGTTCCCATAAGTGAAGCTAAGAGATTTTCCAGCATGATAGGAATAAGAAGCTTCCTTATATCTATATTAGAAAAAATGTGGTCTGAATTGTTAGTCATTGAAATTACTCCATAATTTTTTACAAACTAAAATGCAACTAACATAATTTATTCCTAAGAATAGATAATGTCAAGTATATATGTTGATAAAACATGTCGCAAAGAACATATTGGCATAAAATACTTGACTTTATAATATAATTATGATATCTTAACAAAGCACTGAAATATCAGTGGTTATGCGGGTGTAGTTCAATGGTAGAACACTAGCCTTCCAAGCTAGATACGTGGGTTCGATTCCCATCACCCGCTCTATTTTTTTGTTCAAGTGAATTATTTCAGGGTGATGTGAATCGAACCCACGGGTTCGGTCTCCGCTTTGCTCCGGTCGGTGCCAGGCAGGTGCCACAGGCACCTGGCACCCCATCACCCGCTCTATTTTTTTGCTTGTAGGAAACCCTTAAAATTATGGGTTCCTTTTTTTATATAATAAACAAAAGTTCGTTCGGTACACTATATTATAAAGATAAAGCGTTATTAATTATTGAAATATTAAGGTAAGCCTGCTGAAATATTGAAGAAAGTGCGAATTAATGTTATAACAATGTTGCTGATATATTCGGCAGAAAAAGGTGATATGTATGAAATTAAGGAAACTTGCTATTGTGGGGGCTGTAGCATTAGCTTTAATGGGGACTGTTACAAGTGTTGTTTTGGTGCATGGTAACAGTATTACTAAGGATAAAAAAAGCGATTATGCTGAAACGGAAAGACTTCGTGGTGACAGAACACATGATATTGTAGAAGTTTCAGAAAGTATTGCCGATGATGATAGTTTTATGGGAGAAAATGTAACCGGTAAGAATGATTATTATAAAAGCGGTCGTGGAATTGCATGCTGGGGAGACAGCATGACAGAAGGAACGGGGTCAGATGAAGGATATCTTCTTACAGATATAGGAAGAGTTGATATCAGTTATTATACATCTCCTCATACTATAGAGCGGCTTACGGGATATAGAACATATAATTTTGGAGTGGCAGGAGAAAAATCAGATGAGATTTCAAGACGTGCAGGCGGACTTGGAATGTATACAGACAGGGATTTATATATAACAAAATATCAATACACAGATGTTGCATTAGTAGACGAAAATGGTGAGCCGGTTCATATGTACGATTACAGTGGATATGGCATTGAATATAATGAATATCCAGATACTGTATATATTGACGGAATTTTATGCCAGATAGAAAACCGGTATGAAGACAGAGTATCAAAACAACAGCAGGATATTGAAGAGGCTGAGGAGGAAGGCGAGAACTGGTTTGACATCCTGCAGGATTTTGGAGAAGAATTAATACCGGGAGATTATGAAAATCTTAAGCCGGAAGATTATGTGGTTGGAATCAGAATATGTGATAATGTAGATGAAAATCAGCCAGATGGATTATATGTATCACAGGGAAGTCAGGTTATGCCCAAAGCATCCGAAGATCATAAGAATGATATCCTTATCATAGAAATGGGAAGTAATGGTGGCTGGGATGATTATGATGAACTTATAGCACAGTATCAGTCAATTATAGATTATACAGGCTGTGAGGATTATATTATTGTAGGTGATACCGATAATCCGGGAAGTTCCATTGCAGATGAAGGCAGGATTAATATGGATAAAAGTGATGACAGCTCGGGTAAAAATTATACTGAATGGGAATCTGCTTTAAGAGATGCATTCGGAGAACATTTTTTTAATACCCGTATCTATATGCTTGATTATGGTTTAAGCGATTGTGGATTAAGGGCTTCAGCACTTGATAAAATGTATGGTGCCTTTGGCTGCATATCAGGGAAACTGCGCTCAGACTGGACACATTTCAATGCGTATGGATATTATGCTAAAGGACTTGGCATATATAAAAAAGGTGTTGAACTTGGATATTGGGAATAGTCTGTCCAATACTTTATAAAGGAAATTTACAATGAGTAAGAATAAATACGAAATAGATATGTGCAATGGCACAATAATGGATAAGTTAATATCATTTTCAGTACCATTGATGCTTTCAGGAATACTACAGTTAATGTTTAATGCTGTAGATATAATTGTTGTTGGAAGATTTGCAGGAAGCCAGTCGTTAGCAGCAGTAGGTTCAACGACAGCGCTTATTAATATGTTTGTTAATCTTTTCATAGGAGTTTCTTTGGGAGCAAATGTACTGGCTGCCAGATTCTATGCGTCAGGCAAACATAAAGAGATGTCAGAGACAGTGCATACTGCGATAACATTTGCAGCAATAAGCGGAGTTGTGATGGCGCTGATAGGCGTGCTGATGGCTAAGCCGGCACTTGAACTTATGGGAACACCGGATGATGTAATTAACCTCTCAACACTGTATATGAGAATATATTTTCTTGGTATGCCATTCTTTATGCTTTATAACTATGGTGCGGCTGTTCTTAGAGCAGTTGGTGATACCAAGAGACCGCTGATGTTTCTTATAGCAGCGGGAATTATAAATGCATGCCTTAATATGGTACTTGTTATTGTGTTTAACTTAGGGGTTGCAGGAGTGGCAATCGCAACAATATTTTCACAGTTTATATCGTGTGTGCTTGTATTAAGATGTCTGAATAAGACAGATGCAAGTTACCAGTTGAGATTCTCAAAGTTAAGGATAAAGGGATACTATCTTAAACAGATATTTCAGGTTGGAATTCCGGCAGGAATACAGAGTACAGTTATTAATTTCTCAAATGCTTTGCTGCAGTCGTCGGTTAATTCATTCGGTTCAACAGCAATGGCAGGATATACAGCAGCCAACAATATTCTTGGCTTTCTATATGCATCAATTAATTCAGTAACACAGGCCTGCATGAGTTTTACAAGTCAGAATTATGGTGTAAGAAAGTTCAAGAGAATGGACAAGGTGCTTATAGATTGTGCAATACTTTCGGTAGGAGCATCACTTGTATTTGGCTGCGGTGCATATATATTTGGTGATAAAGTGCTTATGATATACACTAACAGTGAAGATGTTATCAAATGTGGTGTTGAGATATTATCAATTACTACAGTACCATATTTCTTATGTGGAATAATGGATCTGTTTCCGGGCGCGCTTCGTGGAATGGGGTATTCGCTAGTACCTATGATATTATCAGTTATTGGTACAGTAGGAATGAGAATATTCTGGATATTCGTCATATTCCCAAGTCACAGAACTCTTTATGACCTGTTCATATCTTATCCGGCATCATGGACGGCAACGATAATTATGCAGGTTATATGTTTCCTAGTAGTACGTCGAAAAGTGCATTCACAGATTAATAAATGATTATAAAATATTTAAGCCATTCCGGAAGGAGTGGCTTATTAACTATAAAGTTCTTCAAGAGTCCTGGCTATCTCGCCAGCATCACAGTCACATCCGTTTTCTTCCCATTTTAAAAATGTATTAAGCAATCCGCCAGAGTAACAGTATAGTCTGTACTCAGAGTAATTCTTAGGATTCGTAAAATGTTCAGACATAAAATTATTAATACTGTTAATAAGAATAGAATGAAGTCCACATCTTGAAAGAGTAAGAAAATAATCCTTATACCGGTTAAAGAATTCAAGTGCAAAAAGAATGTGGGAATAATCCAGAAAGCTCCCGTTTTCAGGGTTGTTGGCACATTCTTCCAGATATTCAATTATAATAATATTAAGATAGTCGCATAGTGCATCATGGATTGATTCATAATATTTGTAAAAAGTTATGCGTGATACACCGGCACATTTCGCCACACTCGTAATTCGAATCTTATCAAAATCAGTGTCTTTAAGAAGCTTGATTATTGCTTCACCTATGCACATTCGTGTAAATGTATTTTTAGAATCTTTGTTAACTATATTCATAATGTACTCCTGAAATATACAAAAACGCTATTTTTGTATATTGTAACACTATAAGTTATAAAATACAATATGACATAGTATTTAAAACTACATCGAAACGGAGTATATCCGGCAAACAGGAGGATTAATAATGAGATTAGTAGCAGATTCAGCATGCGATATAAAAGAACTTAGGGGAATGGTTTTTAAGGCAGTTCCGCTTACAATATCTACAGATAACGAGGAGTTTTGTGATGATGGGCAGCTTGATATTCACAGAATGCTTGATATTCTTGAAAAACATAAGGGACGTTCATATACTGCGTGCCCTGGAATAGATGCATGGCTTGAAGCTTTTGGTGATGATGATGAGATATTTGTTGTAACAATAACTGCAGGAATGTCAGGAACATATAATTCTGCAATGGCAGCGAGGGCAGTATATCTGGAGGAACATCCACAGGCTAAAGTCAGGGTAATAGATTCTAAAAGCACTGGTCCACAGATGCGTATTATACTGGAACAATTGCAGCAAATGATTGAAGAAGGAAAGAAATTTGAAGAGATAGATGGAGCGATAGATGCATATATGCAGAAAACAAGACTGTTCTGTTCATTAAAATCATTGCATAATCTTGCACAGAATGGTCGTGTAAGCAAGGTTGTAGCATCGGCTGCGGAGGTTCTTGGCATAAGTGTAATAGGAACAGCAAGCAGTCATGGAACATTGGAAGCAATCGGTAAATGCAGAGGTGATAAAAAGCTTCTTGTAAAACTCCAGGCATTACTTGACGATGCAGGATATGAAGGCGGAAAACTGAGAATATGTCATGTTGAGAATGAAGCTCTTGCAGATAAGATAGCAGATATGATAAAGCAGGCATATGGTACTACGGATGTGTGCGTATATAAAGCAGGAGGATTATGCAGTTATTATGCTGAGCGAGGTGGAATAATACTCAGCTGTGAAACAAAATAAATACTTTGAATATCAAAATAGTATTGACAAACCTGATTTGTGCTCTTATAATTAGCTCAAATATATTAGTTAAATATATTTAGATAAAATTATTTAAGGAGAACAAAATAATGACATTTGAAAAGGTAAAAGAAATTATTATGGATACTATTAACTGCTCAGAGGATAAGATTACATTAGAAGCGAATTTAAAGGATGATCTTGGAATTGATTCACTTGATTCTATGGAACTTATGATGGCAGTTGAAGATGCTTATGGAATTACTGTTCCAGAAGAAGAACTTCCTAATCTTACATCAGTTAAAGCAATTGTTGAGTATGTTGACAAGAATGCAGCTTAACATAAAGATTTTAAGGAAGACAGTTTGTTATGGATATTAATGATATTTATGGGATTATAGATAAGTTTGATGCAAGTGGATGCAGCGAACTGAATCTGGAGATGAATGGCGTATGCCTTGGACTGAAGAAAACAATGCACGAAGCAATATGTGATGTGCCTGTAAAGAAAGATATTGTTCGCATTAATACAGAACAGGAACAGACCGTTACAACTATTCAGGACGTACAGCCACAGTCAGATGAGCATATTAAAGAAATTAAAGCACCATTGGTTGGAACTTTCTATACAGCAGCAGGTCCTGATGAGGAACCTTTTGTAAAACCAGGGCAGAGCGTTCATGCCGGTGATGTTATTGGAATAATTGAAGCAATGAAGCTGATGAACGAAGTTACAGCAGATTGTGACGGTACGGTTAAGGAAGTGGCAGCAGAGAATGGCACTATGGTTGAGTATGGACAGCCGCTTGTAATCCTTAATTAACGGAGGTAGCAGAAGTGTTTAAGAGAATACTGATAGCAAACCGTGGTGAAATTGCGTTAAGGATAATCAGATGCTGCCGTGAGATGGATGTAGAAACCGTAATTGTATATTCAACAGCAGATAAGGATTCACTTGCTGTTATGGCAGCAGACAAGGCAGTTTGCATTGGACCGGCAAAGGCGGCTGAAAGTTATCTTAATCAGGATGCGATAATAGAAACAGCAATACTGACAGGGTGTGAGGCAGTCCACCCTGGTTATGGCTTTCTGTCTGAGAATGCTGCATTTGCAAGAAAATGTGAGGAGAACAATCTTATATTTATAGGACCATCAGCAGACATAATAAGCAGCATGGGAGATAAACAGTCGGCAAGGCAGCTTATGATTGAATGCGGGGTTCCGGTTGTACCAGGTTCTGATGGTCTGGTTGCAACAGCAGAGGAAGCAGCACACATTGCAGAAAAAATTGGTTATCCGGTACTTATTAAAGCGTCAGCTGGAGGCGGTGGAAAAGGAATGCGTAAGGCATTCAGCAGAGAAGATATAGAAAATGCATTTGAAACCGCTAAGAGTGAAGCTAAAGCTGCATTTGGCAACGATGATATGTACATAGAGAAGCTGATAATCAATCCACGGCATATTGAGATACAGATTCTTGCAGATAAATATGGCAATACAATATATCTTGGAGAACGTGACTGTTCAATCCAGCGTAATAATCAGAAGCTTTTAGAGGAAGCTCCGAGTGCAAGATTATGTAAAGATCAGCGTACAGTCATGGGAGAGACTGCAGTAAGAGCTGCCAGAGCAGCAGGATATTATAGTGCAGGAACTGTTGAATTTGTTGTGAATGAACAGGGTGACTACTATTTTATAGAGATGAATACGAGAATACAGGTTGAACATCCGGTAACTGAGCAGGTTACAGGAATTGACCTTATAAGAGAACAGATAAGAATAGCTGCCGGAATGAAGCTTAATATCACTCAGGAAGATACATGCGTCAATGGACATGCAATTGAGTGCAGAATAAATGCGGCTACACCGGGAGTTATTAAATTCTTACATTTTCCAGATGGTTATGGAGTAAGAGTTGAGAGCCATCTTTTTGAAGGTTATGAAGTGAGTCCGTTTTATGATTCAATGATTGCCAAGATTATAGTGACTGGAAGCAGCAGACTTGAGGCGGTAAGACGATTAAGAAGAGCTCTTGAGGAACTGATAATTGAAGGAGTTAAGACTAACAGAGAGTTCATGCATCTTCTTACATATCATAAGGATTTTATAAGAGGAAATTACAATACAGGTTTCTGGGAGAAGAATCATACCGAAATTGAAAAGTGGCTTAAGGAAGGAATTACAGTTAAATGAATATCAATGACATTTTCTTAAAGCGTAAGAAAAGGTGGGGTACTATCAACAGATTAAGGGATAGTGAGGAACAGGCAGACGGAAGCCTTACACCATCAAGAAGAATTGCACTTATAAGTGATGACAAAAGTTTCAGGGAATTGTATGCACAGGTTAAGACAGGCAATCCAAACAGCTTTCCGGGATATGAGAAAAAGGTTGAAGCAAACAGATTAAAGACAGGCCAGCAGGATGCAGTAGTTACTGGAACATGCCGAATTGGCGGAGTCAAAACAGCTGTTGCAGTTATGGATAAAAGATTTCTTATGGGAAGCATGGGAATTGCGGTAGGTGAAAAGATTACAAGACTCACAGAATATGCAATGAAAAGAAAACTGCCACTTATAATATTTGCTGCAAGCGGTGGAGCGAGAATGCAGGAAGGCCTTTTCTCGCTTATGCAGATGGCAAAGACAACAGCGGCAATTGAAAAGTTCAAGGATGCTGGTGGATTATTTATATCATATCTCACTAATCCTACAACAGGTGGTGTGAGCGCAAGCTTTGCAAGTCTTGGTGACATTATAATTGCTGAACCAGGAGCACTTATATGCTTTGCCGGGCCAAGAGTTATTGAACAGACTATCGGACAGAAGCTGCCGGAGGGCTTTCAGCACTCAGAGTTTCTGTTAGAACATGGCATGATAGATATGATAGTTGACAGAAAAGATATGAAGCAGACTTTATCAAAGATATTGAAAATGCATGTGAATACCGGAGGAGAAGCATGAGCAGTGAAAATGTTTTAACACCATATGAGAAAGTCCTTGCAGCCAGAAAAAGTGACCGTCCGGATATTATGAAATACATAGAAGTGCTTTTCGATGATTTTATAGAAATGCATGGTGACAGATACTATAAAGATGATAAAAGCCTCGTTGCAGGAATTGCTTCATTTAATGGAAAAACGGTAACTGTTATTGGAAACCGTAAAGGAAAGAATATAGAAGAGAATATAAGATATAACTTCGGAATGGCGTCACCTGAAGGGTATAGAAAAGCAGTCCGTGTTATGAAACAGGCTGAAAAATTCAGGAGACCTGTCATAACATTTGTTGACACGCCAGGTGCATATCCAGGCATGGAAGCAGAAAGCAACGGACAGAGTAATGCGATTGCGGGAAGTATAGCAGCAATGCTTAAGCTTACAGTACCTGTGATATCTGTAATCACAGGTGAAGGCGGAAGTGGCGGTGCATTGGCACTGGCAGCAGCCGACAGAGTGTATATGCTTGAAAATGCAGTATATTCGATTCTGTCTCCGGAAGGTTTTGCGTCAATAATATATAAGGATGCTAAGAAAGCACCACAGGCAAGTGAGATTATGAAGCTTACTGCACAGGAGCTTTTTACTGCCGGACTCGTTGACGGTGTAATTGCAGAAGGAGACAGGTGTTTTTCAGATATAGCAAGAATGTTAGAAAAAGAACTCGGAATTCTTGGCAGGATGAAATCAAAAGAGCTTGTTAATTCAAGATATGACAAATTCAGGAATATAGACAGGGGAGAGATAAAGTGAAAGGCATTCAGATAGTGTCCACAGGGAAAGCACTCCCAGAAGAGATAATTACGAATGATGACTTAAGCCGGATTGTTGATACAAATGATGAATGGATAACAACAAGAACAGGTATTAAGAAAAGATACAGATGTACACAGGAAAATACTACATCACTTGCAGTCAGAGCAGCATATGAAGCGGTAGAAGCATCAGGTGTGGATATTGCAGAAATAGGTGCAGTTATAGTTGCAACTTCAACGGCTGATAATGCATTTCCATCTACTGCAGCAATTGTACAGAAGGAACTCGGATTGGCAGAGAATATACTTGCATTTGATTTAAGCAGTGCATGTACAGGTTTTCTGCATGCATTAAATGTTGGACAGGCACTGTTTAACAGCACTGATTATAAATACATACTGCTTATTGGCAGCGAGCAGATGTCTAAGATATTAGATTATACAGACCGCTCAACATGCGTGCTTTTTGGAGATGGTGCAGGTGCAGTTCTTATAAAATCGGCTGACAATATGTATAGACAGATTAATTACACAAGAGGCGATACTGATGTACTTGTATGCAGAGGTATAGGTGCACAGGATGCGTATGTAAAGATGAATGGAAATGCGGTGTTCCGTTTTGCAGTTGATGTTCTTAAACAGGGAATTGATGAAATATTGAAAAAATCGGACATGACACTTGATGACATAGATTATATTGTGTGCCATCAGGCTAATGAAAGAATTATCAATCATGTAAAGAAAAAATATCCGGGACATGAAGATAAGTTCTATATAAATATAGCGGAATACGGTAATACATCAGCGGCAAGTATCCCAATAGCACTAGATGAGTTAGCACAAAGCGGATGCTTTGACAAGGGCAGAAAGCTGATTCTTGCGGGCTTTGGGGCGGGGCTTAGCTGGAGCAGTGCTTTGATAGAGACATAATAAGGAGCAGCATAATGAGATTAGATAAGATGTTAGGAATAAAATATCCGTTTATACAGGGCGGAATGGCTAATATTGCAACAGGAGAATTTGCAGCTGCAGTTAGTAATGCAGGCGGACTGGGGCTTATTGGAGCTGGTGGAATGAACACGGATATGCTTCGTGAAAACATAAGAAAATGCAGAACACTTACGGATAAACCATTTGGTGTGAATCTTATGCTTATGAATCCGGAAGCTGATGCAATGGCAGAACTGCTTGTGGAAGAAAATGTAAAGATTGTAACAACAGGAGCAGGAAGTCCGGCAAAATATATGGAAAAATGGAAGTCTAACGGAATGATGGTTATACCGGTTGTTTCGAGTGCAGCGCTTGCAATAAGAATGGAGCGTTTCGGAGCTGATGCAGTAGTTGCAGAGGGAACAGAAAGTGGTGGTCATGTCGGTGAGATGACAACTATGACACTTGTCCCAAAGGTAGTTGACAGTGTGAACATTCCGGTTATTGCGGCCGGAGGAATTGCAGATGGCAGACAGCTTGCAGCAGCATTTGCACTTGGTGCTGCAGGTGTACAGATGGGAACTTGTCTTCTGGCAAGTACAGAGTGTCCTATACATGATAATTATAAGCAGGCAATACTTAAAGCAAAGGATAATGACACGATAGTTACAGGAAGAATTGCCGGTACTCCTGTGCGTGTTCTTAAAAATGAGATGTCACGCGAGTATGTAAAGCAGGAGAAGGCAGGTGCTGATAAGATGGAACTTGAGAAATATACATTAGGTTCTCTTCGTAAGGCAGTGTTTGACGGTGACACAATGAATGGCTCACTGATGGCAGGTCAGGTTGCAGGCCAGATTGATAAGATACAGCCAATTGAGAAAATATTTGAACAAATATATGAAGAATATGAGGCTGTGCGAAAGGAATTGTATGCAGATTAAGGACAAAGTGCTTGATGTTCCGGTAATTCAGGGCGGTATGGGTGTCGGAGTTTCTCTTTCATCCCTTGCAGGTGCAGTCGCAGCAAATGGGGCATGTGGAGTTATCAGTTCTGTTAATGCAGGTTATGATGAACAGGATTTTAAGAGCAGCCCCTTTAAGGCGAATCTAAGGGCACTTGATTACCATATTAAGAGAGCTAAGCAGATTGCAGCAGAAAGTACAAAGAAGGGACTTGTAGCTGTAAATATTATGACTGCAGTTTCTCATTATGAGGAAAGCTGTAAGACCGCAGTTTCAGCAGGAGCAGATATTATTATCTCAGGTGCAGGACTTCCGCTTAATCTGCCACAGTTTACTAAGGGAACAGATACACTGGCAGCACCCATTGTTTCAAGTGGCAGGGCTGCCAGGATAATTATGAAAACTTATAAGAAGCATTATGATGTGTATCCGGATATGTTCATTATTGAAGGAAGCATGGCAGGAGGACATTTAGGCTTTGGTGCAGATGATATTACACAGGGAAAAACACAGAGTAACGATGAAATATTGTCAGATGTACTTGCTGTAATAGAAGAGTCCGGTGCGGATATCCCGGTTTTTGTCGCTGGAGGTGTGTTTGATGGCAAAGATATGGCACATTATGTAAATAAAGGTGCTGCAGGTGTACAGATTGCGACAAGATTCATTGCTACCAATGAATGTGATGCTTCAGATACATTTAAACAGGCTGTTGTTAATGCAAAGAGAGAAGACATCCGTATTATTAAAAGTCCTGTTGGAATGCCGGCACGTGCAATTAACAGCCCACTGCTTGAAAGGCTTGATGCAGGAGAAACCTTCACGGCAAGAAAATGTAATGGTTGTCTTACAGCATGTAAGAAGGATGACAGTATACCATATTGCATAAGCAGGGCACTTATAGCAGCAGTTAAGGGTGACTGGGATAATGGACTGTTTTTTGCAGGAAGTAATGCAGACAGAGTTGACCGGATAATGAGCGTACAGGAACTTATTAATGAGATTATGACAGATTATAGATTGAATAAATCGGACATATAAGCTTTGGTTGAGCGAATCTGACATTGATTTGGAAAGGATAGGGAATGACTGAGAGAAGAAAAGCACTTATTACAGGTGCAAGCAGGGGAATAGGAAGGGCTATATGCGTTAAGCTTGCAAGTGAAGGAACAGATATTGTATTCAGTTACCGTTCAGGTGATGAGGCTGCCAGTGAAACAGTTAATTTATGCAGAGAGTATGGGATTGAAATCCATGCAATTAAGGCAGATGTGAGTAATTCAGAGGAATGTGAGCGTTTAATTAAGGAAGCTGTGGATTTACTTGGCGGAAGAATTGATATTCTTGTCAATAATGCAGGAATTACTAAGGACAATCTTATTGGACGTATGAAGGATGAGGATTTCGATGCAGTTATAGATGTGAATCTAAAGGGTACATTTTACATGATGCGTGGAGTTTCAAGGCTTATGTTAAGACAGAGATCAGGAAGAATTATTAATATGAGTTCTGTAGTTGGTGTTATGGGCAATGCAGGGCAGGTTAATTATTCTGCAAGTAAAGCAGGTGTTATTGGTATGACGAAGTCGCTTGCAAGAGAGCTTGCGTCAAGACATATAACTGTAAATGCGGTTGCACCGGGAATGATTGAAACTGATATGACCGGAGCAATGTCAGATGCTGTTAAAGAAAAAGTGGTGGAGAATATACCTTTTAAAGAGATGGGAAAGCCGGAAGATATTGCAGAAACAGTAGCATTTCTTGCGGGTGACGGAGCACGATACATAACCGGACAGGTACTTTGTGTAGACGGAGGAATGGCAATATGAGAAGAGTTGTAATAACAGGTATGGGAGCAGTTACTCCTGTCGGAAACAATGTTAATGATATGTGGGAAGCTGTAAAGGCTGGTAAATGTGGTATTAGTAAGATAACACATTTTAATACAGAAAACAGTGCAGTCAAGCTTGCCGGTGAAGTAAAAGGCTTTGACGCAGAGAGTATTGTTGATAAAGCAGAATTAAGGAAAATGGACGATTTCACGATATATGCACTTGCTGCTGCAGATGAAGCAGTGAAGGATTCAGCTATAGATTTTGGCAAAGAAGACACATTAAGATGTGGTGTTATATTGTCGAGTGGAATTGGCGGACTTACAACTATACAGAGAGAATGCTTAAGAGGCGAAAGTAAAGGATATGACAGGGTTTCGCCACATTTTGTGCCAATGTCGATAACTAATATGGCGGCAGGACATGTTGCAATCAGATTCGGACTACATGGAATGTGTACATGTGTTGTTACTGCATGTGCCAGTGGAACCAATGCTGTTGGAGATGCATTAAGACAGATCAGGGATGGATATCAGGATGTGATTGTGTGCGGAGGTGCAGAAAGCTGTATAACTGATTTTGGAATTGGTGGTTTTACATCAATGCATGCATTAAGCAAAGCAGAAGATGTCAACAGGGCTTCTATTCCGTTTGATAAAGAAAGAAGCGGATTTGTTATGGGAGAAGGAGCAGGTGTGCTTATTCTTGAAGAGTATGAACATGCACTGAAAAGAGGCGCTAAGATATACTGTGAAATTGCAGGATATGGTTCAACATGTGATGCAAACCACGTTACAGCCCCTCTCGAAGACGGCAGCATGGCAGCACAGGCAATGACTGAGGCTGTTAAGGATGCAGGAATAAGACCAGAGAATATTGATTATATTAATGCGCATGGGACAAGTACAAAGCTTAATGATAAGGGAGAGACTAATGCGATAAAGATGGCATTTGGAGAACATGCGTACAAGCTTGCGGTAAGCTCAACAAAGTCGATGACAGGACATATGTTAGGTGCAAGCGGTGCTGTTGAGGCAATTATATCGGCACTTGCTGTAAAGAATAATATAATTCCACCAACCATTAATTATCAGGTGCCGGATGATGACTGTGATCTTGATATCGTTCCAAATAAGGCAAGAGAGTCAAGAGTTGATTATGCTATGTCTAATTCACTTGGCTTTGGCGGACATAATGCTTCAATTGTTCTTAGAAAGGTGGTGTAATCATGCAGCTTAATTCAGATGAAATACAGCAGATTCTGCCACACAGATATCCATTTCTATTAGTAGACAGGATAACGGAGTGTGAGCCTGGAAAGAAGGCTTGTGGTATTAAATGCGTATCTGCCAATGAAATGCATTTTGTAGGACATTTTCCACAGAAGAAGGTAATGCCGGGAGTACTTATTATTGAGGCACTGGCGCAGACTGGAGCAGTTGCTTTATTGTCGGAAGAAAAGAATAAGGGACATATAGCACTTTTTGCAGGAATTAAAAATGCTAAGTTTAAGGCTCAGGTCACACCTGGGGATGTGCTTTCCTTGTCATGCGAGATTATAGCAAGAAAAGGTCCTGTGGGAGTAGGAAAGGCAGAAGCTTATGTTGACGGAAAACTTGCAGTGTCAGCTGAACTTACATTTGCAATAGAATAGAGCTATTGTTATAATAATAAACAATTAAAAAAGCTTAGGAGGTAAAGTAAGGTGCTGCAGGATTCTTTTAGTAAGGTATATACGAAGTTCAAGATGCATTTTTATCAGAAAATGTTTGAAAAGCTACAGGAGAGAGAGACATCTCTTACAACTGTAGAAACTTTCTGCATGGAGATAATATATGCACTTGATAAACCTACTGTGGCACAGTTTGCTGATATGGCAAATATATCATCTCCTAACGCGGCGTATAAGATTAATAACCTTGTTAAGAAGGGATACTTAAAGAAAGTACAGTCTGAGGAAGACAAGAGAGAGTATCATCTCGAGGTAACACAGAAGTATATAGATTATTATAATATCAGCAATACATATCTTAAGACTGTAATGGGCAGGATTGAGGACAGATTTTCAAAAGAAGAGTTAGAGACAATGGAACATATGCTTAATGTAATAAGTGCAGAGCTTATGCCAGAGATAAAGTATTAGATTTTTACTTGACTTTGCTATTAACATGTTATATATTTCAAAAGATGAAATATATAACATGTTTTTTGCGTGTATGAAAAGGAGGATAAGAGAGCTATGGATTTAGCACTTATTACCGCGAAGCAGGTATTTGAGTTATTCATACTTATACTGTGTGGAGTTGTTATAGGAAAGATTAAGATGGTTAACGAAGAAGGAAAGGGGATGCTTTCTAACCTTCTTATATATTTTGTTGTTCCATTTATGATTATTAATTCTTACATGTCAGGATACAATGCCGAGATTCTTAAGAATATGGGCAGAATGCTTTTTTACAGCATACTTACTATATGCATAGGAATGGCTTTATCGATTGGCATAACATTTTTGATGAAAAAGGAAGTGCGCGGCATTATAAGATTTGCAACTACATTTTCTAATGCGGCTTATATGGGATTTCCACTTATTCAGGCAATGTACGGTTCAGAAGGTGTACTGTATGCGAGCGTATATGTTACTGTATTCAATATTCTTTTATGGACTGTCGGAATTGTGTATGTTTCAGAGAGTATGAGTTTCAAGGAACTTTTAAAGAAGATTGTTACATGCCCACCAATTATATCGGTTGCGGTCGGTCTTGTCATATTCCTTGTAAGAATTCCGGTTGCGGATGTTTTAAAGGATACATTTAATGTTGTCGGAGGCATGAATACTCCGCTGTCTATGATAATAACAGGAATTACTATTTCACAGTTCCCATTATTGAGTATCTTAAAGGATAAAAGAGTGTATTTTACGGTTATTCTCAGGATGTTTATTATACCGGTAATCTGTACTCTGGTTATGTATCTGATACATGCCCGTGGAATGGTTGCTGTTATTACAATTATACTTGAGGCATGCCCGTGTGCAGCTATTACAACACTTTTTGCAATTAAGTTCGGTCACGACCAGAAGCTCGCAGTTGGTGCAGTTACTTTGTCTACATTGATTAGCATAATTACGCTTCCTTGTCTTGCATTGCTTGCAGGAGAGATTATAATGTAATAAAAAGCATTATCAGGGGGAATAATGAGCGGAGGCAATGCATATAAAAGAAAATCGCATAGAAGAATAGAAGTGATAACATCAGTTGCGGCAGTTGTTGTGCTGTATGTGATACTAGAAAGCTTCGGGGTTACATGCCCTATAAAATACATAACAGGAATATCATGTGCAGGCTGTGGAATGTCAAGGGCATGGATATCTTTACTGCATTTTAATATTCATGATGCGTTCATGTATCATCCACTTTTTTTTCTGCCGCCAGTTGTTGTGATAGCTATGCTTTTTAAATCTAAAATAAATATTAAATTTTATAAAATTTTTATGTTTACAATAGCAGGGGCATTTGTTATAGTTTACTTGTATAGAATGTTTATTGGAGATGGCAATGTAGTGGTTTTTGAGCCACAGAACAATATCCTATTCCGTATCATTCAGAAACTAAATTTATGAAGGGGAGAGAATTAATATGTTTTGTACAAAATGTGGAAAACAGATTCCGGATTCAACAAAGTTCTGCCCATATTGTGGAGCAAATTGTTCACCAGAGCAGGATATTGCTGGTCAGGCAGGTCAGGTATTCAATAAGGTTGAGAAAGAGTTAGGAAGTGCTTTTGATGAAGTAAAGCAGAGTTTCAATGGGAACAGCAATAACCAGAATTATAATCAGGGTTACAATGCTAATCAGAATTACAGCAATGGTTATAATAATGGCACAATCCCACCATACTCAGGTACAAGATTAAAGGATGACAGAGGTCTTGCTTCATACATAATTCTTTCAATTATCACATGTGGAATATACAGCTATTATTTCATTTACAAGATGGCACATGATGTTAATATTGCATGTGATGGAGATGGAGAGAATACATCAGGGCTTGTTGCATTTGTTCTTTTATCACTCATAACATGTGGTATATATGCATGGTTCTGGTACTATAATCTTGGTAACAGACTTGCAGCTAACGGACCTCGTTATGGACTTTCAATCCAGGAGAATGGTACAACTGTTCTTTTATGGCAGATATTTGGTGCTTTTATCTGTGGAATTGGACCATTTGTTGCAATGCATATTCTTATCAAGAATTCTAATAAGATATGTAATGCTTACAACAGAGCACAAGGCTTAATGTAATGTGTTAATAATTAAAATGTTAATCCTGCTTTCAGGTGGTTTGGGCTGCCAGAGAGCAGGATTTTTTATTTCACAATTGATAAAAGTTATAAAAGGTTATATAATAAATAAAAAGTTATAAAAACTTATATAAAGTTATAAAACAAACAAAAAGTTATAAAAGGTTATATAAACTTATATAGGAGGCTGCGCATGAATAATCCGTTTACATTATCATTTGGGAAAAAACCAGTGCAGTATATTTCGAGAATTGCACAGACAGAGAGAATAATTGGAGATTTTACAGCGGAAGAATCGCCTAATCAGATATATATGATTACAGGAGTAAGAGGTTCAGGAAAAACTGTAATGATGACTAACATTGCGTCAGAGATACGAAAACGGTCAGATGAATGGATAGTAGTTGAGCTTAATCCTAACCGTGATCTTTTACAGAGTCTGGCAGCAAAGATATATGCAATTCCAGAAATGCATGCAGTATTTGTTAAAGCAAAGCTTGACTTTTCAGTATTTGGACTGGGGGTAACAGTAGAGAATGCTGTTCCTGTTACTGATATTGAAAATGTTATTGAGATAATGCTTTCTCACATAAAACGTCTGGGGAAAAGGCTTCTTATAACAATTGATGAGGTTATTAATTCAGAGAATATTAAAATATTTGCAAGTTCATTTCAGATATTTTTAAGAGAAGAATATCCTATATATCTTTTGATGACAGGATTGTATGAGAATATATATGATTTACAGAATGAAAAGTCACTTACATTTTTATACAGAGCACCTAAGATTATATTAGAGCCGCTTAATTATACAGCTATTAAAAGCCATTACATGAGAATATTTGATATAAATGATGAAATGGCTGACAAGATGACACTTCTTACAAGAGGATATCCATTTGCGTTTCAGGTGCTTGGATATCTTTACTGGGATAATAGAAAAGATCATACACTTGAAGATATTATGCCAGAGTATGATCAGTATTTAGATGAATATGTATACAGTAAGATATGGGCAGAGTTATCATCTAAAGATAAGGAAATACTTAGCGTTATATCTGAGAGCGGTTATCAGTCAGTAAAAGATATTCGTGAAAAGCTTGACATGAAGCCAGAATTATTCTCTGTGTACCGTGACCGTTTAAAGCGAAAGGGCGTTATAGATACAAGACAGTATGGCAAAATAGCAATGGCACTGCCAAGATTTGAAGAATATGTAAAAAACAGATTATATTAATAACACCTTATTTCCTGAATTCCCTCGGAGAAACACCATATTTTTCTTTGAATTTTCTATTAAAGTAAGATATATTATCAAAACCACAATCCGAAGCCACTATAATAACCGGCTGGGTTGTGGTTTTTAATATTCTTGCAGCAATAATAAGCCGGTAGTCGTTTAAGTAAGTGATAAAAGATGTGCCGGTGCAGTTCTTAAAAAACTTCATAAAATGCGACTGGCTGAAATGACACCACTGCGCAATCTCTTCAATGGATATTGCACGCGCGAAGTTCTTTTCAATATAATTAAGTACCAGTTTCAGCTTATCCATCTTATCATCAGACAAGTGTACAGGCATATCCGTATGCGTGTAAAAATGTGCATTAAGCTCAAAAAAGAAATTAAAAAGACATGCACGGATTTTCAGCCTGTACCCGTCAGGGAAATACTTGCATATATTATCAGCTTCATCAATATAATGAATTAAATCAGAATAGTGTGGCGCAGTTTTACTGATAACAGGAGGGCAATACCCCTTAAAGCCGGCAATTCCGTTAAAAAAGCTCACGGTATCATAATCACACTGCCTGCTAACAAGCATATCAAGATTAAAAAGAATATTTTCGTATTCGCATGAATCACTTTCGTTCTGGATAATAGAATGAATATGTCCAGGCATGACAACAACAATATCTCCTGCATTTACAACAGAATACTCAAGGTCAACGCTTACGATCATGCATCCCTTCTTGATGTATATAAGCTCCATTTCATTATGCCAGTGCAGCGGAACTTCTGTAAAATCAAGCGGGATAGAGCATGGGTAAGTGTTATATAAAAAATCTGAATCAAAATGAGACTTGGTTTCTTTCAGTGGTCCGTAATCTGTTATATTCATAAGGTTCTCCTTAAATATGATAGAATAGTACAAGTTTATCCCATTATAAAGCAAGAGAATTTTTCCAGCAACCCTATAATAAAATATAAATACAAGAATGGAGGGCAACGATATGCTTAACACTATATGTTTGGAAGAATATGGAAAAGACTTGCACTTATGCAGCAACGAGGAGTGCTTTCATGCACTTATGAAGCTGGTTGCACAAAAGGGACGTGATAGAATAGTGAAAGACAATGGCAGAAAGGTATACTACATTTCTGCAGAGTTCCTTATAGGAAAGCTTTTATCCAATAATCTTATTAATTTAGGAATCTATGATGAAGTTAAGGAAGAACTTACACAGGCAGGAAAAAATCTTTCAGATATTGAAGAACTGGAAGTAGAGCCGTCACTTGGTAATGGCGGACTTGGAAGACTTGCAGCATGCTTCCTTGACTCTATTGCAAACCTTGGTCTTAATGGCGACGGAATCGGACTTAATTATCATCTTGGACTTTTTAAGCAGGTGTTTGAGAATGGGAAGCAGAAGGAAGTGCCTAATCCATGGATTGGTAAGGACAGCTGGCTTGTTCCGACAGATGTGACATACACTATCAATTTCGGTGAAATCAGTGTAGTTTCAAGAATGTATGATATCAATGTGTACGGAGAAAAGAGAACGAATAAGCTTCATCTGTTTGATGTGGAGACAGTTGATGAGAGCATCGTAAAAGGCAACAGCATAGACTTTGATAAGTCAGATATTGCCAAGAACCTTACACTGTTTCTTTATCCTGATGACAGTGACGAGCAGGGAAGGCTTCTTAGAATCTATCAGCAGTATTTCATGGTAAGCAATGGAGCAAGGCTTATATTAGATGAGTGCAGGGACAAATGTATTAACACCGGAAAAACATTTAAGAATCTGCCAGACCTTGCAGTAATCCAGATTAACGATACGCATCCGACAATGGTAATCCCAGAGCTTATAAGACTTCTTACAGAAAATGGAGATATAGATGGAAGTCCGATAACAATGGATGAAGCAATTGATATTGTATCAAAAAGCTGTGCGTATACTAATCACACAATCCTTGCCGAAGCCCTTGAAAAATGGCCTGTGGACTATCTTAACAGGGTTGTGCCACAGCTTATGCCGATTATAAAAGAACTTGACAGAAGAGTGCGCAAGAAGTACACAGATAAATCAGTGTATATAATTGACGATAATAATCTCGTTCACATGGCACACATCGATATTCATTATGGCATGAGCGTCAACGGAGTAGCAAAGCTTCATACAGAGATATTAGAGAATACAGAGCTTAATAATTTCTATAGGATATATCCGGAGAAGTTCAATAACAAAACTAACGGAATCACATTCAGAAGGTGGCTTATCCACTGTAATAACGGACTTGCGAAATACATTGAGACACTTATCGGAAGCGAATACAGACATGACGCAGAAAAGTTAAAAGACCTTTTAAAGTTTGCCGGTGATAAAAATGTTTACGATAATCTTCTTGAGATTAAGACAGACAACAAGAGAAATCTTGCAGAATACCTTAAGCAGACACAGGGAATAGAGATTAATCCACAGTCAATATACGATATACAGATAAAGCGACTGCATGAGTATAAAAGACAGCAGATGAACGCACTGTATATAATATATAAATATTTTGACATCAAGGCAGGCAATATTCCAAAGACTCCTATTACAGTGATATTTGGCGCAAAGGCTGCACCTGCATACACAATTGCGAAGGATATAATTCATCTGATACTTACATTGAGTAAGGTTATTGAGGCCGATAAAGATGTAAGTCCTTACCTTAAGGTTGTGCTTGTCCAGAACTACAATGTAACACTGGCAGAGAAGCTGATTCCTGCATGTGATATATCAGAACAGATATCACTTGCATCTAAAGAAGCGTCAGGAACAGGCAACATGAAATTCATGCTTAACGGTGCTGTGACATTAGGAACAATGGATGGTGCTAATGTTGAGATTGCAGAGCTTGTAGGTAAAGATAATATATATACATTTGGCGCAACAAGTGATGAAGTTATTGCACATTATGAAAAATGTGACTATAACGCAAAGAAGCTTTATGAGACAGATGCTCTTATAAAAAAATGTGTGGATTTTATAATATCGGATGTTATGCTTCAGGCAGGTGATTCACATAGTCTTAACAGATTGTATAATGAGATTGTAGGAAAAGACTGGTTTATGGCATTGCTTGACTTACGAAGCTATATAGAAACCAAAGAAAAGGCTCTCACAGATTATGATGACAGATATGCGTGGGCAGAAAAAATGCTTGTTAATATTGCAAATGCCGGATTTTTCTCATCAGACAGAACAATCCGACAGTACAATGAAGATATATGGCATCTTTAATATAACTAAATAAGTTGATAATAATTGCCCCGGAAGCTATAATCATTATAAGAGCAAGAGTTCGTGAATGAGGAAGGTTTCGGGGTAGATTTATGTATAATATACTTATAGTGGATGATGAAAAGATTGAAAGAAGCGGAATAAGAATGCTTCTTAAGAGAATGGGAATTGAGCTTGGAGTATTTGAGGCGTGCAACGGAAAGCAGGCACTGGAATATCTGACATCTGACAAGAATACAGGAATTGGACATATAGATATACTGCTTACAGATGTTAAGATGCCGTTTATGGACGGGATAGAGCTTATTAAGAATGTGATGCACAACGACATCAGTTTAAAGACAATTATATTCTCAGGCTATAACGAGTTTGAGTATGCCAAGCTGGCAGTTAAATTAGGAGTTAAAGATTATATATTAAAGCCGGTTGATCCGTCAGAATTCAGTTCGACAATTACAGGGGTTATAACAGAGCTTGACGAGGAACACAAGAAGGACGAGGACTATAACCGGCAGGCTAACTTTATAAAACAGTACTACATGTATACGCTGCTCAACTCCGGTGATGCATCAGGAATACTTGATAATGGGGATTTTCTGGCAGGGTATAACAGACTTGCACTTATAGAATTCAATACTGATTTCTTTGGAAAATATGATACAGGTGAAGACATATTTAAAGAGATAACCGGGGAACTGGATTATCAGTACCTTAATCTTAACCCGTTACAGTCAGTTATCATATTTTCTGATAAATCACTTACAGCAGATGGTAATATTGATAAGAACATTGAAGAAATGTTTACAAATATTCATGACTATATATATAGAAAGACAGGACAGTTTATGTATATTGCTGTGTCCGGTTTATTCAACGATTATCATGAGCTTCCACAGGTAATGGATGCAGTTGATACACTGATGAATAATAAGTTTTATGAGACAGGAAGATATATTTTTTCTGATAATATCAGTGAAGATACACCTGTGCTTGTACAGATTGATGATGATGCACTTATGAAGCAGATGAAGCAGGATATCAAGATGAAGGATATCACATTTTTACGGATACATTTTGATGCATTGTGTAAGAAATACAGGGGGCAGTCGAACTTCTCACATATATACATCAAGTTCGTATTTTCCAATCTGTTAAAAGATTTCTATGACAATATTCCGGGTGCTGATGAGGCGGAATTTGGCAGGGAGATTGACAGGCTGTATAAGTCGGAGGATTTCTCATGCATTATGGATATAGTGAATAACTATATTGATTTGTTGGAAAAGAGTTTCGGAAAAGAGCCGGCCACATCACACCGGGAGATTGAGACCGTAAAGAATTATATACATAATCATTATGGTGAGGAGATTGGCGCACAGCAGCTTGCGGATATGGTTTATCTTGCACCAAGCTATTTAAGTTCACTTTTTAAGAAGGAAACAGGACAGAATCTGAGCAAATATATTAAACAGTACAGAATGGAGAAGGCTAAGGAACTGCTTACCGGTACGAACATGAAGATTGTGAATATAAGTGAGCAGGTGGGTTATCCAAATGTTTCATATTTTGTACAGAGCTTCAGGGAGTACTTTGGTATAAGTCCTCAGAAATTCAGGGATCAGGGAGAATTGAGTTGAAAAAGATTAAGCAGAAAATCAATGATATAAGATTGCAGAACAAGCTTGTCATCATATATGTAGTGACCGGACTTATTCCCCTGATTGTGCTTTTTGTTTTTGCATACTGTCAGATGAGAAACATTCTTATGGACAGGGACTTAAAGAGCATCAAGGGGGCAATTGGGCAGTCTGTTACAACGGTGGATGGGCAGATAGAGGTGTATGACAATCTGTCTAATTATATAACATTTAATGATACGCTGTCGGGAGTACTTTCATACGATTACAAAAGCACATATGAGATGTATAACCAGATTGTCACTACATTTGACCCTATGCTTTCATCATTAAAGTATTTTCATAATGATATTAACAGGGTAACAATATATGTGGATAAAGCTATTAAACATGACACAACTATAGCTCCAATAGAAGAGATAAAAGACAGACCTTTTTATAATTCTGCTGCTGAAAGCACTAAGATACAGTGGTTTGTTGATGAAGACAGCAGGACACTTGTTTCAGCACGAAAAATGTCAACGCTTGACCAGTTAGGAATTCTTGGAATCATGTACATAGATGTTGATTATGACAGCATGATGAGTTCATTTACAGGTGGTCTTGAGCAGAACTGCGGAATGGTGGTGCTTGACGCTGATGGAAAAGTTATATGCAGCAGTGACACATTTGAAAACAATAATACCAGATACAGATTAAACAGTAAGAAACTGCTTTCGTTAATCGACGGGGCAGAATGGGATAATGATACATGTGGGAATACAGATGGTTTCTCAGTAGTAAAGAAGGAAAGCTCTGTTACCGGATGGACAGTATATGTCTATGAACCAAGAAAACTTGTGCTCAGGTCAGCTAATTCAATGATTACAATGATTGTAGTTGCATTTGTGGTAGCAGTTGCAGGTGCCGCTGCGGCGAGTATATTTACAACAGGCTTCATTACAAGAAGAATTAATAAATTAAAAAACAGTATGGCAAAGGTTGAAAATGGAGACTTTGATGCGGTAATTAATACACAGGACAAAGATGAAATAGGTGACCTTATTCATAGCTTTAACAGCATGACAACCCAGATTAAGAATCTTATCACGCAGGTATATGAAGGACGTATAAGCCAGAAAGAATCAGAGATGCGGGCATTAAGGGCACAGATTAATCCGCATTTCCTCTACAATTCATTATCGCTTATCAACTGGAAAGCAATAGAATATGAGCAGGAGGATATAAGTGAGATAACACTTGCATTGTCTAACTACTACCGTACATCGCTTAATAAGGGAAAGAATATACTAAGCTTTGAGCAGGAATTAAGCAACATGCAGTCGTATCTTAAGATTCAGCAGATAATGCATGACAACTCATTTGATGTGGTGATAAATGTATCAGAGGAAGTTATGCCATGCGAATCTTTAAACCTTATACTCCAGCCATTGGTAGAAAATGCAATAGACCACGGTATAGATCTGCTGACAGACAGGAAAGGTGTAATAACAGTAGAGGCCAAGATGCAGACGGATGAAGAAGGTAAAAAGCTTGTATGTGTAACAGTGTCTGATAACGGTGTAGGAATGGACAAAGAAACTGCACAAAACTTCTTAACAGTCCAGTCAAAAGGGTATGGTGCAAGAAATGTTAATGACAGAATAAGACTTTATTACGGCGAAAGCTATCATCTGGAAGTGCAGAGCATACCTGATGAGGGAACAACAATAACAATAAAATTCCCGGCAAAACCATACAACACAAAAAACTGATATGTTTCTAAAATATCTTATATTTTAATATTAACCCCTCCTTAATATAATTAGATTATCAAAAGAGGACAGTAATCAAAGCTGTCTCGGATAATTATTAAGGAGGGTTTTTTATGAAGTTTAAGAGATTAGCAGCTGCAGTGATGGCAGCAACAATGTGTGGGTCACTTTTTGTAGGTTGTGGCAATGCTAAAAAGGATGACACAGCAACAGGCGAGGAAAAAATTACAGCTACAATCAAGGTATGGGGCTGTGCAGAAGATCAGGCAGATGAGAACGGCAAATGGCTTCAGACAATGTGTGACCAGTTTAATTCAGAGCATCCTGACTGGGATTTAACATTTGAATACGGTGTATGCTCAGAGCAGGACGCAGGAAAGATAGTTCCACAGGATCCAGAGAATTCAGGAGATGTATACTTCTTTGCTAACGACCAGCTTCAGACACTTGTTGATGCTAACGCTATTGCAAAGCTTGGTGGAGAGACAGCAGATTATGTTAAGAAAACTAACTCAGATGCAATTGTAGATTCAGTATCAGTAGATGGGGCTGTATATGGAGTACCATTTACAACTAATACATGGTTTATGTACTATGACAAGAGCAAATTCACAGACAGTGATGTAAAGAGCCTTGATAAGATGCTTGAAAAGAATAAGGTAGCTTTCAATATTACAGAGGGCTGGTATATGTCATCATTCTTCCTTGCTAATGGATGTACATATTTTGGAAAAGACGGAAAAGATAATTCAGCAGGTGTTGATATCTCAGGAGATAAGGGAACACAGGCAACACAGGCAATGGTTTCACTTGTAAATAATCCTAACTTTGTCAATGACCTTCAGGGTGTTGGTATCGCTGGCTTAAGAGATGGTTCAGTTGGAGCTTACTTCTCAGGATCATGGGATTATAAGAGTGTTAAAGAGATTCTTGGAGACAATTTTGGAGCAGTTTCACTTCCTACAGTAAAGATTGGTGGAAAAGACAAGCAGATGTTAGCATTTGCAGGTTCTAAGGCAATCGCAGTTAATCCTAACTGCAAGTATCAGCAGGTAGCAGTTGCACTTGCAAAGTATCTTGGAAGCAAGGATGCACAGAAGAAGCACTATGAATTAAGAGGTGTTATTCCTTGTAATACAGAGCTTCTTGCAACTGATGAAGTAAAGAAGGATGCACTTGTAACAGCACAGAATGATACATTTAACAAGACATCAGTAATCCAGCCAACAGTAACAGGCATGAATGATTACTGGGCACCTGCACAGAACTTTGCTAAGGCAATCGTAAATGGTGAAATAACAGCAGATAATGCAGCAGCTAAGACACAGGATTTCTATAAGCAGATTAATACATCAATCGCAAAATAATTGATAGGGATTAAATGCTGAAAGGAGTGGCGCATAATGGCAGTTAAGTTCACTGAATCATTTAGAAAAGGAAATATATTTACGAAGTTAAGCATTCTGATTCCAGGACTTGGTAATCTTGTAGGAAAGCAGATTATAAAGGGAATTATGTATATAGCTATAGAAGCAGCCTTTGTATGCTTTATGATTATGAATGGAATTAACTGCCTTGCGATGCTTCCAGGTCTTGGAAGCAGACCGCAGCAGGAGGTATGGAATGAGAAGCTTGGAATATATGAGTATGTTGCAGGTGATAATTCACTTCTTATACTTCTGTATGGAATAGCAACAATATTCATTATTATAGCTTATATAATAGTTGCAGCTAGTGCTGTAAAAAGCTCATATAAGCTGGAGCTGTTAAAGGAAAAAGGAAAGCATATAAACACATTTGCAGAAGACGTGAAGTCGCTGTTTAATGAGAATCTTCATAAGCTGCTGCTTACACTTCCAGTATCAGGTGTGCTTATATTCACAATACTTCCGCTTATTTTCATGATAAGCATGGCATTCACTAATTATAGTAAGGTTGACAGCCATCTGGTGCTTTTCGACTGGGTAGGACTTGAGAATTTCAAGCAGATATTCGATTCAGGAAGCATGATAGGACAGTCTTTCTGGTCAGTATTTGGCTGGACTATAGTGTGGGCAATATTTGCAACATTTCTTAATTACATATTCGGAATACTTGTTGCACTGCTTATCAACAGAAAAGGTACGAAATTCAAGGCTTTTTGGAGATTTATATTTATACTTTCAATCGCAATTCCACAGTTTGTTTCACTTCTTATTGTCAGAAGCATGCTGGCACAGGATGGAATTGTAAATGTTGTTTTAAAGAATGCAGGATGGATAACAAAATCACTGCCATTCTTTACAAATGCGACTTGGGCAAGAATCACAGTAATCGTGGTAAATCTGTGGATAGGTATTCCATATACTATTCTGCAGGTTACAGGTATATTACAGAATATACCTATGGAGTTGTATGAGGCAGCAGATGTAGATGGAGCTAATGGATTTGTCAAGTTTTTTAAGATAACAATGCCATATATGTTATTTGTAACGGCACCATATCTTATCACTACATTTACTGCTAATATTAACAACTTTAACATTGTTTATCTGCTGACTAAGGGAGATCCTGTTATGGCAGGTGCAACAGCAGGAAAGACAGACCTTCTGGTAACATGGCTGTACAAGATGACAATAGATTATCAGTATTATAATCTTGGTGCTGTTATCGGTATTATGACATTCATATTCTTAGCGATTGGTTCACTGCTTGTATACAGAAGAACGAAAGCGTATAAAGATGAGGAGGGATTCCAGTGAAAAAGAAAAAGACTATTAAAAATATACTGGCACATACAGTGCTTACAATATTAGCGATAGTGTGGGTAAGTCCTCTTTTCTGGATACTCCTCACAAGCTTCAGGGCTCAGAAGGGTGCTTATACAAGCTCCTTCTTCCCAAAGCAGTATTCACTTGATAATTATGTAAAGCTTTTTACAGATACAGGAATACTTAATTTTCCACGAATGTTTACCAATACTCTGATAGTAGCAGTATTCTCATGTATTATATCAACATTTTTTGTACTGTCAGTAGCCTACTGTATGTCAAGGCTTAAGTTTAAGATGAGAAAAGCAATGATGAATATCGCAATGATACTTGGACTTTTCCCTGCATTTATGGCGATGGTTGCCGTATATTATATACTTAAAGCAGTAGGACTTTCAGAAGGAGCAATGATAAGAGTTGCGCTTGTGCTTGTATATTCAGCATCATCAGGAATACAGTTTTACATTGCAAAGGGATTCTTTGATACTATCCCTAAGACAATAGATGAGGCTGCTATGATAGATGGAGCAACGAAGTGGCAGGTATTTACTAAGATAACAATACCTCTCAGTAAACCAATTATAGTGTATACAATACTTACATCATTCATAGCACCTTGGGTAGATTTCATATTTGCAAGAGTAATCTGCAGGGCAAATGCGAAGTATTATACTGTAGCAATCGGCTTGTGGCAGATGCTTGAAAAGGAGTATGTTGATGTATGGTACACAAGATTTGCAGCAGGAGCAGTTCTTATATCAATTCCAATTGCAGCCTTGTTTATGATAATGCAAAGATGTTATAATGAAAGCATGACAGGTGCAGTGAAGGGTTAGATATATGAATAGATTAAAGCAAACATTAAAAAAATGTGTGGCATTTGGTGTCACAGGAATAATGCTTATATTAGCCGGGTGTAAAAGCCCGGCTGGTTTTGTGTCTAATGATAATGAAGAATACAATGCGAGAATGGAAGAAGCGAGAACAACTCCATTCGGAGCTTACCCGGAGACTATAGAATATACACTTGGAAAGATGACAAGTGTTAATAATTCCAATATGCCGGAGAATGACACTTATACGGATAATGCGTACACACGCTATATTAAGTCTGTGATAAATGTGCAGAATGTTGATGTATTTGAAGCAAACGACAGCCAGTATGACACTAATGTTTCAATGGTAATCTCAATGGGAAGCCTTCCGGATATTATGGTTGTATCAAGTCAGGATGAGGTTGAACAGTTAGTGGAAGCAGGACTTATAGAGGACCTTACAGAAAGCTACAATAACTGTATAAGTGACAGAATCAGGAAAATGTATGAAAGCTATGGCGATTCACTTAAGGATATGGTTACATATGATGGAAAGATAATGGCACTGCCGGAGACTAATATAACAGATGGACCTAATCTTGTGTGGTTAAGAAAAGACTGGATGGATAAGCTTGGATTGTCAGAGCCACACACTATTGATGATGTTGTTAATATAGTGAAGCATTTTATATCAGAAGACCCTGGAAATAATGGCGTGGATGCGTCCGGAAAACCTAATACAGTGGGGCTTGCAGTGGATACAGATGTGACAGGTGAATGTGGTTACAGCAGTGAATTTCTGCTGGATATAATATTTGCCTGCTTTGGAGCGTATCCAAAGCAGTGGATAATGAACGATGATGGTGAGATTGTATATGGTTCGGTTACAGATGAGGCAAAAGAAGCACTTTCATATATAAGCAGTCTGTACAATCAGGGCGTTATAGATAATGATTTTCTTCTGCGTACATCAACCAATATATGTGAGCTTATAGAGAATGGTCTGTGTGGCTCGTTTTTCGGACCATGGTGGGCACCGAATAATCCGCTTGCTAATGCAGTAAGCAGGAATCCGGATGCAGACTGGCAGCCATATTTAATAGCAACAGATTCGGATGGGACAACGAGTTATCACAGTCAGAATCCGTGTTACAAATATGTTGTTGTAAGAAAGGGCTATGAACATCCTGAGATTGCAGCAAAGATGATAAGTGTCATGTTTGATAAGGTAAGATTTGACTGTACAGACTCAGGAGAATTCAAGAATTACTATCAGCTTAATGTTGAACCTACGGCAAGACCTTTATCAATAAATGTTGATTATAATAATGCACTTTCAATATGTTACAGGAATATAGATGCCACAATTTCAGGAAGAAAGAATCCTGACAGTCTGGAACTTCTTGAACGCTCATTTTATGATGCATGCAGTGAGTATATCAAGAATGCTAACAAAACAAGTACGCAATGGGCAGCGTATATGTCAAGAATTAAGGCATGCAGTCTGATTGCACAGGATAATATAAAGGTAGTTGACTCGCTTTATTTTAAGACCACAGACACAATGAAGAGCCATTGGTGGAGACTTAAGGCTAAAGAAAAAGAGGCATATTTAAAGATTATAAGCGGAGAAGAAGATATATCTTACTTTGATACATTTGTAAAAGAATGGAATGAACAGGGCGGTCAGACTATTACATCAGAAGTCAGTGAGAGTATGAAATAATTGGCTGTGAAAATATAGTAATATATGATACAATCTTAATTAATGTAAATATATTAACTATGGAGGTTTTATTTTGAAAGAGAGAGAAAAATTCGGCTCGCGACTCGGCTTTATCTTAGTGTCTGCCGGCTGTGCGGTGGGACTTGGTAATGTGTGGAAATTTCCATACATATGCGGGGAAAATGGTGGTGCGGCATTCGTGCTTATCTATCTTGTATTTCTTGCAATTCTTGGATTTCCTATTATGTGTGCGGAGTTCACAGTAGGACGAGGAAGCGGTAAAGGTGCTGCAAGGGCATTTGAAGAACTGGAGACTAAGGGAAGTAAATGGCACCATTTCAAATGGGTATCGATAGTAGGAAGCTACATATTAATGGCTTTCTATACTATGGTTGCAGGATGGATGATTTATTATGCATGGCGTGAGGCAAGTGGTTCGTTAGCAGGTTTAGAGCCAGATGATGTTTCAGGAGCATTTGGAACTATGCTTTCACAGCCTGGTACAATGACAATCTGGATGATTGTTGCAGTTTTACTTTCGTTTGGTGTATGTGTATTAGGATTACAGAAGGGCGTTGAGAAGATTACTAAGGTTATGATGGCACTTCTTCTTATCCTTATTGTGGTACTGGCAGTTCATTCACTTGTACTTCCTAATGCATCAGAAGGTGTTAAATTCTATATGGTGCCTAATCTTGATGCTATTAAATCAAGAGGTTTGGGACCGGTTATATTTGATGCCATGACACATGCATTTTTTACACTTAGTGTAGGTATTGGTGCAATGGAGATATTCGGAAGCTACTTAAAGAAAGACAGAACAATAGGTGGAGAGGCTGTTAATATCATTCTGCTTGATACATTTGTTGCTCTTATGGCAGGATTCATAATTATTCCTGCATGCTTTGCATATGGTGTTGCTCCTGGTGCCGGTCCATCACTTTTATTTATAACACTACCTAACATATTTAATCATATGGCGGGAGGAAGAATATGGGGAACAGCATTCTTTGTATTCATGTCATTTGCAGCATTATCAACTGTAATTGCTGTGTTTGAGAACATTATTGCTTTTTATATAGACCTTAAGGGATTTTCAAGGAAAAAGGTTGTTGCAGGTAATGTTATATTCATGATACTGCTTTCACTTCCTGCTGTATTAGGCTTTAACAAGCTTGCAGCTTTCCAGCCTATTGGTCCGGGAAGTTCAATTATGGATCTGGAGGATTTCCTTGTTTCATATAATCTACTTCCTCTTGGAAGCATGATATTTGTATTATTCTGTACTAAGAAGAACGGCTGGGGCTGGGAAGGCTTCAGAAAAGAAGCTAATGAAGGAAAAGGTCCTAAGCTTCCTGAATGGTTAAGATTCTATATGAGTTATATACTTCCGGCTATTATAATAGTTGTATACCTTAAGGGTTATTATGATACATTTAAACCAAAGGGAACAGGTTATCTTGTTGGCTGGATGATATTTGCGTGTGTATTGCTTCTTGCAATATTCGGAATTGCTAATTATAAGAAGAAAGATGCGTAATCTATGACTAAGAAAGAACTTGCTTTAGAGGTTATAAGAAGATTAAAGGCAGAATATCCGGATTCGGAGTGCAGTCTTGATTACGATGATGCCTGGAAACTGCTTGTAAGCGTAAGACTTGCGGCACAATGCACTGATGCAAGAGTAAATGTTGTGGTTAAGGGGCTGTATGAGAAATATCCTGATATAGCATCACTTGCTGCAGCATCTCCAGAAGAGATTGAAAAGATTATAAGACCATGCGGACTTGGAAAAAGCAAGGCAAAGGATATATGTGCATGTATGCGTATGCTTCATGAACAGTATAACGATAAAGTTCCTGACAGCATGGAAGAATTATTAAAGCTTCCTGGAGTTGGAAGGAAGAGTGCCAATCTTATTATGGGCGATGTTTTCGGAAAGCCGGCAATTGTTACAGATACACACTGCATAAGGCTTTGTAACAGAATCGGTCTTGTAAAAGACGAGAAAGAGCCTAAGAAGGTTGAGATGGCATTGTGGAAGATAGTCCCGCCAGAAGAAGGCAGCGGATTATGCCACAGGTTTGTAGACCACGGAAGAGAGGTATGTACGGCACGTACTACACCGCACTGTGAAATATGCTGCCTTAATGATATATGTAAGAAAAATGGGATAAAAGTGTGATTGAACACAAGGGCTGCTTGTGGTAGTATCAAAGTGTTGTTTACAATAAGAGAACAAGCAATATGGAGGGGAATATGGAATTAGTAGAATTAATAAGAAAAGCAAGAAGTGTACAATGTTCAGATTTGCATATTACAGCAGGAGATTTTGTAGCAGTAAGAAGATTTGGAGAACTTAAACTGCTTGATATTAAGCCAACGATTGAAGAAACAGAAAAAATGCTGTTTGATATTCTTAATGATGAGGATATAAGAAGGGTTAAGAATGGAGAAGATATTGATGTTGCTGCATCTGACGAGTCAGGTGGACGATTAAGAATTAATATCTATCACCAGAGAAGAAATCTTGCAGCCAGTATCCGTTTACTGGATGCAAATATACCATCATTTGAGGATCTTGGACTTCCAGGAAAGTTGCTTGCAGAGCTAGCATCTAAGAGAAGTGGTCTTGTTCTTGTAACAGGTCCTACAGGTAGTGGTAAGTCTACAACACTTGCTGCAATGATTGATTATATTAATAATAATATGGCAAGACATATTATTACAGTAGAGGATCCTATCGAGTATGTATATGGTTTTAAGCAGTCTATGATTCATCAGAGACAGGTTGGAAGAGATGTCCCTAATTTTGCATCTGCACTTCGTTCAGCACTTCGAGAAGATCCTGATGTAATCCTTGTAGGTGAAATGAGAGATTATGAGACAATCAATGCGGCTATTACTGCTGCTGAGACAGGACATCTTGTAATGTCAACATTGCATACTAAGAGTGCAGCACAGACCGTTGAAAGAATTATCAGCGCATGCCCGATAGAGGCACAGCCTGCTCTTACAATCCAGCTTTCTTCAATTCTTACGGGTGTTATTACACAGACACTTGTACCTTTTGCAAGAAAGGAAGGCCGAATTGCGGCAACAGAGGTTATGCTTAATAATACGGCTGTAGCCAACCTTATTAAGGAAAAGAAAACTAATCAGATTCAGACCGTTTTACAGTCAAATCTTTCATCAGGTATGCATACATTGAATTATTCGCTTGCTAATCTTGTTAAGACAAGGGTTATTTCAAGAGAAGCTGCTCTTAAACATTCAGAGAACCCGGCTGATCTTGCAAAGAATATATAATTATATAATAGTAAAGAAAAAATATTTGAAAATGAAGCCAATCTACTGTATTATGGAGTCGGAAGTATTACGGACAAATCTATAATACAGTCGAAAGGCTTTTTTATTTATGAAAAGGATTAAGATAATTAACAGAATTATATATTGTGTTATTCTCCTGGCATTTCTTATTTTTATGGGATCGGCTTTTATATTCAGTACGGTTGATATGAAAACACCAGCTGACAGTAAGAAAAGGATATCTATAAAACCTGAGAATACCAGATATATCGGTGATGGTAAAATTGAATATCACATTAAGCTTGATGCAACGTCAGGGAATAATATGGCACTTGCATTTGTCAGCAGACATCAGAATGTTGAAGTATATGCAGGTAATAAACTTATATATTATGTAAGGAATCATAAGTCTATATACGGAACAACTACAGGAACGAATTATACAATAATCAATGTACCTTCATATACAACAGATGTTGTTGTCAGACTTACCAATGTTTATGATGGATATAAGGCAAGGGGAACTTCATTTGAATATGGTGATGAAACAAGGATTATAAAGGAACTTATAGCAGAATCATTGCCGTCAGTAATTTTGAGTTCTTTTATAATATTGGTTGGATTTGCAATGGTTATTCTGTGGATTATATGCAGAAAAAATATAGCACAGACAGAAGCACTTTTTTATTTTGGATTATTTGCAATGATTATAGGTGCATGGGCACTTAATGAGACAGATCTTGCAACACTTCTTATAGAAGACCGTAAAATAGCTTCACTCATTGGTTATATGCTTCTTATGATAATGTCTGTACCATTTATACAGGCAGAAAAGAATTTTTTCCAGGGAGAAAAGAAATCTGTAGTAAGTAATGTGTTATGTGCGTTATTTACTGTAATGGATATAGTACTGCTTGTATGCCACATGACTGGCGTGAAGGAATTTAAATACAGTGTATATTTTATTCATATGATGCTTATTATATCACTGATATATTTCTGCGGTGTGCTGATTAAGAGAATACATGTCAATGGCTTTGACAGAAAAGTAAAAGCTAATATTATAGGTGCGGCTGCACTTGGGATTTCTATGATTGTTGATCTTATTGCATATTATAAGGGAATGCAGCAGACAGATCTTATAGGAAAACTGGGTATTCTTGTATTTATTATTGTGCTTGGTTATGAGAGCATATCAGAAGCATTTGAGAAGATTAAAGAAGGACAGAAGGCAGATTTCTACAAAGAGATGGCTGTAACTGATACTATGACAGGGGTTTATAATCGCTCTGCATTTCAGGAGTGGGAACATGAAACCTCTGATTATGAAGGATATTCTATAGCAACATTTGACCTTAATAATCTCAAGTGGTGTAATGATAATCTGGGGCATGCAGCAGGAGATGCCTATATACAGGCATCAGTCAGAATTATTAAAGAGATATTTGGCAGACATGGTAAATGTTATCGTATAGGTGGGGATGAATTCTGTACTGTAATTAATCAGAAGTCCAAAAAATTTGATATTGAAAGACATGTGAAGCAGCTAAGGGAACTTGAAAAGTATGCTGAAGAGGAACTAGGAATCAAAGGACTTAATGTACAGATTGCATGTGGTTATGCCGAATATGATATAAAGACAGATAAGAACTTTGAAGATACGAGAAGCAGAGCTGATAAGAAAATGTATGAGAGTAAGAGAAGATTGAAAAGAGAGTGATATATGGATAAATACGGAATATTAAAGCATTATTTTGGGTATGATTCATTTCGTCCAGGTCAGGAAAAGTTAGTTGATGCTATTCTTGCTGGGCAGGATGTGTTAGGAATTATGCCTACAGGTGCAGGAAAATCATTATGTTATCAGGTGCCGGCATTGTTAATGTCCGGCATTACTCTTGTTGTATCTCCGCTTATATCGCTAATGAAGGATCAGGTTGGAGCACTTAATCAGGCAGGTGTACATGCAGCTTATATTAACAGTTCTCTTACAGATAATCAGATAACTAAGGCGCTCGCATTTGCAAAGCAGGGACGGTATAAGATTATATATGTTGCACCTGAAAGGCTGGAAACCTGGGGCTTTCTTGATTTTGCCACGCATGTAGAGATATCTATGATTACTGTAGATGAAGCTCACTGTATATCACAGTGGGGGCAGGATTTCAGACCAAGTTATCTGAATATATTGTCATTTGTTAAGAAGCTGGCAAGGCGTCCTATAATAAGCGCGTTTACAGCTACAGCGACAAGCAAAGTAAGAGATGATATATTGCAGATTCTTTCACTCGAAAGACCTGTAATACTCACGACAGGTTTTGACAGAAGCAATCTGACATTCAAGGTCAAGCATATTAAGGACAAGGATTCATATATACTTGATTACCTTGTAAGCCACAGACAGGATAGTGGGATTATATACTGTGCTACAAGAAAAAATGTTGAAAAAGTCTATGACATGCTTAATGCCAACGGACTTTCTGTGACTAAGTATCATGCAGGTCTCTCAGCAGAAGAGAGAAAAGAAAATCAGGATTCATTTATATATGATATCAAGCCGGTTGTTGTTGCAACTAATGCATTTGGAATGGGAATTGACAAGTCAAATGTAAGATTTGTAATTCATTATAATATGCCGCAGTGTATAGAGAACTATTATCAGGAGGCTGGACGTGCAGGAAGAGATGGAGAGGATTCAGAATGCGTATTGCTGTATTCTCCGCAGGATATTATGATAAATAAGTTTTTCATAGAACACAGAGAGTCTAATCCTGATATTGATGCAGAAGAACAGGCACGGCTTATGATTCTTGATAAAAGAAGGCTTAATGCAATGGTCGATTACTGCAAGACAACAGGTTGTTTAAGAGAGTATATACTTAAATATTTTGGAGAAAGACCAGACAATCCAGAGGGTGGAAGATATAACTGCCATAACTGCTCTAATTGTGTCGTTGATGAGGCAGAGCAGGAAGCAGATGAGGCTTATATGTATCCGGGAAACCGTTTCAGTGCACCTGTATCAAGGAATGCTGCAATGGTGGCAGACAGAATGAAGCGTTCTGCTGCTGCTGCAAAATCAGCATATGCAACATCTAAGTCAAAGAAGCCGGAGGATGCACTTAATGACAGAGGTGTTATGTTGTTTAACAGACTGCGTGAGTTAAGAAAACAGATAGCTGTTTCAGTAGGCGTTCCGCCATATGTAATATTTTCAGACAGGACGCTTATAGATATGTGTCTTAAAGTTCCGTTTAATGAGGAAGAAATGCTGTCAGTAAGCGGTGTCGGTGAGAATAAATATGAGCGCTATGGCAAGGTATTTATGGATGAAATATATGATTTTCTTGATGGAATGAAGCAGAATCTGGCAAGATGAGAAAAAGTGCTTATGGACAGTATTTTGCGAGATGAGATTACAGATGTTAATTGTATGAAATTATATGGCTTCAAATCAGAAGAATGAATGGGAGATATGGATGAAGAATTATAAGATGATAATTACTTATGATGGTACAAGGTATTATGGCTGGGAACATCAGCCAACTACAGATATGACAATTCAGGGCAAGTTAGAATCAGTGCTTTCTGCCATGACAGGAACTGAGATTGAGGTCATAGGTGCAGGAAGAACAGATGCCGGAGTGCATGCAAAGGGAATGGTAGCCAATGCACATATGGAAACCAAGATGAAGGAAGATGAGATATGCGATTATATGAACAGATATCTTCCAGAAGATATCTGTGTGCAGGAGGTCCGTATTGCATCTGACAGATTCCACAGCCGTTATAATGCGCAGGGGAAAACTTACTGCTATACATGTTATGTTGGGGATAAGAAGCCAGTATTTAACAGAAAATATGTCAACATAATTGAGGGCAAGCTGGATGTTGAAGCCATGAAGAGGGCAGCAGACATACTTACTGGAGAACATGATTTTGCATCATTTTGTGGTAATCCCAAGATGAAGAAATCGACAGTCCGTGAGATATATTCAATAGATGTTTCTTTAAAGGGCTCGTTCCTTAATCTTACATATCATGGAAGTGGATTCCTACAGTATATGGTAAGAATATTAAGTGGTACACTTCTTGAAGTTGGACAGGGAAAGAGAACACCGGAGAGTATGTATGAACTTTTAGAGGAGAGAAACAGAAGCCTTGCAGGTGCAACTGCGCCGGCGAAGGGATTGTGTCTTCTGAAGGTTGACTACTCGAAGGAGGCTTGATAGTCCGGACGCCGTACAGTAACTGTGGAAGGGTGTGTGGTGTCCTTAGGCATCTGCCCTCAGGATTCTTATGTCTAGTGAAACTAAATGCCGCAATCTGCTAAGTTTATAATGGGACTTGTAATCAAACGCGCTTCGCTTGAACGAGATTACAAGTCCCAACCTTTAGCAGATTGCGGCATTAACTTTCACACGACATAAGAATATTCGGGCATACACCTAAGGACACCACACACCTATCCCACAGCATACTGTACGGCTGACTTTTTCTTCTTCAAGTAGTCAGCCTCCAGACGAATGCTCGCCTGTGGCATTGCATTCTGGGTGGGGGCTGGTGAAATGCGTGATGTCCTCTGTTGATAAGATACGTTTGCACCAGCCGTGGAAGGCTTGGCTGCTTAGTAGCGGGGGGGGTGTCGCTTGGGTGTATGTTTATGTTGTGTGCTCGATTTATGACGAGTCGTGTGAATGTTAATAACGCCATCTGCAGAAGGTCTGTGCATGAAATCTCGTTCAAGCGAAGCGCGTTTGATTTCATGCATAGTAATAGACTTTGCAGATGGCGTTATTTACTTTTACTAGGCGAGGAATCCATGAGAGCATGCAATATAAACATACACCCAAGCGACTCCCTCACTGTACTAATTAAAGAACTTTCGACAAGAAATCCTTCAATCTCTCACTCTGAGGATTGCCAAAGAATTCTTCCGGAGCCCCCTCTTCATTGATGACTCCATCATAGAAGAACATGCATCTGTTGGCAACTTCTTTTGCAAATCCCATCTCATGAGTTACGACAATCATTGTCATTCCTGATGCGGCAAGTTCCTTCATGATTGCGAGAACCTCACCAACCATTTCAGGATCAAGTGCGGATGTTGGCTCGTCGAAAAGCATTATCTCAGGATTCATTGCGAGTGCTCTTGCTATAGCAACTCTCTGCTTCTGACCACCACTCAACTGGTTAGGATAAGCATCGGCTTTGTCAGAAAGTCCCACTCTTGCAAGAAGCTCATCAGCTTTCTTATCAGCTTCTTCCTTACTCATAAGTCCCAGCTTAGTAGGAGCAAGAGTTATGTTTCTTCTTATAGTCATATTAGGAAAAAGGTTAAAATGCTGGAACACCATTCCAATCTTTTCTCTTAATTCATCCACATTTACGCTCTTATCTGTAAGATCCTGCTCATGGAATAATACATGACCTTCTGTAGGAGTTTCAAGAAGGTTAAGTGAACGCAAAAATGTTGATTTACCGCAGCCAGATGGTCCGATAATTGCAATAACCTCTCCTTTGCGGACTGTTGTATTGATTGATTCTAATACAACATGGTCGCCAAAAGATTTCTTCAAATCCTTAACTTCAAGTATGATTTCGTTAGTATTATCGCTCATTGTTTCTTAACCTCCTCTCAAGTTTCTTAACAAGCTGTGAAAGTCCCATAACCATTACAAGGTAGATGATGGCAACACCAATAAGTGGAAGCATTGGATCATAAGTTATGCTTCGGATAATATCGCCGCCTCTTGTAAGGTCGTTAAGACCGATATAACCGCTGATAGATGTTTCCTTTAACAGAACAATGAACTCATTAGCAAGTGCTGGGAGAACATTCTTGAATGCCTGAGGAAGAATAACACTTATCATAGTTGTTTTATAAGAAAGACCAAGGCTTCGTGCTGCTTCAAACTGTCCGTTATCAATAGACATAATACCTGAACGGAATATTTCGGCAACATAAGCACCTGAGTTGATACCAAATGCAAGTATCGCAACAATAAGCTTGTCAATATGTACAGAACTGAATATTACATAGTAGATAATAAGCAGCTGTACCATAGTTGGTGTTCCTCTGATTACAGTAAGATAAATGTTGCAAATGAAGTTAAGAATCTTCATATGTCCTGTCTTATCATGGTTAGAACGGACAACTGCAATAAGGAAACCAATAACAACACCCATAAGTGCTGCAAAGAATGCAATAATTACTGTATTTAACAGACCCTTAAGAAGATATGTGTATCTTGCTTCTTTGACGAAGTCTGTCTTGAACTTCTCAGCAAAGCTCATGCCTGATGCAGACGCATTGTCGTCACGGACAATAATAACCTGTTTAGAAGTTGTATAAGTAGTTGTGAAATCAATATTTTTCTTACGCTCATCAGTAACTGTCATACCAGCCATACCGAAATCAGCTTTACCAGAAGATACGGCAGTGATAATTGAATCAAATTCCATATCCTCAATCTTTAAATTCATGCCGAGGTAATCAGCAATAGCCTGTGCAATATCAGCGTCAATACCAATAATAGAACCCCCTTCATAGTACTCGTATGGCTTGAAGTAAGCATTTGTAGCCATAACAAGAGTTCCATTAGTACGGCTTATACCGTCTGGTGATTTGTAACCTGAAAATGTAGCATTATCGCCAACATAATCGTCAATAAGCTTCTGGATAGTTCCATCTGCCATAAGTACTTCAATAGCCTCATTGAGCTTTGCAGTAAGGGAATTGCCCTTAGCAACACAGATGGCATAATCCTCATTTGCAAATTCTTCTTCAAGAATTGTAAGGTCTGGATTAGCTTTAACAAATGCTAAAGCAGGCTGTTCATCAATAACAACAGCATCAGCTTTACCCTGCTTTAAAGCTTGTATAGCATCAGAACCTTTGTTGTATCTTGATACGGTTGTGCCAGAACCGTCAGTTTCGTAATCACTTACGAGAGTATCACCAGTTGTTCCTAACTGAACACCAATAGTCTTGCCTGCAAGATCATCTACAGAAAATACAGTGTTCTTAATCTTCTTGCCCTGACATGAAGTAAGAAGAACAGAAGAGAACAAGAGAGTGAGGGCCGCAAAAACCAAAAGGAATCTCGACCTGTACTTTTTAAAATTCATTAGTAACTCCTTTCCATGCGAACTGAGGTGTATACGGACGCTGCAAAGCGAATATATTCACTTTGCAGTTGTGTCCACAGCAGTTCAATATAATATATTTCATTAATTATACACACATAGTGGTGAGATTAGCAATTAAAATATTTGCGATGGAAGAAATTGTGGAGCGAATAGATTGGGATTGGATGTAAAAGCAGAGGGGAGGCACGCGGAAGTCCAAAAGGAACAGGTATGTACATGGGAACAGCCGCCAGGCAGGCGTCTGTTCCCACAGATAGAGATTATCAGTTAATGTTGCCGCATAAACCATTGCAAGGTCCGGCACATGAACCTGAGGAGGTCTGGCTGCCGTTGCTGTTATTGGAAGCGTTCTGGCAGGCTGTGCTGTTAGTATTAAGAGTGTCGGTGCAGTCATTCATGCAAGGCTTCTTGCAGTCTTTCTTTAAGTTACCTTCGCATGAAGGTGGACTTAAATCGAGAGGTTTGATGGCTCTGTCTAAGAGGTTGCCGCAAACAAACTTGATGCAGTCAGATTCTTCACCGGAAACAATGCTGCCCTTAGGAGTTGAGATTCTGCCAGCGCTTGTTACGCGGTAGCCACAGAAGTAGAGGCTCTGTAAGATGAGGGTAAGTCCTACAGTAACTTCATCGTCTGTAGTATCAAGACCTAAAAGCTTAGGGATAGCGTAGAGGTTGAGTCCCTGGGTTACAACATTGTCAGTTGATAAGAAACCTATACTGTTAAGTGCAGGCGTGTAAACAGGTGGAGTTGCGTTATTCGAGTTGTAGGAAACTCCGTAAGGAGCGAATATTTCAAGGGTGACAGATGTCGGATTGGTATCTTCATCATAAGTTGCAGCAGTAGTTGAGTTAGGAAGGTAGACTGCCGTTGGCGTGAGAGTCGCCAATGCCCTGCACGACTCATCATAAAGCGTTACTGCAAATGTTACAGTAAGGTTTGAAAGCGTCACAGAGTAGCAGTTAGGTCTTCCGGCTATCTGGGTGATTTCAACATTTTCATCACCATAAGTGTAGGCTATATCTATAACACTGACTGATGCGTTGGTAGCTGTTGGATAAGTCGTTGAAATATCTGTGCCGACAGCGAATGTGGTACACAGATTAATACCTATCTCATCATAGATAAGAGGGGCAAGAATACTGAGTTCATCGGGGGAACCGCATATCGGGTTCGTGCATACATCAAAGCAGCCATTAGGCATGTTCTGCACAATATTGCTTACAATGCGGGTAGAACCACATTTGCTGCATTTACATTTAGCCATTATCTTTTCCTTCTTCGTTTCTTTACTACATTATATGTTCTATCTACATTCGCGTGACCATATAATAATATAAAAACGGGAGTGTCCTTTTATGGCAAATGTATACACAGCAGGCAGTGACAGACGGCTTATAATCTATAGCATATCACGATATATATTTTTGAGAACGGCGTACATAGACGGTATAGAACGCCCGATAATGCTTGTGTCAGACTTTCTGGACGGACTTTCAGATGTAGTGCTGGGAGACACAATATATTATGCATATCAGAACCAGAACGGAGATATTCTTGTTAAAAATGTGATGAACAACGAAGCACTTTTTCGTGTGAAAAGCAGCGAGAACCCAGATATGCACTGTCCACAGCTTGTAGTAAATAAAGACAGGTTAATGCTGTTTTATATGGTGACAAACCCGCTTACGGACAGACTGTCGCTGCGAGCTGTCTACCCGTTGGAAGAAGGTGAAAGTCTTAATATTCCTGTGGATTGTGAAAATGTTGATATGTATGAAGTGTTTGGAATGCAGGGAAAAGCATTTTTGTATGTAGACAGTTTCTACGAAATAACATCAGATGGGAAATTCATTAAATGTCAGGATACAGACATGCTGATGCAGAATGAACAGAAAATATCAGAGTACGAAAACCAGCTTAATACATATATGCAGGAAAACAGACAGGCAATACAGACAATAAGCCAGCTTGAGGCAACAATAGAAAGTGCAAAAGCGCAGTATAATGAACTTATGGAGACAGCAATTGCGTATCGTGACGAGGCAATAAAGTGGCGGAGTAAGTTTATATAGACACAAACTTTATATTATTAAGCCATCCGCCTCCACCCACCCCTCAGGCACGCACTGGTCCGCAGGGGTCTGGAACACGTTAAGAATTGCTAATTTAGCAGGTGGTGCTTTTGGCTTTTTCTATTGTTTGTGTTCATTCGACATCTGTACACTTCCGTCATTATGTCCGCCTGTGACCTACGCCCGATATATTGCTAACTGTGTGGGAGTTAATGCCGCTATATACATAAGGGCGGTGTGCTAAAGCACGTTCAAGCGGAGCACGTTTGATTTAGCACACCGTAATAAGCTTTGTAGATAGCGGCATTTACTCCCACTAAGTGCAGCAATCCTTGAGGGCGTATGCCACAGGCGGACATAATGCCAGAAATGTTCATCTGCGAATGGACACAAACATTAAGCCAAAAGCACTACCTGATAAATTAACGCAATTCTAACGAATCGTTCCAACCCCTGCGGACCAGTGCGTGCCTGAGGGGTGAGTGGAGGCGGGTGACAATAAAATATGAAGTTTGCGCAAATATTTATTGAAATCTGTCTCCATAATTGCGATAATAATGCAAATGGAGGAATTATGGATAACAGGAAGTTAAACAGAAGGAATTTATTACTATTATTATTTGTTCTGGCGGCATGCGTTGTGGGTGGCCGCTCTATATTTGGGTTCTTTGCACTGCTTACAGGATATGAGACTGCGACAACAGAAGTGTCTGCATTTGCAGCTTCTGAGATGTATATGATGTTTCTTTTATTTCTTGTATGTATAATCGGAGGCATTGTTATGAGCTGTCTTAGTAAGGCTAAGGTGAGCAGGACATTTTTCCTGATACGCAATACGGTGTTGATTGTGGCACTTGTGCTTGGTAATATGTCTTTTCCTAATATAACAATCATGAGTACGGTTGTTATGTCTAAGTATATAGGCGATACTGGGATGTATGACTTTGCAATCAGTTCACCGCTTCTTGTGTCAGCGTTAAGACAGCCATATCTGTTCTATACATACATGGCAGCAGAGGGGCTTATGATTATTCTTGCGTGTGTCACAGTGTATAAGTATATTGTGGACAAGAAAAAGAACAGTAATTATAATAATATGTACATGTAAATGTGTCTGCTGCACTAATAAGGTGTGGCAGACAATTTTTGCGCAGTTAACAGATGCACTTAATATGCCGGTTTATATGCGGGAGATAATAAAATGAAGGTAATGACACCACATTATTATAAGGATTTCAGATGCATTGCAGGAGCCTGTACAGATACATGCTGTGCCGGCTGGGATGTCGATGTTGATAAGAATTCTTACAAATATTATAAAACAGTTAAAGGCGCTTTTGGAAAGCGCCTGAAGAGTGTAATGGTACCATCACAGGACGGAGAATGTACATTTACACTGAAAGAAGGAGGACGATGTCCTTTTCTTAATGATGATAATTTGTGCGATTTATATATAGAACTTGGAGAGGATAAGCTTTGTGAAACATGTGCAGAGTTTCCAAGATTTATTAACGATTATGGAAATATAAGAGAGATTGGCATAGCACCATCGTGCAAGACGGCGGGCGAGCTGATGTTTTCTTATAAGGACGAGCTGACATTTGATATGGTGGAGGACAGCAGTCTTACGCCAGAGCCTAATAATATAGATGCATATACATATATGCAGCTTAGGCAGGCAAGAATAGTGGCTTTCGGTATAATATCAGACAGGGATATAAATATATTTGAGAGACTGGCATTGTATATTGATTATGCAAAGCGTATCCAGAAGCATCTTGATGCCGAGCGGGACGAGCTTATAGCTGGGGTTGCAAAGCGGTTCTGCGGACTGGATTACAGAGAGAATCTGCTGGCTAAGTTAAAGAGCAGGCACATAGCGTCACCTGCCGAATCACAGGACAGTGGCATAAAGCAGCCTGACAAGTCAGACAGCAGTGCTATAAAGTCAGAGGCTTATGAACCACATGGCACAAGACTGATAAAAGGTCTGCGGCATTTCTTTGATGATTTCAAAGGAATGGAGGTAATCAATCCTGACTGGAATATTCATGTTGCGAGAGTGAGACAGTTTCTTGACGGTCTGGCGGATGATTCTGAGCTTGCAGCGGTAATGAAAGATTACCATACGGGAAGCGAAGCATTTGCACATGAATATGAGCAGCTTGCAATGTACTATGTATATAGATATATGCTTGACGCAGTTAATGATTATGATGTCCTGCTTAAAGCCAAGAATGCGGTTATCGGCATACTTGCCGTGGACATAATGGCAGCAGCTAATCAGGCGTCCGGCTGTATTCCAGATTTTACAATGCGCGTTGATATTGCACATTTGTATTCGAGACAGTTTGAACATTCATATTACAATTATGAAGTTTATAGAGAGTACTTTGGCATGAAGAGATGTTATTCATATGAGTTTCTTATGGACGCTTTAGTGTCACTGAATTAATGGAGGAAGTTTTCTTATGAAAATGATTATGAGATTCCTTAAGGATTATAAAAAGGAATGTGTTCTGGCACCGCTTTTTAAGATGCTCGAGGCGATATTTGAGCTGTTTGTGCCGCTGGTAGTATCATCGGTTATCGATAAGGGTATTGCCAATGGGGATAAGGGATACATTATGCAGATGTGTTTTATGCTTATACTTCTTGCAATCATAGGACTTGTATGTGCCATCACAGCACAGTATTTCAGTGCCAAGGCTGCAGTTGGTGCGGCAACCGGAATGAGACACAGCTTATTTGCACATATCCAGACATTCTCATTCACAGAGATGGATACGCTGGGTACATCAACACTTGTAACAAGAATGACAAGTGATATTAACCAGGTACAGAACGGTATCAACATGGTATTAAGACTGTTCCTTCGTTCACCATTTATCGTATTTGGTGCAATGATTATGGCGTTCACAATTGATGTGAAGGCAGCTCTTGTATTCGTTGCAGCAATTCCAATACTTACACTTATCGTATTCGGAATAATGCTCACAACAAGACCTATGTATAAGAACGTACAGTCAGGACTTGATAAGATCCTTGGAATAACAAGAGAAAACCTTACAGGTGTGAGAGTTATCAGAGCTTTCAACAAGGAGCAGGATGAGGTTAAGCGTTTCAAGAAAGATAACGAAAGCCTAAACAGATTGCAGAAATTCGTTGGTAAGATATCAGGACTTATGAATCCGCTTACTTATGTTGTTGTAAATGTATCAATTATTGCACTTATATGGATTGGTGCGATAAGAGTAAATGCAGGCGCTCTTACACAGGGACAGGTCGTTGCCCTTTACAACTACATGTCACAGATATTAGTTGAGCTTATCAAGCTTGCCAACCTTATCATCACAATTACTAAGGCACTTGCATGTGCAGGAAGAATTGAGTCTGTATTCGAGGTAACATCTGGAATGGCAGATGGAAGCGTTAAGGAAGTTGCAGCTAAGGAAGAGCAGCCAAGCGTTGAGTTTAAAAATGTTTCACTTACCTACAGCGGTTCAGGCGCACCTTCAGTTGAAGGAATTAATTTCAAGGCTATGAAGGGACAGACAATCGGTGTTATCGGTGGTACCGGTTCAGGTAAATCAAGTATTGTTAATCTTATTCCGAGACTGTATGACGCTACACAGGGCGAAGTACTTGTTGATGGTGTCAATGTTAAAGATTACGATATTGAAACTTTAAGAAATAAGGTCGGTATCGTTATGCAGAAGGCAGTACTTTTTAAAGGTACTATAAGAGAGAATATGTGGATGGGTAAGAAGGGCGCTACAGATGAGCAGATAGATGAAGCCCTTGAGATTTCACAGTCTAAGGAGTTCGTAGATTCTAAGCAGGGACGTCTGGATTATGTTATAGAGCAGGGCGGTAAGAACCTTTCAGGCGGTCAGAGACAGAGACTTACTATTGCAAGAGCAATCGTAAGAAAGCCGGATGTGCTTATTCTTGATGACAGTGCATCAGCCCTTGATTTTGCAACTGATGCAGCACTTCGAAAAGCTATAAGGGGAATGAATAATTCTCCTACTGTATTCATAGTTTCACAGAGAGCGGCATCCCTTATGTATGCTGACCTCATCATCGTATTAGATGACGGACAGGTTGCAGGAATGGGAACACATGACGAGCTTCTTGCAAATTGCGAGGTTTATAAAGAGATATATGAATCACAGTTTAAGAAAGCAGATTCAGAAGGGGGTGTAGCATAATGAAGAAGAATAAATCAACATTTGTAAAACTCCTTAAAAGAATTAAGAAGCACAGCTTTTTTATAATATTATCACTTATTATGGCAGCAGTAACCGTTGCAACTACACTTTATGTGCCAATTCTTGTCGGTCGTGGAATTGACTGCATTATCGGTGTGGATAATGTGGATTTTGCAAAGATTGTGAAAATACTTATTCGAATCGGTATATTTGTTGGAATTACAGCACTTTCACAGTGGCTTATGAACATATGTAACAACAGAATCACATATGAAGTAACAAGGGACATAAGAAATGAAGCTATAGAGAAGATTCAGGTGCTTCCACTCAAGTACATTGACGGACATTCATATGGTGAAATTGTGAGCCGTGTAATTGCCGATGTTGACCAGTTTGCAGATGGTCTGCTTATGGGATTCACACAGTTCTTCACAGGTGTTATGACTATACTTGGAACACTTATATTCATGCTTACAATCAATGCTAAGATTACACTTGCAGTTGTTATTATTACACCGCTTTCACTTTTTGTCGCAAGCTTTATTGCCAAGAAGACTTTCAGCATGTTCAAGCTCCAGTCTGAGACAAGAGGTGAGCAGACAGCGCTTATTGATGAAATGATTGGTGGACAGAAGGTTGTTAAGGCTTACGGCTATGAAGATGAGGCGGTAAGAAAATTTGATGAGATTAATGAAAGACTTCAGAAGTATTCCTTAAAGGCAATCTTCTTCTCATCTATCACTAACCCTTCAACAAGATTCGTAAACAGTCTTGTATATGCGAGTGTTGCTATTGTTGGTGCATTTTCAGCTATCAATGGCGGGATTACAGTTGGCCAGTTATCGAGCTTCTTAAGCTATGCCAATCAGTATACTAAGCCATTTAACGAGATATCAGGCGTTGTTACTGAGCTTCAGAATGCTCTTGCATGTGCAGCCAGAATATTTGAACTTATTGAAGAAGATCCTGAGATTCCTGATGCAAAAGACGCAAAGGTTGTTGATGAGGTTGACGGAACTGTTGATCTTAATGATGTATGCTTTTCTTATGTGCCTGACAAGAAGCTTATTGAGAACTTCAATCTTCATGTTAAGAAAGGTCAGAGAATTGCGATTGTAGGTCCTACAGGATGTGGTAAGACAACAGTTATTAACCTTCTTATGAGATTCTACGATGTTAACAGCGGAAGCATTGATGTATCAGGAACTGATATCAGGGAGATGACAAGAAAGTCTTTAAGACAGGGATTTGGTATGGTTCTTCAGGAGACATGGCTTAAGGCAGGAACTATAAGAGAGAATATCGTAATGGGTAAGCCTGATGCTACAGAGGAAGAGATTATTGCAGCAGCCAAGGCAGCACATTCATATGGATTTATCAAGAGAATGTCTAATGGATTTGATACAGTTATAGGTGAGGATGGCGGAAGCCTTTCTCAGGGTCAGAAGCAGCTTTTATGTATAACAAGAATTATGCTTGCAAAGCCGCCAATGCTTATTCTTGATGAGGCTACATCTTCTATTGATACAAGAACAGAGATAAAGATACAGAATGCATTTGCAAAGCTGATGGAGGGAAGAACAAGTTTTATCGTAGCCCACAGACTTTCAACTATCCAGTCTGCGGATGTTATTCTTGTTATGAAAGACGGACATATTATAGAGCAGGGTAATCATGAAGAATTACTGGCTAAGAACGGATTCTATCACAAGCTGTATTACAGCCAGTTTGATACAGCAGCCCAGAATTAATGTGGAGATATATGTATGTTTATAGAGGCGGAGAATATTAGAAAATCATATGGCAGGAAAACGGCAGTGCTTAACAGCACTTCGTTTCATGCTGCCAGCGGAGAGTATATTGCCATAGTCGGTGCTAACGGCTGTGGCAAATCTACTCTTCTGGAGATATTGGCAGGAAGTCTTAAGGCAGATGGAGGAAGTCTTAAGATAGATGGCATTGACGCATTTGCAGATGCGAAGGTGTTTCAGAAATATATTGGATTTGTGCCGCAGGAGAATCCACTTATGGAGAAGCTGTCGGCAAGGGATAATCTTAAATTCTGGTATTGTGATACCGGAAGAAACATGGAAGCAGACTTATTAAATGGTGTTCCTGCAGTGTTAGGAGTGTCAGAATATCTTGACAAACGTGTTGATAAGCTGTCAGGCGGCATGAAAAAGCGTTTAAGCATATGCTGTGCGTTGGCGAAGAATCCGCCTGTGCTTATACTGGATGAGCCGGGAGCATCACTTGATATTGTGTGTAAGCAGGATATTATGAATTATCTGTCAGCTTATACGAAAAGCGGAGGTACAGTCATTATAACAAGCCACGAAGAAGGGGAACTTAAGCTGGCTGACAGAATGTACCTTTTAAAGAACGGCGGTCTTAATGAACTTGACCACCCGGTTATTGGCAATGAGCTTTTAGAGCTTATTCACAGATAATTTTGTTGGGGGATTAGATGAGAAAGAGGCTGGAATTATTAAAATTGCAGATTAAATCCGCATTTTTATCTATACCGAAGATAATTCTGGGTACAATAGTGACGGCTGTGCTTGTGATTGCAATAAGTGCATGTGTAGGTATTGTGGCATCACAGGACAGTGATATGAAGATGAAGGTTGCTGTTGTGTATCCGGATTATAATGGGACGGATAATAAGGAATTTAAATATATTAAGATGGCATTTAATTATGTCAGTGAGATAGACACAATTAAAAATGTCTGTACATTTGAATATACTGACAGACAGCAGGCTATAGATGGCTTAAGAAATAATTATTATGTGATGGCTATTATTGTGCCGGAGAATCTTATTAGTGATATTATGACGGGTGAGAATACGCCGATTGAGGTCGTGTGCCCGTCAGAGGGTGTTAATAACACTTCGATGATATTCCGTGAGATGGTGAGGGCAGGAGGCTCTGACCTTGCAACAGCAGAGGCTGGTATATACACGTTTGACGACCTTTTTAATGGTGTGCTTAAGAATTACAGGGGACTTCAAGGTACTCATGAGGATAAGCTTAATGACATATATCTTTCGTATGCGCTCAACAGAAGCATATACTTTAAGACAAGGGATATATCAGTTAAAGAGGGTTTAAGTACAGTACAGTTCTATGTGTGTACGGCGATTGTCATGCTGCTTTTACTCAGTGGAATAACCTGTGCAGGCAATATGAAAGGTGAGAACAGGGCACTTGCAAAAAGCCTTAAAGGTGCAGGAATATCAGCATTTGATACGGGAATTGCAAGGACGACGGGAATTGGCATTGTGTATATAGTAATATTTGCAGTGCTTTTTATAGTAACTAATATAATGAGGCTTGGGATTCCGGCGATATCGGGAGTTCTGGCAGTTTCGTCAGTGGGAGAATTCATTGCGTCACTATTAGGGATTGTGGTGCTTGTGTATGCGGCAGTTTCATTTATACACTGCATATTCGCAGTTGTTGATGACACAGTGTATTCGGTAATTACAGTGTTTGTTCTTGGAATGGTGTGCATGTATGCATCGGGCTGTATTGTTTCATCAGCATTTCTTGCACCGGGCATACGCACTATTGGCATGTATCTTCCGACTAACGGATTATTCACACTTGCAGGTCGGGTAATCAAGGGAACTGTGGATATCAGTACCATTATGACAAATGTTTTGTGGATAATTATATTCCAGGCAGCAGGGGCATTGGCGGTAAAGATAAGGAGAGACAGATAATGAAGAGATTGTTATACTGGCTGTATCTGCTGGTAAAAAGGCAGTTAAAGAATCCTGTGATTGTCGCAGTGCTTATTGCAATGCCTGTTGCAGCACTGATAATTAACCACACAGCTTCTCTTAAGGAGACAGAGCCTGTAAGGGTTGGAATAGTGCTTGAAGATGATGATAAGATTGCCGCGATGACAAGGGATTACCTTGTAAATGGCGATTATTCAGTTCAATTTTATGAGGCAGAATCGAAGGAAAAGCTTGAGCAGGATATAATGAATAAAAGAGTAGAATGTGGTTATGTGGTTGGCACAGATCTTAAGAGTAAGCTTGATTCAGGCAGCTACAGTGATGTTATAGAGCTTATCATATGCAAGTCAGATTTTGTGAGCTCAATGACTGATGAGATATTCTTTTCAGCCATGTTTAAGGCATATTCTCCTGAGGTTGCTGTTAATTATGTTAATTCGGTAGAGAAATTCCAGAAGCATGCAGAAAAGGCAGAAGAAGAGATAAGAAAAGGTTATGAGGAGTATATATCCGGTAATGATACATTCAGGATTGATTTCAAGGTGATAGACGATACGCAGGAAGCTGAGTCGCAGCTTGAAGATAAGACAGGACAGTTTCCGTTAAGGGCGTTGCTTATGATTCTTGTCTATATCAGTGGACTTTTCGGGATTGTGGAATATTACCTTGATAAGAATTCAGGAACATTCATTACTCTGCCGCGCATGTACCGTATTGCAGGCAAACCGGTGTATGCTTTCATATCGTGCGTACTTTTTGCAGTATCGGCAATAATAACACTTGCAGCGGCGGGACAGCTTAAAGGTGCATCAGATATACTTCATATGGCTGTGTATGTAATAGCAGTTACATTATTTGCATGGCTTGTATCAATGCCTGTAAGAAGCGCAAATGCAATGATTTCATTAATACCGGTACTTCTTATAGCCTGCCTTGTTTTATGCCCTGTATTTGTCAATATAACGGCATATGTGCCATTTGCAAAATATATAAGAGCATTGTTGCTTCCGTGGTATATGCTTGGATAGGAGGAGAATGGGATACGATGAATAATAAGAAAAAACGTATATTTGACATTATCCAGATTGGTTATGCGGGCGATGTTGCAAGCCGTACATTTGATATTGCAATAACTGTAGCAATTATAATTAACCTGTTTATTGCGATATTCGATACATTTGAACAATCAATACTATACCAGCCGGTGTTAGATGTTATAGAGTGGATTACAGTTATCGGCTTCACGATTGAATATCTTCTCAGGGTATGGACAGCAGAATATCTGTATCCTAATAAACGCACAGGTATTGCAAGGTTAAAATACATATTCTCAGGAAGCGGCATTGTTGACCTTTTATCATTCCTTCCGAATTATCTTCCTATATTCTTCCCGGCAGGAGCAGTAGCGTTCCGTATGTTCAGGGTTATAAGAATCTTAAGGATATTCCGCGTCAATTCATATTATGATGCGTTAAATGTTATAACAGAGGTAATTAAGCGTAAGAAGGACCAGATATTATCATCTGTATTCATCATAGTAATGCTTATAATTGCATCCTCACTGTGTATGTACAGTCTGGAGCATGAGGCACAGCCTGAAGTGTTTAAGAACGCATTTTCAGGAATATGGTGGTCTGTATCGACACTTCTTACGGTAGGCTATGGCGATATCTATCCGGTGACAGTGCTTGGAAAAATGTTCAGTATCATTATTACATTTCTTGGCGTCGGAATGGTCGCTATTCCAACAGGTATTTTATCTGCCGGTTTCGTTGAGCAGTACAGTCTTATCAAGAAATCGACAGATTACCTTATGGAGAAGGAACTTAAGTTTATTAAGCTCATTATAACTAAAGACCATAACTGGAATGAAAAGAAGGTATGCGAGCTTAACCTTCCAAAGGGACTTATTCTTGCTGCGGTATTAAGAAACGGTGAGACACTTATGCCTAAGGGCGATATGAAGCTTTTGGGGGGAGATTGTGTTGTAATAGGTGCAAGAGACTGCGATGTAAATGTTGATGTGAACTTAAAGCAGGTAGAGCTGCGTGAGCATCATCCGTGGGTTGGTCACAAGATAAAAGAACTCGATATATCAAGGCACACGCTTATAGTAATGATAAGGCGCGGTGACAATGCAATAGTTCCTAATGGTGATACTCTTATTAAGACAGGAGATATTGTGTTCGTGTTCTCGAAGCGTTATATGGCAGACGCACAGACTATAAGTGTGTAACGGTGAGTAATTATGATGATATTTGTAACGACAACAGATGCATTTGCTGATGAAAAGCTGTATGAAAAGGCATATTCGCTTGTTCCTGAATACAGGAGGGCAAAGGCAGACAGAATGAAAATGCGTGAAAATAAGCTGCAGACTGTGACTGCGGGACTACTTCTTAATTATGCTGTAGGCATATGGAACACAAAGATGAGAGAAAAAAACTATAAAACTAAAGATGTTCAATTTAGAAGGGTGGACGCCGATTCTATAATTAAAGCGAATAATCAGTGTTTTGATTATGATATAGCATACAATTCACAGGGAAAACCTTATTTTTTGTCTCATTGTGAAATTTTTTTCAATATTTCGCATTCATCGAACTATGTAGCGTGTGCTATAAGTGACAGACCTGTTGGAATTGATATTGAGGGAGGACGCAAAGCCAGACAGAACCTGGCAAAACGCTTCTTTGATGAGTCTGAGGCATCATGGATAAATGAGTGCCAGAGTGAAGAAAGATTCTTCAGAATATGGACTTTGAAGGAAGCATATGGCAAGGCGACAGGCAAAGGAGTACTTGACATTTTAGACAAAATAGTTTATAGATTAAAGGAAGGGAAAATGACAGCGTATATAGACGATGTTCCCCAGAATTTCACTATTGTAGAAAGGAAAGTTGATGATTTATATTTATCAGCAATCCAGCTATAAAAAGTGATGATTTTATGTTGAAAAAAATAATTTTGGCGTTATAATATAGAGTATTAATATCTATTTAAAAAGCCTAAGGAGGGTTTATGAGCAGAAATCATTTTAATGAATTAAGTCCATGTGAAGCATTAATTATGAAGCTTATATGGGAGGCACCACAGGATATTCCAGTACAGGATCTTATTGACCAGTTAAGAGATGATTATAAGAAGGAATATGCAAGAACAACAGTTGTTACTTTTGTAGGTAAGTTAAAAGATAAGAGATTTGTTGATACATACCGTAAAGGTAAGGCAGCATTTATTCATCCACTCAGAACAGAAGACGAGTACAGAGCACAGCTTTTAAAAGAAGAAGCAGATTTCTGGTTTAATGGAAATGTATTTGATATGGTTGCTGCAATTCTTCAGTCACAGGAATTTACAGAAGAAGAAGTTAAGAAAATCAAGAAGATTGTTAACAATATTAATAAGTAATATCGTAATTTTAAAATCACCTGACATGAATTGTTTAATTTGTCAGGTGATTTTTTTATGCTTCAAATTTTTAAATATAATTTATGAAGCCTTTCAGAGAAAATAAAAACCATGCAGTTTTGATTCTGCATGGTTTTGTAATGAAATTAATGATTCTTGTCCTGATATTCAAGAGCTGCTGTAATAAATCCTCTGAATAATGGATGTGGACGGTTAGGTCTTGACTTTAACTCCGGATGAGCCTGTGTGGCAACAAACCATGGATGATTCTTTAATTCTATCATCTCAACGATTCTTCCGTCAGGAGATATTCCTGAAAGCATCATGCCATTTTCTGTAAGAACCTTTCTGTAATCGTTGTTTACTTCATATCTGTGTCTGTGGCGCTCGTGTATAAGTTCCTCGCCGTAGAGTTCATAAGCTTTGCTTGTCTTATCAAGTACACAAGGATAAGAACCAAGTCTTAATGTACCACCGATATCATCGATGCCTTCCTGATCCGGCATAAGATGTATAACAGGGTGGGTTGTGTTAGGATTAAGTTCAACACTGTGTGCGTCGTCATATCCTATAACATTTCTTGCAAATTCAACAATTGAAAGCTGCATTCCCAGGCACAATCCTAAGAATGGAATATTATGCTCTCTTGCATAACGGATAGCTTCAATCTTTCCTTCTGTACCTCTGTCTCCGAATCCGCCTGGAACTAATATACCAGATACATCAGAGAGAAGCTCATCAGCAGTTTCAGGAGTTACAGTTTCTGAATCAATCCATTTGATAGTTACATCACATGAATTATATACACCACCATGCTTTAATGCTTCTACAACACTGATATAAGCATCATGAAGCTGGATATATTTACCGACTAATGCAACAGTTACCTTCTTGGTAGGATTCTTCCATGCAGTACACATTGCTCTCCATTCATCAAGATCTGGTTCTGGACAGTCAAGGTGTAAACATTCACATGCTACCTGTGCAAGATGTTCTTCTTCCATTGCAAGAGGCGCATCATAAAGAATCTCAACATCTAAGTTCTGAAGTACATGAGACTTAGGTACATTACAGAAAAGTGCTATCTTGTCCTTGATACCTGCCTCAAGAGGATGCTCTGTACGGCATACAAGAATATCCGGACGGATTCCCATTCCCTGGAGTTCCTTAACGCTTGCCTGTGTAGGCTTAGTCTTCATCTCGCCAGATGCCTTAAGATAAGGAATAAGTGTTACGTGAATAAGAATTGCGTTCTCATGTCCGACTTCATGCTGGAACTGTCTGATTGCCTCAAGGAAAGGCTGACTCTCGATATCTCCGACAGTACCACCGACTTCTATAATTGCAATCTTAGTTTCATCAGTTGAATAATCTCTGAAAAAACGGCTCTTTATTTCATTAGTAATATGAGGGATTACCTGGACTGTGCCTCCACCGAAATCTCCACGGCGTTCCTTCTGTAATACTGACCAGTATACTTTACCAGTAGTTACATTAGAATTCTTATTAAGGCTCTCATCAATAAATCTTTCATAGTGACCAAGGTCAAGGTCTGTCTCAGCACCATCGTCAGTTACGAAAACTTCTCCGTGCTGGATAGGGTTCATAGTACCTGGATCAATATTAATATAAGGGTCAAACTTCTGCATGGTTACAGAAAAACCACGGGCTTTAAGCAGTCTGCCTAAAGATGCGGCAGTGATACCTTTTCCTAAACCGGAAACAACACCACCTGTTACAAATACATATTTAACAGCCATCTTTTCCTCCAATCTGAATGTGTAATCAAAAAAATATGCAATATTATACAGCCCTGTATTATAAATTTCCATAGTTTAAAGAAAAAAACTAAGAATATAAAGTAAATATAAACATCTTATTAAACACTTAGATTTTGGTTGATTTATATTTTTTCCTTCTTTATAATGAAAACAGACTTATTTGGAAATGCTTAAGATAAGTACAGTATCATATCAGGAGAAGAGTATGGATAATTATAACAACAACGGTTATGACAATGGTTATAATAATAACGATAACCGCAATAATAATCGTAATAACAACAATAATAACAAGAAGCCAAAGAATGTTAACCTTATAATATTCATTATTATAGCGGCAGTTGTAACATTTATTGGGCTTACGCTTCTTAGCAATATGTTTAGGAATGCGACATACAAGGAGATAAGCTACGACCAGTTCATGCAGATGATTGATGAAGATAAGGTAAAGAAAGTAGCATTAGAGCAGGACAGAATTCTTATTACACCTGTTGAAGAGGAGAAACAGTCTGGCATAGCAGGAGTTTCATACACATATTATACAGGGTATGTTAATGATGATACTCTTGTACCACTTCTTAAGAGAAAGGGTATTGAGTTTGAAGGATATATTCCGGATTCGAGTTCTTCAATTGTAGAATTTCTGCTTGCATATGTACTGCCATTTTTATTCATATATATAATCTTTGCATTTGTATATAGAAGAATTGCTAAGAATGGTGGAATGATGGGCGGAATGGGCGTTGGAAAGAGCAACGCCAAAGTATATGTCCAGAAAAAGACAGGTGTTACATTCAAGGATGTTGCAGGTCAGGATGAAGCTAAGGAATCACTTACCGAAATTGTTGATTTCTTACATTATCCTGAGAAATATGCCAAGATTGGTGCAAAGCTTCCTAAGGGTGCACTTTTAGTAGGACCTCCGGGAACAGGTAAGACGCTTCTTGCCAAGGCTGTAGCCGGTGAGGCAGATGTACCTTTCTTCTCACTTGCAGGTTCTGATTTCGTTGAGATGTTCGTTGGTGTCGGTGCATCAAGAGTAAGAGATTTGTTCAAGGAAGCAACTAAGCAGGCTCCTTGTATTATATTTATTGATGAGATTGATGCTATTGGTAAGAGCAGAGATTCCAAGTATGGCGGTGGCAATGACGAGCGTGAGCAGACATTGAACCAGTTACTTGCAGAGATGGATGGTTTTGATTCTTCTAAGGGAATATTCATTCTTGCAGCAACTAACAGACCGGAAGTACTTGATAAAGCTTTACTCAGACCAGGACGTCTTGACAGAAGAATTACTGTTGACAGACCTGATAAGAAGGGTAGAATTGAGACTCTTAAGGTACATTCCAAGGATGTGCTTATGGATGATACAGTTGATTTTGAAGAGATTGCTATGGCAACAAGCGGTCTTGTAGGTTCAGACCTTGCCAATATCATTAACGAAGCGGCTATTGCGGCGGTTAAGAATGGCAGAAATGTTGTAACACAGAAAGATCTTCTTGGTGCATTTGATACAGTTGTAGCAGGTAAGGAAAAGAAAGAAAGAGTTCTTAGCAAGAAGGAGAAGCAGGTTGTTGCTTACCATGAGATTGGACATGCCCTTATAAGAGCTATTAAGAATAATTCTGATCCGGTCCAGAAGATTACTATTATACCTCATACTAACGGTTCACTTGGTTATGTGCTTAACTTCCCGGAGGAAGAGAAGCATCTTGAGACTAAGGACGAACTTATGACAGATCTTATATCACTTGTAGGCGGACGTGCAGCAGAGGAAGTTGTATTCGGTTCAGTTACTAATGGTGCTTATGATGATATCAAGAAGGCAACTAACCTTGCCAAGACAATGATTACAAGATATGGTATGTCAGACCGTTTCGGACTTGTTGCATTATCAACAGTTGAGGATGAGTACCTCAGTGGAAGAGCATCTATGAACTGTGCACAGGCAACAGAGGCTGAGGTTGATGATGAGGTTAAGAAGCTTATTGCTTCATGCTATGAAGAGGCTAAGCAGATTATCAGAGACAACAGAGATGTAATGGATCAGCTTGCAAGATATCTGTATGACCATGAGACTATCACAGGTAAGGAATTCATGAAGATATTCAGAGAGGCGAAGGGATTGCCTGAACCAGTTGATACTTCATCATTTTCAACATCAGAGAAGGTTGCAGAGAGTGTGACATTCAATGAAGATGGAAGCTATTCATCAACAGTAAGTGGTGAACCTGAAAGTGATATATGGAAGAATATTACAAAGCATGATGATTCTGATGATTCAGACAGTAATGCATCTGATGATATAACTAAAGAAGATGAGTAATAAAAATGGGCATATCGCTTTCTGATATGCCCATTTTGTTATTTATTTCTTGATGATATATGTGAATGAAATCCTGATGAAGTACTCTGACTTTCGATTGACTGTGATGCAACATCAGCAGCATCTTTAAGAGCATTCTGCTGCTCCTGTTCTTTGGATGCATTAATTCTGCATTCAATCTTTCTAAGGAAAACATATGTAAGATATTCGCGTGATGGTGCAGGAATGATACATCCGTAAATATAGCGTTCTCCTGACATCTGGCTGCGTATTATGACACATTTAAAATGAAAATCAAATTGTCTTCCGTTAGCTACATCTGAAAATGTTATATAAATGTTATTATAATCATATGGCAGTTCATTTCTGACTGTAAATGATAATCCTTTATTACATACATCGATTAATGTTACTGGTATTTCATCTTGTCTTGTATCTGAAGAAACATGTCCAGAAGCTTCAGTTGAAATTCTCTGGTTGAATCGTCTGTCGCATTCTGACGCAATGCTTGCAAAAACATTAGTTGATATTTTGTAATAGGCAGATGCAAAATCAGAGGACTTGTAACCAATAGTTTCTATATTAACATTTTTCCAGACCACACGGTTATGTGTCGCCGGGTCTATGGTATAAAGATTAAATAAAATATCTTTATAAGAAGAAAAATCTATTACAGCACCTTTTGATGTAAAAGGCGCTATGAGAATGTAGCCATTCTTGGATGCAACAACAGAGGAAGGCATTTCATAGCTGACATTATCTATGGATATTTCAATTGAAATTGGCCCGCCTACGGGAATATCAGATATTAACATAATACAACTCCCTTACATTAATAATTAAATATAGAATATCATAAAATTGCTGATTAATAAACGAAAATATGTTATATTTTTTGACAGAGGAAATGAACTGTACAACATTGTGATAATAGCAATGTGTTATAAGAAGAGGAGATATTATGAGTTTTACACATTTGCATGTGCATACAGAATATTCACTGCTGGATGGCTCCAGTAAGATTAAGGAGATAACTAAAAGAGCAAAAGAACTTGGAATGGACAGCCTTGCAATAACTGACCATGGTGTTATGTATGGTGTTATTGATTTCTATGAAGCAGCTAAGAAAGTTGGAATCAAGCCTATTCTGGGCTGTGAGGTTTATGTTGCTCCTGGTTCGAGGTTTGATAAAGGAGCAGGACAGAGTGAAGATAAGTATAATCACCTTGTACTTCTTGCAGAGAATAATACGGGTTATCAGAACCTGATGAAGATAGTTTCTAAGGGATTTACAGAAGGCTTTTACTATAAGCCGAGAGTAGATAAAGAAGTGTTAAGAGAATATCATGAGGGAATTATTGCTACGAGTGCGTGTCTGGCAGGAGAGGTGCAGAGATATCTTTCAAGGGGAATGTATGAGACAGCAAGAGATGTGGCATTGGAACTTCAGGATATATTTGGTAAAGGCAATTTCTTTCTGGAGCTTCAGGATCATGGAATAGCGGAACAGCACTATGTTAATCCACAGCTTATGCGTATGCACAATGAGACAGGAATAGAACTGGTATGTACTAACGATGTCCACTACACATATGCGGATGATGTGGATGCACATGATATTTTGTTATGTATCCAGACAGGAAAGAAGCTCTCAGATGAGAACAGAATGCGCTATGAGGGCGGACAGTTCTATTTAAAGTCAGAGGAAGAGATGGCAGAATTGTTCAAATATGCGCCTGATGCTGTAGAGAATACTCATAAGATAGCTGAAAGATGTAATGTTGAGATTGAATTCGGAGTTACAAAGCTGCCAGCTTTCGATGTACCAGAGGAATATGGAAAGAATTCATGGGTATATCTTAATGCTTTATGTTACGAGGGATTAAAGAAGCGATATCCTGACAAGACAGCAGATGTAAGAATTGAAGATGTTATAGAACAGGCAAAAGCTTCAATAGTGGCTGACAGAAAAGACGTTGTTATAAAACGTGCACAAGATACTAATGATATATTCCAGAGACTTTCATATGAGCTGTCAGTTATCTACTCAATGGGATATGTAGACTATTTCCTTATTGTGTGGGATTACATTAATTATGCCAAGACACATGATGTTCCGGTAGGTCCGGGACGAGGTTCTGCGGCGGGAAGTCTTGTTGCGTACTGTCTTGGAATAACAACACTTGATCCTATTAAATATAACCTTGTCTTTGAGCGATTCTTAAATCCTGAGCGAGTATCAATGCCCGATATTGACGTGGACTTTGCGCCGGAGGGCAGACAGAAGGTTATTGATTATGTTATAGAAAAATATGGTAAAGAATGTGTGTGCCAGATAATCACATTTGGAACAATGGCAGCAAGAGCCGTTATTAAAGATGTCGGAAGGGTTATGGATCTTCCATATGCGATGGTTGATAACATTGCGAAGATGATACCACAGAAGGTTGGAGTTACGATTGACAGTGCAATGAATGGTGACGCAGACAGGGATATTAAGCCAAATGCTGAGTTTAAGGCATTGTATGAAGCTGATGAGACAGTGAGAGATCTTATAGATAAAGCAAAGAGACTTGAAGGACTGCCAAGGCATGCTTCAGTTCATGCCTCAGGTGTTCTTATCAGTCAGAAGGATGTTGGAGAATATGTTCCGGTTGCAGTTGGAGCGGATAATGTCAAGGTTACTCAGTTTGAGGGGCCTACTCTGGAGCATCTGGGATTGTTAAAATTCGACTTTTTAGGTCTTAGAAACTTAACTGTAATCCAACAGACTGAAAAATGTGAACAGCAGATTGACCCTGCATTTTCGGTGGATAATATACCATATAATGATAAGGCTGTATTCGAATGTATAAGTCAGGGCAAATGTGCCGGCATATTCCAGTTAGAGAGTGGCGGAATGAAGAACTTCATGAAGGAGTTAAAGCCGGACTGCTTAGAGGATCTGATTGCCGGAATCTCGCTTTACAGGCCGGGACCAATGGATTTTATACCACAGTATATTAAGGGAAAAGAGAATGCAGGCAATATAACCTATGACTGCCCACAGTTAGAGCCAATATTAGAGCCGACATATGGCTGTATGGTGTATCAGGAGCAGGTTATGCAGATTGTCCGTGACCTTGCCGGATATTCGTGGGGCGGAAGTGATAATGTGCGAAGAGCAATGGCTAAGAAAAAGCTTGATGTAATGGAGCAGGAACGTCAGAATTTCGTATACGGTAATGAGGCTAACGGAGTACCAGGCTGTATTAAGAATGGCATAAGTGAACAGACTGCCAATAAGATATATGATGAGATGATGGACTTTGCAAAATACGCATTTAACAAATCACATGCGGCATGCTATGCGGTTGTGGCGTACCAGACAGCATATCTTAAGGTGCATTTTCCTGTACAGTATATGGCATGGCTCATATCAAGTGTAACTGATAAGACAAGTAAGGTTGCAGAGTATATCCTTGCGGCAAGAGAGATGGGAATTAATATTCTTCCTGTTGATGTCAACAATTCTGTTGCGGATTTCAGTGTGGAGGGTAAGGAGATAAGATTTGGATTTAACGCGGTGAAGAGTATGGGAAGACCTACAATTACTGCGATTATTGAAGAAAGAACCAATAATGGTGATTTCCACTCCATGCAGGATTTTATTACAAGAATGGCAGGCGTTCTTAATAAGAGAACAGTTGAACATCTGATACTTGCAGGTGCATTTGACACATTTGGCAAAACCAGACGAGGCATGATGAATGTCTATGAAAGAATGATTGATAGTGCTGTTAAACAGAATAAAGATGCTATTTCAGGACAAATGTCTCTTTTTGATCTTGTAAGCGAAGAGGATAAAAAGAGCCTTGAGATGAAAGTGCCTGATATTCAGGAATTTGACAAAGAGGATCTGCTTGAACGCGAGAAAGAAGTTCTTGGAGTATATGTAACAGGACATCCTCTTGATGAATATACTGGTATGTGGGAGAAGCATATTTCTGCGAGAAGTACAGATTTCCTTGTTGATGAAGAGACGGGAGAGACTAAGGCAGCAGACAGTACAAAACAGACGATTGGGGGACTTGTCAGAAATATTAAGGTAAATACTACTAAGACAGGACAGCAGATGGCATATCTTACTATTGAAGATTTTGTCGGAACGGTTGAAGTTATTCTGTTTCCAAGGTCATACGAGAAGAATAGAAGAATTCTTGATACTACTAATAAAGTATTTGTTACCGGACGCGTTCAGGCTAATGTTAATGCGGAAGCCAAACTTATAGCGGATAGTCTGGTGAGTTTTGAAAGTGTTCCAAAAAGACTGTGGTTAAGATTTGATAGCCTTGCAGTGTATGAAGAACATAGAGAAGAACTTTTTGATATTCTTAAGGAATCAGATGGCAGGGATACTGTCACAATATATTGTGTGGCAGAAAAACAGAGGATTGCACTTCCACCAAGCCAGTGTGTGAGGGTGACATCAGACCTGCTTTATATTCTTAAGAGTAAATATGGTGAGAAAAATGTTGCTACAACATAAATTTTAATTAACATTGGTAAAAAATTATCAAAAAAAGAAGATTTTTCTTTTATAATGTGGTAACATAAAACAGAAAATAATATTAAGAGATAAGAAAGGGGAAGTTATGGCAAAGGAAATTAAAACAATCGGCGTATTAACAAGTGGTGGAGATGCTCCAGGCATGAATGCTGCTATCCGTGCAGTTGTAAGAACTGCTTTGAATAAGGGACTTAAGGTCAAGGGTATTCAGAAGGGCTATAACGGACTTCTTAATGATGAGATAATTGATATGGACAAGCGAAGCGTTGCTGATATTATCCAGCGGGGTGGAACGATCCTTTATACAGCACGATGCATGGAATTCATGACTGAAGAAGGTCAGAAGAAGGGTGCTGAAGTATGCAGAAAGCATGGAATTGACGGTATTGTTGTAATCGGTGGTGACGGTTCATTCAGAGGTGCGCAGAAGCTTGCAGCACAGGGAATCAATACTATCGGACTTCCGGGAACTATCGACCTTGATATTGCATGCACGGATTATACTATCGGTTTTGATACTGCTGTTAATACAGCAATGGAAGCTATTGACAAGATAAGGGATACATCTACATCACATGAAAGATGCAGTATTATCGAGGTTATGGGAAGAAATGCAGGATATATTGCATTATGGTGTGGTATTGCCAATGGTGCAGAGGATATTCTTCTTCCTGAGAGATACGATAATGATGAGCAGGCTCTTATTAACCACATTATTGAGGGAAGAAAGAAGGGCAAGAAGCACCATCTTATCATTAATGCAGAAGGTATCGGACATTCTACAGGAATGGCAAGAAGAATTGAGGCTGCAACAGGTATTGAGACAAGAGCAACTATATTAGGATATATGCAGCGTGGTGGTTCTCCAACATGTAAGGACAGAATGTATGCATCTATCATGGGCGCTTATGCTGTTGACCTTCTTACAGAAGGAAAGAGCAACAGACTTGTAGCTTACAAGGATGGCAAGTTCGTTGATTATGATATTGATGAAGCGCTTGCTATGACTAAGGATATTAATGATTATGAATTTAATATAAGTGCATTACTTTCTAAGTAATACATTTTTAAGGAAAGGTAACCTGACAATGATAACCAGTACCAGCAGTTCACAGGTAAAGCATGTTATATCACTGCTTTCCAAGGCTAAGGAAAGAAAGAAGAATAATGAATATGTTGTTGAGGGAATCCGCATGGTATCTGAGGCTCCGGCAGATTTACTTGTAAAGATATATATGTCTGAAAGATTCCAGAATAATAATTCTGAATATGTGAAGGAACTGGTTAAAAAACAGGGAATTTCTGATGACAGTATTGAAATTGTTGCAGACAATGTGTTTGACAGAATGTCACAGACACAGACTCCGCAAGGGATTATGGCTGTTGTAAGGATGAAGGATAACAGTCTTTCTGATATGCTTTCAGGCAATCCATTGCTTATTCTGGTTGAGAATCTTCAGGATCCAGGCAATCTGGGGACTATAATAAGAATGGGTGAAGGCGCAGGAGTTACTGGAGTCATTATGAGTCCTAACACGGTTGATATATATAATCCTAAGACCATAAGGTCAACTATGGGTTCTATATTCAGGGTGCCATTTATATACGTGCAGGATTTTGGAGAGGCAGTTTCTGAGTGCCAGAAATCCGGCGTTAAGGTATATGCTGCACATCTTGATGGAAATAACACATATCTTGGGGAGGATTACAGTACGCCGACAGCATTTCTTATAGGTAATGAGGGCAATGGTCTTACAGATGACATTACAAAGCAGGCTGATACACTTATAAGAATTCCTATGGAGGGAGAGGTTGAATCTCTTAATGCTGCAATAGCGTGTACAATTCTTACATATGAAGCTGTCAGACAGAGAAATGTATAAAATATTCAACTATTTATATGGTCACATACCATATTTTGTAAAACGAATTTAATAAACGAACCCGCAAACCCGCTCTATGAGCGGGTTTTAACATATTTGACAAATTAATGTAACTTTGCTATTATAATTCCGTAATAAATTGTAACATTTTTGTAACAATTTATAGGCGAAGCTAAATAAGCCGCCGGAAAGGGAAGTATAATATGAAACTTAGAAGTAGCAAAGCTGCTTGCTATATGGGAGCTGCGATTGTGTTGTTTATGACACCGGTTCTTCCAGCAGTAGCGACTACCTATGAGAAAACACAGAATACTGACACTGGAATTAAGGTAGCATCTTATTCAGCTAATACTGAAGAGGTTCTTGTAACTGGATACGAAGAGACAGGAACATATAAGAATAAGGCAGTAGCATTAACAGATCCATATCTTGATGTATATGGTGGTACAGATGAAGAATCATCAGATGTTGTAGGAAGACTTTATGCCAATACATTAGTAGATGTTGATATGGTAGGAAAAGAATGGACTAAGATAAGTTCTGGTAACTGCGAGGGCTATGTACTTACACAGAATCTTTGCTTTGGAGATGAAGCTGAAGTTTTAGCAGAGCAAATTGGTACAGATAATCTTCTTACAGGATATACAACAAAGGAAGCCGAAGCTAAAGAAGCAGAGGAAGAGGCTGCAAGACTTGCAGAACAGGCCAGAATAGAAGCCGAGGCGGAAGCAGCAAGAGCAGCTGCGGCAGCAGAGGAAGCAAGAAGACAGAAAATTATAGAAAATACTATTTCAGGAACAGATATAACATATAATCCGACTATGAGTGTGTCAGACGATGATATATGGATTATGGCATGTCTTATAGATTGGGAGGCTGGATATCAGCCATATGCAGGAAAGCTTGCAGTTGCAAATGTTATTCTTAACAGAGTAAGAAGTGGACGATATCCTGGTTCTATTTCGGGTGTTGTATATCAGAGAGGTCAGTTTTCAGGAGTATCTAATGGAGCAGGAGCTGCTTCAGACAGATTTGCATCAAGACTTGCAAGTGGTCCAAGAAATACAGAATGTATGCAGGCAGCACTTGAAGCATTATCAGGTGTTAATAATATAGGTGGTTATACATCATTCAGAGCTTTATATACTGTAGATGTTAATAACTATTCAGATTTTGTAATAATTGGGGATCATATATTCCATTAAGAGGTAAAAAAGGTGGTGTGGTTTTCTTCCGTACAAACTACGCTACATAATAATAAGCATTGAGCGTGGAAGGCTGTTTAAGTTCTCGTTACGCTGTTAACGCACATCCGTGTGCGAGACAGCTCGCGCGTCCGTCCGTGGACGCGCGTACACTTAGGTAGTGACTTGCTCAATGCTTTTATTATGTGCATAGTTTGCAGTCAGAAAAGCCACACCACCTTTTTTACTGGCGGACGGAAGATGTGGCAGATGCGGAATATTCATGGGACAGGGCAAAGCCCCTCCCATGAATTTTGATGGAAAGTAGAGTGGTTGTGCAGCCTTTTAAACTGGCAGCCGAAAGGCGAACCAGTCCGGAGAGGTGTAGGAGAGGAAAGCTACTCTGCCCTGAATTTGGAGAAGTGTGGAGAAAGGGAGGTTGTGGGGGATGGCGGAAAGCTGACTTTAAACTGAACGCATAATAAAGGTACTGGGCATGTAGAAAGAATGAGTGTACACGCGTCCATGGACGGACGCGTGAGCTGACGCGCACAAGGATGTGCGTTGCCAGCGTTAACGGTCGGGGACGAAGCATGGAACGCCCAGTGCCTATTATTATGCAGAGAAGTTTAACGGAAGCTATCCACTATCTCCCACAACCGACCGTCTTACAACTACACAAATTAAACAACGCATTTGACGAAGAACTATAATTGCGATAGAATGAACAAAGTTATTAATTATTCAATGTAGGCGAATTTGCCATACAGACAGGAGGATGTCATGGATTTAAAGGGACGCGACTTTTTAACACTCAAGGATTACACACCTGAGGAGATTTTATATTTGATAGACTTAGCAGCAGAGCTTAAGGATAAGAAGAAAAAGGGCATTGTAGAACAGCCACTTATCGGAAAGAATGTTGCACTTATATTCGAGAAGACAAGTACAAGAACACGTTGCTCATTTGAGGTGGCAGCCCATGACCTTGGTATGGGTGTTACATATCTTGACCCTACCGGTTCACAGATTGGCAAGAAGGAGAGCATTGCTGATACAGCAAGAGTTCTCTGTACAATGTTTGAAGGAATCGAATACAGAGGATTCGGTCAGGAGATAGTTGAAGACCTTGCAAAATATTCAAGCGTGCCGGTATGGAACGGACTTACTAACGAATACCATCCAACACAGATGCTCGCAGATATGCTTACAATCAAGGAAAAGCTTGGCAGATTAAAGGGCGTTAAGTTCGTATACATGGGTGATGCAAGATACAACATGGGTAATTCACTTATGATTGTCTGCGCTAAGTTAGGACTTCATTATACAGCCTGCACAGCTAAGGAATATTTCCCAGACAAGGAACTTGTTGCACAGTGTGAGGAATGGGCAAAGATAAGCGGTGGTTCTGTAACACTTACAGAAGATGTTAAGGCAGGAACTAAGGACGCAGATGTATTATACACAGATGTATGGGTATCAATGGGCGAGCCTGATGAAGTATGGGCTGAAAGAATCAAGGCACTTCTTCCATATCAGGTTAACAAAGCAGTTATGGACAATGCTTCTAAGGACGCAATATTTATGCATTGTCTTCCTGCATTCCATGACCTTAAGACTAAGATTGGTAAAGAGATTCATGACAAATTCGGTCTTGATGAGATGGAAGTTACTGATGAAGTATTTGAGTCAGAGCAGTCAGTTGTATTCGACGAGGCAGAGAACAGAATGCATACAATCAAGGCTGTAATGGCAGCTACACTTGGAGCTTATAAGTAAATTGGACGTTAGAGTGGCGTGTGTCATGCCGGAAGTCCAAAATCGGGAAGCCGACACGCGGAATTGGACGTTAGAGCAGTGGAAAGACATGTGAAAGTCCAAAATCAGGACGACACAGCATGAAATAGTAATTCACCAGATATTTATTATGGAGGCGTTATGTATTATACAACGAGTGGCGCGTACAGAAAGAGCAAGATGCTCATAGACTATGCCAATATAGCACTCACATTTGCAATAGGAGTAGTATTCATAATTATACTTTTCCTTCGCAGCGGAAGCGGAATATTATTCGCTGTGGAATTCATGCTTGGAGCATTAGTTAACGGACTTACAGCAGCTAAGAATTTCATGAGTGACAGAACGGTGTCAGGAGTTATTCTTACAGTTGTTACGTTAGGACTTCTGCTTATGGCAGTAATAGCATGGCGGGTAATGGTATGAAGACTAAGATTTTAAATGTTTTGAGAAAATCAGATGGATATGTGTCAGGGCAGGCACTGTGCAATATGCTGGGGGTTTCAAGAACGGCTGTCTGGAAGGTGATAAACCAGTTAAAAGAAGAAGGCTATGTTATAGAGGCAGTCCAGAATAAGGGATATCATATAACACAGTATCCTGATATTCTTACATCAAGTGAGATAATGAGTCAGCTTACATGTGTGGATACAGGCAGTACAACCGGAATTATCCGCGAAGTAGTGTATTATGACGAGACAGATTCTACCAACAACGAAGCTAAGAGAGCGGCAGAGAGAGATAGTGCAGCTGATGGAACACTTTATATAACAGAGAGCCAGACAGGTGGCCGTGGCAGACGAGGCAGGAATTGGGTGTCTCCTGCAGGAAGTGGGATATGGATGTCACTTCTTTTAAGACCGGATATAGCACCAGTCAATGCGTCAATGCTTACAATAGTGGCAGCCATGGCTGTTCAGGAGGCAATCCACAAGGTTCTTACAGAGGACGGACATGTCGCAGAGTGCCGTATAAAGTGGCCTAATGATATAGTTCTTAATAAGAAGAAGGTATGTGGAATATTAACAGAGATGAGTGCTGAGATGGATTACATACATTATGTGGTTATCGGTATGGGAATTAATGTTAATACGACAGAATTTGATGATTCAATCAAGGCGACAGCTTCTTCTTTGTATCTTGAGACTGGCGACCATCTGAAAAGAAGCCGTATAGTAGCCGCATTTTCAGAGAGCTTTGCAAAGTACTATGATACATTTGTTAAGACACAGAATCTGGCTGGACTTAAAGAAGACTATAATTCAATGCTTGTCAATAAGGGCGGCGACGTCAAGGCAATATATGCTGACAAGGAAATTGTTGGAAAAGCACTTGGAATCAATGATGAGGGCGAGCTTATCATTAAGACAGACGAGGGCGAGAAGATTATCAGAACCGGAGAGGTTTCTGTGAGAGGATTATATGGATATGTTTGATGAAAATGTAGTTTTATGTGTATCTAATTCTTATGAGAAGAAATACTATTTTAACCCTGATTTTGATAAGCTTCCTGATGATGTAAAGAACGAGTTAAAGATTATGTGCGTTCTTTTCACAGAGGAAGTAGGCGGAATACTTGATATGGAATTCGATGAGGAGGGCAATCTTTTGTTCAAATCATCAGCAGACGAGGGTGATTTACTGTATGACGAGATAGCATGCGGTATGCTTGTCAAGAAGTATCAGTATGAGAAGAGAGAACTTCTTGAATCACTTGAGATGTTCTTCAAGGTATTCTTCTTAGGCATGGAGTAATTATGAGAATTGGAAATGTTGAGATAAAGAACAATATTGCATTGGCACCGATGGCAGGAGTAACAGACCTGCCATTTCGACTTTTATGCAAGGAGCAGGGCTGTGGGCTTATGTGTACAGAGATGGTCAGCGCCAAAGCAGTGCTGTATAACAATAAGAATACAGAAGACCTGATGAAGACGGTGCCGGGGGAGCGTCCGCTTGCATTGCAGCTTTTCGGTTCAGACCCTGATATCATGGCTGATATAGCGAAGAGACTTTCTGAAAGAGAGTTCGATATAATTGATGTCAATATGGGATGTCCTGTTCCAAAGGTAGTCAATAACGGTGAGGGTTCGGCACTTATGAAGGATCCTGTGCTTGTCGGAAGAATAGTCGAGAAGATGGCTGATGCACTTGATAAGCCGCTTACAATCAAGATAAGGGCAGGATTTGATGAGAATAGTATAAATGCGCCTGAGATAGCACATGTTATTGAGGAGTCTGGTGGGGCTGCCGTTGCAGTCCATGCAAGAACAAGGCAGCAGTATTATTCAGGACATGCAGACTGGGATATAATAAGACAGGTCAAAGAAGCAGTATCAATTTCTGTTATTGGCAATGGCGATATTAAAAGCGGCGAAGATGCTGTTAATATGATGAAGCAGACAGGCTGTGACGGAATAATGATTGGAAGGGCAGCAAGAGGAAATCCATGGATATTCAGACAGGTTTCTGAATATATGAATAATGGTACAATAATTGCACCTCCATCTGTTGAAGAAATATGCCAGATGATTAAGAGACATGCCAAAGGACTGTGTGAGATAAAAGGCGAGTTTACAGGAATCCGCGAGATGAGAAAACATTTTGCATGGTATACAGCAGGAATCAAGCACGCAGCGGCATTAAGAAATGAAGCTAACCAGGTTACTAATCTGGAACAGTTTGATGGGCTTGTGGACAGGATACTGGAAGGGCTGCATTGACAGACAGGAACTGATAGTTTATAATATTGTGACGCTTGTGGGGTTTTATTCTCTAGTAGAGCAGAAGCATATTAGTGTAGCATATATATAGAAAGGTGATAAGAACATGGCAGAGAAACAGTTTCTTACTAAAAAGGGGTATGACGAAAGAGTAGCAAGACTTGAGGAGCTTAAGGTTGTCAGAAGAAAGGAAGTTGCCCAGAAGTTAAAGGAAGCAAGAGAGCAGGGCGATTTATCAGAGAACGCTGAGTACGATGCAGCTAAGGACGAGCAGAGAGATATCGAAACAGAAATTGCAGAACTTGAAGCAATTCTTGCTAACTGTGAGGTTATTCAGGATAACGATAAGAATAAAGATGTAGTTAAGATGGAGAGCGTTGTTGTACTTCACGATGTAGAATTCGATGAGGATATCGAGTACACAATCGTTGGTTCATCAGAGGCAGACAGCCTTAATAACAAGATTTCTAATGAGTCACCACTTGGTGCAGCTCTTATTGGAAAGAAGAAGGGTGATACTGTTAAGGTAGAAGCACCTGTTGGAGAGATTGAATATACAGTTGTATCTGTAAAGAACGACTAATAAAGATATATTTCAGTAACGTATAGAAAAGGAGATACTCATTCATGGGAGATAATAAATCTGCACAGCAGCCTGACGTTAACGAGCAGATTAAGGTTCGTATGGAAAAGTTAAAGAACCTTCAGGACGCAGGTAAGGATCCATTTCAGATAACAAAGTATGATGTAACACATCACACAGACGAAATAAGAGCTATCTATGAAGCACATGAGAAGGAACTTCTCGGTGACAGACCAGCAGTTAATACTGAAGGTTTAGATGAGCAACAGGCAAGAGAAGCAGTTAATGCCGATTACAATGAGAGAAGAGCCATTATGGACGCTTCTCCAATCAATGTAAGCTTTGCCGGACGTATGATGTTCAAGAGAGTAATGGGGAAGGCATCTTTCTGTAACATTGCTGATCTTAAGGGCAGAATGCAGGCATATATTTCAAGAGATGCAATTGGCGAAGAAGCATATGCAGACTTCAAGAAGTCTGATATCGGTGATATCTTTGGTATCAAGGGATTCATTTTCAGAACTAAGACAGGAGAGATTTCAGTTCACGCTGAGGAGATTACTCTTCTTTCTAAGAGTTTACAGGTACTTCCAGAGAAGTTCCACGGAATCACAGATACTGATATGAGATACCGTCAGAGATATGTTGATTTAATAATGAATCCTGAGGTTAAGGAAACATTTGTAAAGAGATCAAAGATTATCAAGGAAATCAGAAAGTTCCTTGATGGCAGAGACTTCATGGAAGTTGAGACACCAACACTTGTATCTAATGCTGGTGGTGCCGCTGCAAGACCATTTGAGACTCATTACAACGCACTTGACGAGGACGTTAAGCTTCGTATTTCATTAGAGCTTTATCTTAAGAGACTTATCGTTGGTGGTCTTGAGAGAGTTTACGAAATCGGACGAGTATACCGTAACGAGGGTGTTGATACAAGACACAACCCTGAGTTCACACTTATGGAGCTTTACCAGGCATACACAGATTACGAAGGAATGATGGAACTTACTGAGAGCATGTTCAGACACCTTGCTGAGACTGTATGCGGTACAACTAAGATTACTTACAATGGCACTGAGATTGACCTTGGAAAGCCATTCAGAAGACTTACTATGAATGACGCAATTAAGGAATATGCTGGTGTTGATTTTGATACAATTAAGACTGACGAAGAAGCTAAGGTTCTTGCTAAGGAGAGAGGAATTGAGTTCGAGGAGCGTCACACTAAAGGCGACATCATCAATCTCTTCTTTGAGGAGTACTGCGAGGAGAATTTAATCCAGCCTACATTCATTATGGATCATCCTCTTGCAATATCTCCACTTACTAAGAAGAAGCCATCTGATCCAGAGAAGGTTGAGCGTTTCGAGCTTTTCATTAACACATGGGAAATGTGTAATGCATACTCAGAGCTTAACGACCCAATCGACCAGAGAGAGCGTTTCGCACAGCAGGATAAGAACGCAGAGAACGGCGACGAGGAAGCACAGCACACTGATGAGGATTTCCTTAACGCACTTGCAGTAGGTATGCCACCAACAGGCGGTATCGGTTACGGTATCGACAGACTTGTTATGCTGCTTACAGATTCACCTGCGATCAGAGATGTGTTGTTGTTCCCGACGATGAAGTCTATTGATAAGTAGGAATGCAGGAAAATCAAGGGTTTCAGAGCGTGGATGTACTAAAATATATAGTTGGTCAAGGGGTTTTGACCAAGATTTGACCAATTTTTGGCATAGTCAAAAAAAGATTAGTACAGGTTAGTACAGATTGCTTAGTCTGAAAAATTAAAGATTGTATTACTTAGAGGACATTTTCTAAAGAAATTTAGAAGATGTCCTCTTTTTGCGTTATAGGAACAATTGAAATACCGAAAGGAGAATAGCATGGAACACACAAAGGCATATCAGGAATTTAAGAAGAATGGTAATACAAAGTTTGTAAGATATAGCGAAGGAGCAGAAATGTATCATATGAGCGTATCAAAGTTTATGCAAATGGCTAAGGATGCCAAAGCAATCTATAAGTTAGGACAGTTAGTACTTGTGAATTTAAAAATATTTGATGAGTACATTGAGACATTCCATATAGTTGATGATGAATTTTATAAGTAGGTGAAAAGGATGGTAACACAATTACAGCCGGATGTTAGGGCTTATCTTCATGGTGGGGAGGTAATAAAAAGATACATAAGGGTCGAAGAGGTGGCTCATGAATATGGATTTAGTGTTGAGGAAACTGAATATATAGCTAAGGCTGCAAGTTCTTTATACAAGCTTACCCGTATTCATTTGGTAAAAAAGGAAAGGTTTGATGAGTTTATGAAACACATATATAAAGTGCCGGGAACAAATAAGCAGATAATCAAAAAGTTTGCGAGAATTGGAGAAGCTTCAATTATATACAGTATTGGAAGGCATAGGTTTATCGAGCTGGCTAGAGCAGCAGGTGCTACATATAAAATAAATGAGGGGACAGGAGGGACTGTACTGGTTAATTTAGAAATATTTGATAATTACATGGAGCAATTCAGACAACCTGTAAGACCTTTGAAAGAGCCGTTATACGGACAGGAAGAAGGTGAATTGAATGAGTAACTCATATAAGTTCTATTCAGATACAAAAGACATTATGAAAAAATATGTAAATGCTACTGAGGGAGCCATTATTTATGGCATAAGTAAATCAAGGATTATGGTTTTGGCTTCAGAAGCAGGGGCAGTATATAAGGTTGGAAATTCAGCATTGATTAATACAGATATTTTTGAAATGTATTTGGAGAAATTTAAGGAACCAACAAGACCATTGCCCAAACATATTTGGAATAAATTGTCAAGCGAAGATAAAAAAGACCACAATAGTACCTGTTTTGATAAAAAAGACCCGTGATTGTCACTTTCGGCATTATAGAAACTAATGTAATATATGGACATTCCAAGAAAAACTTGGGATGAACAATTTAATAATCAGTTACAGATTTGCAAAGTAGTTTGCACTGCAGAGTATCTGTAGGTAGTAAATTTACGGGGCATGTACCTGGAAGATGAAAGTCACAGCTATCATATTAGTAGCCTGATGGATCGAAAGATGAAGGGTGAGAAGTTGGATGGAAATCTGGAAAAAGGATTCGACATGTTGCGTAAGGATAATCAACCACAGAGGGCGAGAAGTTTGTCCTTATCCTCAAAAGGCTAAAAGAGGAGATAGTGCTTCTGATAATTCAGAAGGGCGTCGTGAAACACATTTTGTGGCTCGTCTGTAACTCCCGGAGGTGAGAACACCTCTTTGTACACGGGGCGATATAGGAGTCTAGAAGACTGGCGTGTACCTACATGCTTAGCGTTAAGCATAGCCATGTAGACTATATCACTTCCAAATTCAAATTCTGTCTATATGGCAACTAATTTGAAGGAGGATAAAGTGGTGATGGGATTTAGCATAGCATTAATAATTATTGTTCTTATCGTATTGTATTCGTTAGCTAGGACGGCAGGAGAGTCGGACAGGACAATGGAACAGATAAGAGAGCAATCACTCCTTGGAAGGGAGGAGAGCTCTGGTGGGAACAGTTGAAAAAAGAGATAAGCATAAGAAACGCAGGTTTGTATCTCCAGAAGAAAAGCTTGAAAGAGAATTAAAAGATTGTATGCATTGTAGATTCTTCTGGGGACATAACAACAGATGTGCCAATGGAACATGTTGTAAACCATCTAAGAAAAAAGAACAGAAACTTCCGACGGAATGTGTCGGATGTCCATATTATCAAGGGAATGGTTATTGTTTTCCTTGTATGCGAAAGCTGATAGGAAAGTAGGTGGTTAAGATGTTCAAGTGGCTGTTTAAGAAGAAAGGATGTGCAAAACATATGAATAACAAGTTAGAAGTAATCGGCATTGATCATGGTTGGTCAATGATGAAAACAATCTCTCAGGTATTTGTCACAGGAGTTAAGGAGATTACAACAACTCCGGCACTTTTCGGCGATGTACTTGAGTATGAAGGAAAGTTCTATAAGGTTGGAACTGTGAGGCAGGAAGTAAAGGATACAAAGGTCGAAGATGACAGCTTTTATCTTCTCACTCTTGCAGCAGTTGCTAAGGAACTTAAAAGAAGAGGTCTTGCAGAGGCAAAGGTATTCCTTGCAGTAGGACTTCCACTTACAAGGTTTGGAGCAGAGAAGAATGATTTTATTAAGTACCTGACAAAGAATAAGCGTGTAAGCTTCAAATATGAGAATGAGCCGTATTATATTGAAATTGATGATGTGGCAGTATTCCCTCAGTGTTATGCAGCAGTAGTGGACAAGATTCCTACAATGGCAAAGAAAACGCTGATAGTAGATATCGGTAGCTGGACAATCGACATTATGCCGGTAATCAACAAGTCACCGGATGAATCAAAGTGTGTGACGATACCAAAAGGTCTTATTACCTGTATGCGTTCTATCAATGAACAGTGTGTAAGACAACTTAACGGAGAGGTAGACGAGTCAGAGATACAGAACATCATGCGATATGGCAGGTCAGATATTGATGATGAATACTTTGCCATTATTAAGGCAGAGATAGAGGATTTTGTTGATAAGGTATATAACTCAATCCGTGAGTTTGGGTATAACTTAAAGACTACACCGATTGTATTTGTCGGAGGCGGGGCAGTTGTGATGAAGAATTTTGGTAGTCATGATGCTAAGAACATTTCCTATAACCTTGATGTAAAGGCAAATGCAAGAGGATATGAGCAGCTTGCCACAATGGGACTTAAAAGCACTAAGCGATTATCATAAGGAGGCAGATGATGGGAAGAAGACTTGAATATGAAGTAAAAACTTCTGTCCGCCTCAACATGAGCAATCCTCAGCATGTGAAAATCAATGATGTGATTCAGAACCTTGATCCGAAGATTTTCAAATCTAAGAACCAGTTCATTATAGATGCGATTCAGTTTTACATTGATAATTATGGAAAAGAAACTTTTGTTATCAAGAAGAAGGAAAAAGAGAGGGCTGAATATATCCGGTCAGAAGATATTGATGACATTAAGGAAGAAGTCATTGAAGCAGCAACCAATGAGGCTAGGAAAGAGGTCATAAGGCTGTTAGGCGGAGTGATATCCGGGATGAATGTTGGTCAGCCGGTAATAATGCAGGCAGCCAATAGTGAAGCACAAGAACCTACAGAAGATGTTATGGACGATGCAGATGTTGCAGGACTTGCAATGGGATGGATGTCGAAAGGAGACTGATTATTATGAGAAGAGTTATGGGAGCCGTAGGAACAGTAATTTTAGAGATACTCAAGTGGATATTAAGGATAATTCTTGGAGCGTTGAAGCTGGTCTTAGGACTTGCCAGGATAATTCTTCTTCTATTCGCTATGGTGGCAAGGATATTTCTTTCATTCGTAAGAATGGGCACATTCTGAGAGGAGGTGAGCGTATGCAGGTAAAGGGTTTATTCTTAAATTACAAGAAAAACAGAAGACTTATGCAGTATTTCTTTAAAATAAGAGAGCTGGTATAATGAAAGGAGTTTAAGATGCACAGAATACGGGACAGTCCTATGTGTCCCGTGCATTACAGATAAATAGTTCACCGCAAGGGTGGATGGCACGGAACACAAAGCCCGTCCCTCTTGCGGAGAAGGGATGGGTGATTACTATGAAGAAGATAAGTATTATCTTATTATCCGCAGTACTGGTCTTTTCAATGGCTGCCTGTAATGGTGGTAAGGAAAAGGCTGATAATCAGACAGAGAAACAAACGGAAAGCGTAAAGCCAACTGAAGAAGTAGCAATGGCAATGGAAGCTGTCACAGAGGTCACAACCGAAGCTGGAAGTGAAGAGACAGAGAAAGATATTGCCGAGGTTAAAGATTCAGAAGAGAAGACTGATAAGGAAGATAACCGGTCCACTGATAATGAAACTGCTTCAAGGCAGGAAGAAAAGCCAAAGCAGAATGACGAGCCGGAACAGAAAGCTTCTGTAAATGATAATGAGGAAGCTGGCGGAAATCAGAGTAATGCAGGTAATGGTGGTCAGACTACAGACAGTCCGAAAGACAATGTGAGCAATTCACAGCCTGCATCCGTGGCGTACAGTCCACAGAATGTTGTGTCACTTGCAACAGCAAAGTGTCAGGCAGGAGGGATGATTACCACACAGCAGAATTTACAGAATCATTTGAATGACGGCAGTATCACGCAGGAAGAGTACAATGAGTATTATCCTTACGATGGTATGGAAGGCTCTTATTATAGTGTGTTTGTAGAGACAGACCTCAACAAAGCAAGTACCATTGATGGACAGCGGTTATCATCTGAGGATGCAATCGCAGAATATATTGCAAGTATGTTACTTTTGGAAACAGATCCGGTATTCTACATCAGTTATGATGGAGTTTACACGACAGGCGGCACAGACTATTACGAGTTTCGATGTCACAGATAAATAAAAACGAATAGAAGCAGAAGGAAGAAAGATGTAAGCCATAAACTTATGTCTTTCTTTTTTTATGCGTAAATTAAGGAGGAAAGAGCACATGAAACAGAAACTAAAGCGTTTTATGGCAGGATTTATGGCTATGCTCACACTGGTTGGAACACTCTTTACGAATGGAACAACAGCATTTGCAGCCAGTCCGCAGGCAAATATTGCGTTCTGGAATGCGTCAGTCAAAAATTCCGGAGAAGTAAGTGAGCTGAAGCCCGGATATAATCATGGCAAGATTCTGTATTCAATTCTTGACGGAAATTCTGCATATTGTATGAATTTCGGATTAAGAGCAGATGGCGGTCAGCTTATGAACAGCTACGATGATGCGAGCACATCAATGTCAGCACAGCAGAGAAAGCTTTTAAGTTACTGCCTTTATTATGGGTTTAACAGTACACAAAAGGCGGCACCAAGCAACAGCCAGTGTGATGAATATATCGCAACACAGGCAATGGTATGGGTTATTGTAGCAGATATCTTTGGAACTGGAAGTGGTGATTCAGCAGCAAGAAAGCTCTGTAACACAGCACCAAGTCCTGATTCTTCATACAGCTATTATGAGAGGCTCAGAGACAATATCAGCAGTTCCTACAATGCAACGCTTCCAAGTTTTGCATCACGCAGAACCAGTGAGGCACCAACTTATGAATTAAAGTGGAATGAGGGAAGTCAGAGATTTGAAACAACATTATCTGACAGCAATGGTGTTTTATCGGATTTTGATTTTGGCATCAGCGGATATTCTGTTGATAAGAATGGCAACAGTATTACAATCTCTTCAATGAGCGTGAATACTACAGCTACAACAGGAACATTCACATCCAATGCTGGCAAGGTTGAGACAACATCAAGCTGTGTATTCTGGCTTACAGGAAAGAGCGGATATCAGGAGTTTATTTCTGAAAGACCGACAGCAGATCCTGTCAAAGCATATATCAAGGTCAAGACAGAGAACATCGGATATGGTGAACTTACAAAGACAGATGAGTCAAGCGGAGTGAAGCTTTCCGGTGCAGTCTATGGAATCTATTCTGACAGCGGATGCACAAACAGAGTACAGACCATGACAACAGATGGAAACGGATATGCAAAGTCAGCTGCACTTGTCGCAGGCACTTATTATGTAAAAGAGATTACCGCACCAAAGGGATATGTCCTTTCCGGTACAGTTCATACACTTACTGTAAAAGCAGGACAGACAACGGGAATCTCTGCAACAGATAAAGAGCAGCTTGGAGCAATCACAATCTATAAAGAGGGTGAGGTGCTTAGCTCATGGAATGGAAGCAATTTCACTTATGAGAAAAAGAAGCTTTCCGGAGCAACCTTTAAGGTAACTGCCGGAGCAGATATCTATAAGGCAGATGGTACAAAGGTGTATAGTGCTGGCGATGTTGTGGCAGAAAGCCTTACAACAGGAACTGACGGACAGGTGGTATTATCTGACCTTCATCTTGGAACTTATGTGGTAACTGAGATTAAGAGCATTGACGGGTATACAATCAATACCAAACCTCAGACAGTAGCAGTTGAGTATAAGGACCAGACTGTGACAGTCCAGTATGAATCAACTACGATTGAGAATACAAGACAGAAAGCGGATGTATCTGTCGTAAAGAAGGACTCTGACACAGAGAATCCTCTTGATGGCGGCAAGTACACACTTTATGCCGGAAATGACATCAAAAACTATGCCGGACAGGTTATTGTGACAAAGGGTACAGCTCTTGAGACAGTAACTACAGGTGAGGACGGAAAGGCAAGCTACAGCGTAGATCTGCCAATCTCTAACGGATATTATGTCTCAGAGACACAGGCACCATATGCGTATATCAGAAACAGTAAAGATGTTTACAGCTTCAATTTCAATGTATTACCTGAAACACAGGCAAAGGCATCATTCAGTCACACATTTGTAAATGACAGAACTACAGCAAAGATTCATATCTACAAGGTAGACAAGGAATCAGGCAAGGCAGCAGCCCAGGGAGATGCAAGCCTTGAGGGAGCTGTCTATGGTCTTTATGCAAGAAACGATATCCAGCATCCGGACGGAGCAACAGGTGTTGTTTTCAAAGCAGGAGACTTGGTTGCAACTCTTACAACAGATAAGACTGGCGAGGCAGAGGTTAATAACCTTTATCTCGGCAACTATTATGTGAAAGAAATCACACCATCAGAAGGATATCTTTTAGATGAAGAGGAGCATGATGTAGTATGCGACTACGAGGGCGACTTAGTAGCAGAGGTATCAAGAAGCACAACCTCAGCAGAGCAGGTTATCAAGCAGCCATTCCAGCTTATCAAGGTATCTGACAATGGCGATGATACTGAAGCAGGACTGCTTGCAGGTGCAGAGTTCACAGCTTATTTGAAATCATCTTTACCTGTAAAGGCAGATGGAAGTTATGACTTTGATAAGGCAACTCCGGTAGTAATCGGGGAAAACGGAGCAACAACAATCACATCCGATGATAAGGGACATGCAGTTTCCATTGCAATTCCTTATGGAATCTATGTGGTAGTTGAGTCAAAGACTCCGCATAACATGAAGACAATCAAGCCATTTGAGGTAAAAATCAGCGAGAACCATCCTGACAAGCCTCAGACATGGAGAGTATTTCTTGACAGGGAATTTACTGCAAAGCTTCGTGTGATCAAGAAGGATTCTGATACAAAGCAGACAGTACTTGTACCAAATGCAGAGTTTAAAATCTTCAATATTGATAAGAACGAGTATGTGAAGCAGTACACAACTTATCCGTCAAAGGTAGAGCATACTTCATTCTTTACTGATGAGGACGGAGATTTAATCTTACCGGAAGCTCTTAAAATCGGTAATTATCGTATTGAAGAGGTCAAAGCACCATTCGGATATGTTGTAAATGATAAGTATGTCAACATCTCTGTTGATACTGACACAGCATTTGAAACAGATGGTGATACAAATGATGCGATCATTACCGTGGAATATTCCGATGCCCCTGCAGTAGGAGAGCTGACTGTAGAAAAGAAGGGAGAGGTACTTGATGGATTCAAGGGAGGACTTCTTGCAAGCTCATATGAGAAAGAGTTTGTTTATAAGGAAGGCTCACTTGCCGGAGCAAAATTCAAAGTTTATGCTGCCGAGGATATTTACACAGCAGACAACCAGAAGGATGCAGACGGAAACCGCATTAAGTATTACAGCAAGGGAGACCTTGTGACAACTCTTACAACTGGCAAGGATGGAAAGGCAACAGCTAAGAATCTTCCTCTTGGACAGTACAGAGTTGTGGAAGTGGAAGCTCCATACGGATATGTATTAAATCCAAATGAGCAGAAAGTGACATTCACATATGTGGATGATAAGACACCTGTTATCAAGGAAAGCCTTACTTTCTCAGATGACAGACAGAAGCTTGATATGTCAGTGACTAAGCTTGATGCAGAAGATAACACACCGATTGCAGGTGCAGTATTTGGTCTTTATGCAGATGAGGATATCAAGAATGCTGATGGCAGAGTTATTATCGAGAAAGGCACACTTCTTGAGAAGGCAATATCTGATGAGAATGGAAAGATTGCTTTTGTTAAGGATTATCCATTTGCAAAATATGTTGCAAGGGAGCTTGTAAAGCCTGCCGGATATGTGACAAATGAGGAAGCAGTAAACTTTGATACAAAATATCAGGGACAGGATGTTAAGACTGCTGTATATAACAGCGAGTATAAGAACACTCCTACAACCTTTGAATTTACAAAGACAGATATCACAAGCGGTGCAGAGCTTACAGGTGCAACACTTACTGTACTTGATAAGGATGGAAATGTGGTAGACACATGGACATCTGATGCTAAGGAAGCACATGTGATCAAGAGACTTGTAGTTGGAGAGACTTACACTCTTCGTGAGGAATTTGCTCCTTACGGATATCTCAAGGCAACAGATATCCAGTTTACAGTTGAGGACACAGGCAAAGTGCAGCATGTAGAGATGAAGGATGAAGTTCCTACAGGTTCCATCGTTATCAATAAGGACGGCGAATTTGTAACAGATACAACTCTTATGAAGGGTTACTGGTATGACTTTATCTTCAATTTCTTCAAGGACAGCCTTGCAGGAGTAACTTTTGATGTATATGCAAAAGAGGATATCGTAAGTGCTGACGGACTTGACTCTGTATATCATAAGGCAGGAGACAAGGTGGCAACCATCGTGACAAATGAGAAGGGTATCGCAAGAGTTGATGACCTTCCACTTGGCAAGTATTATCTTGTTGAGACAAAGACCATTGATGGATTTGTATTAGATGATACACCGATTGAGGCAGATCTTTCCTATATCGACCAGAATACAAAGGTTGTTTTCGCAGGAATGGATGTGACAAATGAGCGTCAGAAAGTGCAGATTACTGTAACCAAGACGGATTCAGAGACTAAGGAAGCACTTGAAGGAGCAGTATTCGGTTTATTTGCGAAAGAAGATATCGTAAATAAAGATGGCAAGGTAATCGTAAAAGCTGGTACACAGATTGAGAGAACAGTAACAGGCAAGGATGGAAAGGCTGCATTTACCTCTGACCTTCCGCTTGGACAGTATTATGTCAAAGAGATTGAGGCACCAAAGGGATATGTGAAGTCTGATAAGATTTTTTATGTTGATGCCTCATATCAGGGAGATAAGGTAAAGGTTATCGAGTTTGAGGCAGCATTTGAAAATGCACCAATTAAGGTAGAAATTTCAAAGACTGATATCACAGGAGAGAAAGAATTACCTGGAGCAAAGCTTTCAGTTATTGATGCTGATGGAAAGCTTGTCGAAAGCTGGACATCAGAAGCAGGAAAGACTCATATGATTGAGAGACTTCCTGTCGGAAAGTACAC
>ENA-OWZE01000041-OWZE01000041.1-human-gut-metagenome-genome-assembly--contig:-NODE-41-length-76490-cov-14.761785_pt1 | contig 76490 bp, 102 predicted proteins | sample MGYA00249759_ERZ652104 | MGnify/ENA primary metagenome ERZ652104 (study PRJEB26925, sample SAMN05827048) | human gut metagenome | biome: ENVO:2100002; feature: ENVO:00000062; material: ENVO:00002003...
AGAACAGCCAGCAGAACAGCAGGAACAGCTTGCGGCCGGTCTTGCCGATGTACTTCTCGATCAGCATGCCCATGCTCTTGCCGTCGTTCTTGACGGAAGCGTACAGAGCGCCAAAGTCGGTGACAGCGCCGAAGAAGATGCCGCCCAGCAGCACCCACAGCAGGACAGGCAGCCAGCCGAAAGCAGCAGCCTGGATGGCACCGGTGACAGGGCCTGCACCGGCGATGGAGCTGAACTGGTGTGCAAACACGGTCCAGCCGTTGGTGGGGACATAGTCACGGCCATCCTCGTGGACGACTGCGGGGGTCTTGGCGGTGGGGTCGATGCCCCACTTGTTGGCCAGCCAGCGGCCATACAGCGTATAAGCGCCGAACAGACACACGGCTGCGATCAAAACGATGACCAGCGTATTCATTTCTTTTACCTCTTTCCTTTCTTTCACACCGGCAATGGGCGAAGCAGGACGGCTGTGCCCAAAAGCAGGGCAGGCGAAACGGCCCGGAGGGGTGAAAAAAGCCTCCGTCCTCATGAAAGATAGAGACACAAAAATGTATCCCATCTTCCTCGAAGACGAAGGCCAAACGGTGCATCTGCACCGGTCGTTCTCCGCGGTACCACTTCGTTTGCTGCTTTCGGGAGCAGCCGCTTGCGCGTACAGGCGTTCCTGCCGCCGATACGCCGCCCTGTAACGTGGGCTGAACGGCCATGCACTACTGCCGCAAGCGGGTTCGCACAGGCTGCTCGCAGGTGAGGGCCTCTCGCACTGTGCTGCCGTCTTGCACCGGAATGGCGGCTCTCTGAGCGCAGGGAATGCGAAAAGTCATGTCCTGTTCATTGCATTTGCCGAATGATTGTGTATACTTTAGTCCTGATTTCATAATTTGTCAATATAGTTTGGGCAAGTTAGGAGACTGTGCCATTTTTGCGGGGGAGAAACTAAGAAAATTTAGGCGATTTTTGTTCAGATGTGAGATGAATAAAACTGAATGCCTCCACAGGTGAAATCTGCTAAACTCCCGGAAAGAAAGACCGAATACTTGACTTTTATACTTTCAAGTGCTAAAGTAACAGAGTAATAGAAAGACCCCCTGCCGCACCCTGCGGCACTTTGCCCTAAAGGAGGCAGCTATGGCGGACAAGAACCCCAGAAGAAACCCCACCACCGACGCACTGTTCGACGCGATCCTGAGTCTTGAGACGAGGGAGGAGTGCTACAACTTCTTCGAAGACCTCTGCACGGTCAAGGAGATCTCCGATATGGCCCAGCGTCTGGAAGCGGCCAAGCTCCTGCTCGGCGGCAGCACCTACGACCAGATCGTAAAGGCCGTGGAAATCAGCACCGCCACCATCAGCCGCATCAACCGCTGCATCCAGTACGGCTCCGGCGGCTACCGAGACACCATCGAGAAGGTACAGAAGAGCGCAAAGCCGGAGTGACATCCGGGCGGCGAGGCACATAGGATGGACTGCGCCCGATCCCTATTATAGAAAGGAAGGTCCTTCTTATGGCTGATACCACCAACTGCACCCCCTGCGTTTCCTGCGGCTGCCCCGCGCTGCCGAGAGTTTCCTTCGACCAGGCCGTCGTTGACCTGATGGAGAGCATCGCTCTGCAGGAGTCGGCCCTGAGCCACATCCTCTGCGCTGAGACCCAGAAGATGAAAGCCGCCCTCAGCATGGAGGAGCTGGACCTGTGTAAGCTGCTGGAAGTCAACGACTCCGCCACCAACATGGTCCACGCCGTGGCGAACCTTGAGCTGGTTCTGAAAGAGAAGCTGGAATTCATCGCCAACAACCTCTACTACCCCTCGACGGGGAACAGCACCACCACCGAGAGCTGATGTCAAAATGCGACTGCCCGCCCGCAATGGGTGGGCGGTTTTTGCTTTCCGGGGCGGGGCTGCCTAAAAATATGTATAAAAGTCGGAAAAGTGTTTTGTTGGAATTGCTGAATATCGAAATCTGTGCTATACTATATAATGTTTATCCAAAGAGAAAGGGGAACCTGACCTTGCTGCACTACGATGCGATCCTGTTTGACGTGGACGGTACGCTCATCGATTCCGCCCCCGGCATTCTCAATACACTGGAAGAAGTTTTCAGCTCCATGGGCGTTGACATCGCCCGGAGCGACCTTGGCCGCTACATCGGCCCGCCCCTCCGCAAGAGCTTCGGCGAGCATTTCTCCGACCCTGCAAAAATCGAGGAGGCCACGAAGCGCTACCGCGTGAGCTACGCCGCCAAGGGCTGCCACGAGGGCGGTGTCTACCCCGGCGTGGTGGAGATGCTGGGCCGTCTCAAGGCTGCGGGCCTGACCCTCTGCACGGCCACCTGCAAGCCCACCGACGTTGTGAGACCCATCCTCGAAGAGCAGGGCCTTGCGCCTTACTTCTCCTTCGTGGGCGGTGCGTCCATGGATGAGAGCCGCGACAACAAGACCGACGTCATCCGCCACGTCCTTGCCCAGCCCGTCATGCAGGGCAAGCGGGTGCTGATGGTGGGCGACCGCCGGGACGATATGCAGGGCGCTGTGAACTGCGGCCTGGACGCCGCCGCTGTGCTCTACGGCTACGGCGGCAGGGAAGAGGTCGCCCCCTTTGCGCCGGTCTTCATGGCCGCTGACTGCAAAGAGCTGACGGACTGGGCTCTCCGCCCGGTGGACGAGCTTTCCCATTCCTGAAACGAGAGGGACTGAATCTATGAGTCGAAAAAAACAACAACAAAACGAAACCATGACTCCCATGCAGCATCGGGCCGTTCTGGTCTGCATCCTCTGCGTGCTGGCGGTGCTGCTGACCTTCGGCATCACCACCATCCTCCTCAAAAAGGGCGGCGAGGAGCCTGCCCCCTCCGTCTCGGAGTCTGTGGCAGACCCCACCTCCGGCGGAGACCTGTCGGGCCACTACCAGATCGACAACGCCTCCACCGCTCTGCTGACGGAGACCGCCGACGCCGGCACGGACTATCTGAACGACACCCTTTTTCTGGGCGATTCCAACACCGTCCGCCTCTATAACAACGGCCTCATCTCCCTGCAGCAGTTCTGCGCCAAAGAGGGCATCGGCACTCAGGTCGCGCTCAACGAGGGCATCATTACCTTTAAGAAGGATTCCAACCACTACACCATCCCTCAGGCGGTGGCCATGATGAAGCCCCGCCGTGTGGTCATGACCTTCGGCACCAACGACACCGGGATGGAAGTCCCGGACTTCATCGCCCACTACACGGCCCTCATCCAGGCCATCCAGCAGAGCTATCCCTACACCGACATCATCGTCAACACGGTGCCGCCGGTCCCGGCTGACCACTCCAACTACCCCCACATGGATCAGGCCAAGATCGACGACTTCAACATGGCCCTTCTGGATCTGTGCGAGCAGCTGGGCGTCCGCTTCCTCAACTCCGCCGAGGCCCTCAAGGGCAGCGACGGCTACGGCATCGCGGACTACTACACCAGCGGCGACATCCACCTCAAGAGCGCCGGCCTCAAGGCAGTGCTGAACTATCTCCGCACCCACGCCCTGCAGACCGAGGACCGCCGCCCCGACACCAACAACATCCCCACCCGCACCATGGAGTATGTCTCCAACCCCAGCTCCGCCGTGGCCGCTCCCAGCTCGGAGGCTGTCAGCTCCAGCGAGAGTCAGGCCGAGAGCGCCAGCAGCTCGGAGAGCTCTTCGAGCGAGAGCACCAGCGAAAACAAAAAGTTCGAGGCCCGCTACCGTGTGGACAAGAACGGCGGCGGCACTCTGAGCGTCGGCAATGACACCGGCAACAGCTCTGTGACCTACACCGTCACCGACCCTGACAAATCCATCACCGTGACCGCTGTCCCGGCGGAGGGCCATGTCTTCGTCAAGTGGAGCGACGGCCTCACCAGCAAGACCCGCACCGACACCGACTTCAAGCAGAATCTGGATGTCACGGCAGTCTTCGGCACGGCCTCCGTCCACATCACCAGCGAGGGCAAGGGCGCTGTGGGCAGCTCCTACACCTTCAAGGCTGCCTTGAGCGGCAAGTACGCCAAGACCGAGAACCTACGCTGGTACGCCAACGGTCAGGAGGTCACGCAGGCCGCCGGCAAGTCCAGCATCACTGTGGTGGTGGACAGCTCCATGGCCAACGCTTCTTATAAGATCCACGCCGTCGTCACCTACAACGACTGCAAGGTGAGCAGCAACACCCTGACCATCACCATCGGCAGCGGTGTGACCAGCGAGTCCGGCTCCACCAGCAGTTCGTCCTCGTCCCATGCCGGTTCTTCCGGCAGTACATCCTCTTCGTCTTCCTCTGCAAGTTCGGGCAGCTCTTCCCACAGCACCAGCAGTTCGTCGTCTGGCAGCTCCAAGGCAGAGTCGGAGTCCGAAAGCAAGGCCGAGTCTAAGGCTGAGTCTAAGGCAGAATCCAAGACGGAGAGCAAAGCTGAGACCAAGGCCGAGAGCGAAGCAGAATCCAAATCCGAAAGCAAGGCAGAGTCCAAGGCCGAAAGCAAGTCGGAAGTCTCCGCCAGCAAGGAAGCCGAAAGCAAGGCAGAATGACGCCCCGCACCTTCCTCTGTGCAGCCGCATAGGCTGAGCCGAGAGGAGGCGAGCGGATGTTCCGTGAAGAAATGCGAGTCCTCGGCCTGCCCGGCGCAGAAGATGTGACCGACGGCAGCGTGGACTACTACGACATGGATTGGGAAAACGTCGAGAACGGCGTGACGGAGGAGCAGATGGCAAAGTGCATCGCAAAAGAGTGCGCCTGCACGTCGCGCTGTAAGTGCAGCGGGAACCTGCCGGACCAGTCCGACGACGAAGCCTATGAAATGACGTTGGAATGATAAAAATACGAGAAGCCAGCTCTGCCGGGCGGGGCTGGCTTCTCGCTGTTCTCAAACCGCATCGCAGCCGCGCCCGCTCAAGGCGGCAGGCGGCTCGAAAAATGATAGAGAAGGGAAAGAAACATGGCAAAATATTATTGCATCCTCTTCGATGCAGACAATACGCTTCTGGACTTTGACGCCGCCGAGAACAAGGCGCTGGCTGAGACGCTGGTGGAATACGGCATCGAGCCGGACGCCGGGACGGTGCAGACCTACCGGGACATCAACTCGGAGCTCTGGCGTCAGCTGGAAAAGGGCCAGATACGCCGCGACAAGCTGATGGGGGAGCGCTTCACCCGCTTCCTCAAGGCCATCAACGCAGCCGGTGACGGCGTGGAGATGAACCGCTGCTACCTCGACCACCTGTCCTCCCACCCCGACCTGATGACCCCCAATGTGCTGGACGTCCTCGGGGAGCTTTCCGAGGTGGCGACGCTGGCCATCGTGACCAACGGCTTCGAAAAGGTGCAGAGCCGCCGGGTGGCAGAATCCGGCATCGGGGCCTACCTTGAGGACGTCTTCATCTCCGAGAAGCTGGACAGCGAGAAACCCAGCCGCCGCATCTTCGACTCCGCCCTCCGCGCTCTGGGCGTGGAGAACCGGGAGCACGTCCTGGTGGTGGGCGACAGCCTCACCAGCGACATTCAGGGCGGCGTGAACGCGGGCCTCGACACCTGCTGGTTCAACCCCGGCCACGCCGAGAACCCGGGCAAGGTGAGCCCCACCTACGAGATCGCCTCGCTGGAAGAGCTCTACCCGCTGGTGATGGAGCCGGAAGAGCTGGCGAACCTCGGCCTCAAGCACCGCCGTCATCAGCTGTAACGGCGGGAATGTCCCTATCCACCCTACTGGAAAAGAACACGGAAGAACGATATGCTGATTCATTTGGAAAAACTCGGAAAGAGCTTTGGCGAGAAAGTCGTCCTGCACGACGTGAGCGCCAGCGTGGAAAAAGAAGACCGCATCGGCATCGTGGGCCAGAACGGCGCAGGCAAGACGACCCTGCTCAAAATTCTGACCGGCGTCTACACCGACTATGACGGCGAGTTCAGCGTGACCCACGGCGTGACGCTGGGCTATCTGGAGCAGAACGCAAAGCTCGATGTCACGCTGGATATTTACGGGGAGATGCGCTCTTCCTTCGCCCCTGTGCTGGACGCCATGGCCCAGATGCAGATCTTGGAAAAGAAGATGGCGGCCTCTCCCGACGACGCCGCCCTTCTCGAAAAGCACGACGAACTGCAGAACATCATCGACGCCGCCGACGGCTACAACATGGACGTCAACATCAAGAAGGTGCTGTCCGGCATGGGCTTTGCGCAGGATACCTGGAGCAAGAATGTGGGCGTCCTCTCCGGCGGTGAGCTGACCCGTCTCCGTCTGGCCAAGCTCCTCCTCGAGAAGCCGGACGTCCTCATTCTGGACGAGCCTACGAACCATCTGGACTTCGCCACCATGGAGTGGCTGGAAAACTACCTCAAGGGCTACTCCGGTGCCGTTCTGGTGGTCAGCCACGACCGCTATTTCCTCGACAACGTCTGTACCAAGATCTGGGAAGTCTCGTTCCAGACCATGACCACCTATAAGGGCAACTTCTCGGCCTATCTGCCTCAGAAGGAAGCCGCCGACGCCCTGCGCCAGAAGCAGCACGACGCCGACGTGGCGCTGGCCGAAAAATTACAGGACTACATCGACCGCAACCTCGTCCGCGCCTCCACCACCAAGATGGCCCAGAGCCGCCGCAGGCAGCTGGAAAAGCTGGAGATCACCGAGGCCCCTCAGGACGAGACCAACCAGCTCAAGTTCCGCTTCGAATACGACGTGGAGCCGTGGAATGAGCTGGTGCTGCTCAAGAACCTGACCATTAAGATCGGCGACCGCACCCTGCTGGAGCCCTTCACCTATACGGTCTGCCGCGGCCAGCGGCTCATCATCGCCGGCCCCAACGGCGCAGGCAAATCCACCCTGATGCAGGTGCTGGACGGCAAGCGCCGCCCCTCCGGCGGCATGGTGCGCCTTGGCACCGGCGCACGGCCCAGCATCTTCGCCCAGCAGCAGAACCGCATCGGCGCGGGCCGCGTCATCGACGTCATCTGGAACAAGTACCCCCGGATGACCGAGCTGGAAGTCCGCAGCCATCTGGCAAAGCTGGGCTTCCGGGGCGAGACGGTCTTCAAACCCTGCGAGGCCCTGTCCGGCGGCGAGCTGGCCCGACTGCGCTTTGCAGAGATCGTGCTGGAACGCCCGAACCTGCTGTTCCTGGACGAGCCTACCAACCATCTGGACATCTACACCCGCGAGAACCTGACCGAGGCGCTGATGGCCTACACTGGCACGCTGCTCCTCGTCACCCATGACCGCCACCTGATGAACAGTCTGGCCTGCCCCATCCTCTACCTCGAGGACGGCAAGGCGGTCATCTACCCCAGCTATGACGCCCTGATGGGCCGCGCCGCTCCCGCCCCCGTGGCCGAGAAGAGCAGCGAACCCGCCAAGGCGGGCTACGGCAAAGAGCAGCGCCGCCGCCGGGCCGAGCTGCGCGCAAAGATCAAAGCCTGCGAGGACGAGATGGAAGCCTGCGGCGCCCGCGAAGTGGAGCTGGAAAACGAGATAAACTCGCCGGAAGTCTACAACGACCCCCAGCTTTTGCGGGAAAAGAGCGACGAGCTCAGCGACCTGCGCTTCCATCAGGACGAGCTTTTTGCCGCATGGGAAGCCGCTGTGGAAGAGCAGGAGCAGTATGAGCAGACCGCCGGCGGCGAAGAATGACCGATGCAGCAAAGGGGGAGAGCCGATGGCAAACCGAAACCATGACCCAAAGAAAACACACGAGATCGCACTTTCCGGCCTGCTGTTCGCGCTGGCGATGGCTCTTTCCTTCATCGAAGGCACACTGGTCATCCCGGGCCTTGCGCCGGGCATGAAGCTGGGCCTTGCGAATATCGTGGTGATGTATGCACTGTTCTTCATGGGGGCGCGGCAGGCGCTCTATCTCGACCTGCTCAAGGCGCTGTTCGTCTTTCTCGTCTCCGGCTGGACGGCAGGCTTCCTCTCGCTCTGCGGCGGACTGCTGTCCCTGCTGGTGATGTGGGTGCTCTACTACAAGCTCCCGTTCCGGCCCACATGGTTCATCCTGTCGGTCTGCGGCGCACTGTCCCACAACATCGGCCAGCTGCTTGGCGCGGGGCTCATCCTGTCCTCGGCCATGTCGCTGTACTATGCGCCGGTGATGCTGGTGCTGGGCCTTGTCATGGGCGCCCTCACGTCGCTGACCCTCCGGGCCATCCTGCCCGCACTGGGCAGACTGGGCTACAACACCCGGGAAAAGCGCTGAACAGTTGCATCTGCAAACATTTTTCGCTATAATAAAATGATAGATTTGATATGACCCTACAAAAAAGCCGCCCTTATGGATGACTCGCATCCGAGGGACGGCTGGGAGGTTTTGTACTATGTCTGAAAAAGTTACGGTCAAGGTGGAGCGGAGCGTCCTCCACCTTCCGGCCATCGCCCTGCGCGGGCTGGTGGTCTTCCCCAACAATCTGCTCCACTTCGAGGTGGGCCGCGAGAAGAGCATCGCCGCCGTGGAGTGGGCCGTCAGCAACAACTCTGACGTCTTCCTCGTGGCACAGAAAGAGATGAAGGTCGAAGACCCCAAGGCCGCCGACCTCTATACTTACGGCGTCGTGGCCGAGGTCAAGCAGGTGATGCGGGTGTCGGACGACCTCGTCCGCATCCTGGTCGAAGGCAAATACCGCGCCAAACTCTCCGAGATGGAGGACGACGGCAGCTTCCTGCTGGCCACCGTCCGCCCGGCCCCGGTCAAGATGGCGAAGCCCGAGGAACTGCCGGAGGCGGACGTCCTCGTCCGCAACGTCAAAAAGAGCTTTGACGACCTGCTGGCTCTGAACCCCCACATCGGCAAGGACGTGGTGTTTGCCATCACCACCAGCACCGACGCTGCCTTCCTGTCCGAGTACATCCCGGCCAATCTCCTGTTCCGCTTCGAGGATAAGCAGGCCATTCTGGACGAAGGCACCCTGATGGGCCGTCTGCATCTGCTCATCGAGAAGATGCACCGGGAGCGCCGGATGCTCGAGATCGATAAGGAGATCGCCCAGAAGGTAGACGAGGCGATGGACAAGAACCAGCGCGACTACTACCTCCACGAGCAGCTCCATATGATCAGCGAGGAGCTGGGCGAGGACGACGATACCACCGCCGAGGCCGAGGAGTACCGCCGGAAGATCACGGCCCTCCATCTGGACGAGGATCGGGAAAAGAAGCTTCTCAAAGAGGTGGACCGCCTCTCCAAAATGCAGAGCAGCAATCAGGAAGGCACGGTCATCCGCACCTATCTGGACACCTGCCTCGACCTGCCCTGGAACACCTTCACCGAGGACGATCTGGACATCGCCAAGGCCCAGCGCGTGCTGGACCGGGACCACTACGGCCTGAAGAAGGTCAAGGACCGCATCCTCGAGGTGCTGGCCGTCCGCAAGCTGGCCCCCGACGTGAAGGGCCAGATCATCTGCCTCGTCGGCCCTCCGGGTGTCGGCAAGACCAGCATCGCCCGCTCCATCGCCGAGAGCCTGAACCGCAAGTATGTCCGCATCAGCCTCGGCGGCGTGCGGGATGAGGCCGAGATCCGCGGCCACCGCCGCACCTACATCGGCGCGATGCCCGGCAAGATCATCAACGCCATGATCTCTGCCAAGAGCTCGAACCCCCTGATGCTTCTGGACGAGATCGACAAGCTGGCAGGCGACTTCCGGGGCGACCCGGCGGCCGCTCTGCTGGAAGCCCTCGACCCCGAGCAGAACAGCACCTTCAACGACCATTTCATCGATATGCCGTTTGATTTGAGCCATGTGCTCTTCATCACCACGGCCAACGACCTCGGCGCCATCCCCGGCCCGCTGCGCGACCGCATGGACGTCATCGAGCTGCCCAGCTACACCCGGGTGGAAAAGTACAACATCGCCCGGAAGCATCTGGTCCCCAAGCAGCTGGACGCCTGCGGCCTGACCGGCAAGGTCACCTTCTCCCAGAGCGCCCTCTACGGCATCATCGACGGCTACACCCGCGAGGCCGGCGTCCGCAATCTGGAGCGCACCATCACCAGCGTCCTGCGCAAGTGCGCCCGGAAAATTGCTTCCGGCGAGGCGGAGAATGTTTCCGTCACCGGCACCGGCCTCGAAAAGCTGCTGGGACCCCGCATGGTCAAGCCCGAGTTCCTCAACCGCACCAACGCCATCGGCATCGCCAACGGTCTGGCATGGACCAGCATCGGCGGCGAGACCCTGCCCATCGAGGTGCAGGTCATCGACAACGGCAGCGGCAAGATCACCGTCACCGGTTCTCTGGGCGACGTGATGAAGGAGAGCGCCCAGCTGGCCATCACCTATGCCCGCGTCCATGCCGCAGAGTACGGCATCGACTCCGAGCGCCTCAAGAAGTGCGACCTGCACATCCACGCCCCGGAGGGTGCAGTCCCCAAAGACGGCCCCTCTGCCGGCGTCACCCTGACCACGGCCCTCATCTCCTGCCTGTCCGGCATCCCGGTGCGGGGCGATGTGGCCATGACCGGCGAGATCACCCTCCACGGCAATGTGCTTCCCATCGGCGGCCTCCGCGAGAAGAGCATGGCCGCTTACCGCGAGGGGATGAAGACCGTCCTCATCCCGAAGGACAACGTGTCCGATCTGTACGAGGTGGACGACGAGGTCAAGAAGAATATCGAGTTCCTGCCCATGTCCAACCTGTCGCAGGTCCTCGCCGCAGCCCTCCTCAAGCCAAAGGCGGTGTCTGCGGGCCACCCCCGCACCAGGAAGGTAAAGCCCGCTGAGGCTGCGGCTCTGCCGCAGACGGCTGAAAAGCCGCAGCCGGGCGCGGTCTGCTGAGACGAAAGGAGCGAAGCTATGAACTATAACAAAGCGGATTTCATTGCAAGCTACGGCATTTCCAGCCAGCTGCCCGAGAGCGACCGCCCGGAGCTGAGCTTCTCCGGCCGCTCCAACGTGGGCAAATCCAGCCTCATCAATAAGCTCTGCAACCGCAAGAATCTCGCCCGCGTGTCCAGCACGCCGGGCAAGACGGCTACCATCAACTTCTACGCGGTGGATGACTGCTACTTCGTGGACCTGCCCGGCTACGGCTATGCCAAGGTGAGCAACGCCGACCGTGAGCGCTGGGACGACCTCATCAACAGCTACTTCGAGGCTCAGCGCCACCACACCCTGCTGGTCCAGCTCATCGACTGCCGTCACGCCCCCAGCGCCGACGACATCCAGATGCTGCATTATCTCCACTACCACAACATTCCCTTCGTCGTGGCCCTGACCAAGGCCGACAAGCTCAAAAAGAGCCAGCTGGCCCAGACGCAGGAGGAGTTCGAAAAGCTCTGCCTGCCCTACGGCTGCCAGAAGGTGGTGCTGACCAGCGGCGAGAGCGGCTACGGCATCCCGGAGCTGCAGGCTGTGCTGAACGCAGCCGTCGCCGCCGAGTACGAGGCAAACGCAGAGGACGCGGAGTAACGCAATGGCTTACAACGAATTTGCTTATTTTTACGATGAGTTCAACGGCGAGGCCGACTATGAGGCCCTGTATGCCCACATCAAAAAAGAGCTGGAAGCCCACGGCATCCATGACGGCATCCTCGCAGACCTGGGCTGCGGGACAGGAGAGCTGACCCTGATGCTCACGCAGGCGGGCTACGATATGATCGGCATCGACCAGTCGGAGGAGATGCTCTGCGTCGTCCGGGACAAGGCTGAGCAGCTTGGCCTTTCCGGCGGCCTGCTTCTTTTGCGGCAGGACCTGCTCAAGCTCGACCTCTACGGCACCATCCGGGGTGCGGTGTCCACCTTCGACACCTTCAACCACATCCCGGACCTGGACAAAGCCATCGCCAACGCCGGTTTCTTTATGGAAAAAGGCGGTGTGCTCCTGTTCGATATGAACACGCCCTATAAGCACCAGAACGTGCTGGGCGAAAACGTCTTTACGTTTGAAGAAGAGGACGCCTCCTGCGTCTGGCGCAACCATTACAGCGCCGCCGACCGCCGGGTGGAGATCAGCGTGGACATCGACTACCGCGAGACGGGGGAGCACTTCCACGAGCAGTTCTACGAGTACACCTACGACCTCGACACCATCCGCGCCGCTCTGGAAAAGCATGGTTTTGTGCTGGAAAGTGTCTGCGACGGTGAGAGCTTTGGCCCTCTGACCGACGAGAGCGAGCGCTATTTCTTCTGTGCAGTCAAACAGTATACCCAACTGGAGGAACAATAATATGTCGAATCTTATCCGCGGCATTTCTGAAAACGGCGGTGTCGTGTTCTGCGGCGTGGACTCCACTGAGATCGTCCGCACGGCAGAAAAGCTGCATACCACCAGCGCCACCTGCAGCGCAGCCCTTGGCCGTCTGCTCACCGGTGTCTCCCTGATGGGCGCGATGCTCAAGGATGATGGCGATTCCATCACTCTGCGCGTGTCCGGCGGCGGCCCGGCTGGCGTCGTCATCGCCTGCACCGACGCACACGGCAACGTCAAAGGCTGCATCGACCACCCGCTGGTCGAGCTTCCCGCAAAGGAGAACGGCCATCTGGACGTGGGCGGCGCAGTCGGCAAAGATGGCGTTCTGACCGTCATCCGGGACAACAAGCTCCAGAAGGAGCCGACGGTGGGTCAGGTGCCGCTGGTGTCCGGTGAGATCGCCGAGGACATCACCAGCTACTACGCCTACAGCGAGCAGATCCCCACCGTGTGTGCGCTGGGCGTTCTGGTGGACAAGGACCTGTCTATCGCCTGCGCCGGCGGCTATCTGCTGCAGCTCCTGCCGGGCGCGACCGATGCCGAGATCACCCGTCTGGAGCAGAACATCGCCGCCATGCCTTCCGTCACCGAGATGCTCCGGGCAGGGAAGACCCCGCAGGATATGATGGAGCTGGCAATGGCGGGCTTTGACCCGCAGGTCCTCGATACCCGCGAGGTGAAGTATCAGTGCGACTGCAGCGAGGAGCGCACGAAGGATATGCTCCTCAGCCTTGGACGCAAAGAGCTGGTAAAGCTCCGGGACGAAGACCCGAAGTGTGAGGTGGTCTGCCACTTCTGTCACACGAAGTATGAGTTCGACCTGAACGAGCTTCTGGCCGAGACGACCCCGGAAGAGAAGTAACAAAAATCCATAATCATAAATCGCCGCATGGCCGGAGCAGATGTGCTCGGGGCTGTGCGGCGTTTTCATTTGCAGATGTCGGCGGTGATGGTGTAGACGACCCGGTAGTGGAGGGCGTTTTCTTCGACAGAGACGTCCTCTTTGCGGGCCAGAAGCTCAAAATCAGGCCAATTCTGCTGTAAAGCCTGTTTACTTTGCAGCCTTGCAAGGGCCAGAGCCTGCTCTTCGGTCCGCTCCAAATCGGTGGAGACTTTATAATAATATGTCGTTTCTTCGATAAAAACAGGAACAGGAAGTCCAAGGGCTTCTGGCTGGTAGTGCCGGACGATGGCTGCGGCCTCTGCCGAGTTTGGAACGGGATGCAGGGAGGGCAGAGCGATAGCATGACCGTCCCAGAACAGCGTCCGATGCACGGCCTGCTGCCCTGTGAGCTGTTCGATGGGCAGCAGGAGGGCAGTATCCTGCTCGTTTTCCCACTCGAACTGCGCCCGGACGCTGCCCGCCGCAGGCTGAAAGATGAGCGTTCCGTCCCGTTCGGCGCGGGCTGTCCCGATGAGGCCCTGACCGGCTTCTACGGCCTGGCCGGGGACGACGAGCATCGTCCCGCTGACGAGGTTGGTGCGAACGACCGTGCCGGACACCCTGGCCCGGAGGCCGTGGAGCGTCCCGGCCGCGATGTCCGGCACCGGTTTAGCCGCAGCCGCTTCCGCCACCAGCTTTCCCTTCATAAAGTTGAGGCTGGCCCAGGAAAACTCGCCGCTCTGGAGCAGGGCGTATTCTCCGGCGGTGAGCTTTTCCTGTGTGACGGCATTTCCCGGGAAAAGCCCTGCCTCCCACAGGACGACGGCGGCCCGCGCCTGCTGGCCGGGCGTCAGGCCCACCGGTTCGACGAACCAGACAAAGCCCTGCAGCCAGAGCAGCAGAGGGAGAAAGACAAGGCATCCGGCCCAGAGCCCCCGCCGCCGGAGAAGGGGACGGATGCAAAAGAAAAGACCCCGTCGTTTTTGGATGCGCAGCCGCACCCGCCGTCTGCGGGCCAGAGCGGCCAGTTTCCGATAATGCCATGCAGCGCACCGGGCCGAGAACCCGCCGGGCCGGGGAACGATGTCGAAGAGGTGCAGCCCACCTGCGGCCGCAGCAGTCAGCAGACCTTCGACATCGCCGTTCTGCGCCGCAAAGGTGATGCCCGCCCAGAGCTGAATCCATTCCATGGTAGAAAGCTCCTATTCCTTTGAAAAATCGGTCCGCAGAATCTGCCCCCGCAGGGTGAGCCTCCGGGCGGAGAGTGTCTCTATCTTCAAATCGTCGCCGTAGACCGTCAGAGTGCCGCGCCCCAGCTCGAGGCAGAGCTTGCCTTCTTCGTAGGAGCGGATGCGCCGGAACTGCTCGATCTCCATCCTTCTGCCGCTCAGGTAGACCGAAGCCCGTCCGTAGAAGTCCCCGGGCGGCTGACGGAACATCCGCCGGAACCAGCCGCGCAGGGAATGCGTTTGCTTTCGTTTCCTTCCCACGCTGCTCCCTCCCGCCATGCAAACCGCTGCCAATTACCACATATATATGGAAATGGAGGGTGCGCGTATGATTCAGAAAGAGAAAATCCGGGGCGTGGGGTATTTTTTGATGGCGCTGGCCGCGGGTCTGCTGCCGTTTGCCGCGCCGGATGCCTGCGCACAGGCCCTGCGGGAAGGGCTGGCGCTCTGCGGCGGCCCGCTGCTGCTCTCGCTGTTCCCGTTCCTCATCGTGTCCACGCTGCTCATCCAATGCCCGGCGGCGGATGTGCTGGGGCTGCCCTTCTGCCCAGTTGCAAGGCTCATCGGGGTCCGCGCTCCGGCGGCTGGGCGGGTGCTGCTCATCGGCTCTCTGGGCGGCTTTGCCCCCGCAGCAAGTGCCGCCGCCGAGGCCGTCCGCTCCGGGCAGCTCACCGCGCGGGAGGCCGATGCGCTCCTTCCGGCCTGTGTCTGTTCCGGCCCGTCCTTTGTGATACTGGCTGTCGGGCAGTCTATGCTGGGCAGTGCAGAGCTGGGCGTCCTGCTGTTCCTTGCACAGGTGGCGGCGGGCTATCTGTCCGCCGCGCTTCTGGCGCGGCTGGGAGGGACGCTTGGGTCAATGGCGCACCCCGCTGTCCCGACCGCTTCGCAGCCTCTCCGGCTGGACGGCATCATCGCGCAGGCGTCCCAGACCTACCTCAAGCTCTGCGGTTTCGTCCTGTTTTTCCGGATGCTGGCCGCAGGAGCGGGGGAAGCACTGCCCTCCGGTGCAGGCGTTTTCTGCGCGATGCTTTTGGAGGTCTGCTCCGGCTGTGACCTGGCTGCGAAAAGCGGCCGGTTCGCCAGTATGCTGTGCTGCGCGGCGCTGAGCGTGCAGGGGCTTTCTGTTCTGATGCAGGTGCGGACCATCTGCCCGCCCGAGATGACCCTCCGCCCGCTCTACCGCGCCCGGCTGCTCCATCTGCCGCTTTCGCTGCTGATATTCTATCTTCTGCTTCCTCAGCGGGCGCAGGAGACGTTCAGCAGCCTGTGCGGCCGCGTGACCACGATGCGCCGCCTCCCGCCCGATTGTGCGCTGCTGGTGTTTCTCGGCTGCTGCTTTGTGGTCTGTGAGCTGAGCCGCGTCCTTGCAAAGGAGCTAAATCAAACACAGAGGGATAAAGTTGCGAATCAATCTTGACAGCTCCCGGCTTTTATGGTAAAATATCACACGTTGCAGAGATCGCAATGTGCTACTGTGGCTCAGCCGGTAGAGCAGCTCACTCGTAATGAGCAGGTCGTCCGTTCGAATCGGATCAGTAGCTCCAAAGTAAAATCCCCGAAAAGTGGCTTCGCGCCTGGCTTTTCGGGGATTTTTGTTTGGCTTGGACGCCGAGCGTTTTCAATCTCACTCACTCTCAAATAATTCGCGAGGTGTTATATCGAGGATGTCGCAAAGTCCGAAGGCTATCTCTGCTTTGGGGAAGCTTACGCCGTTTTCATAATTGCTGACTGCACCCGTTGTAATGCCAAGCTTATCTGCAAGCTCCTGCTGCGTGAGCCCGGCACGCTTCCGGCCCTCACGGATGATAATGGAAGCGCGTGTGGGTTTGGACATATGTTTCACCTCGAACCAATCATAAAAAGAAAATACGCGAAATAGGAACTCATTATCAAGTTTATACCATTTTTATAGTGAAATGACAAGAATCCCCTCAATATGTGTTGCGCGGGCCACAAAAATGTCAAAATGCAATCGAAACAGCTGCCCCAGAGACGGCTTTGAAAAGGCTGATAGAGCAGGTTTCGAGTGTTCTGCCAAACCGCCATATGCGGTTGAAAAATTTTGTGCAATTTTCATAGTTTTCTTCGCGCTGTTTTGGTGGTACAATAGAGGCAGAATCTAGTGACATTCAGGAGGAGCCGCATGGCAGAAAAGAGCATTGAATTAGACAGCGTAGAGATCGCAGCCGCCGTATTCGGGAACTGTGACCGGAACATCCGTATGCTGGAGAAAGAATTTTCGGTAACGGCGGTGTGCCGCGGTACGATGCTGCGCATTTCGGGCGAACCGGCCAATGTTGCAGCTGCGGCCCGTGCTGTGGAGGGGATGCTTCTCCTTATCGAGAACCATACACCGCTGGAAGACCAGACGGTGCGCTACTGCCTGAGCCTTGCGCATGACGGTGAGGAAAAGCGCGTCCGGGAGCTGACCGAAGATTTCGTGACGGTGACGGTCAAAGGCCGGCCCATCCGTCCCAAGACCCTGGGCCAGAAAGAGTATCTCAACTCCATCCGGAACAACGCCATCACCTTTGGCGTCGGCCCGGCGGGCACCGGCAAGACCTACCTTGCTGTGGCCATGGCTGTCAAGGCGTTCAAGGCCAAAGATGTTTCCCGCATTGTGCTGACCCGCCCGGCGGTGGAGGCAGGCGAGAAGCTGGGCTTTCTGCCGGGTGACCTGCAGCAGAAGGTAGACCCCTATCTGCGGCCTCTGTACGACGGCCTGTTCGATATGCTGGGCGCAGAGACCTATGAGCGTCTCGTGGAAAAGCAGATCATTGAGGTTGCACCGCTGGCCTATATGCGCGGTCGGACGCTGGACGATTCCTTCATCATCCTCGACGAAGCGCAGAACACGACCCCGGAGCAGATGAAGATGTTCCTCACCCGTATGGGCGTCGGCTCTAAAGTGGTCGTTACCGGCGACGTCACTCAGATCGACCTTCCCGACCGCACCCGCAGCGGCCTTGTGGATGCACTTCAGGTCCTCAAGGGCGTGAACGGCATCGCGCAGTGCTACTTCACTGAAAAAGATGTGGTGCGCCACCGTCTGGTGCAGGAGATCATCAAAGCCTACGAGGCCGCTGCCCACCCGGCTAAGCGCTGAACCCTATGAAAAAACAACCCCGGCGGCATACCACAAAAATCGGGGCATTCGTTCAATAGAATGTAGAAACGAAAGGAGCGGACGATTTATGTCCAATAAAGTTTTGATCACCAACTCGCAGAAAGCGATCAAGGTCCCCTCGGGCCTTCGCATCCTCATCCGCCGCGCCTGCAACGCTGTGCTGGAATATGAGCATTTTGACGACCCGGCGGAGATCAGCGTGACCTTCGTGGACAACGCAGCCATTGCTGAGCTGAACAACCAGTACCGCAACAAGCCGATGCCCACGGATGTTTTGAGCTTCCCTCTGGGGGAGAACGGCGTCTATGACGTGGACGAGAACAACGGCTGCAAGATGCTGGGCGACATCGTCATCAGCATGGAACGCGCACAGGAGCAGGCGACTCTCTACGGCCATCCGCTGCAGAGAGAGGTCGCTTTCCTGACGGTCCACTCCATGCTCCATCTGCTGGGCTATGACCACGAGAACGGCGGTCTGGAAGCCATGCGGATGCGTGAGAAGGAAGAAGCTGTCCTCATCCAGCTGGGTTTGCCCCGCACGGTGAGCTACACGGAATAAAAAGACAGGAGTTCTATTTTGAAAAACGAAACACCGATCCAGGGCCATTATGATACATCCTCTGTGTTCGTGGCGGTCATTGGCCGCCCAAACGTGGGCAAGTCCAGCCTGACGAATCTGCTGGTGGGGGAGAAGGTGGCTATCGTCACCTCCAAGCCCCAGACCACCCGTACCCGTATTACTGGCGTCATCACCCGGGGGCCTTTGCAGTACGTTCTGCTGGATACCCCCGGCGTGCATAAGCCCCACAATAAGCTGGGCAAACGGATGGACAAGACGGCCAGCGACTCCATTGCTGACGTCGATGTGTCCATGATGCTGTTCGAGCCCTACGGCGCGCTGAATGAATCGGAGATGGTTCTGGTCGAGGCTCTGAAAAAGGGCGGCCCGGCCATCGCGGTCATCAACAAGACCGACCTCGTCAAAAACCCGGCGGACCTCGAGGCCCGCAAGGCGGAGCTGAAAGCGCTGGGCGTCTTTGATGATGTCTATACCGTCAGTGTCCGCGATAATGACCACTGCGAGGAACTGTTCGATGCACTGAGCCGCTATGCCGTGGAAGGCCCACATTATTTTGACGATGATGCCTACACCGATATGCCTGAGAAGGAGCTTGTAGCGGAAGTTATCCGTGAAAAGGCTCTGCTCTATATGCGGGACGAGATCCCGCACGGCATTGCGGTCGTGGTCGAGCGCTTCAAGGAGCGCCCCGGCACGGACCTCGTGGACATCGACGTGAACATCTACTGTGAGCGGGAGAGCCACAAGGGCATGGTCATCGGCAAGGGCGGCGCGATGCTGAAGAAGATCGCCAGTGCAGCCCGCACCGATTGCGAGGAATTCCTCGGCTGCCGCGTCAACTTACAGTGCTGGGTGAAGGTCAAAGCCGACTGGCGCGATAACGAGTTCATGCTCAACAATTTCGGTTTTAAGCAGCAGCCCAACCGCTGAGCCTCATAACAGGACAGATTTCCCGGGGATAGCGCAGTACCATAGAGGTGACACTATACCTTAAAGAAGGGAGCGTTGTCCGATGGATGTGGAACTCAGCTGGCAGACGTTTGCCTGCACCGGTGATATTCTGTGTTATCTGGACTACAGGCGGCAGCTCGCTCAGCAGCGGCTCACCGCCCCGGCAGGAGAAAAAACAGATGGATACCATTGTGACCCCGGGCCTTGTTCTGAAAGAGACCCGGTATAAAGAATCCGACCGGATCATCACGCTTCTGACGCCGGGGCTGGGAGTCATCTCGGCCTCTGCGCAGAGCAGCCTGCGGCTGAAAAGCAAACTGTTCAGCGCCTGCGGGCTTTTTTGTTACTCGGAGTTCGTGCTTGTCCCCGGACGGAATATGTATACAGTGCGAGAGGCGGATGTCAAAAACGTCTTCCATGGCATCTCGTCCTCCATCGAAGGGATGAGCCTTGCCATGTATATGGCGGAAATGGCCTCGGCGCTTTCGCCCACAGGAGACGAAGCCGCAAAAGAATTGAGGCTCCTTCTTAATTGCTTTTACATGATAAGCGAGAAAAAGGCTGACCTCCGGGTCATCAAGGCCGTATTTGAGCTGCGTACCATGAGCGAGTGCGGATTTCTGCCGCAGCTGGTCTACTGCCGCGACTGCGGCACTTACGACGGCCCGGCCTTTTATCTCGACCCGGCGGAGGGCTGTCTGCTCTGCGAATCATGCGCCCAAAAGGCGGGGAAAAAGTGCAATCTGGACGCCGGGGCGCTGTTTGCGCTGCGGCATATCTGTCTGGTAGAAGATAAAAAGATATTCGGCTTCCGTATTTCCGTCGGCAGTCTGTCGAAACTCTCTACAGCAGCAGAGCAATATGCGCTGACCCATCTGGACAAGCCGTTGAAAAGCTACGCCTTTTTGAGATCCGTCCTGCCATAACCATTTGAAATCGATTTGATATAAGGAATTACTATGGAAACAAGTTATCGTTGGACGGAAAGAATCGTAATAGCGACAATTATTTAAGAGAAATTCGTTGTTTTACACCAAGATGACACCAAAGACACAAATAGACACCTAAAGCTCGGATGTGACGATTACAAGACGAGAGACGCAGGAGAGATCTTGTGTCTCTTTTCTTTTGCCTCGGCATAAGCAAGTTCATGACGCAGGAGTCCATTTCCATTGTTACCATTTGATAAATCAAGATGTCGCGAGAGCACACTTGAAATTTATCAAAATGGGGTCAAGAAAAAATGAAACACGAGAAACCAGAACTCTCCAGAAAGAATCCCTACTTTCTGCCGAAGTATCGATACCTGGAACTCAAGAACTTCTGTTTCCAATACAACGACTGGAAACGGGCACTGGCGAGGCTGGATGGCTGGCGAGCGCAGGAGGGCGATATGGGTGGCATCGTAAAGAGCAACGTACCCTCTGACCCGACTGCACGAGAAGGAACGCTGAGAGCGTACTATTCGCAGCACATTGAACTCATTGACTGCTGCATTGCCAAAATGGAGCCGGCGCTCCAAACGTACATCCGGAAAGGTGTAACGGAAGGACTGTCCTACAGGAGTCTTCGTGCAAGGGGATGTCCGTGCGGCTCCCAGATGTACTACGACTTCTACCGCAAGTTCTTCTGGCTTTTGAGCATCGAACGCGGGTAACGCGAAAAATTCAGGCTCCTTTATGGAGGTGAGATAAATGGCAACAAGAGATTGGAGCAAAGTGGATTGGACCAATAACGAAGACAATGATCTTATACGTGAATTTCTTGCAGATTCTGATAATATCATGAATTGCAACCAATGTCCGTATAAGATGAAGCATCCGAGTTGGGACGCACTGCCTTGTGGACAATACCATTGTTGGGTTGAGTTGTCTTGCTAAAGGCGAGAGCCGTGGAGAAATCTGCGGCTCTTTATTTTTTTATCCGGACGCGAAAAATTCAGCCGCCTTTATGAAAGGTGGTAGATACTTATGTTTAGTCTGATTATCGCAATTCTGATCATTGTACTGCTGGTGAAGGCAATCGGCCTCATTGGCGCAAAAACGAAAGAGGTGAGACAGAGAACAAAGAGAAGACACTAAAGAGCGGGAGCTGCTGAGAGATCTGCGGCTCTTTCTTTTTGCGCAGGCGCGAAAAATTCATGGCATATTATGGAGAAGATAGCTCAGCATGGGAGAGCGCCGCTTAACTGCGGAGGTCATGGGTCCAAATCCCATTCTTTTCTTTTTGCATGGGCGCGAAAAATTCAGTGTCCTTTATGGAAGATAAGAGAGCTATAATTGGAGGAACGATTATGAGTGATATGATGAATATGCTGATGACGAATTACTATTGGGTCGAGGTTATATTAGCTGTTGGTATGGCTATATATTATGGGCCAAAAGTGTTTGATAAAAAGTAACAAATCTAAGAGAACGAAGTAACGGAAAAGATATTTCGCTCTCTTATCTTTTGCGCAGGCGCGAAAAAATCAGCCTCCTTTATGGAAGAAAATGTTAATAATAGGAGGTAACTGCTATGTTTAAGTATATTATTAAGGGTTTCGAGGAAATGATGAATTCTATCGAGAAGGGCTTTAACGAGACGATGAACGTCTCTTACCCTGAGGTGGAACGCAACGAACTCGAGCTCATTACGGATTACTACATGGGCATACGATAAAACATTCGACCAGAGATGGGTCCGGGGAAACTCGGACTCTTTCTTTTTTCTATTCTAAGTTAGACGCGAAAAACTCTGCTTCTTTTGTGGAAGAAGATGTCTTCCGAAGAACGAAAGGAGATTTTTACGATGAAACATTACAAGAGAGTAAAGGCTACTTACGACCGCGGTTATGTGAACGCGATGGATAAGATACGTGTGTTTATCGAGAGCAACCAGAAAGTTATGTACATTGGTACAGGCGAGTATGCGAATGCCTCGACAGCACAGGTATCTTACACGAACGCGATAAACCTGATCCGGGCCAGTGGTCTGGTACGAGCTGCTTGCAACAGAGGAGAATTGTTTCTAATTCGCAACGACATCTGAGCCGACGAGAGCTGTGGAGAAATCTGCAGCTCTTTATTTTTTTCATCACGCATTCGCCCAAAAGGCGGTGCAGAATATTACAAAGGAGAAAATCAAAATGGTGTATCTGGTTTACCTGCTTGCATTGATATTTATCGTGCTCGGCTTTCTGTTCGGTGTTTCGGTCGGGTGGAAGTGCGTACATGGCAGGAACTCGGTCGGGAACTTGATGATCGCCCCAGGAGACGAGAACGAACAGCCTTATATTTTTCTCGACCTGACGACATCCGTAGAATATCTGGAAAGCTCCGAATATGTGGTGCTGAAAGTGAAACCGCTGGAGACGCGAGAAAAACAGTCCGTTTAACGGAGGAAACTCCGAATTTACTGATAAAGGAGAAGATCAAAATGGAAAACAAAACATTATTGAACGAGACTTTGGAAAGTGGGATGGAATCGCTGAAAACGATGAAACCCGGTTCTGAGGAGTATACCGCTGCGGTGAACAGTCTGGCAAAGCTCCACGAGATGCAGATGAACGAGACTGCGGAAGAGAACAGCAAAACTGCGAAGGAAGACGAACTGCAGCTGAAGTGGCATCAGACGGAAGCCGACGTGCAGAAGGCTGACTCTGACCGCAGGGTCGAAATTCTGAAGACCGTGGGCGGCATTGCCGGAACGCTCATCATGGGCGGCTTATTCGTATGGAACCAGGTGAACGGATGGTTCAACGAGGAAGAAGGACACATTCCGCTGTCGCCGACATTCAAGGATGGTTCCAGAATTTTGATGCAGAATATATTTAGAAAGTAAGGAGGACTGGAGAGTCTGAGGCGAAAGCTTCGGGCTCTCTTTTATTTTTATGAGATACCATGAAGAACCGCCCGACATCTGGACGAACTACTACGGCAAGGTATACCGCTGCGACCATCCGGTCTACCGTGTTTCGACCCTTTACATGGAACGGGACAAGGGACTATGCGTCATCCAACAGCGCTACAACGAGGAAACCAAAGCAACCTACTGGGGGCCTATCGACCCGTGGCTGACCGACAAAATTTATCTGCGCATCGGATTCAAGGAGTATTTTGATGCTCATGCAAAGAAGAAGGACTCGCACGGGTATTTTCCGACGGTCACTGTCCGACAGCTCATGTGGGCGCTGCGGATGAAACCGCTCAAGAAAGAGCGGTGGGAGACCGTGTTTGACAGAAGTTTGATTTGAGAAAGGATGAAATATTATGTGCGAGCACGATGATGAAGCTCACGATACGGAGGAGCTTGGAACCAATGACTACCTTGCCTGGCTGGCCATGGAGAAACAAAGAATAAACGCAATAAGATTAGCTTATATCAGGGACAAGATCAACAAAGGTACTTACGAAGACGCACTTTGACCAAGGCAAGAAACGCGAAAAAATCTCCTTGTATTATGGGATAAAGCCCGAAATAAAGGAGAACGTATTATGAACGAATCTATTTTTAAGAAAATTTGGAACTATACGATTTCGGTCGGGCAGATCATTACGACATTCCTGATCGGGTGCGCTGTTGCACTCATGATGTGGCTGTTCGTACAGATTTTCCGGCCGTCGAAAGACTGATATTTTTACGATAGACCGGCAAACGACGTAACATCGGCTTTATCTCGGGAAGAGCTTATGAAAACATAGGCTCTTTCTTTTTGTCTGGCGCGAAAAAATCAGCCTGCTTTATGGAGGTAAGAGGGCTTACATTGAAAGGAGAAAAACCTATGATGAAAGCTATTAAGAACTTTATGAACAAACCGATTACTTGGGGCGACAGCTTTAAGTGGAGTGGCATTTTTCTGGGACTGTATGCAGCAGTCATCGGAGCATGTGTTGCTTACGAGAAGTGGACGAACTACAAGGCTGAAAAGGAAATGTTGAAGAAGATGCAAGAGAGCAATCTGGAGGATAATATCTGATAGATACACGCCCTCTTATCTTTTTTTTTTTCGAAATGGAGGTTGAACAATGGAGGACATTATGATCATCCGCTCGAGCTTTATGCGTCGCATCATCTCGCAGATCATCAACAAGGCGCTGAAAAAGCAGATGCCGGGGGTTGAAGTGGAGCTGAAGGACATTCAGGCGAACTGGCTTGACAAGGAGCAGAAAGTACATCTGCATCTGGAGCTGAACGCTGATGTGACAAAGGCTCAGCTCAATGATATTTTGAAGAATGCCGGAGTGCTGTGACGCGAAATTTTCAGTGTGCTTTATGAGATGGTTAGTCTCAGAATTATATTTTGGAGGTTGAACTATGAAGAAATTGGTTGGAGCAATTACGGGTTGCATTGCAGCTTATTATGTGATTGACGTACTCGCTGCAGTAAGTATGGCGGGTGCATGGGGCGATTTGGTAAAATACGGCCACATGCAGGCGGCGCATGAACTGGACGATACGTTTCACAAAAAGTATTGCAAGCGCAACCGGATGGTATTCGATTCAATGAAGAAAACACTTTTGAAGGAAATGGAGAGAAAGTAACTAATCGAAATGGAGCTTACGAGAAATCGTAGGCTCTTTTATTTTTCAAAATGGAGACAAGCTGAGCGCCGCCAGTGGCGGAAACAGCGAAGCGAGGCTCGGGTTGCTTAAATTTCAAGGGAGGCTGAACAATGAAACTGACGAAAACGTGCGCACGATTCCTGCGCAAGAACGGCGGGACACTGCTGGCTATCGGTGCATCTGTGGGTGTAGTGCTGACGGCCATCGAAACAGGCAAGGCGACCATCAAAGCCGAAAAGTTGGTGGAGCTGAACAAGGATGTGCCTGAGTACGATATGAAAGAAAAGGTCAAGGACTGCTGGCATTTTTATATTCCGGCGGCGGTGTTAGGCGCAGGCACGATCGGGTGCATTATCGGCTCGAACATGCTGAGCCGGAAAGAAATCGCAAGCCTGAGCGCGGCCTATGTGGCGCTGGGCAAGAGCTATCAGGAGTACCGCAGGCAGGTGGCGGAGCGCATCGGTGTGGAGGAAGAGGAAAAGCTGCGGATGGAGGCAGCAAAAGAAACGAAAGCTGAAGATGTCCAGCGAGACAAGGACGGCGATGTTATCCGGCTGTTCTATGAGCCCGCCTCAAAAAGATATTTTCATGCCACGATGTCACGGGTCATCGAGGCGTCTTATTACTTTAACCGGGAGCTGGCCACGAACGGCTGCATCTCGGTAAACGAGTGGTGCAATTATCTCTGCGCCGACGAACTGACCATAACACCCGAAGGCGACCAGATGGGGTGGTGTCTTGACCAGTTGGTATATGACTGGGACGCCTACTGGATGGATTTTGAGTACGACAAGCAGATGACCGACGACGGGTTGGAGTGCTATTATCTGGCACCGGCGCTTGACCCTGTAAAAAACTATCTCGATTATACGGAGGATACCTATCATGCATAAAATCAACTGGTGGAGAGTGGCAAGCATCGCACTGCTGGCAGGAAGCGCACTGCTGGGCTTCGGGCATGACCTGATCGAGGACCAGAAGAGCGAGGACGAACTGCGCGGCATGGTGCAGGAAGAAGTGCAGCGTCAGCTGGCTGAAAAGAACAGCACGAGCTGACGCGAAAAATTCAGTCTGCTTTATGGAAGAAGATCCAAACTGAACAGATAAAGGAGATTTGAATTATGTATAATCGCAACTATTACGCTCAGGTGGATGATGCTATGATGAAGTTATGGAAGGACTTCGGCAGGAGACTGCTGCACGTGCTGGATGGCACGATGCGGTATGTGCTGACCCTGCCGATCCGGACATACGAATACATCTATGACACCATCTCCGGAGAGCTGACAAGTCAGCGTGAAACAGAAAATCGCTTCGAGAATTTGAAGCAGCACGGACACATCTGAAAAGGCGAGAGCTGTAGAGAAATCTACGGCTCTTTCTTTTATAAATTCATTGATATTTTGGAGGCATGAACATGAACATTATTAACGGGATCGTAGGTGCATTGATTGGCGGCAGTCTGGTATGGGTGCTTGGCAGAGCTTATGGCGAAGGCGTAGGCGCTGCAAAAAGCCTTTTTGTGGTTGGAAAGAAAGCAGGCAATGAGGACATCAAGCTGTACATCGATCATAAGATTGCCCGCGATGGGTTTATCACGAAAATGATTTTCATGCAGGGCCTCAATGACCAGCTTGACGATTGCATCGAGGCAATCGATTCGATGAATAAGAAGAAGGAGGACTAAACCATGAACTTGAAAGCACTGACCAAAACGGCGAGGAGGACCCTCAGTCGGAACAGCTCGAAGATCTTGCTGGGCTTAGGCATTGCAGGCGCGTTTACGGCGGTCGGCTTTGCAATCACCGCAACGCCCAAGGCGATGATCCTGCTGGACGAGAAGAAGAAAGAGCTTGGCGTCGAGAAACTGGACGCCAAGACCATCATCAAGACGGCAGCGCCGGTGTACATCCCCACGGCCATCTCTATGGGCATCTCGACCGGCTGCATCATCGCAGCGAGCAGCGTTAACGACCGGAGAAACGCTGCACTGGCAGCGGCTTACACCATGTCGGAGACGGCTTTGCGGAGCTATCAGGACAAGGTCGTGGAGACGGTTGGGTCGGAGAAGGCAAAGGAGATCAAGGAAGCTGTCGCGCTGGACAAGATGGCGAAATGCCCGGAGCCGAAGAATCCTCCTGTGACAACACCCCAGAAGCCCGACATCAGCAACGACTTTTACAACGAACCGGTCAAATGCTGGGAGAGCCTTTCCGGGACATACTTTTTCACGTCCAGAAACATGCTGGAAAAAGCCATCAACGGCGTGAACAAGCATCTGCTCAGCGATTTCCGGGTCACAGAAAACGACCTGTTCGACTATCTTGGCATCGACCACAACCGGAACGGCGACCTTCTGGGCTGGGACACGGAAACGACTCTGGAGATCAGCACCTTCTACACATCGAAACTGGATGAGGATGGAACGCCCTGTCTTGTGCTGGATTACAGCACTCCGCCCAAGTGGCTGGGGTATTGATATTTTTACCCCGGCGCGAAAAAATCAGCGTGTCTTATGGAGGTAATACTCCGACATTATAAACTTATTTATAAGAAAGAGGTAACAAAAATGGACGAAATGAACAACGTGACTATGGAGAACGAGACTTCTATGATGGAGAACGCTCCGGTTGAGAACTTGGTCCCTGCTGAGGCGGAGGGCTATACTTCGGACTGCGGCTGTGAGAGCAATGCAAACCTCGATCTTGGCAAGATCGTCAAGATCGGTGTTGGTGCTGCGCTGCTCATCGGCGCTGGTGTGAAGTATGGTATCCCTGCTGCGAAGAAGGGCTTCAAGCACATCAAGGAGAAGATGGCCAGCAAGAAGGCGAACAAGAACGAGGTCATCGACGTGGAGTCGAAGGATGTGACTTCTGACGAGGAAACTTGTGAAGAGGAGAACTAATGTCAGATAAAGCGAGAGCTGTAGAGAAATCTGCAGCTCTTACTTTTTTATTTTGAAAGGACGACAACATGGCAAAAATCGATATGCCCACGAGCAGCCTGAACAAGACCCCCGGTCAGCAGCCGAAGAAAAAGCTGGAGAAGGTGACGACCGGCAAAGTCACGGTACGCCAGCAGACTGATATTCAGAAGGTGGCAAGCGCGTTTCTCGCAGAAGACCTTGCCACCGTGAAGGAGCGCATCATCAACGACTATGCCATCCCGATGCTCAAGAACGGCATCTGGAGCATTTTCAGCTCGGCACTGAGCCTTATGATATTTGGCGAGGACAAATCCCGCTCGCAGAGCTCAAACTATGTGCGCGGCTCCAGCAACAGCTACGACCGCTATTACGCCAATCCCAACCGGAGTCAGCCGGCGAACCAGCGGGTCATACCGAACTGGCAGAACCTGATTTCAGACTCCCGGGCGGACATGGAAGAAATCCTCGACCAGATGTGGGAGGCCATTCGGGAATACGGACAGGTGTCCATTGGCGACCTCTACGACCTTGCGGGCATGACCTGTAATTTTACCGATAACAAGTATGGCTGGAAGGACTTGACCGGTGCATACATCAAGAACGTCCCCGGCGGGTACAGCATCGAGTTCCCGAAACCGGTGCCTCTTACTTAACAGAAAGGACTGATATTTTATGAAAAAAGAAGAAATGATGCTCAAGGCTACCCAGATGCTGGCAAAGGGCAAGTTCAAGCTCAAGAAAGCCGGCCCCACCATTATGATCGTGGGTGCGGCCATCGGCGGCGTGACGGCGGCTGTTCTGGCCTGCAAGGCAACGCTCAAGGCGGAAGAGATCATCGCAGAGCACAACGCTCAGGTCGAGACTATCCACACTACCAAAGCACAGGTGGACAGCGGCGAAATGCAGCTGAAAGATGGTGAGACCTACACAGCAGATGATATGAAAAAAGATATTACTGCCACTTATGTCCACACGGCCGTATGGCTGGCAAAGGTCTATGCCCCTGCGGTGACGCTGGGCGGTCTCTCGCTGGCCTGCATGTTCGGCAGCCATCATATCATGTCTAAGCGTAACGCAAGCCTGACCGCGGCCTACATCGCCATCGACAAGGCCTTCAACGAGTACAAAGGCCGTGTTACGGAGCGCTTTGGCGACCGTGTGCAGCAGGAGCTGGAGCACAGCATCAAGGCTGTCGAAGTGGAGTCCACGGCAAAGAACGAGGACGGCACCGAGGAAATCATCCGGGAGTACGCAGATGTTGTGCGGGATGCCAATGACCCGTACTCCATGATTTTTGACGAGAGCTGCAGCCTCTGGGAGAAGGACTCCATGCTGAACGCCATGACCATCCGGAATGTAGAGAGCGCGGCGAACCGCAAACTCAGAACGAACGGGCATCTGTTTCTGAACGAAGTCATCGACATGCTGGACCCCTACGGCAAGGGCTGCCACCGGACGGCGGTCGGTCAGGTCGCGGGCTGGATCTATGACCCGAAGGACGAGACGAAGCAGAACTGTGTCAGCCTCGGCACGCACTGCTATGTTCCGGGCAATGAAGCTCTGAATGACTTTATCAATGGCGACGAGCGTTCTGTGATACTCCACTTCAACTGCGACGGACCCATCATCGACAAGATCTGAGACTGATATTTTGGAGGGATAGCTATGGCAAGGATCGCAAAGAGGCTCTCTTATGTATTCGCAGTCATGGCCGGGGTGTGCTTTGCTTCCGGTCTGGCTGTTCTTGCTGAGTGAAAGGATATTTTGCTATGGACAGTTTAGAAAACGTGTTCCTGTTTCTGGACTATCTGACCGACACCCAGCGCAAGCGCCATGTTGTGGGAGGCGTTCTGATGAGCGTCTCCCTTTTCTTTGGCGGGCTGGCATTCACCCTGATGACCGTAAAAGGAGACCCCGATGAAGAACGCAATGCGTGATATTTTGCTCTTTGGCGCTGGCTTTGCAGCCGGAGCTTACTTTATGCACACTATGATGCGGCGTGCTTATGACGAAAAATACAGGAAGGAGGCGCAGGACTTGAAGGCACACTGGGAAAAGCGGGAAGCCAATCTCGACGAAGAGGTCGAGAAAAAGGCAAACCAGAAGGGCTTTGAGCTGGCGATGGGGCCTTACCGCACTGAGAGCGACCCGGAAGATATTCGGAAGCCGGAGCAGGCCATCGAGATCATCGAGCCGGATGAGTTTGGCGCAGATGAGAATTATGAGACCAGCTTTCTGAGCTTCTACGCAGATGGCAAGCTGGTATTCGACGGCGAAGACGAGCCGATGGATGAGGATGATATTTCCAGAGCCATCGGCGATGAGGCCTTAAAGCACTTCGGCGAGTTCATGCCGAACACCATCCATGTCCGAAACCACAACTATCACAAGGATTACGAGATCCTGCAGGTGAACCAGAGCTTCTGTGACCTGCACCCGGATGAGGAGGACGAATGATATACACAGACCTTGCCGGTCGATATTTTGACTGGCTTTATGAGCGGGTCTGTGGAGACTGGGAGCCGAGGGGGCTTTCGTTCCATAGACTGCTCACTTTCTTATACAACCAGAACTTTACCCCGTCTTGTGAGCTGGATGGGGCTCGCGCAGAGGATGGCCTCGACCTGCGATACCGGTTTGCTCAGACGCAAAATATCGTGTATCAGGACATTCAGAACGCTTTCGCCGGTATTCCGTGCAGCATGCTCGAGATGATGGTGGCACTGTCCATCCGCATCGAGGAGCATATTCTGGAAGATGCTGCGTCCGGAAACCGGGTGGGCCAGTGGTTCTGGAATATGGTCGTGAGCCTTGGGCTCGTGGCCATGGATGACACCCGCTTCGACGAGGAGAGGGCGCAGAGTGTGCTGGACCGATTCAATGCTCGGGAATATCAGCCCAACGGTGCCGGTGGACTTTTCACGCTGATGCATCCGAAAGAGGATATGCGCCGGATTGATATTTGGTATCAGCTGATGGGCTGGTTGGCAGAAAATGAAGCCTGATATTTATGTATCGAAGGTCTGCATCACGATGGAAGGGGTTATTGAACAATTTGTTGATGATGAAAGAGTTTTGATGCGAGTCACATCGTGCCGAAACATGGAGCACATTGGTCGGCTGATATTTACCGACCTGAATTACTGGAGGAAAATGAACAATGGAAATGATGAATGTCATGTACGAACTGGCGACCACCAAGTCGGCTCTTGAGATGGCGGAGACGACCATCCGGAAGCAGCGCGGCAAGCTGCTGCGGAAGAATATCCTCATCGCGGGGCTTCTCTGGTTTGGCTTTACTGCCTGCAGGATGCTTGGCGAGAGCGACGAGAAGCTTAAGAAAGCGGAGGCAAAAGCACGCAACACGGAAGCAGAGCTTGCTATGATGCACCACAACTATGACCAGCACGGCGAGGAAGAGAATGACTCTCCGACTGTGCCTGAAAACGATATTTGCTGCGACGGCAAGGCCAGCATTACGAAGAAGCCGGAATAAATCTCACAGAAAGGAGGAAATCGATTCATCATGAGCGATTTCTTCAAAATCGACACCCGCCCGGGAAAGCGGGGCGTAACGGAGATTTATCCGAAGTTCATCGTCGGTAAGCCGAACGATTTGATGATACGTGGCTCTGACTTCTACGCCATTTGGATGGAAGAGCGGGGGCTTTGGAGTACGGACGAGCAGGACGTCATCCGAACCATCGACCGGGAGCTGCGAATCTATGCAGATGAGTACCAGAAGACCCATAACAACGGGTTTCATGTACTTTATATGTGGGATGCGGAGTCCGGCATGATCGACAACTGGCACAAATACTGTCAGAGGCAGATGCGGGATAACTTCCATCCGCTGGATGAGGTATTGATATTTTCCAACACTCCGGTCAAAAAGGAAAGTTACGCCTCGAAGCGTCTGCCGTATCCGCTAGAACCCGGAAGTATAAACGCCTATGACGAACTCATGGGCGTTTTATATTCTCCGGAGGAACGCGAAAAGCTGGAATGGGCTATCGGTGCAGTTGTGAATGGTGCCTCGAAGGAAGTCCAAAAGTTCATTGTGCTGTATGGTGACCCGGGAAGCGGTAAATCTACGGTGCTGAACATCGTCCAGAAGCTTTTCGAGGGCTACTGCGGCGTGTTCGACTCGAGGGCGCTGGGTTCATCCTCCAATGCATTCGCGCTGGAGGCGTTTAAGTCGAATCCACTTGTTTCCATCCAGCACGACGGTGACCTTTCCCGCATCGAGGACAACACCCGGCTGAACTCGCTGGTCTCCCACGAGACGATGCTGGTCAATGAGAAGTTCAAAAGTCAATATCCCACGAGGTTCAACTGCTTCCTTTTCCTTGGTACCAACAAGGCAGTCAAGATAACCGATGCAAAATCGGGCCTTATCCGAAGACTCATCGACGTGACGCCAACCGGTAACAAGCTGCCTGCTAAGAAGTATCTTGACCTTGTGAACAAGGTGAATTTTGAGCTTGGCGGCATTGCGTGGCACTGCAAGGAGGTCTATGAGGCAAATCCGCGCCAGTACGACGATTACATCCCGACCAGGATGCTGGGTGCGTCCAACGACTTCTACAACTTTATGCTGGACTCCTTTTATATTTTTAAGAAGGAAGACGGCGTATCGCTGAAGCGTGCGTGGGCCATGTACAAGGACTACAACGCCGAAACGAATGTCCAATATCCGTATTCGCGCAGAGCATTCCGTGAGGAGCTGATGAATTACTTCTCCGATTACAAGGAAAGGGAAGCCGATGTGAACGGGGAGCGCGTTCGGAGCTACTACAGTGGTTTCAAGGTGGACAAGTTCCCTGAGTTTGCAGACCCAAAACCTGCGGAAGAGGGAATATCTGAGCCGCCTGCTTCATCATGGGTCGAGTTCAAAGAGCAACACTCGCTTCTGGATGATATTTGCGAGGGATGCCCTGCACAATATGCCAATGAGAACGGAACCCCGATCGATAAATGGGAAGATGTCCGCACGACGCTGTCCGACCTTGATACGTCGAGGCTTCATTACGTGCGGATTCCGCAGGAGCATATCGTCATCGACTTTGATATTCCGGGACCGGATGGAAAGAAATGCTTTGAGAAAAATCTTAAAGCTGCATCCAAATGGCCCCGGACTTATGCGGAGCTGAGTAAATCCGGTGCGGGAATCCATCTGCATTATATTTACACGGGCGATGTTACAAAGCTCAGCCGCATTTACGACGAAAACATCGAAGTCAAAGTATTTACCGGGAAATCTTCACTGCGGAGAAAGCTGTCGAAATGCAATGATATTTCGGTGGCTTCCATCAGCAGTGGTCTGCCGTTGAAGGGAGAAAAAATGGTCGATGCAAAGCAGGTCCAGAACGAAAGGCATCTGAGGATACTGATCAAAAAGGCACTTGCCAAGGAAATCAGCCCTTACACGAAGCCGAATGTGGATTTCATTGCCCATGTCATGGAGGAGGCATACGAGGGCAACGTGGTCTATGACGTGGACGATATGCGCAATGCTATCCTGCTCTTTGCCGCAAGCAGCACGAATCAGGCTGATATTTGTGTCAAGACGGTGGCAAAGATGCATTTCAAGTCCAAAGAGGAAGCAAAGAGCGAGGCTGATATTTTGGAGGCCCCTATCGCGTTCTTTGACTGTGAGGTTTTTCCGAACCTTTTCCTCATTAACTGGAAACTGGCAGGCGAGGATAAGCCGGTTCATCGCATGGTGAATCCTACCGCCAGCGAGGTCGAAGCACTGACAAACTACCGGCTCGTCGGCTTTAATAACCGCAAGTACGACAATCATATGCTTTGGGCTTGTATGCTGGGGTGGACGACGGAGCAGCTCTATGCGCTGTCGAACCGTATCATCAACGAGCACACGGGTTTCTTTGGCGAGGCGTATAACCTGTCCTACACGGATATTTATGACTTCTCTGCCAAAAAGCAGAGCCTGAAGAAGTTTGAAATCGAGCTGGGCATCCATCATCAGGAGCTTGGCCTGCCGTGGGACCAGCCGGTGCCGAAAAGCCTTTGGGACAAGGTCGCGGAATACTGCGACAATGACGTTCTGGCAACAGAAGCCGTGTTCAACGCACGTCATGCAGACTTTGTAGCCCGGGAGATCCTGGCAGATATTGCCGGACTTACGGTCAACGACACAACCAACACATTGACCACGCGCATCATCTTTGGCAAGGAAAGGCACCCGAAGCTGGTTTACACCGACCTTGCGACCGGAGAACAGGACGCTTTGACCGAGGTCGAGCCTGATATTTTGGTGTCCAAAAACATCATCAATGCCTTCCCGGGTTACGAGTGGGCCAAAGGCGACGATGGCCGGATGCACAACATGTTCCGTGGAACAGACCTTGGTTTGGGCGGCTATGTCTATGCCGAACCTGGTATGTACTGGAATGTCGCGCTGCTGGATGTGGCATCGCTGCACCCGCACTCGGCGGTCGCCATGAACTACTTTGGTGAGTACACCAAGAACTTCAATGACCTTATGGATGTACGTATCTATGTCAAACATAAGGAGTACGACAAGGCCAAGAAGCTCTTTGGCGGGAAGCTGACCAAGTATCTGGATGACCCTGCGCAGGCGAAAGCTTTGGCACAGGCACTGAAGATCGCCATCAACTCGGTGTACGGATTGACCAGTGCGACCTTCGACAATCCGTTCCGCAACCCCAAGAACGCCAACAACATCGTGGCGCTTCGAGGGGCTTTATTTATGCGCACTTTGCAGGATGAGGTACAGCAGCGCGGTTTCACGGTTGCCCATATCAAGACCGACTCCATCAAGATCCCCGGTGCTACGCCGGAGATCATCGACTTCTGCATGAAGTTTGCAGAGAAGTACGGCTACCAGTTTGAGCATGAGGCCACCTACGAGAAGATGTGCCTCGTGAACAATGCAGTCTACATTGCAAGGTATATGGACGCAGCTGACTGCAAGGCTTGGTATGGATACGTGCCGGGCGATAACGAGAAGGAAGGCGGAGAGTGGACTGCCACCGGTACTCAGTTTCAGGTTCCATATGTGTTTAAGACGCTCTTCTCTCACGAAGATATTGTGTTCAACGACCTCTGCGAGACCAAATCGGTGTCGAAGGGCGCTATCTACCTCGACAAAAACGAGGACTTGGCCGAAGGAGAGCACAATTATATTTTTGTCGGGCGCGTTGGCCAGTTCTGCCCTATCAAACCCGGATGCGGCGGCGCACTGCTTGTGAGAGAAGCCGGTGCCAAAGACAATGGTGAGACCAAGTATGACTCTGTGACAGGTGCGAAAGATTATCGCTGGTTGGAAAGTGAGATGGTCTATAACCTGCATCTGGAAGAGACTATCGACCGGTCTTATTTTGATAAGATGGCGACGAAAGCTATCGAGGCCATTTCCGAGTATGGTGACTTCGAGCAGTTCGCTTCCAACGATTTGGGTGAACCGCCTTGGCAGAAGCCTGATATTCCGTGGGACGAAGCTGCACAGAATTTTGATGTACGATAAAAAGGAGACTGATATTTATGATTAACAAACGCCAGAAGGTATCTATCGAGAATACTCGCTTCATCTTTACTACCAACTTCAGCGGCGACCCCAGCCGCGACCGCTTCGGCTCCAACAAGCGCCGGGTCAATCTGGTTCTGACCGAAGACATGGCGCATCATCTGATGGACATGGGTGTAACGGTCAAGCAGACCCGTCCGAATCCGGAAAAGACCTATGATGAGCCGTTTGTGCCGACCTATTTCGTTCCGGTCAATGTCAACATGGAGTCCAAGTGGCCGCCGCACGTCTACTGGGTGACTACTACCGGCAAGAAGCTGCTCTGTGACATCGACATGGTCGGTCAGCTGGATTACATCCGTGTCAAGAACGTCAACTGCCTGTGCAATCTCGTGGAGAAGTGCAACAACCCGGGTGAGTTCAGCCTGTATGCTGATGTCATGTATGTGGAGCAGGATGCTGACTCTGACCCGTATGCAGAGCGCTATGCCCGGTTTGCGGCTCTTGAAGCAGACATGGCAGAGCCGAGCGTCCCCACCGAAATTCCCTTCTGAGGTGAATCATATGAAGAAACTGTTTATCAGCTGCCCGATGAAAGACCGTACCGAAGCCCAGATCCGTGGGACCATGACGCAGATGCACAACATTGCAGAGGCCGTCTTTGGAGAAGAACTGGATGTTATCCAGACCTATATTCCTGATCCTCCGAGTGGCACGAACCAGGCACTTTGGTATCTCGGCGAAAGCATCAAGATGCTGTCGGAGGCCGACTATTTCATCGGCATATATGATGAAGAGAAAGCGTACCATGGTTGTGCAATCGAGAACCAGGCCGCAAAGGCTTACGGCATTCCCAGTTATACCATCAACCTGAACTATGTGGCTCGGGATGTCGTCGAAGCACGGGCGAAAGAAGCTCGTAAGTATAGCTGCTTCGGTTACTAATCAATGATATTTTCGAGTGCCAGGGTCGGTCCTTGGTCCAATGCTCCAGCCGGTGAGTACCCACGTCGCAAATGGCGGCTCTAAGGAAACAGCTCGATTTATATTTTTGATGTGCAATTTGGGAGGTTGACAGTATGAAAGTTCTGAGGGTTCGCCCAAAGCATTATCCTGAAGTGATCGACATTGACTGTTCTCTGGAATCGCTCCAGAAAGAGGTGGAAGGCCCGATTCAGGCTGTTTACCCGTGGGACGATGAGGTGGCATTGATTTGCAACGAAGAAGGAAAGCTGCATGATGATTGCATGGAGAAACTCAACCGGACGCTCGACGGCCCTTATGGTATCCCCATTGATATTATCGTTGGAACATTCCTGATTGTAGGCCTCACGGAGGATGATTTCGGTGAGCTTTTGCCGGAGTTCGTCGAGAAGTACGAGAAGATGTTCCATCAGCCGAGAAAGTTCGTCACCTACACGGATAGTGAAGGCAAAGTGCATCTCGACGTTGATTATTGTACACCTGAAGAATAAGCACATGAGAGCCCTGGAGAAATCTGGGGCTCTTTTATTTGAGTCATTAGCATGGGCTGTACGGTGGGTTCGATTCCCGCATGACTCGCAACCGGGCCAAAGAGCCTGATATTTGAACAATAGAAGGAGTAAGGATTATGAGCAGAGAAAAAGTAAAAGAGATCGTCGATTACATGGTTTCGGAGGGTATGCAGAACACCAACTGCGGCAGCTGGGTCTTTGATATTCCGGAACTGTGCGACAAGTTCGATCTTCCGCTGGAATGGTTCTATGAGCACAACGATGATATTTGCCGCGAACTCGGCGAGCGTGATGAGCTTGCTGATTACGAGCAGAACTGCGACTGGAACAACCATCCGCTGAATTACAACCTGGTTTACTACACGAACTCCTGCTCATTTTGAGGAGGTGTGATATTTATGGGCGGACTTCGCAGAGTAGATAAGGCTTGCAATATACGTCCTACTGCAAAAAGCACGGACTTTACTAAGAAAAAAGAACTCTGGAAGGTGTTCAGGAAGAACCGGAAAGAGCTCTTTGCTTATACCGTCAGAGGGGAGGGCGAAGATGAGGAAGAGGCGACGATCTCGCTTCTGGCCTACGAGAATCACTGCAATAAAAGTGCCATTTATGTGACGTTGGAAATGAGGTGAGCGACCTGATGGCAGGTGTAACGCTCTACGACTATCAATTAGATGCGATCAACCGTATGAAAATCGGATGCATCTTATGCGGAGGCGTAGGAAGCGGAAAATCGAGAACGAGTTTGGCGTTCTACTACAGACTCTATGGCGGACAAATAAACACAAAAGAATATGCAAGGATGGCAGAGCCCCCGGATCTTTATATCATCACGACTGCCCGGAAACGGGATACGGGTGAGTGGGACGAAGAGTTGGCTCATTTCTACATGAGTACCGATCCAGAGCTTGATATTTACGATCACAGTGTAACGGTGGATTCCTGGAATAACATCGAAAAGTACATAGGTGTGAAGAATGCGTTTGTTATATTTGATGAACAGAGAGTCGTTGGCAGTGGTAAATGGGTCAAGTCTTTCCTGAAAATCACAAAGGAAAATGAGTGGATTCTTCTGAGCGCTACGCCGGGGGACTGCTGGACAGATTATATTCCGGTGTTCATCGCAAATGGTTTCTTCCGAAATCGGACTGAATTTAACAACCAGCATGTGGTCTACAGCCGCTTTTCCAAATATCCGAAGATCGACAGATATTTGAACACACAGCGACTGGTACGGCTGCGGGAACGGATTCTGGTTGACATGGACTTTGAACGGTCCACTGTATCCCATCATGAGAATATTTTCGTAGACTACGATAAGCCGAAGTATTTGCAAATCTGCAAGAATCGCTGGAATCCGTGGGAGGACAAGCCCATCGAAACGGCCAGCGAGTTTTGCTATTCGTTGCGTAAACTGGTCAACTCGGATTGGAGTCGGCAGCAGGAAGTCCTTGATATTTGCATGACGAGGCCAAGAGTGATTATATTCTACAATTTCGACTACGAGCTGGATATTCTACTCGGGTTGAACTACGGCACAGGGGTTGAGGTTGCTCAGTGGAATGGTCATAAACACCAGCCAATTCCTGACGGCGACAGGTGGGTTTATCTCGTGCAGTACAACGCCGGGGCAGAGGGCTGGAACTGCATCAAGACGGACACCATTATATTCTACAGCCAGAACTACTCCTATAAGATTATGGAGCAGGCCGCGGGGCGAATCGACAGACTGAATACGCCATATAAGGATCTCTGGTATTACCACTTAAAGTCCCGAGCAGGAATCGACCTCGCTATTTCAAGGGCGCTGAACTCAAAGAAAGCGTTTAACGAAAGGAAATTTTATGGAGCATGATATTTATGATTCTTTGAGGCGTACTGCGACGTTCTATGAGCAACTTGCAGATGCCTTAAACGCGATTGCGGAATGGTGCGAGAAAGTGACGGCTCATCTTATGGACTTGTTTGAAGAAATCAAGGGGCAGCCATTGAAGATGATTCTACAGAAGCTGCGTCCTGACTACAAAGACAAGTGCAAAATCCGGTGGCTGGATATTCCCAACAAGGTTATGCAGGGAAGAATCAGGAGGTTCTGCTAATGGGAAACATATCGAAAAAGACTCGGAAAAAGATTAACAAGATTCTTTTAAGTAACCACTTTAAGAAAAAGTCGGGAGTTACGCAGGATACATTAGTGTATACTCCGAATCCTGAAAGTCCATTGTCTGCGATTTGGCATCACATCGAGATTCGGTATGATGGTACAATCTTTGGATATTTGCTGGATGATAAGGTTAAATATGCGGTCATAGGATCGGTGAACCGCAGAAAGGCTCGACAAACAATAAGAAGTCCTGAACAGTTATTCCATCCAAGATGTCATTTCGCAAGGCAGAGCAAGCAAATTGCTTTCAGACTCAAGAAAATGGGAGAAGATAAACTTGCACGTATTTTTGATGATGATGCGGCATTGCTTCTAATCATCAACATGTGGAATTTAGAAATAGAAGATGACGATTTCTCGTTTGTAACACAAGACATGATTAGTCCAGTATTGGAGGGTAAAACAAATGATTAAAGATTCTGGAGATCGCACCGAATTTGAAACTGGTGCAAAGCGTGATATACACGCAGGGAAGGGGCGGATGGACCTTCTGCCTTGGTATGGCATCATGGAAGTCAGCAAGCACTGCGAGGAGGGCGCATTGAAGTACGGCGAGCACAACGTGGATAAGGGTATCCCGCTGCATTCGCTTCTTGACAGTGCTGCACGACATCTGGCCAAGTACATGGTCGGCATGGACGATGAGGATCACCTGCGCGCTGCCTGCTGGAATCTGCTCTGGGCACTGAACCAGCGCGTGACGCACCCGGAGTTGGATGATAGGTTTGCGGTGAAGATGAAAAGCTCGAACGATGAACCGCTTATCACAGTTGTCTGTAGTTCCTGTGGTATGCATTTTGAAGCGCCGACCGAATGGTGGGTCCGCAAAAGATCACAGTATACCAATATTCCAGACGGAGTGATGACGACTTGCCCTCATTGTGGGAATGTAACAATCGTTCGGGAGGTGAAAACTGATGAATGACTGGATGCGCGAAGTGGACTATGTGACCTACTGCCCGAAGTGCAAAAACTTCAAGGTGCTGGAGACGGACGAGCCCTGCAATGAGTGCCTGACGGAGTGTGCGCGGGAGGGTACGGTGAAGCCTCTGAAGTTTGAGGGAGCAAGGGTAAAGGTCAAATGATATTTACTGAAGAGGATTTAAACTCTCTGAATGCTATTGCTAGACTGTTGGCTTCATTCGGGTGCGATAGTCAGGCTGGCTGTGTGCTTTATATCCAACATAAAATCACAAAGGCCATGGAGGCTGACGAAAGGAAATGCGGATATGAGAAACATGTCTAAGAAAACCTGGAAACTCCGGGTTTGGAACTACATGACCGAGATGCAGAAGCTGGATATTCTGCTGAAGCATGCTAAGGTTCCGCATACGTATGACCCGAAGTACCTCGGCAATTACAACGAGCAAATTGTCGTGTATAACTCGGAAGGTCAGTGTATGTGGGATGCTATTTGTATTCATGGGACTTTTAGTCTCCCCGGAAGTTATGGAGCTGATCAAGGATTTATCGAGGTGATGGGCGCACAGCTACTTGGCCATGATGATGTTAAGGGCTGGCTCACGGCTCGGCAGGTTATGAAGATGTGGAGGTGTAGAAATTCTGCGCAAAATCGTTGATTTCGTCAAAAAAATAAGAAAACTGAGCCGTGGAGAAATCTGCGGCTCTTATTTTTATGAAAGGACTACGAAATATGCTTCAGAAAATTATCGCGTTCGTTATCAATTTCCTGACGCTCAGCTCGCCCTGCGGTTGGATGATGGATATTCTCAAGGATACCCGCAAGTATAAATTCTATAACCCTCTGCGGGAGCTGGAAATCGCGGAGAATCACTTCAACTTCTGTGAGCAGGAGCATATGTCGGCGGCTATTTTCGAGCTGTGCGTGGCTGAAAGTAGAGTTAAAACATTGATGGGCGGTGCTGCATTGTGACGTACTATCATCAAATTTATTGTTGCCGTAAATGTGGGAATGAGTTCTGCCCGGTTACGGTACATACCGAGACTATCATGTATATTGAGCTGAATAATTTCCTGAACAGGGTCAATGGAGAACTCGAGTGGGATCACAAAGATATGCCTTTAGCACCAAGGCTGTATAGGGCGCATACATGTCCGAACGGTGACATCGGCGTTGGGGACTTCATCGGGTACCAGAAGGAGGAGCAATGAGTATGTATGAAAAAATCGGCAAGTTTATTGGCGGCGTTCTGGCGGTTACTATCACGGCCTGCGCGTGGCTGATAATCATTGCGTTCACCCTGAAATGCCTGTGGTTTATTATCTTCAGGTTCTTGGGGTGAGGTGAATGATGTATAGTGATATTCGTTGGATAGCCGACCTGGTAGATACAGGAAAAATCACAGTTGACCAGGCAAGAGAGATAGTAAACGCTGAAACGATTGAGATTTTATATGCAAATAATGAGCCGTGCATAATTCTTATTCGCAATGCCGGCGAACAAACGAAAGAGATCGGGCTATATTCTGAGGATTACGAAACTCATAAGCTGGAAATGGTAAAAGTCAACGCTACGCTGCAAGATGTGGTTGAACTATGCATTCGCAATGAAATCAGCTATCAGGATGCCCGGCTGTGGTGTTTGGCGAATAATATTTCGTTTCGCAAATTTGACCGACAGCTGTACTATGCACTGCGAGATCAAGGAAGAGATATTCCGGCAGAGCCTATGTATTGGTTGCGCCGACTCGCTTTATTTTTTAAGCGGTGTTTTGATTGGTTGCTCAACTCGATTCTGGAGGTTTTCACATGACTGCATATACATTTTGGTTTGAGTGTACAGACAATGGTGGCGGGCATCAGGGTTTCGTGGTCAAAGCAGAAAATAAGCAGGAGGCCATCAAGAAGGGCATGGCGTTTGCAAAGAAGCATGCTTCGGGTGATATCTGCGGTGACTGGGAATGTAAGTTGAAGCGGGAGGATTTTTTATGAGATGCTGTCCGGTATGCTATTCAGAAGTGAGGCCTACTGTATGCGAAACAGCGACCGCTAAGACAAGCCTGGAAATCAAGTATAAGATTCGGTGTCGGCATTGCGGATTTGGATGCAATAACGCAGGCAGCGTCATAGTGCAATATGATGAAGAAACAATGAACCCAATAGCAGATGATCATGGTTTACGGAAACTTATTAGAGACTGGGATTCTATTTTGCGAGATCCCGAAAGAGAAAGGATTGCTAACATATGAAAATCGTTGAACCCAAATACGAAATCCTCACCGATATTTCTGAGGGCGGCATCAAAGAACTGCAGCAGATCGAACGGGTGGCCCGGGTCTGCTACAAGAGCGAGGACAAGATCACGCCGGATGGTGAGTCGGCAAAGAAACTGGTGGGCTTTCTGGTGAAGCAGGGGCATGAGGCTATGCTGGAGCATTCTCAGCTGAGCGTGCTGTTTACGTGCGACCGTGGCGTGGCCAATGAGCTGGTGCGGCACCGCATCGCGAGCTTTGCACAGGAAAGCACGCGGTACTGCAACTACTCGAAGGAGAAGTTTGAGAGCAGCATTACCGTTGTGGAACCGTTTTATATCGATAAAGAGCAGAATCGCCTGTTCTATCGTAAATGGGTAGAATCCTGCGAATTGGCAGAAAAAACTTATTTTTTGATGCTTATGAACGGCTATCGTCCCGAACAGGCTCGTTGTGTGCTGCCCCTGTGCCTGAAGACCGAAATCGTGGTGACCGCCAACTACCGTGAGTGGCGCAATATCTTCAAGCTGCGTACTCCTGTGGCGGCCCATCCTCAGATGCGTGAGCTGATGTGCCCGCTGCTGCTGGAGGTTCAGAAGAAAATCCCGGTGGTGTTCGATGATATTTACACATTCTGGCCGGCAGATGACCAGACGCGGAAGGGGAGTATGGTGAAAGAATGAACGATTCCACTTGGGAATTTCTTCTTTGGCTTGGCATTCCGGACAAAATGACCGGCTTCGAACTGCTTGGCGAGACGTTGGAGCAGTCGATGGAGTACGTTCGGAAGGGCAGGAAAATCAACCAGACAGATATTTTCATCAGCCTGAGTAAGCGGCATGGACAATCATACAACTCTATCGACCGAGCGATACGCAGGGCCGTGGATTTTGCGGCTTATCGCACGGATGAGACGGCAAAGCGAAACTTGTGCGAGGTCATGGGAAATGTCTACTATGGGTCGGTTTCGGTCAAAAGCTTTTTGTATGCTGCAGCGGGATGGCTGTTGTTGAGAGAAGATATGGAGTAAAGCACTGAGCCGTGGAGAAATCTGCGGCTCTTTGTTTTTCTATTCTAGGATAAGAAGTAAAGGAGAAATTATTATGGAAAAGAAAATTAACTGGAAAAACGCTGTGGAATATGGCGGAATACTTGTTGGTGCTTTTTTGACTGTAAAGTATCCTGCTACTGTCTATGTGTTGTTTTTGATTTTGTGGGGGATTCGGAATTTGTAACATCCGCGATTTCTGAAGAATGAATCGCTCTAGCGGGAGGTGTAAGTTTCTTGAAAAACGTATGATATGTACGACAGCCAATAAAAGTTGATGAACTTAAATCCACAATAGCACCCGCTGCTAGTCCACCAAGCCATTCCCAGTCGCTCAAATTGATCGTTCCGGTTTCGCCATATTTTGTAACTGCTCGATACCCAGCAGCATTGTTTATTGAATCGATAGTCTCTCGAGGAATGCTGTCAATTAAATGTTCAGCCATGTGATTTCCAAACTCGACCGCATACGGTTGAAAAGCTTTTGCGGCCAAAGCAATGGTACTCTTAGACATGATGAATACTTGAACCTCATGGTCTGACGGCTCAAACCCTGCAATATAGGCTACAGAAAGACTCATTAGAATTTGCAGCAAAACACTTGCAGCAGCAGCTGTCTTTTTAACTGAAGTATAATCAGGCGTATCCGGAAAGCTTGAAGGCACTCCTAGAAGAACGATTTGAAGTATAAAAGCACTGATGAGATGACTTGCTGCCTTCTGAGGCCTTGGGTACTTTTCAAGATACTGGTTGGCCATGTTTGCACTTATTGTGGATAAGCCAGTTTTATCAATCAGATCGCTATAAGAAAGTAAAATGTCAGCTATTTTTATGGATTGAACTGCCGGTAAATCGGACATATGGACTCCTTTCACTCGATAGGGGCGATAAATCAAGTGTACCACATGAAAACAAAGAATGAAAGGTGTTATCATGATAAAATTCAAAAATAATATAAAGTGGTCTCTTCCGCCCTAAAATCCTTGACGTTTCAACACTTCAATGGTATTCTTGATTCAACGATGAGGAGGTGCTGGTGATGGCACGAACAGTAAAATGTCCTAACTGTGGCGGCGAGCTTACGGTTAAAGATGAGAACCGCGACTTTATGTTCTGTGAGTATTGCGGGACGAAAGTGCGGCTCGATGACTATCAGGAGACGCGCCGATTCGTGGATGAAGCGAGAATCAAGGAATCGGAAAACCAGAAAGAACTTGAGCTCAAGCGGATGGAGTTTGAAGAGAAGAAGCGGCATGAGCATGATGTGCAAGCAAAAAAGGTTCTCATAGGCGCGTTGATTCTTATGTTTCTGCTATCACTTTTCATTTGGCTAAGCGAAAAAGGCATGATCTAGCCGGTCGAGTGAGACCCTAATGCCCAAAAGCCCACTTTCTGCCCACTTTTGAAAATATTTTTGGCCACAAAATTTAACGTATTTACGTTAAAAATATACAAAAAGCCCAAAAACCCACTTTTTTCTTCAATTTAATAAATTTTTTAATAAAATAATATAATAACTAACGATAAAAAGTGGGCTTTTGGCCACGACACGGAAAATTCACATCCTGTCCATAATGTAGACTTGCATAAACTTGCCAATGAGCATATAGTAAAAACTACCGATGACCACACTTTTTCGAGAGGTGAAAACAATGAAAGACTATGAGAAGTCCTTTATCAATGACGCCGGGATTGAAGAATGGGTAACCACCGATAGCTTCGGAAACGAAGTACATTGCTACGCCGACAAGTTCGCTGAGGTACATACCAAAGCTCCGATTTGCGAATGCGGCACACCGCTGGTCGAAGAAGCACACGAGGAGTGGTACTGCCCCAAGTGCAAGACTACTCGGAACAGCAGTGAATTTTCAAGGCCTATCCGTCCTGAGAGCTATATGGCACACAATCTTGCACCCCATGAGGATTTCGGCGAGTATAAGTATATGCCCGATGCAACTGGCCACATGATGTTCGAGGCAGGTGCGCCGAACTACGACCTGAAATTTTTCAATCTCATCTAGCAGATAACATATTTTCTTGGCCCTTACGTGATTTGCGTAAGGGCTTTTCTTTTTGCCCCCCAAAACCCATCTCGCGTGAAAAATTCACGCGAAAAAATCTGCCTCTTTTATGAGGAGGAGTAGAATGCGTCTCAGACGTGCTCTACTCCTTTTTATTTTGGAGGTTGACATGTTAGAAAACACATTCAAGACCGGCTTGGTGAAAGAGCTGAAGTCTCGCTTTCCTGGCTGCATTGTGCTCCACGCAGACCCTAACGAGATACAGGGTATTCCTGACCTCGTGATTCTGTACGAAGACACATGGGCCGCACTGGAAGGCAAGAAGTCATCAAGAGCATCTCATCGCCCAAATCAGGACTATTACGTAGAAAAGATGAACGGTATGAGCTATGCGGCTTTCATCTACCCGGAGAACAAGGAGGAGATACTGAATGAACTGGAACGATCATTCCAGGCTCGTAGGTCTGCACGCCTTTCTGGGTGCGAGTAAGTATCATTGGATAAACTATGATGCTGCACGCCTTGCCGAGACCTATGCCAGCTATCAGGCTAAGGAAAATGGCACAAGACTGCACGCATTTGCGGCAGAGTGTATTGCTCTTGGTCAGAAGCTGCCGAAGAGCAAAAAGACGCTCAACGCCTACGTCAACGATGCCATCGGCTTCCGTATGACACCGGAACAGGTGCTCTATTATTCGGGTAACTGCTTCGGCACAGCAGATTCCATTACCTTTAAGAACAATTTACTGCGAATCCACGACCTCAAGACCGGAGCTGTTCCTGCACATATGGAGCAGCTCTTTATTTATGATGCACTTTTCTGTCTGGAGTACCGCGTACACCCGCAGGACATCCAGATCGAGAACCGCATTTATCAGAACGATGATGTCTTTACGGTCAACCCGACCGAGGCTGAAATCAAGCCTATCATGGACAAAATCATCGAGTTCGATAAAATCATTACGGAATTGAAGTTAGGAGAAGCAGCATGAATCCGATTGAAAAAGACATCAAATTCTTTTATGATGTGGACGACGAGACCGACAGCCTCGAACACTACGGTACTAAGCGACATTCCGGCCGCTATCCTTGGGGTTCTGGTGAGAATCCTTATCAGCGTTCCGGCGATTTCCTTTCCCGTGTGGAGGAACTGAAGAAGACCGGCAAGTTCACCGAGAAAGAGATTCTCGAACAGATCAACGCAACGCTGCCCGACGAGTACAAGATGGGAACGACTGAGTTCCGAGTTGCTCAGCAGAAGGCTCTTCATGAGCGGAAAGCGCTCCAGTACGACCAGATTCGCGCTCTGAAAGATGACGGTCTGAAGTGGACTGAAATCGGCGCGAAATTAGGCCTTTCTGAGTCTACTGTTCGCTCCATGTACAACAACGGTATCGGCGAGAAGGCAAATCAGGCTCAGAAAATCGCCGAGACGCTGAAGGCGGAAGTCGATAAAAAGGGCATGATTGACGTGTCTGAAGGCACAAATCTGGTTCTTGGCGTCTCCGAAGGTAAGCTTGACGAGGCCATCTACATCCTCGAGGCTGAGTATGGCTATCAGCGCTACGGCGTTGGTATTCGTCAGCCAACCAACATCAACCAGCAGACGAATGTTACTGTTTTGGCAAAGCCCGAGTACAACCAGAAGTATGCGTATGAGCATCAGGGTGACATTCAGTCTTTGGGTGACTACCACTCGGATGATGGTGGTGAGACATTCCAGAAGCTCCAGCGTCCGTCCAGCATGAGTTCCGACCGTGTTGCGATTCGCTACGGTGACGAAGGCGGTCTGGACAAGGATGGTGTTATCGAGATTCGCCGCGGCGTGGATGACCTGAGCCTTGGCAACAGCCACTATGCGCAGGTCCGCATCATGGTGGATAACAGTCACTACCTCAAGGGTATGGCTGTTTATTCTGACGATGTGCCTGATGGATATGATGTCATTTTCAATACGAACAAACCCTCTGGCACGCCCAAGATGAAGGTGCTCAAGCCCATCAAGGACGACCCGGACAATCCCTTTGGTGCAGCTCTTACTGCGGCTGGACAAAGCGAGTACATTGGTGCCGACGGGAAGAAGCATCTTTCTCCCATCAATAAGCTCCGTGAGGAAGGCGAATGGGACACGATGGCAAAAAATTTGTCTTCGCAGTTCCTCTCCAAGCAGCCCATCAAACTCATTAAGCAGCAACTCAATCTTACTCTGGCCGACCGCAAGGCTGAGTACGAAGAGATCATGAACTATGACAACCCGACTATCAAGAAGAAACTGCTGATTGATTTCGCAGATACCTGCGAGGGAAACTCAATGACGTTGAAGGCTTCGTCTTTCCCGGGTCAGTCTACTAAGGTCATCCTGCCCCTGACCAAAATCAGCGAGAAAGAGTGCTACTGCCCGACTTATGAGAACGGCACTCAGCTTGCGCTGATTCGTTATCCTCATGCGGGTACTTTCGAGATTCCTATCGTTACGGTCAACAACAAGAATGTCAGTGGCAAGCGGAACTTCGGCAATATTCAGGATGCCATCGGTATCAACTCCAAAGTTGCAGAGCGCCTGTCTGGTGCAGATTTCGATGGTGATACTGTCGTTGCTATCCCCATTTCCAGCAAGGTGGCTGTCAAAGCGACAGCTGCACTGAGAGACCTGAAAGACTTTGACCCTAAGACTGCTTATGCTGTCCCGGAAGGCAACCCGAATGGTGTACGCCTGATGAAGAAGGAAGAAAAGCAGAAAGAGATGGGCATCATCTCTAACCTCATCACAGATATGACACTCCGCGGTGCAGATGAAAAGGAGATTGCTCGTGCAGTCAAGCATTCGATGGTTGTCATCGATGCAGAAAAACACAAGCTGGATTACAAGCGGTCTGAGCGGGAGAATGGTATTCAGGAACTGAAGAAAAAGTGGCAGATCCGTGTGGATGAGGACGGCAATGAACACTTTGGTGGTGCATCTACACTGCTGTCTCGCCGTAAGCAGACCGTATATGTCCCCGAACGTAAGGGCAGTGTCCGCATTGATAAGGAAACTGGTGAGCTTATCTACAAAGAGTCTGGCCGCCGGTATTTCGATAAGAAGAAAAGCGAGTTTGTTGATGCACAGCAGAAGGCAAGTCTTATTTCCATGACGCCCGATGCGCGCACCCTCTCTTCCGGTACGCCGCAGGAGAATCTGTATGCAGATTTCTCGAACGAGCTGAAAGCACTTGCACGGAAGGCTCGGAAAGAAGCTGCTAACATGAAGGGCTTGGTTTACAGCCCTGCGGCTGCCAAAGAGTATCGCGCGGAAGTTGATTCCATCAACGCGAAGCTTGAGTCTGTCATTGCTAACAAGCCGAAAGAGCGCCGCGCCATGGTGATAGCAAACGCGAACATTAAGGCAAAGATTCAGGCGCTGGACCTTGATCCTAAGCTTGACAAGAAGGAAATCAAGAAGATCTCTTCCGTTGAGATGCAGCGTGCGCGTGATTCAATCGGTGCAAGCGGAAGCAAGACACGCATTACGTTCACAGACCGTGAATGGGAAGCTGTGCAGAAAGGTGCAATTTCGGATTCCAAGTTGACAAAGATTCTTAATGCTTCTAAGCCGGACGAAATCGTTAAACGTGCGATGCCGAAGACAGCAACTGTAATGACCAGCGCGAAGATGGGCAAAGCAAAGGCGATGCTCGCCAACGGCTATACCTATAACGAGATTGCAAAAGCTTGTGGTGTTCCTGAGTCCACTGTTTACAGTGCTCTGAATAAGTAAGGAAGGCTTTGAACTATGATTCGATGCTTTTTAACAACGACCGACAACCCTTATAATCCGTACAGCCAGTTCGAGGACTGGTATAGATTCGATATTGATAAGGGGTACAACTCCTGCGGTCTGCTGATGCGGGTGGCCTATACCTCTGACCAGCTGACGGATGCGGAGAACGCATACGAAATTGAGCAGGCTATTGACAAAATCATCGAAAATGACCCGCTCAACATCTACAAGAAGCTCAAGATGGAGGTCGAAGACGACACAACCCTTACGCAAAGCGCGTAAGGGGATAGGGAGGGGGTCGCAAAATCAACACCCCCCTCTTAAATCGCGCCGGTCTTTGATATTTCTCCGGAGGGAAAATTGATATTTGGGCTTTCATGCCTGGTATCGACCTCCATTGATATTTTATAGAGCAAACTTGCCGAGGTCTGGGGAGTAGACCGGGCTTCGGCGGTTTTTCTAAGGGTTCACGGGTACACTCCCTTATTATACCTTTGTGGTACGGGTATGGATACGTTTTCATGATCGTTCAACCTCCAATAGAACTTTCCCAAAATCATTTCCTCCTTTTGTGTCGAGTTACTGCTTTGCTCTGACATACCCGTGAACCCTTAGAAAAGCCTTTTATTTTTGTCATTAAGTTATTCGTGACAAACTTTGCAAAAACAAAAACGCCAGCAATGGCGGGTAAACCAAAATCTGGCGGATGAGAACGCGAACGATATTTGACAGAATTTTACAGAAAGGATGGTGCCGGAAATGGGCGCAAGAAAAACTTCCGGCGCTGACTTGCCCGCAATGAGGCCGGCACTGACTCCGGAAGCGAGAGAAAACCAGATGATCTCACTGGCGATGGACTTGGTGGAAAAGCGGATACGGGAAGGAACAGCCTCTTCTGCAGAGACCACCCACTTCCTGAAGCTGGCGACGAGTAAGACAATGCTGGAAAAGCAGAAGCTCGAGGAAGAGAACAAGCTCCTGCGGGCTAAGACTGAGGCCATCAATGCAGCAAAGGACAACGAGGAGCTGTACCTGGAAGTGCTCAAGGCCATGAAAGAGTATTCCGGCGAGGATGATGGCGAAGGAGAAGAGTATGAGTGCTGAGGTGTTCCGGATGCTTTGGGTCGTGGCAGTCCCGGCGTTGTTTGGAGAGGTGTTCTGGTTCGGTGAATACGGCGGTGTGAACGAGAAACAGGACAATATGGTGTGGGCCATGTTTCTTGCGACAGTTACATTCCTGATTGCGGGTGCATTTGCAATGGACCACGGGTACATCTGAGAAAGAGGCGGCTCTATGACAGAGTTCAAGAGGATACTGTTGTCGAGCTTCCTTGCATGTTTTGCGGCCTTTCTGCTGGCGGTATGGCTGGGGAAGAAACCGGATAATACCTTGAGTTGGATTGCACTTTGCGGGGCGGACCTACATGGCATGATATTACTGGTGTACGAACTCATGAGGACACTGAAATGAAAAGCTACAGCGAAATGTGCCGATGTGGGACATTCGAGGAGAGGCTGAAGTATTTGCAGCTTCACGGGACGGTGGGAAAGGACACCTTCGGGTTTGACCGATACCTGAACCAGGATTTTTACCGCTCGAAGGAGTGGCGGCAGTTCCGGGACAGGATCATCGTGCGAGACGGAGGCTGCGACCTCGGGTGCAAAGACCATCCTATCGCAGACATCACAGCCAGCGGAGGAAAGGTGAGCCGGGCGCGCATTACGATACACCACATCAACCCTCTGACGAAAGAGGATATTCTCGAGCACCGGGAAGCACTGTTCGACCCGGAAAATGTTATCAGCATGTCGGATGCGACACACAAGGCCATCCATTACGGCACCGGGGACGGGCCGAAGATGCCGGATGGCAAGAGAACAGCAGGGGATACCTGCCCTTGGAGGAAATAGGATGAACTGGACGACGGCTTGGCTTACCATGAAGCAGGGACACAAAGTGAAACGGCGGGGCTGGAAGGACGCCTACTGGCATATTTCCGGCACAGAGCTTCTGATCCACAAGGAAAACGGCGAAGAGGTCAACTTCCGCAAGGTCAAAGATATTGGCATGATGCTGAACGTGACCTGCTGCGACGACTGGGAACAGGTTATGGAAGGATAAAACGATGATGGGCCGCTTTACCTGACAACGAAAGAAAAAACAGAGGAGGATTCAAAATGGACAACGAAGCTATGATGAACCGCGCAAAGCAGCTGGTGGTGGACTACTTCAACAGTCATGTGGATGCGACCGACGGCAAGAAGCTGACGATGGAGGATGTGTTCATCGTATGGTTCTCGAAGACCTTGCAGAACTGGAAGGCACTTGTGAGCACCACCGTATCTGACGGCATGTACTATGAGATCACCCACAACGGCGACAAGAAGGAAACCTACATTGACGTGTACAAGAAGTGGGAGAACCAGTGCATTGCGGACGGAAACACCGCACATTGACGGAGGTGCAGCATGGACAGCATCCTGACAAGCGTGAAGAAGCTGCTGGGGATAGCGGAGAGCTACACGGCGTTTGATGCGGACATCATCATGCACATCAACGCGGTATTTCTGGTGCTGCAGCAGCTGGGAGTCGGGCCGGAGAAGGGCTTTGGCATCGTGGACGCAAGTGCCGTGTGGGACGACTTTCTGCCCGGAGACGAGCGGGCGAAGGCCATCGCGTCCTACATGGGCGCAAAGGTAAGGCTCGTGTTCGACCCGCCGCAGAGCTCGACAGCTATGGAGGCGCTGAAAAATACCGTTGCAGAAATGGAGTTCCGGCTGAACATCGAGTTTGATAAAGCGGAGTCATAACGGAGATCGGCGAGGACTCCTGCTGCGGTGAAACGGAACGTGTGAGCACACCCTATGAGGGAGACAGGGATAAAAAACGATATGCATGATATACAGGAAGCGATGCGTCTATGGGCGTCTGAAACGGTGAACTGGAACATGACGGACGCTTACAGTCTCTGCCGGACCTGCGCTAACTTCAGGTCATGGAAATGCCCGAACTCGAAGGAGTGCTTCGACAATCCGAAAAAGCCATATTACAAAGCGAGACACTGTGACAGCGCTACCTTATTATAATGGACCTTGATGAAAACCTCATTTTCGCTGCGGTACGGCACGAACCAGCAATGAATAGGACTTAGGAGAATAAAATTATGGCACTCTCGAACACGGCCACGCCCATCTACTACGGCCGGTTCCGGGAGGCCGTGATGCGGGGCGAGATACCTGTCTGCCGGGAAATTTCAATGGAAATGAACCGGATCGACGACCTCATCGCGAACCCGGGCGTTTACTACGACGACAAGGCCGTCAACGGCTTTATCAAGTTCTGCGAGAGGGAGCTGACGCTGACCGACGGCAGTGATCTGAAACTGCTGGACAGCTTCAAGCTCTGGGCGGAGGAGATCTTCGGCTGGTACTACTTTGTGGAGCGGAGCGTGTACGTGCCGGAGCCCGGCGGACATGGGGGACACTACGAGCGCAAGCGCATCAAGAAGCGACTCATCACCAAGCAGTATCTCATCATCACCCGTGCGGCCGCAAAGACCATGTATCTGGAGTGCTTACAGGCCTACTTTATGACGGTAGATAAGAGCACGACCCAGCAGGTGACGACTGCCCCCACCATGAAACAGGCAGAAGAAGTCCTCTCGCCGTTCCGGACAGCACTGGCGCGGGCGAGAGGGCCTGTTTTTAAGTTTATGACCATGGGCAGCATCCAGAACACCACGGGTGCGAAGAGCGACCGGGTGAAGATGGCCTCCACCAAGAAGGGAATCGAGAATTTCCTGACGGGCTCGCTGCTGGAGATACGCCCCATGACCATCGAGAAATTACAGGGCCGGCGCGACCGTGTGGCGACTGTGGACGAATGGCTCTCCTGCGACATCCGGGAAGACCCCATCGGCGCCATCGAGCAGGGCGCAGCCAAGAACGAAGATTATCTCATCGTGGCGGCAAGCTCGGAGGGTACTGTCCGAAACGGCTGCGGCGACACCATCAAAATGGAGTTGATGGAGATCCTGAAGGGCGAGTATGTCAACCCGCATGTCTCCATCTTCTACTACAAGCTGGACTCTATCGACGAAGTAGGCAAGCCGGAAATGTGGCTGAAGGCGAACCCAAACCTCGGGCAGACTGTGAGCTACGAGACTTACCAGCTGGATGTGGAACGCGCGGAAAACTCACCCGGCGCACGGAATGATATTCTGGCCAAGCGCTTCAACCTGCCGATGGAAGGCTACACCTACTTCTTTACTTATGAGGAGACCCTGCGGCATCGACACCGGGACTTCTGGCAGATGCCCTGTGCCATGGGCGCTGACCTTTCGCTGGGCGACGATTTCTGCTCGTTTACCTTCCTGTTCCCGCTGGAGAACGGATATTTCGGGGTGAAAACGCGGGATTATATCACCAGCTACACCCTCTCACAGCTTCCGCTGGCGATGCGGCAGAAGTACGAAGAGTTCATGAACGAAGGCACTTTGCAGGTGTTCGACGGGACTGTGCTGGATATGATGCAGGTTTACGATGACCTCGACGCCTACATCCTGCAGAGCGAGTACGACGTGCGGGCCTTTGGCTACGACCCCTACAACGCGAAGGAATTCGTGGAGCGGTGGGCGCAGGAGAACGGCCCCTTTGGCATCGAGAAGGTCATTCAGGGCGCAAGGACGGAGAGCGTACCGCTGGGCGAACTGAAGAAGTTGAGCGAACAGAGAAAGCTGCTGTTCGATGAGGCACTGATGGAGTTTGCCATGGGCAACTGCATCACGCTGGAGGACACCAACGGAAACCGGAAGCTCTACAAGCAGCGGCACGACAAGAAGATCGATGCCGTGGCAGCGCTGATGGATGCCTACGTGGCGTGGAAGCTGAACCGGGATGCATTTGAGTGAGGGTTGATAAACCGGAGGTGAGAAATTCAAAATGGAGCACGGGCTGTTCGAGAAGGGCAGTGCGCGGAAGAATTATAAGTATTGCCAGAGAGTGAAAGTGAGGGGACGATATGAACGACTGGTGGAATTATCTGGAGCACAGCGTACTTGGCAAAGAGCGGAAGGGGCATAAGTATTATGCTCGTGTACGCACGGGAACGAACAAACTCGGCTTTCCGCAGTATCGTTATTTCTACGATGCCCGGGAATATGGCGCGTATATGACCCGGCAGAATGGGACATTGCAGTTTATTAAAAACAATGGAAAGGAAAACGGAGGAAGCCCGAACGATCGGAAAGGCCGGGGTAAAGACGACGGCAAGCATACCACCTATGTGACCGGCGTCGGCACTATGACAGGTATGCAATATGCGCAGGCCGACATCGAAAAGTCCAAGAAGAAGGGGATTGACACTCTGCGAATCCACGATAAGACCCAAGTAGAGTACCGCGACGCCAATGACTGGACAGGGAAAAAGACCAGCTATCTTACAGGCGCGTCTGCATCTGCAACTTCTAAGCGCATTCACGACAATAAAACCGTTCGCAAAGCAAAGCGGAATCTGAAAAATGCGGCAAAGAAAGGCAAAGCAAAAGTGGCGTCCCTGCTTCGCGAAGCCGCCAACAAAATCGACTCCTGACAGGAGGTGACTGCAAAAAATGCAGGGATACAAAGACGAACTGTACCACTGGGGCATCAAGGGCATGAAGTGGGGTGTGCGGCGGTACCAGAACAAGGATGGCACCCTGACTGCGGCGGGAAGGAAGCACTATGGAGACGGGAATGCAGGCGAGGACGCCGAACAGGTGGAGTATGCGCCGAAGCGCTCGGGCAAGAAAGCCGAGGATTACTCCGATGAGGAGCTGCGGGCGCGCATCAACCGGCTTCAGATGGAAAAGCAGTACCGCGACTTACAGGGGCAGACCAACATCCGGGCCGACGACCCCAACAAGGAGCTGAAGGCCGAGAAGGAGCGCTTGCAGCTCCAGAAGGACGTGAAGCAGCTGAGGAACGACGTGTACGGCGGCAAGAGCTTTGTGAAGCAGGTCATGTCGGACGCCGGAAAGCAGGTGCTGACCAAGGCGACAGCGGGCGTGATGAGCTACGGCGCGAAGAAATTCGTTTCGGATGTGTTGGGCAACCCGGAGCTGGCGAATGCTGTGGTGAACGGCAGTGCTGCAAAGCAGGACCAGCAGAAGAAAGACGACCAGAAATAACTGTTTGGATGCTGCACTAATTTCTTGATCTGCGATAGAAAGGATAAAGATGCCTAATACCTTTGGCTCCAGGCTGAAACACGCCTGGAACGCATTTCTGAACCGGGACCCTCCCCGGGTGTACGGAGGGGGCTACAGCTACCGGCCCGACCGGCCAAGGCTGAACCGGACGACCGACCGCACCATCCTGACGGCAATTTACGCCCGGATGGCGCAGGACGCCACAGCGATCACCATAAACCACGTAAGGCTCGATGAAAACGACCGCTTCGATGCGGTGTTGGACTCGGGCCTTAATTCATGCCTGAACCTTTCGGCCAACAAGGACCAGACGGGCAGGGCTCTGCGGTACGACATGTATCTCTCCCTGCTGGACGAAGGCGTCATTGCCATCGTTCCGGTGGACATCGACGAGGACCCGGTGACGGGGGAGACAGAGATCCTGTCGATGCGGGTGGGCAAGGTGAAGGAGTGGTACCCGGACGATGTGCGGGTGGAGCTTTACAACGACAGGACCGGGCAGAAGGAAGAAGTCATCCTGCCGAAAGAGCGGGCGGCTATCGTGGAGAACCCCTTCTACTCTGTCATGAACGAGCCCAACAGCACCGTCCAGCGGCTCATCAGCAAGCTGCGCATCATGGACGCCGTGGACGAGCAGGCCGGAAGCGGAAAGCTCGACCTCATCATCCAGCTGCCCTACCCCGTGAAAAGCCCTGCCCGGAAAGAACAGGCGCAGGAGCGGCGGAAGACACTGGAAGAGCAGCTGGCGGGCAGCCGATACGGCATCGGCTACATCGACGCCACGGAGCATATCACCCAGCTGAACCGGAGCCTCGAGAACAACCTGCTGAAAAGCATCGAGTACCTGACCAACATGGCCTACAGCCAGCTGGGGCTGACGCCGGAGATCATGAACGGCACAGCGGACGACACTGCCATGACCAATTACGAGAACCGAGTCATCGAGCCCCTTGTGGCGGCTGTGGTGGACGAGCTGAAACGGAAGTTCCTGAGCCGCGAAGACCTCAAGGCTAAGCAGAGCATCATGTACTTCCGCGACCCGTTCAAGTTGGCACCCGTCTCGATGGTGGCAGAGATGGCCGACAAGTTCACCCGTAACGAGATCATGACGTCGAATGAGTTCCGTCAGGTCATCGGAATGAAACCCTCGAAAGACCCCAAGGCAGACCAGCTGCTGAACAAGAATCTTTCTCCCAACGCGGGATAGGCGGCACAGATTGGCAGTGACCCCGCCGCAAGAGGGCGAGAGGCTGTGGAGCAGATGGTAAATGAATCTTAAAAGAAAGGAGAAATCAAAATGGTGAATTTTGACTACGATTGCAGCGGCTGGGCGACGAAGGCGAACACGAAGTGTTACGACGGGCTGACCATTGCAGAAGACGCATTCAAGGGCTGCAGCGGCCAGACTGTGCCGATGGTGTACAACCACGACCACTCGAGCCTTGACAATGTCATCGGCCATGCACTGCTGGAAAACCGCAAGGGCGGGGTCTACGCCTACGCCAAGTTCAACGACACGCCCACCGGCCAGACGGCCAAGAAGTGCGTGGAGAACGGCGATCTGAACGCTTTTTCCATCTGGGCCAACGGTCTGCAGAAGGCCGGACAGGTGGTGAAACACGGCGTCATCCGGGAACTGAGCCTCGTACTGGCAGGCTGCAACCCCGGCGCGCTCATTCAGGAAGTGGTGAAGCACAGCGCTGACAATATGGACGATGAGGGCTGCGAAGCCTTTATCTTTAACGACCCGGGCAGTCTGAGCCTCGAACATGGCATGGACCCGGAGGGCAACCCGTTGGAGGAGGCCGTACTGGCCCACTCCGACGACAACAAGGAGGACGGCAAGATGGCCGAGGAAACCAACGGTAAGACGCTCGAAGAGGTCTACAACAGCATGACCGACGAGCAGAAGGAATGCTGCCATGCACTGGTGGGTCTCGCTCTGGAAGAGCAGGACGGTGACGGCGGCGAAGACGACGAGGAGGATGAAAGCGACATGAAGAACAATGTTTTCGACAAGGATGCGGGCAAGCAGACCGTGCTGAAGCACAGCATCGACGACATCAACAGCATCATCAAGGGCGCAAAGACCAGCGGCACCCTGAAGGCGGCCTTCGACAACGCCGGCGTGGAGCAGGGCGAGATCGATGAGCTGAGCCACGGCATCGACAACATCGACTGGCTGTTCCCGGAAGACCACCTGCTGGATACCACGCCCCGCATCATCGACAAGCCCGACGACTGGGTGAGCGTGGTGATGGGCGGCGTGAAGCACATCCCGTTCAGCCGCTTCAAGAGCATGTTCGCAGACCTGACCCCCGAAGATGCCCGCGCCAAGGGTTATGTGAAGGGCAATTATAAAATCGAAGAGGTCTTTGGCCTGCTGCGCCGCTCCACCGGCCCGACCACTGTGTATAAGAAGCAGAAGCTCGACCGCGACGACGTGAGCGACATCACCAGCTTCGATGTGGTGTCCTGGCTGCGCAACGAGATGCGCTACAAGCTGAACCGTGAGCTGGCGCTGGCCTATATCCTGGGCGATGGCCGTCAGGCGGCAAGCGAGGACAAGATCGACGAGAACTGCATCCGTCCTATCTTCAACGATGCCGACCTGTTTACCATCAAGGTACAGGTGGCTACGACCGGCCTGAGCAAGGTGGAGGACAAGTACAAGGCCTTCATCAAGCAGGTCATCCGCAGCCGCAAGGAGTACCGCGGCAGCGGCACCCCGGCCATGTTCACCACCGAGGACGCTCTGACCGAGATGCTCCTGCTGGAGGACGGCATGGGCCGCTCGCTCTACGCCGACGAGGCTGCTCTGGCCCGCAAGCTGCGCGTGAGCAAGATCGTCACGGTGCCTGAGATGGACGGCCGCAAGGGCGCCAAGGGCGGCGATCTGGCCGCCGTTATCGTGAACCTCAGCGACTACACCGTGGGCGCAGACAAGGGCGGCGCTGTCTCCATGTTCGACGACTTCGACATCGACTACAACGCCATGAAGTATCTCATCGAGACCCGCTGCTCCGGCGCACTGACGACTCCCTACAGTGCTATGGCCATCGAGTGGGCGGCGTAAAGAGCGCCGGATGCCCTCTCCGTCAGCTCAGCTGACACTTTTCCTCAGAGGGCAGGCACAGAATAAACCTCTAAGGCGCTTTAACTTTAGAGCGCTCGCCCGTTAGGACCTCTCTGTCAGCTGCGCCGACACCTCCCCTTGAAAGGGAAGACTTTGGCAGGACGGGTTTGAGACTGCTGGACGAATGAAATTTCGTCTGAGCGTAAACGGCAGTGCGCTGCTAGAGAGGGCAGACACTGCAAAAGAAAGGAGATCAAAAATGACCCTGAAACCTTTTTATGATCGTACCGAGGACGTACACGTGGGCTCATATGTCGCTTACGGTCACACCGACGGCAAGCTGTACGCTGACGCCGAGCACAAGGTGAAGGTGAGCGCCGCCGACCTTGGCCGCGCCTTCATGCTGGGCCGTCTTATCGTGTGCGACGGCAAGAACTACTTTGCGCCCATCGCATACGCAGAGGCCACCGGCGTGAAGACCTATGACGGCACTGCCGCCAAGAGCTGGACGGCAAGCAAGGAGTAAACCTCTCCGGCGCTTCGCGCCAGCTTCCCTACCGAGGGGGAGCCACTGGCGAAGAGGGGGAGGTTTTTCAAAATGGTAAGATACGCCTTGCCCAAGGATAAATAAACTTTACCGCCCTGCCAAAGCCTCTCCTCGCCAGGAGAGGTGGCATTGAGCGAAGCAAAATGACGGAGAGGTTATTATGGCAAAGTGGTTTGGAAAAATCGGCTTTGAAGGGCAGACTGTGGAGACGGCGCCCAGTGTCTTCACCGAGGAAACGGTGGAGCGCGAATACTACGGCGATGTGCTGGAGTGGGGCCGACAGCTGCAGGCAGGGGATGGAGTGAACGACAATGTCACGTTCCAGAACCGGCTGAGCATCGTGGCAGACCCTTTTGCCCACGAGAATTTCGGCTCCATGCGATACGCCGAATTTGGCGGCGTGAAATGGAAGGTGACGGACGTGAAAGTACAGTACCCGCGCCTCATCCTGACATTCGGAGGGATATACCATGAGTGAGCAGAGACTGAGGCTGGACGGCATTCTCCGGAGGGTGCTGCAAGAAACTGTCGGAGAAATACATCTGTACTATCAGCCGCCCGCCAACCTGAAAATGCAGTACCCCTGCATCCGATACGATTTGAATCGCATCCGCAATGTACACGCTAACGGCCACGTCTATCTCCAGCACCCTTCCTACACGGTGACGGTGATAACCAAGACCCCGGACAGCGACCTCACAGCGGCCGTGTCACGCCTCGACCAGTGCAGACACGACCGCCCTTATATTGCGGACAATTTATACCACGACGTGTTCACTATTACCGTCTGAAAAACAAAAAGGAGGAACAAGACCTATGAGCAAACTGGAATGGGATAAGACCGGCGAGCGCCTGTATCATCTGGGCGTTGACCGCGGCGTCGTTTTCCCGATGGTGAAGGGCAAGTATGCCACTGGCGCACCCTGGAACGGCCTGACCGCTGTGAACGAGAGTCCCGACGGCGCAGACCCCAACGACATCCGCGCCGACAACATCAAGTACGCGTCCATCCGCTCGGCAGAGAACTTCAAGTACACCCTCGAGGCACTGACCTATCCGCCCGAGTTCGAGCAGTGTGATGGCTCTGTCGAGGTGGTAAAGGGCGTGTGCATCGGTCAGCAGAAGCGCTGCCCCTTCGGTCTGAGCTACCGCACCCGCATCGGTGCAGACGACGACCCCGAGAAGGGCTACATCATCCATCTGGTATGGAACAGCACCGCTTCGCCCTCGGACAAGAGCCACGAGACCGTGAACGAGAATCCGGACGCCGAGACCTTCAGCTGGGAGTGCGACACCACCCCGACTCAGGTGACTGGCTACAAGCCCACTGCCCACATGACCATCAACTCCACCCTCATCGAGGCTGCAAATCTCAAGCTGCTGGAGGACAAGATCTACGGCACCGAGAACAGTGAGAGCACCCTGCCCACTCCGGACGAGGTCATCAAGCTGCTGGGCGGTGTTACCGAGGCAGCTTCCTCTAACATGGGAGTCTGATAGGAAAGGACGATTCGAATGATCAAGAAAGTAATTCCGTACACCGACTTTGACGGCAATCCGCGCGTCGAAGAATTCTGGTTCAATCTGACCAAAGCCGAGATGATGGACCTTGGCCTGAGCAAGGACGGCGGCTACGACAAGTACATGGAGCAGCTGATGCACAGCACCAAGGTGGGTGAGGCCATCGAGGTGTTCAAGAAGATCCTGCTGCTGGCTTACGGCAAGAAGAGCCTCGACGGCCGCAAGTTCGAGAAGAGCCCTGAGATCACCGCAGACTTTGTGGCAACTCAGGCTTACTCCGACCTCTACGTGGAACTGGCAAGCGACCCGGACAAGGCCGCAGAGTTCATGAACGGCGCGATGGGCGCAGACGTCCGCAAGATGGTGGCCGAGAACGAGGCCAAGGCGAAGGCCGCCGAAGTTTCTGCCGCTGTGGCCGCAAACAACGCCCGGGCGCTGGCCGTGGCGGACCCGCAGTAAAACCTCTCAGTCTCGCTTCGCTCGACAGCTCCCCTAGTAGGGGGAGCCTTTGACATATCGGGCCACTCTAAGCTGGATGAGAGAAGCCCAATAGGGCGTAAACGGCAGTGCGCTGCTACAGAGGGCAGGTTTCATAGAAACCTTATCTTGAAAGTGGATCACTGCCGATTGCAAAACGAAGAACCCATATCAACTAAAAAAAAACAAGCCTGACCGTCACACCAGAGCCTCTCCCTTTGGGAGAGGTTGCTGCGCAGCAGACGGAGAGGGCCATGACAGGGAGAGTGACGAGATGCTGACCATCCAGATACCCGGTGAAGAATACTGGGATGCTGACCGGGAGGAATTCATCTGCCGGAAGGCCACAACGCTGGCGCTGGAGCACTCACTGCTCTCTCTGTCTAAATGGGAAAGCAAGTGGCACGTGCCGTTTCTCGACGCAAAAAACGGGCTGACCCCGGAGCAGATGCAGGACTATGTGCGCTGCATGACCCTGAACAAAGGGGTCCCGGACGAAGCATACCGCCATCTGACGCAAGAGAACTGCACGGCTATTTATACATATATGAACGACCCGATGACCGCAACATGGTTCCGGGAAGACGAGAATACAAACAAAGCCGGACCCCGCTCAGGAAAAAGCACCGCAAGTGCTGTGACGAGCGAGGTCCTGTATTATGACATGGTGGAGCTGGGCATCCCGTTCGAGTGCGAAAAGTGGCATCTGAACCGGCTGCTGACCCTCATCCGTGTCTGCAACGAAAAGCATAAGCCGCCCAAGAAGGTATCGAAGAGCGAACAGGCGGCCCGAAGAAAGGCACTGAACGCTAAGCGAAAGAAAGAGCTCGGGACGAGAGGATAGCTGCTCTTTGTCTGAGCTGGACGAACAGAGTTCAATAGGGCGCGAAGGGCTGGCACTGCTACAGAGAGAAGGTGGGTTCGTGTCCAAAGTTATTCTGTTCCGGCAGAAAGGCAGCTTCAAGAAGACGGAGCGCTTCCTGAAAGGTGTCAGCGCCGGGAGACTGGACTCTGTGCTGGCGGGATACGGTCAGAAAGGCGTGGAAGCGCTGGCGGCGGCAACGCCCAAGAAGACCGGAAAGACGGCTGCCAGCTGGAGCTACCGGGTGGAAAAGGGCAAAGACAGCATCGCCATCATCTGGTCGAACTCGAACATCGTGGACGGAACGCCCATCGCCGTTATCCTGCAATACGGACACGGCACGAGAAACGGAGGGTACGTGGAAGGAGTTGACTACATCAACCCCGCCATGCGCCCTATTTTTGACGAGATAGCCAAGAGAGCATGGGAGGAGGTAAGGCGGGAGTGAGCCAGGAGATAGACCAGCGTGTGGTCGAAATGCGGTTTGACAACGCGCAGTTCGAGAAAAACAGCCGGGACACCATGCGGACGCTGGACAAGCTGAAAGAGAAGCTCAGCTTCAAAGGCGCGGCAAAGGGTCTCGAACAGGTGCAGGCCGCCAGCGAGAACGTGGACTTTTCCGGCATGGAGAAGGGACTGGACACGGTTCAGGCCAAGTTCAGCGCACTGGACGTCATCGCCTTTACGGCCTTGCAGCGCATCACGGACAAGGTGATAAACACCGGCGAGCAGATGGTAAAAGGCCTGTCGGTAGACCAGATCACCAGTGGATGGGACAAGTATAACGAGAAAACTTCCAACGTCCAGACCATCATGAACGCCACCGGCAAGAGCATCGACCAGGTGAACGGCTACCTGAACAAGCTAATGTGGTACTCGGACGAGACGAGCTACAGTTTCAACGAGATGACCAGCGCGCTTTCGCAGATGACGGCGGCGGGCGGCAAGATCGACAAGATGATACCCATGATCATGGGCATCGCAAACGCCACGGCGGATGCGGGCAAGATGGGCTTTGCGTTCCAGAGCACCATCCGAAACCTGACCCAGAGCTACAGCGCCGGGCATTTGCAGTTACAGGACTGGAAGAGCCTGAACCTGATGGGTACGGCGACGAAAGCCCTGAAACAGGAGCTTATCGACACTGCGGTGGAGCTGGGCGTCATCAAAGAAGGCGAAGTGACCATCGCCAGTTTTGAGTCAAGCTTGCAGAAGAAGTGGGCCAACACAAAGGTCATGGAAAAGACCTTCGCAAAGTATGCTTCCATGATGGAGGCGGCCTATGAGCTGACCCAGAAGAACCCGGGCATGACCAGCTCGGAGGCGCTGGAACAGCTGAAAGGACAGTACGGGGAGCTGGCAGAACGCGCCGCTCTCGCCGCCCAACAGGCAACCAGCTTCGGGCAGGCCATCGACTCGACGAAAGACGCTGTCAGTTCAAAATGGATGTCCGTGTTCGAGACGATCTTTGGTAACAAGGAAGAGGCCACCGACACATGGACGGAGCTGGCAAACCGGCTGTACGACATCTTTGTGCCGCCCATCGAAGCACTGAACGATCGGATGAAAGAGGGCCTTGACAGCGGCTGGCAGCAGATGCGGGACGCTTTTGGCGACCAGGCAGACGCCTATACGACGGTGCTGGAAAAGCTGGCGCTGGCAAAAGGCGCCGTGACCGAAGAGGCCATCGAGGAAGAGGGAAGCTTTGCGAAAGCTTTGCAGAAGGGCAAAGTGGATGCGGAACTCCTGACGACGAGTCTCAGCGACACCATCAAGACCTATGCAGAGCTGCTGGAAACGATGGATGAAGGCGACCCGAGATACCCTTACATTCAGAAGGACTACGAAGCCTTTCTGAAGCTCAACGATGCGGTGGCAGACGGCAGTCTCGACCTTGCGCAGTATGCAAAAGGGCTGACGGAGGTGTCGGGCCGGGAGCATCTCTTCAACAGCCTGTGGAACATCATGGACACCATCGGGAAGGTCACAGGCTCTGTCCACGAAGCCTTCACCGAGATATTCCCGCCCACCAGCGGAGAGCAGATACACTCCATCGCCGAAGGGCTGGATGTGATGACCAAAAAGCTCATCATCACGGATGAGAGTGCGGCGAACCTGAAGCAGACATTCAAGGGCATCTTTGCAGTGGTGAAGGTGCCTCTGACCGCCATGACGACGCTGGCGAAGACCGGGGCAAGGGCTTTTGGCGTACTAGTGGACGTCCTGCGGCCGGTGGGAGCAGTGCTGCTGAAAGTGGCAGGAAACATGGGGAGCTTTGTGTCCGAGATGCGGAGCACCCTGCTGGGAAGCGGGACGCTCAGCGAGAAGCTGGAAGCCATCGCGAAGAGCGCCAAGAAGCTGCTGGACCCGCTGACCACGCTGGGCGACGTGCTGAAAAAGAGCATCGGCGAGAAACTGAGCGAAGCGAGGAAGGAAACTTCAAAATGGGCCGACAGCCTGCCGGACGGAGTGCGCGAGGGAGTCTACACCCTGCTGGGCATTCTGGAAGGACTGGGCGCCGGTACACTGACCGTGGCCGGTGTCGTGGGTGGAGCGCTGAGCGACCTGAAGAAAAGTGCGAACAAAGCAATCGACACTGTGGCTGACTTTATTACCGGGCAGAGCAAGAACCTGAACGGATATAAGGACATGCTGACGAGCCTGCCTGCCATTGTGGGGGCTGCGGTGAGCGCTTTTGCTGAGGAGTTCAAGGGCGCTGCCGGGAATGTGGAGAGCGCGGCGTCCAGGGTCTACGAGCCGGTGAAGGCCTTTTTCAAGGCACTGAAAGACGGATTTGACTCCATCAGCGGGACAGATATTTACCGGTTCCTGAGCCTTCTGGACGTGGGGCTGCTCTCCTACGCCATCGCACAGTTCGCCAAAGCCATGAACAGCCTGCGGAAGATGCTGGCAACGCCCCTGTCGAAGATGCTGGACAGCATTTCGGGAAGCTTCAACGCGCTGACGGGGGCGCTGAAAACATGGCAGAAGCAGGAGAACACGAAGATACTGACGGGCATCGGCTCGGCGCTGCTGATGCTGGCGGGGGCCATGTTCATCATGAGCCGCATCAACCCGGAGCGGTTCGTCTGGGTGCTGAGCGCTACGGTGGTGCTCATCGCAGAACTGGTGACGGCGGCAAAGCTGCTGAAACCTGAAGTGAAGGCCTTTGACTCTGCGGTGAGTGGACTCGGGTCTCAGCTGCTGAAAGCCTCGACTCTGTGGGGTTCTGCGGCGGCACTGCTGGGACTGGCGGCGGCGACGAAGGCTCTGTGCTCAGGATTCGTGGCCATCGCGGACACCATCAAGGGCGAGAACTTTATCCAGAACCTCGCGGCCTTTGCGGCGGCAGTGGGCGGTATGTACGTGCTGACACGGAACATGGGAATGCTCATTGCCACCGTGAAAGCCCGTGACCTCGTGGTAGGCGGTAAGACACTGCTGGGCATCGGCGCGGCGATCATTGAAATGGGCGTGGCCATGCGCATTGTGGCAGGCGCTGTGGAGCCGCTGAGCAAGATACCGTACACAAGCCTCTTCAAGGCGACTGCGGCACTTGCGGCAATGGCCTCCATCCTCACTGCAATGGGTGCAGCGCTCGTGCTGTTTCAGGCGGCATCTGACACGATGCTGGTATTTCAAAATGGACTCGCCATCGCGGCCATGGGCGGAGGCCTCTGGGTGCTGGTGCAGGGCGTATGTGCGCTGGCGGGGCTCATCACTGAGAATGTAGACGACGGTACCCTGAACACCACGAAGCTCGAGTACGCCACTACGGCCATGAAGACCCTGATGATCCTCATGACGGCCATGAGCGTACTTTCCAGCAAGACGAAGCTCAGCTCGGGCGCAGCGGTGCTGGCCATGGCAGGAGCGATGAACGCGGTGGCTGTGGCGGCCGCAGCGCTCTGTCTGATCCCATGGCCTCTGCTGGGGAAAGCGGCTGCTGTGCTGGCTGGGCTGACCGGTGCGATGTTTGTACTGGGTAAATTCGGCTCAGCAGGATGGAGCGAGGGCGCAGGCATTTTCCTGATGGCCGATGCACTCATGGCGGTGGCCGGGGCGTGCCTGATGCTGAGCAAAGTCACGCTTCCTGATATGGCAAAAGCGGGCATTATATTGCTGGCCTTAAGTGTCATAGGAGGCACTCTGAGTCACTTTGCCGGTTCGGTCAACTTCATGGGTGTCAGTACCGGAATGCTGGCCATGAGCGCTTCGCTGTTGGTGCTGGCACCGGCCATCCAGCTCATAGGCATGGCAAAGCCGGAAGCAGTGAGTCAATCGCTATGGATATTTGCCGATACCATGATGGCGATGTTTGCAGGCGGCATGCTGCTGACCTGCATCCCGGAGCTGGCCCTCGGGCTCTCGACTCTGGCAGCCGCCTTTGCCAAGTTTGGTAAGGGAATGCTCTACCTCGCCGGTGCGGGAGCGATCTTCGGCGCACTGGCACTGTTTGCCGACCCGCTGTGTACGGCCATCATCAATGCCGCCCCGGACATCGAGGATGCTCTGGTGGCTGTGGTGGCACTTATCTGCGGCGCCATCAACCAGAGCGCCGAACCCATCGGCGAGGCCTTTACCACCCTGTGCAAGGTGCTTATTCAGACGGCCATCGACCTCATCGGTTGGGCATGGAGCGGCGAGGGCGGCGAAGGCGAGGGTATCAAGGGCGCACTGCTGGAGTTGAAAGACCAAGTCTGGAACGGTATTAAGGACATCTTTTCACCGTTCAGTGACAATGGAAACTTCCAGCAGAGAAATGTGGCGTTCAAGTTCAACCCCGATTTCAAACCCCAGCGCATCAATGTCGCAGATGTCTTTACGTTCTCCGGTGCAAAAGACGACGCCGAAAAAGAGGGTAAGGAGATCGGTGGAAATGTCGCAAACGGAGGGGCGAAGGGCGTCGAGGAAAACAAAGCCCGCGCAACGGGCGCTGTACAGGGTATGGTGGACGACACCATAGATGCCGCCAAGAAGGGGTATGACGTCAATAGTCCTTCCAAGGTCTTCGAAGAGATAGGCCGGTACATCACGGAAGGTCTGGCCATCGGCATTCAGGACCCGGGCGCTCTGAGCGGGGCGCTGGCAGCGATGCAGACTGTGGCAAAGAGCATCCGAAGCGTCTTTACGACTTTCTGGGGCATCCACTCGCCGAGTCAGTTGGCAGAAGAGGACGGACGGAACGTCGTGGAGGGACTGCGCCTCGGGATCGGAGACTCCGACCTGAGAAGCCAGCTCTATGATGCAAGCTATGAGTCCGCTTCGCAGGTGCGGGACGCTGTGGGCGCGGCACTGGACGAAGCCAAGAAGACGGCCTCGGACAAGATGCTGGAGCTTTACAGCATCATGAAGGCCGACCATCTCATGCCGGACGGAACGCTCCCCAGCGGAAAAGCCGGACTCGGGGCGAACCGCTACCAGCAGGCGGTACAGGACTACGAGAAGGCCAACGCCAAAGAAGACGCCAGGAATACGCCGTATCTCGGCGCGGACTGGAAGCCCAGCTCCATGTGGGACAAGGCGACGGAAGCGCTGCAAAAGTACCAGAGCGGCGAGATCAAAGCGAAAGACGCCCTGAAGGGCCTGACTGGCGAGGCAAAGGACTGGGTCTCAAAGCAGATCGGAAGTGCTCTTGGTCTGGAGGGCCTTGACCCGAGCGAGTATGCCAACCTCATCCTCGAGCAGTACAGCGGCTATCTCCCCGACGACAGTGCAGGCGCTTCCACTGCATCTTCCGGCAAGAAATCCTCGAGCAAGGGTAAGACTCTGGCCGAGACCATCGCCGAGAAGTACACGAAGGAACTGAAGACCAACAAGTACCTCCAGAATGCCGCCGACAAGGAATACAGCCTCTGGGAAGCAGGAGAAGGCGACACTGCTTCCATTGAAGCCCTTATCGAGAAAAAGGGTGAGACGCTGGCGAAGAGCATCGAGCTGCAGACAGCCCGTGTGGACATCGCGCAGAGGCAGTACGACGAACTGGTCTCCCGGGTGGGAGCCAGTGACGACAAGACGAAGGAAGCCTACAACACTCTGCTGGACGAGAAGAAGAACCTCCTCGACTTGCAGCAGGCGAGGTTTGAGAACACCTACAAGGCGGCCATCGAGCGGTATGAAAGCGATGACAAGCTGGCTCAGACCGAGTACCAGCTCTGGGCGGACACCTACGAAAAGACCGCCTCCGTGACCGAGAAGAGCAACAAGAACATCGAGACCATCAACAAGCGTCTGGCCATCCAGAGCGAGAAGACCGCCCTCGCGGAAAAGGCGTGGGTGGAAACGAAGGATGCCCTCGGCGAAGCAAGCCTTGTGACCCAGCAGGCTTACCGGGACTATCTGGAAGCGCGGCAGGAACAGCTGGAGCTGGAAAACGAGCTGGACAAGGCGCAGCTTGCGGCGTTTGACGACCTTTCGAGTTTCTACGACAGCCGCATCTCCATGGCACAGAAGCGGATGACCCTGCTGGACAAGCTCTACAACGATGGCGACCTCAGCGGGCGGGAAGACGCCTATGCCAGCGCGGTGGAGCAGTACGGCGAGGACAGCATCGAGGCACGGAGAGCGGCAACGCAGGGTACCATGACGGCCCTGATGGGCGTGAACAGCGCACTGACCAGCATGAGATGGCAGATGAGCAAGGTCACGGCCATGCAGCAGAAGTACCAGACTGCCCTCGAACAGGCCGGAGGCAACCGCTACGATGAGACTGTCATGGCCGCTTACGAGGACATGATGGAGACCCGCTCGACCTTTGCGGACTATGTGGGGAATCTGGCAGACGCTTTCAACGTGAGCGACGCCACGAAGAAGGCTATGATGCAGTTCGGTGACGCCATCGCCCAGAACTGGAAGCCCATTCAAAATGGATTCATGGCGGTGGCCAAGAAGATGAACCCGAAGCTGGTACAGGGATTCTCTGACCTGTTCGGCCTCTACATGAAGGACGGAGCCAGCGAGACCGTGGCCGCTGCTACCAACACCGTCGTTGCAGCCATGAGCGGAGACTGGGCCAGCGCGGTCGCCAGCGGGCTGACTGCGGTGCTCGACGTCGTTGGCACGGACTTTGGGCAGACCCTGACTGAAGCCATCAGCACCGCGCTGAAGAAGGCCTTCAGCGGAAACGGGCTGTTTGCACAACTGCTGACGAAGCTTTTTGGAAGCATCGACCTCGGCGGAAGCGGAAGCTCAGGCAATCTCCTCTCGAACATATGGCAGTGGCTCAAGGGCGGGGCGTCCGCAGCAAAGAGTTTTCTGGGCGGAGCATCGAAAGCGGCCGCAGGAGCCAGCGGAGCGGCAAAGATCATCCCGGTGCTTGAAGGTGTCGGCACGAGTGCAAAAGGGGCCGCTGTCGGCGCGAAAACCGCAGCGAAGGCACTGGGGCTGGCCGGAAAGGCTGTGACCACCGTAGGCACGAAGGCGGCCGGCATCCTCGGGACAGTGGGAGGCGGCGTTGCCAAAGTCGCGGCAAGTCTCGGCCCGCACGGTCTGCTGGCTGCAGCTGTTGTTGCAGGAACGGTCGCCGTGGGTACTGCTGTGGTGAAGAACTGGGACAAGGTGAAGGAAGCCGTCGGAAACGCATGGAGCTGGATCAAGGAGAAGGCTTCGGGACTCTGGGACGGCATGAAGAGCATTGGCGGAAACCTCATGAGCGGCCTTGCCACCGGCGTGAAATCCGCTGCCAAATTTTGCCTGAAAGTGGCTCTGGCCCCTGCTTATGGCATCATCAGCGGATTCAAGCATATCCTCGGCATCCACTCGCCCTCGAAGGTCATGGCCGGTATCGGTGAATACGTCGTCGAAGGCCTGACCAGAGGTATCGTCTCTACCGAAGGCGAAGCAGAAAAGGGCATGGACGAAGTGGGCGGAGCTGTCATCCGCAGTGCGCTGGCGACGACAAACGCCATTGCAGATCATCTCTCGACTGACAACCATCCCAGCATCACCCCGGTGGTAGACCTTTCGGATGCGTCGAGGAGCAGCGCGTGGCTGAACAGCGCCTTTGCAGACCGGAAAGGAACCATCAGCATGGCGGCGACTGTGACCGGACGGATGGCACGCAGGGCCGAGACCCCCTCGAGAAATCAAAATGGATATGAAACTGCCCCTGCGCAGACCCAGACGTACCGGGAAGTGGTGGAGGCCGTTACTGCCCTCGGCGGACGCATCGACAAGGTGGCAGAGTCCGTGAAGGGCATGAAAGTCGTGATGAACGGTCACAAACTTGTTGGCGAGATAAAGAGTGACATCAACGACGCCGTGGGCGACATCATCGAGAAAGGGTGGTAAGGCGTGAGCATCCTTCAGACTGTTGTGCCGGAATGGGCCGACGGATTCACGAGCCTCGTGTTCCATATCCCCGCCGATGCACCCGTGAAGGTCATCCGGACAGGAGAGCTGAACCTTGTGCCTGCCGGGCCGCTTCTCATCGAGCCTTTCGACGAGAAGATAACGACACTGGATGCCGCTCCGTGGCACGGTACCATCGAGCGTACCCCTCTGAAAGACCGGGTCTTCGGGAATGCGGAGGGCAGCTGGGAGTTCTATTATGTCGCAGATGACCAGAGCCACACGTTCTGGGACTGCTACATCCAGATGAACATCCCGAAGGACGCCGACCGGTACATGACGACAGCCAGCACATGGACTTCGACCTATCACACCCTGCTCCACTGTTTACAGGGCCGGCGGGTGCTGGTGGACGTGCCGGATGGAAAAGGGAGCATAAAGACTTATAAGGGGCGATGCTGGGTGAGCGGCTACTCCGCAGACCAGAACGGGCAGATAAAAGTGACCATCTCATACAGCCTTGCCCCGCCCGGAGTTTCGTAAAGCGCAGTGCTCTGCTGTATTTTTGCAGCAGGGCATTACAGTTTACGAAAAATAAAGCAGAGGGAAGGTGGATAGTATGGATATGCCGCACGGGATAAGCATTGGCGGGTATTCGACTGAAAAAGCCAAAAACGTCAGCATTGTCACTGCAAAAAGCAACGACGGAACGATACCGGCATGGAACAGTGGAACATCGAAGGCATGGTTTTATATGCCTCTGACCGCAAAGAAGGATGGCCTCATCCTACAGACGCTGTCGTTCTGCATCAAGGGATATATGGCGGGCATCGCACGTGTCCGGCTATTCCGGCCCGGGATGCAGAATACACTGGCCGACAAGAGCGCCTATCTCTTGCGGGGCGATAATAATGTCGTGCTGCACATGGGCAGTGTTGCGCTTGACAAAGACGTCGAATACCAGCTGCGTTTTGACTTTCAAAGCAACGCATATATGCCCTGTGTGGAATCAAAATGGGTCGTGGAGAATGACTACATCGACATTGCCCATGGAGGCAGCTACTATGGCGGCGACCCGAAAGTGGTGTTTGCCGGTACGGTCGGGCTGAGCGATGCAATGTTTGAATATCTACACACCTACCGTGATCTTTATCTCATTCCGGTCTGCCGCCCCATCGTACAGGCACCAACAGAAAAGACCATGACCCTCGACATCGAGGGACTGAACGGACAGGCAGACCTTTCCAACAGCCTGACAGGGTATCCGGTGTTCAATGACCGGGAAGGAAGCTGGCAGTTTTATCTGGACACGGAGCGGTATCAGGAAGAGCATGGTTTCTACGGCCCTGTCGGCGATATGGCATACCGGGACATCCAGCGCAAGCTCATGGCACGGATGCGGGCGCCATTCCGGACGAAGGTCATCCTGGACGACGAGCCGCTGGTGTACTACATCGGCAGGGTATGGGTGAGCGAAAAGCCGTCGTATCAGTACGACCACGCAAAAATCACCCTGCAATACCGACTGTATCCGTTCAAATATCTCGTGAAAGAGCCGAACGGCGACTGGCTGTGGGACCCCTTCTGCTTTGAGACGGACCTCGCAACGCCACAGATGAAGAATGTGGCGATAAATGCTGGTGAAGAAAAAACTTTCACGCTGGTGGACACGGACAAACCAAGCGCCGTATTCGTATCGAGCAGCGGAAAGGCAGCGGCTGCACTGAGGATTCAAAATGGAGAGAATGTTACACTCATAGAAGATATGTGCGTGAAGTTTCGTGTGGCGGCCAAGGATGAAAACGGACAAAAAGTTGACCTGCGGAGAACGGAGCTGGTTTACCCGGTGACTGTGAAGGATTATCCCCTTCAGATGACATCGGCGGCAATGTATCTCGTTTTCAGCTCAGCAGGAGCGAAAAGCCTTACTTTTTATGTCCGGAAAGCCGGACTCAGCACAACGCTCTCTTCCTGCCGGGTAGTGGCCAGTGTGGCCGACTACGAGGTCGGGAACATCAAAGAAATAAAAGCGGACTGGACTGTACGCCTGGAAGCAAACACGGGCTATGAATTTGGCGTAAGAAGCACGGAAAAGGTCGAAGGAATGTTCCGCATCGGCAGCGCCGGACAGGTCTGTTATGAATCGGAATACTTGCAGGTCACGCTTGGCGACGCTATTGTGAGCAAGATCGGTGATATACGGACAGTATTTGGCGGAGCACTCAGCTTCTATGCCGGAAGCGGTGTCGTTGTAAGCCCGGGTGTAAGGACCGATGTGGCCGTCATGACCGGAGGAGTGAGCGTGAACCGATACGAAGTCGTCGTGAAAGCGGAAGAAGACGCGAATGTGACCGTGGAATACAGGCCTGCGTTCTTGTAGAGAACTACAAAGGGAAGGTACATATGCGATACAAAGTATGGGCAGGAAGCGTGGAAGTCGAGTTTGAGTCGAATACGAAGGCCCGATTCCACTGGGTGGAGAAGACCCTTGTATACGACTCCTGCGGCGATGCAGTAGAAGGAGAAGAAGCGGAAGGCATTCTGGCAGACCCTGTTGTGGAGCTTGAAAACAAGACTGCCGGGACCTTTGAATGCCGGGTGCCGTACAAGCTCGAAACACGATTTGGCACCGTTACGAACCCTTATTACGATTTCTTTACCGTGGGACAGACATGGGTCATGGTGGAAGAGGACACGGAATGCATCTTCTTCGGGCGGGTGAACGGTATAAAAGACCTTTTCGACCTCGACCGGGAGATCAGCGCGGACGGCATCCTCAACGAACTGGAGCGGATGCAGACCCGACTGGATGCCGGAAGCTACGCAACGACGGGCACATTTCCCTCCAGCATCCTCGATAGGGTCATGCGGCCGGACAAGGCAGACAAGGACCTCAGCCCTGTGAATTGCATGGAGCGCGGAAACGTGACCTTTGAGAGCAAAAACATCAGCACGGAGGACAGCGGCGACCAGTTTGGAAGCTATTGGAACATCCTGACGACCTATCTGCTCGAACACGAGAAAGGGAAAGACGGATATTTGCGCCTGCGGCTTGCCAACGAACCGGGAACGGAAAAATACTTTTTCTACTATGATTACCTGAAGGACGAAGACCTGCCAAGGACAAACCAGGCCATCGAGTACGGCGTGAATATGCAGGACATGACATTTGAAGAGAAGCGGACTTCAGAGCTGGTGAACTGTGTGACCGCCCATGGAACGGAAACTGTGAAAAAGGGCTGGTTCATCTTCAAAAAGACCACCTACAATGTCATTACAGGAACAGCAAAGGATGAACTCTCCATCGCGAAGTATGGCCTGAACTCCCGGCACATTTATGTGGACGGCAAGACTTCCACGGAAGAGTCTCTTACAGAGGCTGCAAAGGAAGAAATGAAGAACTACAAGCAGACGATTGAGCCGACCCTGACCATCGATGCCTTTGACCGGACGGACAGGGGAGAGAACATCGAAAAACTCGGATTCCTGCGGATGACCCATATCCTGTCGAAGCCCCACAGCCTTGACCGGTGGATGGCCTGCACCAAGGTGAAACTTCCGCTGGACGCTCCGGACAGCAAGCAGTTCACGTTCGGGCTGACATCAAAGAAACTCTCACGGACGATACGGTCGCTCACAAACATGATGAAGAAAGTACACGATATAGCCAGCGGTCTGGTCGGACACGTCAATGAGCTGACCGAACTTTAACGCGAAAGGAGGAAGAAAATGACCTACGATGAGGTGCTCGCATTACTGAAAGAGGCGGTCACCGGTGTCCGGAAGGCCATCTACGGCGTGGAAGTGCGTGAATACATCGCACGTTCTATGGAAGCCGTTATCGAGATGGTGCGGCTGGGTATCGAGCGGATGAAAGAACTGGCCTCAGATTCGAAGAACAGTGCAGACGCCTCGGCGAAAAGCGCCGCAGAGTCAAAGAAGAGCGCGGCAGAATCGAAAGCATCGGCCAGCCAGTCGGAAGCCAGTGCAAACCGGAGCGAGGCAAGTGCGGATGCTTCCGCAAAGAGCGCAAGCGAATCTGCCGCAAGCGCCGCAGCCGCAAAGAAGAGCGAGACGAATGCCAAAAGCAGCGAGGATTCGGCAAAGCGATATTCGGACAAGGCGAAAAACGTCATTGCAGAAGCCAAATCGGAATATAGTGGCGGCTACTACAAGTCCTATGACCTGACGGCTCTGAAGGGCGGCTGGAAGAAACTTTCTCCTGCCAAGGGGCCATACCAATACTATTGCGACATCGCAGTCCCCGACCTGACGGAGAGACATTCGCCATTCTGTTCGACCGGGCTGGAAAGCTATGCGGCAGCGGTGGCGGCAGGGCTGGCGAATGCGGTCGAGACGCGAAATGGCGCGCTCCGGCTTTTTGCCATCCGGGTGCCGACGAAGGACATCGAGCTGGTGCTGACGATTTTTGGGGTGGGGACGACTTCTTACGAGCTGACCCTGCCCGTCCGCGACTGGGTCAAAATGGAGTCTGCCATCGGGCCGAACCAGTATTACTGCGATGTGGAAGTGCCGGGATGCCTTTCGACCATGACTCCGCTGGGGACCACCGCTCTCGAGAACTTCGAGGCGGCTTCTCCGGCAGGGCTGGCCAGCATGATAGAGACCTGCGATGGTCATGTGCGCTTTTATGCCGTGCGGAAGCCGACGGCGAACATCGACGTCATCGTAGCGCTCATCAAGAAGGAAGAGCCGGTCAACACCCCTGCTACCCGGGACAAGCTGGGTCTGGTCAAGATAGGCGACGGCATGAACGTGACCAGCGGCGGCAGCATCTCGACGAGAGCTGCGACCGACAGCGAGTTTGATGCCATGATGGTTCGTGTCTTCGGGGAGGGGTGACGAATGGCAGGCGAAGTGGTATTTGCAAAGCTCAGCCAGCTGGAAGCTTTTGGCACAAAGGTCGTGACTGATTTTGCCGCCCTGACGGCACGGGTGCAGAGCCTCGAAAGAGCCGGAGGACAGCCAAACATCATCGAGAAGATCCTGGTGAACGGCATTCAGCTGGCTGTGGACGGAAACAAGGCAGTGAATTTCAGCGTGCCGACGAAGACAGGCGAACTCGAGAACGATGCAGGATTTCAAAATGGAGAGGATGTTGACGCAAAGCTTGAGGGCAAGGCGGACAACGGACATACCCACGACGACCGGTATTACACCAAGGCAGAGGACAACGGCTTTCTGGCGGACAAGACCGGCATCGTGTGCAGTGCGAAAGAGCCGGACGCCCGCTCCATCCTCTGGCTCAACACCAACTGGGACGGAAAGCAGGAGGATGAGACGCTGACCATGATGCTGGACATCGGGGATGCTAACGGGAGCGACCCTGTGACTGTGGACATCCAAGGCGTGATATACTCCGTCGAAAATGCCGAAATGAATCCGATGCCTCCGGAAGGAAAGTACGGATTCGTGATTTTATAACCTTAACGTAAAGAAAGGAAACAAAACTATGGCTACTAATGTAAAGAACGCAATCGCAAAAGCACTCATCAACGGCGTCGTGACCGACCTGTTCCTGAAGACCGGCGTGGAGAACGTCGTCATTACCGAGAACGGCAGTGAAAAGACACTGGCGGACAAGCTGACGGAGATCATCACCGCCCTGAATGGCAAGGCGACCCATGCGGACATCACCAACGCCCTCGGCAGCTACGTGAAGAAGGAGGCCGGTAAGGGTCTTTCTGCCAATGACTTTACCACCGAGCTGATGACCAAGCTGAACGGCATCGCGGCAGGCGCACAGGTCAACAAGATCGAGAGCATCAAGGTGAACGGCGCTGCACAGGCCATCGGCGCCGACAAGAGCGTCAACATCACCGTCCCTACCAAGACCAGCGACCTGACCAACGACAAGAAGTATCAGACCGATACTGAGGTGGCCACTGCAGTCCAGACTGCCATCTCCAAGACCGGCCACGCCAGCTATCAGAAGGTCAGCGCCGTACCCACCGTCGATGCTGCACAGGAGAACATCCTGTATCTGGTGATGAACTCCACCACCAAGCACTATGACATCTACGCCAAGATCAAGGGCAGCAGCGGCAGCTACACCATGGAGCAGCTGGACGACACCACGGTGGACCTGACCGGCTATGTCCAGAAGGAGGCCGGTAAGGGTCTTTCTGCCAATGACTTTACCACTGCCGAGAAGCAGAAGCTGAGCAATATCACTGCCGGTGCGCAGGTGAACAAGATCGAGAGCATCAAGGTGAACGGCACTGCGCAGGCCATCGGTGCCGACAAGAGCGTGAATATTTCTGTCCCCATCATCTACGCACAGGAAAACCAGCCCGCAGGCCTGAAGGCAGGGGACATGTGGTTCCAGATCATCGAGTAATATAAGAGAGGTTTCGGAAAGGATGTGAGTTTTTGGCTACTACAGAAACGAAGGGCCTGATGACTTATGTCGATAAAAACGGTAACAAGTTCCTTATCTATCCGGTGACCAAGGCGGAACTGGTGGACGGGCTGGATGAGGCGATACAGGCTTTTATGGCTGGTCTCAACTACGACGACCGGTATTATACGGAAGCGGAGATCGACCAAAAGCTGCAGGGACTGCCGACCGCAGGGCATAAGCACACAAAGTCGGACATCACAGACTTTCCTGCCCTCGGCACGGCTGCGGCAAAGAATGTGGGCGACTTTGCAGCGGCCAGTCACACGCATAACTACGCTGGTTCGTCCAGCGCGGGCGGTGCGGCAAATTCAGCCAACAAACTGAACACGAACGCGGGTTCCTCCACGCAGGGCGTATACTTCAAGGATGGTGTGCCGGTCGTTATGACCTACACGCTGGGCAAGAGTGTGCCTGCGGATGCAAAGTTCACGGACACAAACACCTGGCGCGGGGTACAGGACAACCTGACCAGCACGGCCACCGACCAGAGTCTGAGCGCAAATCAGGGCA
>ENA-OWZE01000051-OWZE01000051.1-human-gut-metagenome-genome-assembly--contig:-NODE-51-length-72180-cov-63.724728_pt1 | contig 72180 bp, 64 predicted proteins | sample MGYA00249759_ERZ652104 | MGnify/ENA primary metagenome ERZ652104 (study PRJEB26925, sample SAMN05827048) | human gut metagenome | biome: ENVO:2100002; feature: ENVO:00000062; material: ENVO:00002003...
ATTTGTATAGTGATGAACAAAAAAAGAGGTGCATCGTGCATTACGACACACCTCCATTTTCACTAAAAGACAATCAATTATTTTTTAATATTTGGTTCCTCCAATCCATACCCCTTTTTCTTATTCTCACCTTTCAGCCACAAAGCAAAGAACAATGCAGCCACACCAAAGCCTGCAAATATCCACATGGGAAGTGTATAATCATAAGTCTGCATTCCATCTACTACCGGTCCTTTGCAATACTCATTCAAGACAAAACCAATCAAAGCAGGTACACCCATCAACCCCCAGTTTTGTACCCAGAAGATCAAAGCGTAAGCTGTACCCAACTGCTTTTCCGGAATAATTTTAGGAACAGAGGGCCACATAGCCGATGGCACCAAAGAAAAGCCAATCCCCAATATAATCATAATGATAGTGGCAAACCACCATACATTCAAGACAGGTAACGCAAACATTGTATGAACAAAAATCAACAGCACAGAACCGATGATCATCAGCGTAGCTCCCTTGCCTATCCGATCGTACACATTACCGAAAAGCGGAGTAAGGAACAAAGTTCCCAATGGTAACAGGCTAGGAATAGTACCCGCCAATTCCGGATCTACATTATATTTCTGCACCATCAAGTCTGTAGCATATTTCAAGAAAGGGAATACGGCAGAATAAAACAACACACACAGCAACGCAATCAGCCAAAATCCTTTATTGGTTACAATCAACCAAATATCTTTCATACGGAAAGGCTCTTCAGGTTCCGCCCCTTCTTCTTCTAAAGAAGCATCCAGTTTCTTATCATAGAAAGTATAAATAAAGAATGCTACCGTACCAATACAAAGCATAGTAAGGCACAGCAACAATGGAGCAGGAATATTAGGATGGAACACACCCTCATCATCAGTAATACCAAAGAAAGTAGCGATAGGAACCGTAACAGCCAAAGCCAGCATAGTGCCTAAACGGGCTGTCGCCATCTCCATACCCATGGCCAGAGCCATTTCTTTTCCTTTAAACCACTTCACAATAATTTTTGAGACCGTGATGCCTGCAATCTCTACACCGACACCAAATATAGCATATCCCAACGCAGCCAGTCCTACCTGGGTTTTCATTCCAAGCAAAGTGCTTCCCTCAGCAAATGTAGTAGAAATAGCATAATATTTTAACCCACAGCCCAACACCATCAAAAGGCATGCTCCCATACCAGTAAAGCGCACTCCCATCTTATCCAAAATGATACCACCGATAATAAGCATAAAGGCAAAGACATTGAACCAACCGTATGCACTGGTAAAAATACCATAATCCAGACTATCCCACAGCAGCTCCTTTTCAAGCATCGGTTTTAAGGGGGACATTACATCGGTCAAAAAATAACCGCATAGCATGGTGAAAGCCACCAACGCCAACACACTCCACCGAAGAACCTTGGAGTCATTGAGCTTTTTTTGAATTTGTTCTTTCATTCTTTTATAAGATTTTTGATTAATAGTTTTTCATGTTCAGCTTACAAAGATACAGTTTTTTAGGTAGAGAAGCCTCTTTCCATAAAAAAGTTCTATCTTTGCGTGACGATTAAATCGTTTTATTGTAGGAAATCGTCATAAAATTACTTTTTATAAACTTAACTTTATTGATCATGAAAAAAAGCAAAACATTTCTTGTTTGCGCCATGTTGAGTGGCAGCGTCTTATTTTCATCATGCATCGGTTCTTTCGGATTATGGAATAGTTTGAAAGACTGGAACCAGGGGGTAAGCAACAAGTTTGTCAACGAACTTATCTTTCTCGCTTTCCATATTGTCCCTGTTTATGAAATTGCTTATCTGGCAGACGCATTGGTTTTAAATTCCATCGAATTCTGGAGCGGTTCCAACCCTACAGCTTCTATCGGTGAAGTAAAAACAGTGCAAGGAGAAAATGGCGAATACTTGGTAAAAACCAACGAAAACGGTTATACCATTACCAAAAAAGGAGAAGACAAATCTGTAGATTTGGTCTATAACAAAGAAAACAATACATGGAATGCCGTAGCCGACGGACAGAGCTTCGAACTTGTGAAAATGAACGAAGACGGAACGGCTGTTTTGAGCCTGCAAAACGGAACCTCCATGACTGTCACTCCTGATGCACAAGGTATTGCTACCGCAAGAATAGCTACAGGAAACTCCTTGTTTTTTGCTGCAAGATAATAAACACAACATCATTTAAACACAAAGAAAAGAAGTTGCCCATGCAAACAACTTCTTTTCTTCCATAACAATACTACTATGAAGAAGCAAATCATGCTGGGCGGCCTACTCCTATTATTAGGCTCCTGTACTCCCCAAAACAAAGCGAATGACCCGAATGCAATTGACATTGCCGTAAGTCTGGAACACCTCACAGAATTAAAGACCTCCCAATTGGGAAAACAAATCCGTTATATCCCTTTGGAAACAACAGACTCATCCCTGATTGGCAACTCCTATTCCATCAAGTTATCTAAAGACCATATCTTTGTCTCTACCAACGGACGATGCCTGTCATTCAACAAGCAAACCGGAAAATATCTTGGCAGCATCGGGCACAAAGGAGAAGATCCACAAGGCTACAGCAATGCCAACTGCTTTATTCACCCCCATACCAACAATCTCTACTTTTATCGCCAACCCGACAAGTTGGTAAAATACGATACAAAAGGTAACTATCTAGGGCAAGTACACCTACCACAAAAGATTTCCCCATCCCTTTACTTTACTTTTTCCGACTCCCTTATTCTTGCTCATTATGGAGAAGGAATAGGACAACCGCAAGCAAGTGCGTTACTTTACTTCAACGAACAGGGAGAAGTAAAAGACTCATTGCCGGAATTTGCCAATCCAGGTGATCCTATGGGCATGGACCAGATATCCAGCATCAACGTATTCAAGCAATTACCCGGCAACGCCAACATAGGAGGGTTAATATATATAAATTATCAGGATGGAACAATGACTGTTCTTCCTATAGACCAGCCTTCACTTTGGCTGAACAACGGCAGCATACGTTTCAGAAAAGCGTTCAATGACACAATCTACGACATTAAAGGACACGAAGCTACTGTCCATACCACTTTCCATACCGGGCAATGGCATTTCCCGGCTGAAAAAATGGGACAAAAAGAGGATACAGACAACTACATCGTTATAACCGGTATTCTGGAAACTCCCCAACATCTCTTCTTTATATCTCTACAGGGATTATACGACAAGAGAAAACCCTTCTACGGTATTTACGACAAAGAAAAACATATTACTTATATGAATGATGCCAATGTGGGGCTGACAGATGACCTGACGCATTTCATGCCTTTCTATCCCATCACTTGTACAGAAGAAGGAGAGTATGCCGCTTTATTGGAGATAGGGAAAATAGACGAATGGATGGATAAAAATCCGGGAATTGTCCAAGAAGGAAAGCTAAGCTTTTTACAGGAAATCAATGAAGAATCCAATCCGGTTTGTGTTATAGTGGAACCTTGACAACCATAAAAGAACGCTGCTTTCCTCACGGAGAACAGCGTTCTCTTTCTTCAACACGTTGAAGATAACAGTATGCTAAATTAGTCACGACCTCCACCCAATGCCTGATAGAGATTGATTACGCCTTGCATTTCAGTAAAACGGTTAGCAACCTGAGTTAACTCCGCATTAAGCAAAGTCTGCTGAGCCGTCAAAACTTCCAGATAAGTCGTATTCCCATGTTGCATCAGCAAAGAGGTACTTTCCAAAGCTTTATTTAATGAATTTATTTGTTTATCATAATAAACTGATTTATCACGGGCCGTCTGATATTTCACCAAAGCCTCGTTCACTTCACTTCCTGCATTCAACAAAGCCTGTTGAAAACTCAGTTTGGCTTCTTCTTGCTGAGCTTTAGCTATCTTTAGCTGTGCTATGTTCGCACCTTTATTAAACAGTGGCTGGGTCAACGAAGCTACAGCCGTTGCAATGAACTTGCCCGGATTGACAATCATACTTCCTGCTGAATTAGTCCATCCCGCACTTCCACTTAAAACAATAGAAGGATAAAAGGCGGAACGAGCCTGATTTGTGGCATAGAAAGCTACTTCCAACGAACGCTCCGCACTGCGTACATCGGGACGGTTGGCAAGCATTTGCACAGGGATGCCTACCGGGAAATGTTCCTTCATCATATAAGAACTGTCCCATGTGCCCGTTCTCTCAATAGCATGAGGAGATTCAGCCAACAACAACGACAAACTGTTTTCTACCTGGTTAATTTGTTCTTTCAGATCAAGAACTGAAGTACATATAGTATAATATGTAGCTTCCATTTGTGAAACGGCAGCTTCATTTGCCAATCCGGCTTCCATCAGAGCACGGGTTGCATCTACGGTTTCTTTCCAGGACTTTTCAGTCCGGACAGAAATGGCCAGCTGATTGTCCAGCATCAGCAAGGTATAGTAAGTATTAGCTATACCGGCTATCAGCTGTGTCCGGACAGCCTGTTTATAGTCACGGCTCTGTTCCAGCAATGCTTTCGCCTGGCGTTTCGCATTACGGATGCGGCCGAAAATATCAATTTCCCAACTTGCCGCCACCGGTAAAGTATAAGTTTGTACAGCTTTTCCTTTGTCAAAACTACTTGCTGTCCCCTGAGGTGACAGAGCGAAAGAAGGCAGATAAGCCAATTTGGCTGACAGCATAGCAGCTTCCGCCTCTTTCACACGCCATTGTGCTGACTGCAAATCCGTATTGTTCCGCAAGCCTTGCTCTATCAATTCCTGAAGCCGCGGATCTGTAAAAATCTCCTGCCAGCTCAGATTGCCGATATTATCCACGGTATCAGCAACTGCCACCTCTTCCCCATACAAATTATCGGGCACTTCGGTTGCAGGTTTATATTGGGTATATATGCCGCAGCTACTCAGTGTGAGCGCTGCGACAGTCAGAGTGATGATCTGTTTTTTCATTTTTTCTCTTCGTTTTTGCTTTCGATGTGGTGTTGTCTCTCTTCTTTTGCTTCTACACATTCCTCTTGAATCTGCCAATCGGCCGCCGGCTGAAACTGAATAGGACGTACCTTTTCCTGTAAATATTGGAATACGATAAACAAAGAAGGTACAATAAACAGCAACGCCAGCGTACCGATCACCATTCCACCCACAGTACCTGTTCCCAGCGAACTGTTTCCATTAGCACCTACTCCACTGGCAACCATCAACGGGAACAGACCAAAAATCATAGTCAGTGCCGTCATCAGAATAGGACGCAAGCGGGCTTTGGCGGCAGAAAGTGCAGCGGAAGTCAGGCTCATACCTGCCTTACGACGCTCGGTAGCGTACTCGGTCAGCAAAATGGCAGTCTTAGCAAGCAAACCTATCAACATAATCAAACCGGTCTGCAAATAAATATTGTTCTCCAGTCCCATCATCTTCGCAAACAGGAAGCTACCCATCAGCCCAAACGGAACAGACAACAACACCGCAAACGGAATGAGGAAACTTTCATAAAGTGCACTTAAAATCAGATAAATCATCAAGAAACAGATAGCAAAGATGATAATGGTAGTACCTCCCTGGTCGGTCTCTTCACGGGTAATACCACCAAAGTCGTACCCAAAACCTTTGGGAAGTGCCTGTACGGCAGTTTCCTGAACGGCACGGATGGCATCACCGGTACTATACCCTTCGGCAGGCATTGCATTTACAGCAATAGAATTGAACATATTGAAACGGCTCAGCGATTCTGCCCCATAACTGCGGGTCAATGTCACAAACTGGCTGAGAGGAGCCATCTCGCCATTAGACATACGCACAAAGATATTATTCAACGAGCTTTCATCCACACGATATTTCGGATCTGCCTGAATCATAACCTTATATACTTTAGAGAAACGATTAAAATTTGAAACATACTGCCCACCATAATAGCCGGATAATGTGCTTAGCACAGCATCCGGAGTGATACCGGCACGCTTACATTTGGACGCATCCACTTCTACCGTCCATTGCGGATAACGGATATCAAAAGTAGAGTATGCCATCGCGATCTCGGGACGTTGGTTCAGAGCACCCAGATATTGTTGAGTGGTATTGAAGAAAGTGCCCACATCACCACCTTGTTTATCCTGCATATGGAGTTCCAACGCATTACCCATACCATACCCCGGAATCATACCCGGAGAAATAGCAAATATACTGGCATCCTTGATGTCTGCCGTACGGCCATATACCTGTCCGATTACTGCCTGAACATCATTTTCCTTTCCTTCACGCTCATCCCAAGGTTTCAGTTTCAGAATCAACATACCAAAAGAGTTACCCTGTCCGGCTAGCAGACCATAACCTGCCACACGCTGCACATGCAGCACCTGAGGAATATCCATCATGCGCTTTTCAATACGCATCATTACGTCATTAGTCGTTTTCAATGAACTACCTGCCGCCGTGCTGACATTCACAAATACAACCCCCTGGTCTTCATCAGGTACCAAACTGGTTTTAGTTGTATTCATCAAGAAAGCCAATAGTACTACCGAGGCCGCAAGAAGTGTCCATACCATCCATTTGCGTTTGATAAAGAACAATACCCCTTTCTTATATCGTTCAATCATTGCATCGAAAGCAGCATTGAACGCTTTACGGAAACGTGCTGCAAAATTGTTTTTTTCCGTTCCATCCTCATTGATATACGGTTTCAAGAACAAAGCACACAGCGCCGGACTCAAAGTCAGTGCATTGACGGCAGAGATACCTACGGCAACCGCCATAGTCAAACCAAACTGAGTATAAAAAGTACCCGAAGTTCCACTCATAAACGAAACCGGAATAAACACAGCCATAAATACCAACGAAGAAGAGATGACCGCATTGCTAATCCCCTTCATCGCATCAATACTAGCCATATAAGAAGAACGATATCCCACATCAAAACGCGCCTGCACCGCCTCGACGACAACAATGGCATCATCCACCACCGTACCGATCACCAACACCAAAGCAAACAGGGTAATCAGGTTGATACTGAATCCTGCTATGGACATAAAAGCAAATGTACCAATCAAGGACACGATGATCCCCACCAACGGAATAATAGTAGAACGGATATCCTGCAAAAATACATATACAATTAAGATTACCAAAAAAATGGCCTCGAACAAGGTTTTTATCACCTCATGGATAGATGCATACAAAAAGTCATTGGAGCTCATAACCTGAACCATCTCCACCCCTTTGGGCAGATCCTTCCTTGCTTCTTCCAAAAAGGTATCAATATTATTGTTTACTTCTGTCGCATTCGATCCTGCCGTCTGAAAAATCATACAGGAAATACCAGGATGACCATTCATAGCCCCATGATAGGCATAGCTTTCCTCGCCCATCTCTATATCGGCAATTTCTTTCAGCTTCAACACTTCGCCATTATCCGAAGACCGGATCACAATTTCCCCAAACTCTTCCGGAGTAATCAGACGCCCTTTATACTTCATTGTATATTGATAAGTTTCATCAGAGTTTTCTCCGAATGAACCAGTAGCCGATTCAATATTCTGTTCAGCCAACACTTGGGTCACATCCGATGGAATCAATTTATACTGGGCCATCACGTCAGGCTTCATCCAGATACGCATACTATAGTCACCCCCCATAATCATCATATCACCCACACCCTGGATACGAAGAATAGCAGGTTTCAAGTTAATACTGATATAGTTGGACAAGAATTTCTCATCATACGAATCATCCGGACTATATAGTGAGAACATCTGCAAAATACTGGTCTGCCGCTTTGAGGTAGTCACACCCACCTGCGTTACTTCTGCCGGTAACTGTCCTGTTGCCTTCGATACACGGTTCTGCACATTGACCGCTGCCATATCGGGGTCTGTCCCTTGTTTGAAATACACAGTGATATCCACAACTCCGGCATTTGAAGCGGTAGAAGTCATATAAGTCATATTTTCCACACCGTTAATCGCTTCCTCCAACGGAGCGATAACACTCTTCTGAAGAGTTTCCGCACTGGCACCAAAATAAGAGGTACTTACCTGAATGGTAGGCGGAGCAATATCAGGATATTGTTCGACGGGCAAAGTGAACAGCCCGATGATACCCACTACCACTATCGAAATAGAAATAACAGCCGACAGGATGGGGCGTTCTATAAAGGTTCTTAAATTCATAGTCTTTCTTAGTTCTGTTTTACTTTAATGGGAGTACCTTCACGCAGCAAACCTACGCCTTCCGCTACAATGATATCCCCCTCTTTCAATCCATCGTTCACGATATATTCCTGTCCTCCATTTACACGGGTCACACTGACAGGAGCTGATTGTGCCTTGCCGTCCACGACTTTATATACGTATGTAATATCCTGAACTTCAAAAGTGGTAGCCTGAGGAATAACCAAACTTCCTTTCATCGTAACCGGAAGAATCACATTTCCCGATGTTCCGCTATACAGCAACCCATTCTTATTCGGGAATACGGCACGCAGACTTGCGGTACCCGTATTACGGTCTACCACCCCACTGATGGTTTCAATGCGTCCCTTTTCGCCATACATAGACTTGTCATTCAATTGCAGTTCCACTTCCGGCATATTTTTCAACGCTTCTGCTTTGGAACCATATTGACGGGTCAGAGCCAACAATTGATTTTCAGTCATCGAAAAGTAGACATACATATCCGAATTATCAGAAACCGTAGTCAACGGTTGTGGCAAACTGGCACTAACCAATGCACCTACCCGATAAGGCAATGTACCAATCACCCCGTCCGAAGGACTTTTCACTTCTGTATACGAAAGGTCATTGCGGGCACTCACCTCCTGCGCTTTCGCCTGGGCCAACTGGGCCTTGGCAGTAAGCCATGAGTTTTCTGCCGTCCTCAAATCAAATTCAGAAACTACTTTCTTTGCAAACAATTCTTTCTTGCTATCGTATGTCAACTGTGCTGTTGCCAGTCCGGCTTTCGCCGATTCCACATTGGCGACAGCTGTTTCCAATGCCGCCTTATAAGGCACTTGGTCAATAATAAATAAGACTTGCCCTTTACGCACTGCCTGTCCTTCCTCCACACAAAGCCGGGTAAGGAAACCGGAAACTTGCGGATAAATATCAATATCCTGGCGGCCACGGATCGTAGCCGAATAAGTAGTAGACAAAACTTTGTCCGACGGTGATACCTTTAATACCGCATATTCCGCCTCCATTTGTGCAACAGGCGCCTGTTTACACGACGCTGTCAAAGCAGCACAACCAACCAATACCATTAGTCGCATCCATTTTTTGTTCAATGTCATCATATTCCAATCTTTTTAAATTCGGGGCAAAGGTAGTTGGAATTTCTCATCCCCAAGCGTTCAATTCGTAGCGGCAAATGTTCAAAACAGGAACAAACAACTCATTATATCAAAAAAAACATTTAAATTCGCGTCAAAATAAGAACAAGAATGGAAATTTTACACACCACTAATGAAGAGCCCTTTGTATCGGGGACCGGCCACTTTGCCGGCTGGGAGAACCGTTTGATGAAGCTAGAAGACACGGCTATCCTTTTCTGCCGGGAGGGACATGCGCATATCATGATTGATTTGCAGGAGTATGAGCTGGCGCCTAATACGCAAGTAGTTTTGCTGCCGGACACGATTGTCAAATTCACCAATATCAGCCCCGATTTCACCATCTCATATATCGCTTTCTCGCGCATATTGTTTCAAGAAGTGACGGCGCGCCTTGACCTTTCCTTCTTCCGTTTCCTCAAGGAGAACCCTTGCGTAACCCTTCCTGAGGAGCGCACGCGGAGCATCAACGGGCTTGCTTCGGGCATTGAAGACCTTTATCACGACCGGGACAACTGTTTCCGCCAGCAAATCTTGAAGAATTATATCCAGAGTTTCCTGTTGGATATCTACGACAAGACTCATCGCCTGTTTCTCATGAAACGTCCCGAAGGTATCAGCCGGCAGGAAGAGCTGTTCAAGCGGTTTATCCAGTTGGTACACAAGCATTGCACCACCCAGCGTGAAGTCTCTTTTTATGCCAACAAGTTGTTTATCACTCCCAGATACTTATCTACTGTGATACAGAATGTGACAAACACCACCGCCAAAAGCATCATAGACAAGCATGTCATTCTGGAAATCAAAATGTTATTGAAATCAACGAACTTAAGCGTGCAGGAAATATCCAATCAGCTTTGCTTTCCGGACCAGTCCTTCTTTGGGCGTTATTTCAAGAAGCATACGGGGCTGTCGCCTTTGCAGTATAGAAACCAGAATTGACTACTGCATAGTAGTGGGTGCATTACTATGTAGTAGTTGGGCAACTACTATGCGGTAAATGCTTCATTACCCTATAGTAGTTGAGAACCCTTCAATATGCGTTTATGACGGATAAAGTAAAAGGCTGCCTTCACCTCCGAAAGCAGCCTTTACCTTATTATATAGGATGAATTAATTATTCAGCCAATTTATTGTCTGAACCCAGCACGTTAATAATTTTGTGCTTGTACAGTTTTTCCATATTGTCACGAGCCGGACCTAAGTACTTACGCGGGTCGAATTCTGCCGGTTTTTCAGCAAAAGTCTGACGGATAGCAGCAGTCATAGCCAAACGAGAGTCTGAGTCAATGTTGATTTTGCAAACAGCAGACTTGGCAGCCTTGCGCAATTCTTCTTCAGGGATACCGATAGCAGCCTTCAATGCACCACCATACTTGTTGATTGTTTCAACTTCTTCCTGAGGAACTGATGAAGAACCATGAAGAACGATGGGGAATCCCGGAAGTTTTTCCATTACAGCATCCAATACTTCGAATGCCAAAGGAGGAGGAACCATACGACCTGTAGCAGGATCAATGTGGCACTGTTCCGGAGTAAATTTGTATGCACCGTGAGAAGTACCGATAGAGATAGCCAATGAGTCGCAACCTGTACGAGTAGCAAAATCAATTACTTCTTCAGGGTCAGTATAAGTATGATGATCAGAAGAAACTTCATCTTCCACACCGGCCAATACACCCAATTCACCTTCTACAGTTACATCAAACTGATGAGCGTAGTCAACCACCTTCTTAGTCAAAGCTACGTTTTCTTCGTAAGGCAGGTGAGAACCGTCGATCATTACAGAAGAGAAACCTGAGTCGATACAGCTCTTGCAAGTTTCGAAAGTATCTCCGTGGTCAAGGTGAAGAACGATTTCAGGTTTTGCACAACCTAATTCTTTTGCATATTCTACAGCACCCTGAGCCATGTAACGCAACAAAGTAGCGTTAGCATACTGACGAGCACCTTTTGAAACCTGCAAAATAACCGGAGATTTTGTTTCTACTGCAGCTTTGATGATAGCCTGCATCTGTTCCATATTGTTGAAGTTGAATGCAGGAATTGCATATCCACCTTTGATAGCCTTAGCAAACATATCTCTAGTGTTTACCAGACCTAAATCTTTGTAATTAACCATTGTTCTAATATTTATAATTGTTAGTGAATTAAATTCCACTGCAAAAGTAATCATAAATGCGCTAACTATGGCAAGTTCACACCAAAAATATCTCATAAAAAATGATTTTATTAACTATTTTCTTCACTAAAACATACAAACTGATTATATTGTAATGTCTACCTTACAATACTATAAAAGAAGAAAATAAGGCTTTTAGAAGAAAAAACAGCCCGAAGTTTTTTCTATTTCAAAGAAAAGCAGTATCTTTGCGGTCCAAAATGGACCATTACACCCAATATTGTTTACCAGACAAGTAAAAAAAATAATAACAATAAAATAATATACAGAAATGAAAAAAGGTATTCATCCTGAAAACTATCGTCCCGTAGTATTCAAAGACATGTCAAACGGTGATGTATTTTTGTCACGTTCAACTTGTAGCACAAAAGAAACCATCGAATTCGAAGGTGAAACTTATCCGTTGGTAAAACTGGAAATTTCTAATACATCACACCCGTTCTACACTGGTAAATCCAAATTAGTAGATACAGCTGGTCGTGTAGACAAGTTCATGAGCCGCTACGGCAACCGTATGAAAAAGTAATTTGTAACTTATACATAAGTTCCAAAATAAAAGGCTGCAACCCGATAAGTTTGCAGCCTTTTATTTTATCATACGTATCCACCTTTATTTCAAAGATACATCATTATACTTTCCCCCCTTCCATTCATACACTACAGGTTCTTTCCTGATGTATACAACCAATTTTTCCCGTTCCGTCTTTGCCAGATAATCCGGAGTAGTATAAGTAAAAGAAATAATAGGTTTGTCTTCTGATAAAGTGGCTTTCACCAACTCCATATCCGCCTTCTCTCTAATCGCGGCATAAGCCTCATCGGTCAGCGTATCCACCGGCAGATAAAAAGCCCCGACGGAGGGAAGCTGAATAAAATCCTCCTTCGCCAGTTGCTGCCAGTCCGTATTATAAAAACGAACTTCACTATCACAAGCCGGACCGCAAACAGTATTCACTACACAAATCACCTTTACAGAATCATTCAAGGGTAACAGTTTCATTTCCATAGAACTACTTCCGGTGGTTTGCAAAAACAAATAATCATCCGTCAGTCTTTTCAGTTCAGATACTTTGCCAAAACGATTTTTCACTTCCGCTTTCATATTGCTTGCCAGAAAATCCACACAATCCTCACGATTTACCTTTGTCAATAAAGGAGCCACCGAATCGGGCATGGCAATAAAAAGAGTTTTCATATCCTGAGCGTACAATGAAAGCCCACATAACAGCATACCTATTACAAACAATGTCTTTTTCATCACATTTTCAAATTAAAATCCTCCAAAGATACATATTTTGTCAGCTTATTCCCAACCGCATTATATTTTTTTCTATTTTTGTCGGACTGATAACCAACTAAACAGGAAATGCTATGTATTTACACAAAGAGTTAGAGACCCTGACACGACCCGAAATTGAGAAACTACAATTGGAACGACTGCAAAAGACTGTCCGCCATTGCATGAATTCCCCTTTCTATAAACAACGGTTTGCCGAAAATCATCTGAGTCCGGAAGATATCCGTTCATTGGATGATTTACAGAAAATCCCGTTTACCACCAAACAAGATCTACGTGACACTTATCCTTTCGGACTGGCGTCCGTACCTTTGGAAAAAACAGTCCGCCTTCACTCATCCAGTGGAACAACTGGAAATCCCACTGTCATTCTGCATACCCAAAAAGACCTTGACGAATGGGCTAATGCAGTGGCCCGTTGTCTTTATATGGTAGGATTACGTCCGGGAGATATTTTCCAGAACTCTTCCGGCTATGGAATGTTCACCGGCGGGCTGGGCTTTCAATATGGTGCTGAAAGGCTGGGAATGCTGACTGTACCTGCCGCTGCCGGAAACACCAAACGCCAGTTGAAATTCATCTCCGATTTCGGAACCACCGCCTTGCACGCCATTCCCAGTTACGCAGCCCGTATGTACGAGGTAATGCAGGAAATGGGGATTGATCCGCGTCGTGACACCAAATTGAGAACATTGATCATAGGAGCGGAACCTCATTCCGAAGAACAACGCCGCCGCATCGAAGATATGCTGGGTGTAAAAGCCTACAACTCTTTCGGCATGTCCGAAATGTGCGGTCCCGGTGTGGCTTTTGAATGCCAGGAACAAAACGGATTGCATATATGGGAAGACTATTATATCGTAGAAATCATCGACCCCGACACATTGGAACCTGTGCCCGAGGGTGAAGTGGGCGAACTGGTACTGACCACCATCAACCGCGAGGCGATGCCGTTATTGAGATACCGTACCCGTGATCTGACCCGCATTCTGCCGGGGGAATGCCCCTGCGGCCGCCATCACAAACGTCTGGACAGAATGAAAGGGCGCAGCGACGATATGATTATCCTGAAAGGGGTCAATATCTTCCCCATTCAGATTGAAACGATTTTATTGCAATTCAAAGAATTGGGCAGTGACTATCTGATCACACTCGAAACCGCCGAATCTAATGACGAAATGACTGTAGAAGTGGAATTGAGCCAACTGTTCACCGATGACTATGGACGCCTGCAAGCATTGACCCGGGAAATTACCCGCCAACTGAAAGATGAGATATTGGTTACCCCACGTGTGAAACTGGTACCCAAAGGAGCACTGCCTAAATCGGAAGGTAAAGCAGTCCGTGTGAAAGACTTACGTAAAACCTTTTAAAAAATAAGTTTATGACTATACAACAATTATCCGTCTTCATCGAAAACAAATCGGGGACACTACAGAAAGTATTGAACTTATTGAAAGAAGCAGGCATACAGTTGATTGCCTCTACCATTGCCGATACAGTAGAGTATGGTATTTACCGTATCATCTGCTCGGAACCCAAACGCGCATACGAGACGCTGAAAGAGGCAGGAATCTCCGTGGCACTCTCCGATGTGTTCGCCATCACACTAGACAATCAGCCGGGGCGGGCGGCAGACGCCATCACCATTTTCAGTGAAGCCCAAATAGGCATTACTTATCTGTATTCCTTCCTGTTAGGAAATAAAGGCATCTTGATTTTCCGGACAGACAATCCGGACAGAGCAAGGGAAGTGATTATTCTTAATAATCTCTCTTTTGTAGCCGAAAAAGATTTATCAACACTGATTTAAAGTATTCCTTGTAGGGGCGGAGCTGCGTGTCCGCCCCCACAATTATCCTCTGCGTTTCAAGAAATCCGTAGGACTTTCTCCGAAATATTCCTTGTAACACTTGGTAAAATAAGAAGGAGATGTAAAACCTACCTCATACGTTATCTCGGATATGGTTTTCTCAGAAGAAGCCAACAAAGAAGCAGCTTTCTTTAATCTGGCAATACGCACCAGTTCATTGGGAGAATAATTGGTAAGTGCCTTAATCTTACGATAAAGCTGCACCCTGCTTAATCCCATCTTACTGCCTAATTCTTCCACACTTAACTCAGAATCTGTCAAATTTGCTTCTATCAGCTCTCTGAAGCGCTCCACAAATCCTTTATCCACCTCGCTTACAGACTCTTTAGACAAAGTAATCTTATCTCCGAAAAACTGTTTCAACCGCTTATGGTTATCAATCAGATTCCGAAGACGCACCAGTAACAATTTGGAATTAAAAGGTTTGGAAATATAAGAATCCGCTCCACATTCAAACCCCTGTATCCGCTGTTCATCCAAAGAACAGGCAGTAAGCAACATCACCGGAATATGAGAAGTCTGTAATTCCATTTTCAGCTTCCTGCAACATTCCAATCCGTCCATCACCGGCATCATCACATCACAGATAATGGCATCAGGCACATATTTCATAGCTTTCTTTAATCCGGCATGTCCGTCGGCAGCCTCTATCACCGTATATTCCTCTTTCAATAATGATTTCACATAGCCACGTACATCCGCGTTATCGTCAATTATCAAGATGCATTCCTTATTCTCATCCGGAAGCCGTTCTTCTGTTTCCGTCTCCTCCAATTCCTCCACCACCGTCGGCTGTGTAGTGTGCGGTTCCTGTATCCGATCTACAGACTGCCCCTCCACTATCTCCATAGGAATATCCACCGTAAACACTGTTCCTTTTCCTTCCACACTGTCCACCGTTATCACCCCGCCGTGCAACTCGACAAAAGCCTTTGCCAAAGCAAGACCAATACCTGAGCCCGCATGGTTCACATCCATCTGATAAAAGCGGTCGAAAATATGCCGGATGTGCCGGACAGAGATTCCCGAACCGGTATCAGCAACTACCAGACGGACATATCTTCTATTTTCCTCCTTTATTAAAGTAGAAAGTGTGACAGTGATAGTTCCATTCTCCGGGGTAAACTTAAACGCATTGGACAATAAATTAAAATAGACACGTTCCATCTTTTCGGCATCCAACGCCATCAGACAGTCTGTCCGGTCATCGTTCACGTCCAGAACAAAATGGATATGCTTTCTCAAAGCCAATGTTTGAAATGCATGGCTCCATTCCTGTAATTGCGCACGCAGGTCCATATTGGTTCTCACCAACTCCAATTTACCATTTTCATACTTACGGAAATCAAGAATCTGGTTGACCAGCCTCAACAGAATATTCACATTCTTATGTACCACTTTCAATAAGGATCGTTGCTTAGAGGTCAAATCTTTATCCTCTAAAAGCTGTTCCACCGGATCGGCAACCAAAGTAAGCGGAGTACGGAAATCATGAGAAACATTCGTAAAGAAGACCAGTTTGGCATGAGTCGCCTCTTCCAACTGCTTGGAGAGGCTGATCAGTTGGTCGCGTTGTTCCTCCAATTGTTTCTTTTGACGGGATAACTCCATGTTCATCCGGTTCTTTGTCCAATACGCACGGACGATGATCGCCAATAAGGCAGCAAACAGTAACAGGATAATCAGACATGCATACAGAAACATGGTCTGGGCAGAGTATCTTGACCAATATTCGTCCACCTGATTATTCAGCCGTTCTATCTTTCCGTCCTGTTCGGCAATGTGGTCTGTCTGCAACTGCATGACACGGGCATTCGTTTTATCAACAAGGGCTGTTGATAACTTAGTATCCCGTTCATACGGACGCTTCTCCAAAATATCCATCGCCACCTGCATCACTTTATCTCCTCCGGTAGGGTAAATAAAAGTGGCATCCAACACCCCTTCCAGTACCTGCTCCACTCCATACCCCTTGCCAGGCAACGCATCAATACCGACAAACAACATTTCCTTTTCCAACTGTCGCTGTCTGGCCGACAAATAAGCCCCGACAGCCATGCGGTCATTTTGGGCAAAAACCAGATTTATATCCTTATTGTCTTGAAGTATGGAATCCATTTTCTCCCCAGCCACACTTTGCAGCCAGGCTCCGTCCACGCTGGCGGCAATTTCTATTCCAGGCTCTGCCTTCAAGGCATCCGCCAATCCTCTATGACGCTCCATAGCCGGAGTGGAACCTTCCAGTCCCGTTATCTCCAAAATCTTCCCTTTTCCACCCAAACGGTTCACAATATATTGTCCCACATCTTTGCCAATCTCACAATTATCAGCGCCCACAAAAGCCGTATAACGGTCCGACAAAATCTTACGGTCAATTACCACAACAGGTATTCCCAGCCCGTATGCCTTCTCCACAACAGGAGTGACAGCCGCCGCCTCATTCGGAGCGACAATCAATAAATCAACTTTCCTGTCAATAAAATAGTTGATATCTTCTATCTGATTCCGGCTATTATCTTTCGCGGTACGGATCTCCACCTCCACCCCATCATAAAACAAGGCTTCACGTACAATTTCATGATTCATTTTATGCCGCCATTCGTCATCACTACATTGTGAAACACCAATGTAATAGCGCGTATGTTTCTGACTGCACGATGTCAGAATTCCCATAAGGCATAAAATCAAAAACAAAAGATGTTTTTTCATGTTCCTCAAGGTATTTATAGATAACAAAGATAAAAGGTAACCGCTAATAAAACAAACATCTGCAAGAGAAAGTAAAAAAAAGAACATCGCGAAGAACCTGATTACATCTACTTTGTATTTACAGGTTCTTCGCGATACAGCCTCAGAGAATATGATTTCCAATCCAATTTGAATGAGTATCCGCAATCATTAAAATTTAAATCAACTCATTCTTTAAACGAGCCGGCAACTCAGGCATAGCCCCGTTTTGCGTACATACGTATGCAGAAACCTCAACAGCCAGTTTATGCGCCTCGGCAACCGGCTTTCCCTTCAAAATAGCAGCTACAAAAGTCGCCGTGAACGAATCGCCCGCACCTACCGTATCGGCCACCTCCACCTTCGGAGTCTCTACAAATGAAATCTCACCCGGAGTAAAGACATAACTGCCATTGACACCACACGTTAAAATCAACATCTTCAGATTATATTTCGCCAACAGAATCCAGCATTTATCCTGCAAGTCTATGCCGGGATAACCGAACATACGGCTCACTGTGACCAACTCCTCGTCATTAATCTTTAAAATATTACATTTTTTCATCGAGTTGCAAAGAATCTCCTTCGTATAGAAACCTTGGCGCAAATTCACATCGAAAATTTTACATTGTCCTTCTCCTTCGGGCATCACATCCAGAAAACGGTTGATTGTTTCCCTTGAAACCACACTACGCTGTGCCAACGAGCCGAAGCATACGGAACGGGTATTCTTTGCCAACTCTTCCAAAGCAGGTGTAAAAGGTATATTATCCCAAGCCACCCCTTCTTTTATATCATACATAGGTACCCCATTAGGGTCCAGTTCCACCTGTACGGTTCCTGTGGGATAAGGCACTTTCTCTATCTGATACTTCAAGTTCTTGCCATCAAAATTCTCAAGTATCTCATTACCCAGCTTGTCATCGCCAATCGCACTGACCACCCGGCTGTCAAAACCGAATTGTGACACATGATAAGCGAAGTTTGCCGGAGCACCACCAATTTTCTTTCCTTCGGGCAGCACATCCCATAGTGCCTCACCCATTCCTACGATGATTTGATTCATGATATTATTCACTGTTTACAATTAAAATCATTTCTTTATTTTCAAGGTATACATCAACAAATAGATAACTCCGACAGTCATCACCGCCACAGCGCCACTCTGCCCCATGGCATCACTGGCAACTCCCATGGCCAACGGAAATACCGTACCGCCGAACAGCCCCATAATCATCAATCCGGAAACTTCATTTTTCTTTTCGGGCATGGCAAACAATGCCTGCGAAAATATAATAGAGAACACATTGGAGTTACCGAAACCAATCATGGCAATGCAAATATAAATAATTGTTTCCGAATGGAATATAAATAATCCCACCATTGCCAGCAACATGAACACGACACTGAGAGCAAAGAAAGACTTTGCAGAAGCCTTTTGCAAGATAAAGGCTCCGAGGAAGCAACCCACCGTACGGAAAATAAAATAAAGACTTGTTGCAAAACCGGCCTCAGCCAATGTCATATCCAAACGCTCCATCAAGATTTTAGGAGCCGTTGTATTCGTACCGACATCAATACCGACATGGCACATGATCCCAATGAAAGACAAGAGAATAAACGGTTTTCCCAACAAGGAAAAGCACGCTTTGAAGCCGGACGCTTTATCGGGTTTCTCTTCCTCAATAGGGGTCAGCCCCAACAACACGATGGCAAAAACGGCTATCACCATATAAACAGGAAATAATACCCGCCAGCCAAGCCCGAAAGTAGGAATAGCCTGCATCGCTCCCCACATGGCAATGTAAGGGGCAAGAAAGGAAGCAATAGCTTTTACAAACTGACCGAAAGTCAATGTACTTGCCAACTTTTCCCCCGCAATAATATTACTCAGCAACGGATTCAAAGAGGTTTGCATCAACGCATTACCGATACCCAGTAAAGAGAAAGAAATCAACATAAGCGTATAGCCGTCGCCGAATATAGGGAGCAGCAAAGAGGCAAAAGTGACAATCAGACTCAGAAGAACTGTCTTCTTACGCCCTATCTTATTCATCAGAATACCTGTAGGTACGGAGAAAATCAGGAACCAGAAGAAGACCAAGGAAGGAAATATATTGGCTTGAGAGTCTGTCAGATCCAGATCCGCTTTTACATAATTCGATGCAATCCCCACCAGGTCTACAAATCCCATGGCGAAGAAACACAGCATCACCGGAATTAATTTGGCATACAGATTTTTATTGCTATTCATATAAATCTTGGTTATTTGTTAACATTCAATGGATATACAATCAAGTTGTTTACCTTACATGTACCTTTAGCCGTAGATATGGCAATAGTGGTATAAGGTTCATCGGGGAAAACAAGATTTGTCATGGCAAATCGTCCTTCTCCTTCGAAAGCTTCGATACTGCAACGGTCGATAAATAAACGCAAAGCCTGTTTATTTCCTTTCGGACAAGGAGCTACTGTCACCGCCGGAAAATCTTTACTGAACTCCGTCAGCCCGCTTTTAGTACGGTCCATGCTGAAAACCTGCTTCCCCAAATCATAACTCATCACCGTTTCCTCTCCTTTTGCATTTGCCAAAGTGATATAAACCATTTCCGCCGAACGGGCATTCAGTTCCAAAGCAATCTCGCAAACACCACTATTGACAATCGGCAACTTCTTGCTCACTTTTCTGGTTCCGGCTGAGAATGAACCATACTTCATGGCTGCCCCGGCACGCAAAGACTCTATTTCGGAAGCCGGCGTAGTAGCCAGATAACACTCTCCATCCTCACCTTGGAACAATTCCAAGTCACGTGGCAGAGAATTGGCACTTCGATACTGCTGCGTAGGTACATTGTTGGCATACTGCCAATTACTCATCCACGCAATGACCGTATGACGATTTTTGGGAGCGTTGCTCCATGATACGGTTGCATAATGATCTTTGCCGTAATCCATCCATTTAGTTACTTCGGGGTTGGAGTTGCAGGTAAATGTCTTTCCGTCAAAATCACCTACAAAATATTGTGCCGCACTGCCCCCGAAAGGTCCTCCGGGATTGATGTTACAAATCAGCACCCATTTCGTCTTGTCTGTACCGCGTACAGGCAGTTCCATCAAATCCGGACATTCCCATACCCCTTCCTGTGCTCCATAACCTTTGCCAAAGGAACTTTCTTTCGTCCAGTTTTTCAAGTCAGGCGAAGAGTAAATCCACATTTCCTTTTCTAATGCAGCGGCTAGAATTAAAATCCATTTTCCACTCTTTTCATGCCAGAACATATTCGGATCACGACACTCCTTATCCGAAGTTATAATGGGATTTCCCTCGTAAGTCTGGAAGGTGATTCCATTGTCCAAGCTGTATGCCAAACTTTGAATCTGGCTAGCACCTGCAGAAGTATAAATAGCGACAACAGCGTCTTTTCCAAATCCGGCTGTATTGTTTTTATCTACCACGCAGCTTCCGCTGAATACCAGTCCCAGCCCATCGGGAACCAATGCCACCGGTTCATGTTTCCAGTTCACCAAATCCTTGCTGGTAGAATGTCCCCAACTCAAGTTCCCCCACATGGAACCGTATGGATTATACTGATAACAAAGATGATATAACCCGTCTTTATAGAACATTCCATTAGGATCGTTCATCCATCCCCACAACGGGGTATGATGATAAAGCGGACGGAACTTCTCCGTATTCTCCGCATGGTATGTATTACTCAGTACGATTTCACCCCAACAAGCATCCTCCATGGCATCACGTACATTAGCACGGCTGTTTCCTGTATGGATATTAAAAGAAACACATTTTCCTTTATATTCCTCCAAATTGAAAGGCACTAAGTAATCCACTCGGTTCATCGCCAGCCTTACGTTCAAGGTCTGATCACATTGATTATTCACCAGCACATTCACCGTAGCTTCGGGAGCCGCCTCTTCAATGGGCAGCAACAGGTATTTCTGTGGTTCCAGCACTTGTATCAAAGTATGGTTCGCGCCCAAATGATGGACTTTCAATCCGGCATGCTGCGCCAGGCAGATACCGATGTTCATAAACATTAAAAGCAATGTTACTCTGTATTTCATGATATTTTATTTTTAAAATGAATAATGCGGTTCATCCTGAAAAAAACATTCTACCTTCTCCTTCAATCAACCTAACCTATCAATATCCTTTATTTTGAGTGTACAATCCGGGAATATAATACAACTGATTATAAGGTATCGGGAAGAATTCATTCTTCCCTGCTTCGTAACGGGCATCCTTATAATATTGCGCATACGTCTGTCCATCATATATACTATGCTGTTCTGTGACGAAATAAGCATTCAGTGTTTTTGAAGCAATCCCCCAACGGCGCAAATCAAAATAACGCCCGTTTTCCATAGCCATTTCAAGCCGACGTTCCCAACGCAGACATTGGCGTGCCATTCCCTTGTTTTGAAAATAAGTTTCCGGATAGAAAGCAATCTCACACTGATTCTTTGCATAAGCAATATGCTTGTCAATAGAGTTCGCAGCACGTTGGCGGATGTCATTAATAATGGTACGGGCCTCGCTCAATTTATCTAATTCAACTAAAGCTTCCGCACGCATCAGCATCACGTCCGTATAGCGGAACACGTAGTCATTCATTGCAAAGGCCTGCCAAGAACCATTGTAGGTTTCTCCTTTCGAACGTTGTGGAACCTCTTTCAAGGAAGTATAATAACCATATGTATTCGGTGTGCGTGAATTATTTTTTGTCATCATATATTCCGCCTCGTATTTATACGGATAAGTCGGCATACCTACCGTGTGGAACAAGCGCGGATCCCACTTCTGGCCGTTCATCTGTCCGTTCACAGGATAAGCGATTTCCTCATTATAATCATCAAACATAGGCAGACCGTTCTTGGTCTTGAATGCGTTGACCAAGTTTTGCGAAGGCTTGTGAAAATCCCATCCACAAGACCACATACCCCAGCATCCGTTCAGCATATTCGACCAGTTTGCGCGACCAAAGGTTGTATTGTCATCTTGGTAATCAGAGCATTGTACGGCAAATACAGATTCCTTACTGTTTTTATACTCCGGCAAAAAGATATCCCCATAATCTTCCAAATAACCGTAATCCGAACTTAATACCACATCCGTATATTCCACTACCCTCCGCATATATTCTGCGTTGATATGGCTTTCACCCGTAGTAGCCTCATAACCGTCCCCCCATGCCAAATTCAAATAACACTTAGCCAAGTAAGCTGCCGCCGCCACCTTGTTCGCACGACCACCATCGGTCTGTTTCTCAGGCAGCATGTTATAAGCTTCTTCAAAATCGGCAATCACTTTTCCGAACAGTTCCTTATAGGAGAACTCATCATTACGAATTTGTTCAATCGTATTATTGGCATACGCTACTTCATCAATCCAAGGCACCTGACGGAACAACGTCACCAGTTTGTAATAAAAATGAGCACGGAGGAATTTTACTTCAGCCACACGGCACTCTTTCAGCCGAGTACCCAGTATGCGTTCTCCATTTCTGTCCAAAGCCACCAGCGCACGGTTGCAGCGGGAGACAGCGCAATACAGACGATACCAAAGCTCATCCATTTCTCCCGGAGTGGTAGCTGTCAATGTAGACCAGATTTCAAGCGGATGATAGCCGGTATCTGTGGTTCCCGAACCGCCCTTCAAGCAGTCATCCGAAGTAATATCACCATACGGAAATAAATTGAACGGATACGCATACCAGCAGTCTCCCAACATGGCATAAGCGGCATTTACCATTTTATCGGGTTCTTCAAAAGCCTTGTCCTCATCAACAACCGCAGTGGGATTGTAATCCAGGAAATCATCACAGTTTGTCAATGTCAGCCCCATCAAGCAGGCTGCTACCAAAGTATATATCTTTCTCATATTTTTTGTTTTTTAAGTATTAGAAACCAAGTTGTAAGCCAAATGAAACGGAAGTAGCCAACGGATAATTCCAGTCGGGATTTTCCGGATCCGAACAAGTCAAGCTCTTACTTTTAATAGTCAGCAAGTTTTGTCCCGACAAATAAACCCGCGCACTGTTCATCTTGATTTTTTTCAAAAATGATTCAGGCAGATTATATCCCAACTGCAAATTACGCAGTTTCAAGAAAGAACCGTTTTCAACAAAATAGCTTGAAGCACGCCCCTCATCAGCGGTATTGTTCGTTGTTAAAGCCGGAATGCCGGAACTTGTATTATTTGTTGTCCACGCACCCAAAAGACGGCTTCCCTTATTTGAACCGGCATCTGTAATACTCCAGAAATCAGTCTGGAATTTTTGATTGTTATATATATCCTTATCGTATACTCCCTGCCAGAACATACTGAAGTCGAACCCTTTATAATTCAACGCTACATTCAAGCCATAAGAGAAAACCGGAACGGGATTATAAATCCAATCCTGATCATCAGCTGTTATTCCATCCTTGCCATCCAGATTAGCATACTTCAGTCCTCCCACACGCGCATTGGGCTGTCCCGAAGCATCAACTTCCGCCTGATTCTGAAAAATACCTTCAACCACATATCCTACGATAGATCCATAAGGCCGGCCGGATTGAACCAAATTTTCTGTAGTAGTATGCGCATAAGACCCTGCCGAAGTTTCCGGAAGATAAGTCACTTTGTTACGGAAGAAGTCTAAGTTGCCATTTACGTCAAACCCCAATCCACAAGCCAAAGTCTTGCGATATCCCAAAGCAAACTCCATACCCCAGTTGCGCAAGGAGGGGCCGTTTGCCCAAGATGCACCGCCTTCACCCATAGCGCCCAAATAAGCCGGATTAATCAACATATCATCTACATCCTTTACATATCCGTCAATAGAACCATACAGACTGCCTTGAAACAAAGTGAAGTCTGTACCGACATTGAACTGCTCGGCCGATTCCCATTTCAAATTAGGGTTGGCAAGTTGTGTGGCACGATATCCGGAAGGAAACATTCCCGAATATTGCAACAACAGGTCATAAGCTGTAGAAGTAACACGGTCTAATCCATAATCGGCGACATACAAGCCAAATTGCGCATTGTTGTCAATAGCCTGATTACCGGTCTTTCCCCATGAGAAACGAATTTTCCAGTCGTCCATCCAATCTTTTCGCAACCATTTTGACACACGCACACCCAAAGTAGCTGCCGGGAAGGTACCCCAACGGTTATCTTTTCCAAAACGGGACGACCCGTCACGACGAAGAGTGAATGAAGCCAATATCAAATCATCATAATTATAATCTATCTTGCCAAAGAAAGACGCCAGCCTGTAACCTACTTTCGCACCAGAATTCCGCATGGTGCCTGTGGCGGCATTCGGCCACATATAATCTTTGTCCTCCAATGCATATTCTTCTGAATAAGCAGAAAAATCAATGACTGACTGCTTGGACATTTCAGTACCCAGCAAGACGGTAAAGTCATGCCCATTCGCAATCTGGAAATTATAATTAGCCGTATTGGACCATGTCCAGTTTGTCTCGTTGTTATGAGACAGCGTTGTTTTCGCAATATCATTATTCACAATATCGGAATGAAAGGTATTGGTCATTGCATTGATAAACGAGGAATAATGGTCAATACCGAAATTGGAACGGAGCACCAAGCCTTTAATCGGTTTCAACTCCACATACCCATTACCAAACAAACGCCAATAATCCAAATGATTGTCACGGTTATGATAAGACTCGCGCAACGGGTTCTGGCGGTCACTCATTCCACCTACCGGTCCGGCAAAAGTCTTGCCATCTTCTTCATAGACAGGAACTGTGGGAGCCATCTTCAGCGCATTCTCCATTGGGGCGCAATCCACCTGGCTGGTATAAGTAACCGTAAAGTTTTCACCAATGGTAATATATTTATTCACATTATAAGAAGAATTCATACGAGCTGATATATTCTCAAAATCAGTGTATTTCAAAATACCATTATTCTTTTTATATCCTAATGAAAACATAGTAGAATGTTTGTCGTTAGCATGAGACAGTGACAGGTCATAATTCTGAGAAAAGCCTGTATGGGAGATCTCATCCAGCCAGTCGGTATCCGAATACCACATAGTTTTCTTTTGATTAATATACCCATCATACAAACCGTTGACAGTATAGTTTACGTAACTTCCGGTTGCCGGATTCCACACAGTAACAGGAGTACCTGTGGCGGCATTCAGGTTCAAACCGTAATTACTGGCGTATGCAATCGGATCCAGTCCATCATTCAATGCCGCTTGAGCCATGGCAGTGGCATATTCCGATGTATCAGACAACTTCATCAAAGACTGTGAGGTATAGAACTGAGCCGTCAGGTTAGCAGAAAAATCAATTTTCACTTTATCAGCTTTCTTTCCTTTCTTTGTCGTGATAATAATCACACCATTCGACGCACGGGAACCATAGATAGAAGCGGAAGCCGCATCTTTCAGCACTTGCATGCTCTCGATATCATTGATGTTCAAAGAATTCAAAGCCCGTGTGGTGGGTACTCCATCGACTACGTACAGCGGATCTTGTGATGAATTAAAGGAACCGATACCACGGATACGGACTGTACCTGTACCACTGGGCGAACCGTTAGCCGTAACAGTCATACCAGGCACTTTGCCTTGCAAAGCCCTCATCGGGTCGGTGTCCGAGGTAGTCTTTAACGACTTGGTGGAAACCACAGCCACCGAACCGGTCAAGTCAGCTTTCTTTTGAGTGGAATATCCGGTAACCACCACTTCCTCCAACATTTCACTATCCTCCTCCAGTGTCACATTGATTGTAGCTTGCGCTTTCACCTGCACCGATTTGAAACCAACATACGAAACAGTAAGCATCGCCCCCTGTTTTACCATCAATATAAAATTACCGTCAAAATCGGTGATGGTCCCATTTGTTGTCTGATTCGATTCGACTACAGTAGCACCGATAATCGGTTCACCATCTGTTTTGGAAATAACTTTTCCCTGTACTGTCAGGTCTTGAGCCTGAACAATCGTGCACATTATAAGAAAGAGTGCACATAGAAGTGTTTTTTTCATGCCTTCCATTTTTAGATTTACACTTGTTTGTTAACATTCTCGTTGCCTCGGGTCGCAATTGCATGCTACCGTATCCCGATCGCGATGCAAAGATGCACGAAAACCCGGAAAGCTTTCATAACAAATGTTGCATTGAATAAGAAAAATGTTACAATGTATCAAAAGTACTTGCAAATGTAACACTCCCCGAAAGCGCTCTCACACAAATCTGGTTCATTTTCTCCCATTTCATCGAAGAAAAGGATGAAGCGAACTTGATACTTTCTGATTTCAGAATGTATCAGGTTTTGGCATATTATCGTTTATGGCATAACATTTGAGACCGGCGCACTACCAACCAACCAATTTTTCCCCTTCAGCTAAGCATTTTACACTGTATATTCAAGGTTCCTCTTCCCGTTTGTTTTTACTGCCGCCGCAAGGCGGTTGTACAACCCACTATAGGCGGCCGTAGAACCTACTATAGGCGGTCTTACAACCGCCTGACGGCGGCAGTAAAAACAACTAAGGAAAAAGATCTTAGTTTTCCTGTCAAAAAAGCTTAGCCTTCCTATCAAAAAAGCTTAAGTACCCTTAGGAATAACACTCAGGAAGGTTAAATTAACAGCAACAGCCCCGACAACTTGTCATACAAACAACCAATACGACAACCAGAGCCATCGCTAACACTTGTGACATTTTTCTTTTGTTTCTCATTTCGTTCTATATTTATCAAACAATAGGTAACACAAAAGTAAAAAAAAACAGTGACACACATTTGACTTTATTTTTAAAAAGCATCCACGAAAATAAAAAAGCCAACCGATAGTCCACAAACCAACAATTATACCTACTTTTACAGGCTTGCCACAGACAAGGGCAAGAAAACATTAAAAACAAACATCAATTATGGCAGCAAAGTACGATTTCAAAACGGCCCCCGATGTGCAGGGGAAAAAAGAACAACCCACCCTCTATCCGCAGATTGTGGCATCAGGAACCAAAGATCTGAAAGCACTGGCAAAAGAACTCGCTAAACGAACCACCCTCCACGAAGGAACCGTCATCGGACTTTTCTGCGACTTGGAGGACCTCGTCGCCGAGTATCTGGCGGACGGTTACCATGTGAAACTGGGGGAACTGGGCACCCTGTCCACAACCCTAAAATGCCGCGAAGTGACCGACAAGAAAGAAATACGCGCCGCATCGGTACACTTCGACAGCGTGAAATTCAACCCCACTCGTCGGCTTTGCAAGATGATACGCTCGCGTGAAAAGCTGGAGCGTGCAGAATATGGCTTTCTGACTTCCTCCACCCGTTACTCGGAAGAAGAGCGTTTCACACTGCTTGCCAACCACCTAAAGGAGCACACTGTTATCAACCGCAAGGAGTATTCCGAACTGACAGGCCTGCTGCGTACAAAGGCGAGCGAAGAACTGCGTCGCTGGAGCGACAAGAAACGGATAGTAAGGGAGGGACGGGCACCGCACGTAATGTACACCCTGCCTCCGGAAAAAGCAGAGTGAATTCAGTCCCGCCAGACAACCCCGAAGGAAGAATTCTATTATTCCTTCCGTGCGCGGCTGGTGGCTATGAGATACGCCCCCAGCAGAATCAGCGGCAGACTGAGCAACTGCCCTATATTAAAAGTCATATCCACCTCTTCTGCAACCTGAGGATTTTTCATAAATTCCAACACAAAGCGAGAGCCGAAAAAGATAAGCAAACTCACTCCGGTAATCAGCCCGACACGATTTTGCAAATGAAACTTATGATACATCACCCATGCAGTTAAACCGGCCGTGAGGCAATACAGCATCTCATAGATCTGAGTAGGATGGCAAGGCAAACCTTCATACAGCTGATGCCACTCCCGGGAACGGACAAATTCAAATCCCCAAGGCAACGTGGTGGGATATCCGAATATCTCGGAATTCATTAAATTACCAAAACGGATACAGAAGCAGACAATCGCCACAGCAGGTATCATGCGGTCAAACAACCACCACACACTTTTCCGGGTTACTTTTTTCGAGTACCACATCAGAGCCAGAATGATGGCGAACACCCCTCCGTGACTTGCCAGCCCGCCTTTCCAAATCTTGAATATTTCAACAGGATGGGCGCCATAATAGTCCCATTCATAAAACAAACAATGCCCCAGACGGGCGCCAATAACCGTACTGACTATGCAATAGACAAAAAGCTTGTCCACCCACTCTTCCGGATACTTCTCTTTTTTGAATAAACGGCTTACCATTTCATAAGCCAATATGAAACCAAGGCCCCACATCAGCCCATACCAACGCACTTCCCAACTACCTACTTTAAATAAGATAGGATCCACATCCCATACAATACTTGCTATCATTGTTCTATTTCTTTGTTTATGAACACAAAGGAAATAAAAAAATCTCTTCTCCGGAATAAAACAGAGAAGAGATTTTCAGAATATCGTTCTTTTTGAGGAAACCTCTTTATACCAAATGGGCAATCAGTTCCTCACGGTCGCCGCACAGCAGATCAATTACAGGAACTTCGATCATGGTATAACATCCGGGCTGCTGTTTCATGGAGGCGCGTGCCACGCAAACCAGCACCTGCGCGGTAAGAGCCGGATTATTAATCTTCATGTCAAACTCGAACAACTGATTGTGAGTCTTGCCCGATACCCCTTTGCGAACCAGGTTAACGCCATGACCCACGTCGTTCAAATCGTCCACACATGGAACTTGTTTTACATGTGTCTCGTCATTTACAAAATAAGGATCCGACTTGATGGCGGCTTCCACAGTCTTGAAGTCCGCACCTTCCTCCAGTTCCACATACACCATACGGCGATGGATACCGGTTCCCACAGGAATAGTCATGGACAAAGCATCCTTCACTCCATCAATGGCACGGACTGCTACGGAATGCCCCATGCTGCGTCCCGGACCGAAATTGGTATAAGTAATGCCCTTCGGAGCGATGGCTTCCAGCAGGGTACGGACTACAGAATCGCTTCCCGGATCCCATCCGGCAGAAATAATAGCGACAGCCTTACCGGCCTTTGCCGACTCATCCAATGAACGGCGGAGAGAAGTGATTTGCGTATGAATGTCGAAACTATCTACCGTATTGATACCCATTGCCAGAATCTCTTTCGCATATTCTTCCACGCTACGGGTCGGAGTAGCCAGCACAGCCACATCCACATCTTTCAATTCCTTTATATCTTTCACCACAGCGTATGCTTCCAACTCGGCAGGCTTGTTTTCCGCACCGCTACGACGGACGATACCTGCAATCTCAAAATCGGGAGCAGCTTCCAAAGCCTCCACTACATACTGACCAATGTTACCGTATCCAACCACGGCCGCTCTTATTTTTTTCATCTTTTATTGGGTTTAGTTTACTATTATCTGTTAATTCGCTGCAAAAATAAACATTTTGCCTCGTTTTTTTGTTCACTACGACCTAATAATTTAAAAATATTCTTGCCGAACTTATAATTTAAAAGATAGATGTCCTATTTTTGCAAAGAACTGTAAATTTTCAAATGAAACAACCATGATAGAATATATTAAAGGAGACATTGCGGAGATTACTCCGGCAACGGTAGTTTTAGATTGTAACGGGATGGGGTATGGCATCAATATCTCATTGAATACGTATTCGGCCATTCAGAATCAGAGCAATACGAAATTATATATTTATGAAGCGATCCGGGAAGATGCCTACGTACTCTACGGATTCTCGACCAAACAGGAACGGGAGTTGTTTTTGTTACTGATTTCCGTATCGGGCATCGGCGGCAACACGGCACGTATGATTCTGTCGGCCTTATCCCCTTCCGAGCTGTGCGGAGTAATCAGTTCCGGTAATGACAAGTTATTGAAAACAGTAAAAGGCATCGGCTTGAAAACTGCCCAACGCATCATAGTGGACTTAAAGGACAAGATCGCCACTTCGGGCGTGGAAACGGTGAACAGTGAAATGTTTGCCAATCCGGGCAATACGGAAATTCATGACGAGGCTGTCGCCGCACTCACCATGCTGGGATTCGCACAAGCCGCATCACAAAAGGTAGTGGCTGCCATACTGAAAGAGGAGCCTGCCGCCCCGGTAGAGAAAGTGATCAAGCTGGCCCTGAAGCGATTGTAAGGGCTGTACATGAAACAAGGAACACGGACAATGCGGACTTTGGGGAGATTCTCTTCAAGATCCGCATTGTTTGTGTTCCCATCCACATCACTTTTCTTCCTCCTGTTCCTGCATTTTGCGGGTTACAAACTCTATTTTCAAGTTCGCTTCTTTCTTATCTTTACGGATTTGTTCCATGCCGGACAGGATGCGCGCCAACTCCGTCAATTCTGCAATCGCCTTACGGTCATTGGGTTGCATAGCCGTTTTATAAGTACGGTCTCCGATAAACTGAAGTTGGATATTCTTATCTTTGTTCGCTACAATAAAAGCGATAACGCCGCCGTCTTCCCCCATCTTGTAATCGGCCTTCTCGATTGCACGGCCCAAGTCAGTGGTTTCATAGCTGTCTTTCGAGGCGGGAGTTTCGGCAAAGGTATCCCCCACACTCACTTTCACCGCCGTGTGATGCAACGTGCCGCCAGCACAATAAATAGAGGTAAGGGACATTTCCCCCTGCTCGTTCACCTGTCCGCGCAAGAATGAACGGCCTACGTTCTTCTCTACCGTCTGGGTAGGATAAAAATAATTGCCCACCTCCTGATATGCAGTATCTTTCTCAAGAACAAAATTACCTTTGACAGAATCCAGCTGAGCTTGTTTCACCACCATCATGCTGTCCAGGTAAACCAGACTCTTCTGCTGCTCTTTCAAATCCACCTGCTGCATCAGCTTGACTCCCTGTTTCCTGGCTTCAAACGCTTTCGGATAAAGGATGCGGATACTGTCTATCTGCAATTTGGCCTCATTAAAGTTCTCTTTTTCCAACGCCGCCTCAGCCTTACGCAAATTTTCTTGCGCTTTCTTCTCGCCGCCATCATCACAACCGGCCAGCAACAAGGCAAATAATGCTACTAATCCTATCTTTTTCATGTACTTGATCGTTTTATATGCAGGCAAAAATACAATTTAATTGCGTGATTTCTCCTTATCCTGCGCAAAAAATCGTAAATTTGCCCCTCTTTAAGATGAATATGGAACTAAAAGAACATTTTAATAATAAGATATTCAAGTTAATCTCCGAAACGGCAGACGAACTGGGATTGGAATGTTACGTTGTAGGAGGTTATGTACGAGATATATTTTTGGCACGTCCCTCGAAAGATATAGACGTTGTAGTAGTAGGAAGCGGAATTGAAATGGCACAGACCTTCGGCAAGAAGCTGGGACGCGGAGCACACGTTTCTGTTTTTAAGAATTTCGGCACGGCACAAGTTAAATACCATGACACGGAAGTGGAATTTGTCGGTGCCCGTAAAGAGTCGTACAGCCATGACAGCCGTAAGCCCGTAGTAGAGGACGGGACCCTGGAGGATGACCAAAACCGGCGCGATTTCACGATCAATGCCATGGCAGTGTGCCTGAACAAAGCACGTTTCGGTGAACTGGTAGATCCTTTTAACGGGCTGGACGATTTGAAAGAGAGAACTATCCGTACACCGCTGGACCCGGACATCACTTTCAGTGACGATCCGCTCCGCATGATGCGTTGTGTCCGGTTTGCCACACAACTGAACTTCTATATTGACGACACCACTTTCGAAGCACTGTCACGCAACAAGGAACGCATTCATATTATCTCCAAAGAGCGCATCGCCGACGAGTTGAACAAGATCCTGCTCGCCCCCATACCGTCCAAAGGCTTTATAGAACTGGACCGCTGCGGACTGCTGCCTTTGATTTTCCCCGAACTGGTGGCGCTGCAAGGAGTGGAAACCCGGAACGGGCGTGCCCATAAAGACAACTTCTATCATACCCTGGAAGTTGTGGACAATATTTCCAAACATACCGACAACCTATGGCTGCGTTGGGCTACGCTGTTGCATGATATAGGCAAGCCACGTACCAAACGCTGGGAGCCACGTATAGGATGGACTTTCCATAATCATAACTTTATCGGTGAGAAAATGGTTCCGGATCTCTTCCGCAAGATGAAACTGCCCATGAATGAGAAGATGAAATATGTCCAAAAGTTGGTCAGCCTGCACATGCGCCCCATTGTTATCGCAGATGATGTAGTAACCGATTCCGCCGTGCGACGTCTGCTTTTTGAAGCCGGAGATGATATTGACGACTTGATGCTGCTGTGCGAAGCGGACATCACTTCAAAAAATGAAGCACGAAAACAAAAATTCCTGGATAACTTCAAACTGGTACGCCAGAAGCTGAAAGACCTGGAAGAAAAAGACCGGATACGCAATTTCCAACCTCCGGTAGACGGAGAAGAAATTATGCGGATATTCGACCTGCAGCCCTGCCGTGAAATAGGCAGTCTGAAAAGTTCTATCAAGGATGCCATACTGGATGGAATCATCCCTAATGAACATGATGCCGCTTTAGAACACATGTTGAAGAAAGCAAAAAGCATGGGATTAACTCCCAAAAACTTATAAGAAATTGACCATACACTATACCAAAGGAGAAGAGTGGGCCAATACCCTGTCACATGGCGTTGGTATCCTAATAGGTATCGCCGGCGGCGGTTATCTGTTGCTTACTGCCATGAAAAGTGGCAATCCGTGGGCAACAGGCGGCATGTGGCTCTACCTATTCGGTATGCTGTCTTCCTATATCAGCTCCACCTGGTATCATGCCAGCAAACCATCTCCTCACCGCGAAGTGTTGCGCAAATTCGATCATGCTTCGATTTATCTGCATATCGCAGGCAGCTATTCCCCCATCATGCTGATAGCCTTGCGGGAAGCAGATTATTGGGGATGGGGAATTCTTAGTTTCGTATGGCTATGCGCCCTCGCCGGGATCATTCTATGTTTTTGTAACCTGAAAGAACATAGCAACCTGGAAACAATTTGCTATATAGCCATGGGATGCAGCATTTTTGTAGGTTTCAAACCGCTCTGCCAACATGTGCCTCCCGCTTTTATTTATTGGTTAATCGGCGAAGGAGTGTCTTACATCACCGGAGCTGTCTTTTATTCCTTCCCCAAATTGCCCTATATGCACTCTGTTTTCCATCTGTTCGTATTAGGAGGAACGGTCTGCCACATGATGGCATTGTGGTACATTTTATAACCTTCCCATCTTCAATAAGTTATCCGTTTTGGGAAACTTTTATTCATTTTTTAAACAGAAAGTTTCCCAAAATGTTATACCTTTGCAGCTGTCCGACAAGGTGAAGTTAACCACTTCCAAGAGGGAATGCCGTGAAAATCAGCAACAGTACCCGCTGCTGTAATTCTCGTAGAGCTGAAACAATATGCCACTACAAAACCATTTGCGGGAAGGCGTTTTAAGGGAGAGATAAGTCAGAAAACCTGCCTGGAAGGACAGCCAAGTTTTTTAAATTAACAATTAATTTTTCAAACAATGAATTACGCTGAGATTTGTATTATTAAGCGTGATGGAAAGCGGGAAGACTTTTCCATCAGTAAAATTAAAAATGCAATCGGCAAGGCATTCCATGCCTCCGGAATTGACAATGAAGACAAACTGATTGCTGAAATTACCATGCGGGTTATCAGCAATTTCGTATCTCCAACCATCAGTGTGGAAGAGATTCAGGACCTGGTAGAAAAGGAACTGATGAAAGTACGTCCCGAAGTGGCCAAGAAATATATTATTTATCGCGAATGGCGGAATACGGAACGCGACCGTAAAACGCAAATGAAGCACATCATGGACGGCATTGTAGCCATCGACAAAAATGATGTCAACCTGAGTAATGCCAACATGTCCAGCCATACTCCCGCCGGACAGATGATGACTTTTGCCTCGGAAGTTACTAAAGACTATACCTATAAATACCTGTTGCCTAAAAAATATGCCGAAGCACATCAGTTGGGCGACATACATATACATGATTTGGATTACTATCCCACCAAGACTACCACTTGTATCCAATATGACCTGGATGACTTGTTCGAACGCGGCTTCCGCACTAAAAACGGAAGTATCCGTACTCCACAGTCCATTCAAAGTTATGCCACTCTGGCCACCATCATATTCCAGACAAACCAGAACGAGCAACACGGCGGACAAGCTATTCCCGCCTTCGACTTCTTTATGGCGGAAGGGGTACGGAAGACATTTCGCAAACATCTGAAAACTTTAACCGAGTTTTATATAGAAGTAGAGGGAAAAGAACCCGGAACAGAGGCTCTCAAGAAAATTGAAGAGAAAGCATACGCCATGACGCGCAAAGATACACATCAGGCCATGGAAGGATTCATCCACAACCTGAACACCATGCATTCGCGAGGGGGAAATCAAGTCGTGTTCAGTTCCATCAATTATGGAACAGACACTTCTCCCGAAGGCCGCATGGTCATAGAGGAACTGCTGAAAGCTACCATCGAAGGCCTGGGTACCCGTGGCGAAGTACCGGTCTTCCCCATACAGATATTCAAGGTTAAAGACGGAGTATCTTATTCCGAAGAGGACTATAAGAAAGCCATGGAAAACTTCGAAGCGGCACTGGAAGGCAAAATGGAATTCCAAGCTCCCAATTTCGACTTGTTTCTGAAAGCCTGCCGTACCACCGCAAAAGCCTTGTTCCCTAATTTTATGTTTTTGGATACTCCTTATAACAAAAATGAGAAATGGGATATCAAGGACCCTAAACGTTACCGCTATGAACTGGCAACTATGGGATGCCGTACCCGCGTATACGAAAATATAGCAGGTGAAAAAAGTTCATTAGGACGTGGCAACCTGTCATTCACCACCATGAATATGCCCCGGCTGGCCATCGAAGCACGCATCAAGGCAGAAAGTCTGGAAGAGTCAGGCAAGAAAGAGGCCATAGAAAGAAAAGCAAAAGAAATATTCATGGAAAGTGTACATGCTTTGTCCGAACTGATTGCCGAACAATTGTATGCACGCTACCAGTATCAACGTACAGCCTTGGCACGCCAGTTCCCGTTCATGATGGGGAATGATGTGTGGAAAGGCGGAGGAAAACTTTCGCCCAACGACCAGGTGGGGAATGTATTGCGTCAAGGCACATTAGGGATAGGCTTTATCGGCGGACACAATGCCATGATGGCTCTTTATGGAGAAGGTCACGCACATAGCCAGAAAGCATGGGATACATTATTCGAAGCCGTTACGGAAATGAATAAAGTGGCAGACGAATACAAACAGAAATATCAGTTGAATTTCTCCGTACTTGCCACTCCTGCCGAAGGACTTTCCGGACGCTTCACCCGTATGGACCGCCGCAAATACGGCATCATTCCCGGCGTGACGGACAATGACTATTATGTAAACTCTTTCCACGTAGATGTAAAAGAGCCCATCACCATCACCGAGAAGATAAAACGGGAAGCTCCTTTCCACGCCATTACCCGCGGAGGGCATATCACTTACGTGGAACTGGACGGAGAAGCTCAGAAAAATGTAAAAGCCATAGCCAAGATTGTAAAAGTAATGCATGACGAAGGCATTGGATACGGTTCCATCAACCATCCTGTTGATACTTGTCAGGCTTGCGGTTACAAAGGAGTCATTTACGACAAGTGCCCTGTTTGCCAGAGCGAGAATATAATGCGAATGCGTCGCATTACCGGGTATTTGACAGGCGACCTCAGCACTTGGAATTCAGCCAAGCGTGCTGAAGAACGTGACCGGGTAAAGCATGGATAATCAGCATGAACTTGTTATTTACCTATCCTGAAACAATAGTCGACGGTGAAGGCATCCGCTATTCCATCTATCTGGCCGGATGCCGTCACCATTGTCGCGGTTGCCAGAATCCCGAATCCTGGAATCCATCGGCAGGCACTCCGCTCACACCGGAAAAAATAGAAAAAATGATCTGCGAAATAAATGCCAATCCATTATTGGACGGAATCACCTTTTCCGGTGGAGATCCACTTTATCATCCCCAAGAATTCCTGGCTCTGGTCAAACAGATCAAAGAAGCTACCGGACAAAACATCTGGTGTTATACTGGATATACATTTGAACAGATACAAAACGATGAAATGTTAAAACCGATACTGGATTATGTGGATGTTATAGTAGACGGACGATTTGAGCCGGATTTGTACTCTCCTTACTTGGAATTTCGGGGCAGCAGTAATCAACGCATCATCCGTGTGCGATAACGCTAAAAGAAATAAAAAAGGGGTGTTTTCTTGATATATATCATGAATTCACCCTTTTTTATGTTTTTCAGCATATATTTACTTGCTAATTTCAAGAAAAGCCGTACCTTTGCAATGTGGTTGTGAAACCAAATATTAAGTTAATAAAGAAAAGAACAAAATTAGGTATTAAGTATTAAGGTAAAGATTTTAATTTAAGGTATTAGATTTAGGTAAAGAAAGATTGATTTAGAAAGGTATTAGTAGTAAGATTTAAGGTAATTAGAAAAAGAAAGTTTTCAGGAGATTAGTTTTATAGGTATTAAAAGAGTTGTTTTTTTTAGGTACAAGAGAGAGAGGATAACACAACTGAGACGAGAAAGATGAAAAGAACCCCATAATGGAGGGGGGTTCTTCAGGATGTGAGCGGGTTTGATAAAAACTTTCGCTCTTTTTTTATGTCTTTTTTTCACCACGGGAGAGAAACAATATAAAAAACGCAGATTTCCGCAAAGACGATTGATTCAATCTTTGCGGAAATCCGTGCCTATCGGCATTGTTATAAAAATGCCGTGTCCTTTTCTGTCATGCAGACCTAGAACAAGAATCGCATGATATCATTAAAGTTCGCCCAAATGAGCAAGGCAAACAATAGGAACATGCCTACCATCTGCGCATATTCCATAAATTTGTCACTCGGCTTACGACGGGCAATGATTTCATAAAGCAGGAATAATACATGTCCGCCATCCAATGCCGGAATAGGCAGAATATTCATAAACGCCAAGATGATTGACAGAAAAGCAGTCATTTCCCAAAAGCGATGCCAATCCCATACTTTCGGAAAAATACTTCCTATCGTTCCAAAACCACCTACGCTCTTGGCTCCTTCTTTAGTGAACACATATTTCATATCGTTCACATATCCCTTCAACGTATTTACCCCCAATTGCACCCCTGCAGGAAAAGATTCAAAGAAACCAAATTCACGGGTTGTTTCTTTATAATCAGCCAATGAAGAGAATGTTGCACCCACTCTAAACAAAGAGTCTGTACGCACCGTCACGGTGTCACGCAGTCCGTTACGCGAATATACCATTTGTAGAGAAGCATCTTTATCTCCTGTAGCTTCCGCATCAGCCTGCATATTATCCAGTTTTTCCACCAATGCATTCCATGAGTTCAACATTTCACCGTTGACCGCGACCAGACTATCACCCTTCTGTATACCGGCCTTATCCAAGCCACCGCCCGGTATCACCGAGTCAACGACATTAGGAACTAACGCCGTAACAAACATCGGATCATCCTTTGCTATATCCAACAAGCTGATCTCAGGCATATATACTTCGGCTTCCTTTCCGTCGCGCAATACAGTCACTGTACGTGCCTCAGCAATATCACGAAGCATATCCACCCCGAAACGCTCCAATGGTTTTTCATCTGCACGAAGAAGAATATCACCGTCACGGAAACCTATTTCCCGGGCACGCTCATTAAATTTCATACCATGAGTCATGTCTTGCAGCGATACAAAAGAATCTCCCCAATGGAATAAAATCATGGAATAGATGAAGATAGCCAGCAAGAAATTCATCAAGACACCACCCACCATGATAAGCAGACGCTGCCAGGCCGGTTTTGAACGAAATTCCCATGGCTTAGCAGGCTGTTTCATCTGCTCGGTATCCATAGACTCGTCTATCATACCCGAAATTTTCACATATCCCCCCAAAGGCACCCAGCCAATACCATATTCCGTATCACTGTTCTTCGGTTTGAATTTGAACAAAGAAAACCACGGATCAAAAAATATGTAGAACTTCTCTACTCTTACTTTAAAAAGACGTGAAAAAAGAAAATGTCCTCCCTCATGAATAATGACCAATAATGAAAGGCTCATTATCAATTGAAGAGCACGAATCAAAAATGTTTCCATCTAACTATTTACTATTTTATAATTTATAATTAACATAATTCTCTGCCAACTACCATTTAAGATGACAAAAGGGACAACGCTACCCGACGCGCCTCAGCATCAGTATCCACATAGTCTTCATAAGTCGGTTCCTTGATATAAGCAACTTTACCCATAGTCTGTTCTATGACATCACTCATACCCAGAAAAGATATTTTGTCTTTCAGGAAAGCATCCACCACCACTTCATTAGCTGCATTCACTATACAGGGCATATTTCCGGCCCGATACAAAGCCTCGTATGCCAATGCCAAATTACGAAAACGTTTGGTATCAGGCTGTTCAAAAGTCAGGTCTGTTATACGGGCAAAATCCAACCGCTCGAAAGAAGATTTCACGCGCTCCGGATACGAAAAAGCATATTGAATAGGCAAACGCATATCGGGCATGCCCAACTGTGCTTTCACGGCCCCATCCTCAAACTGCACCATAGAATGAATGACAGATTGTGGATGAACTACCACTTCAATTTGCTCCGGACGCATTCCGAATAACCATTTAGCCTCAATCACTTCAAACCCTTTGTTCATCATGGAAGCCGAATCAATGGTTATCTTCGCTCCCATCTCCCAATTGGGATGCTTCAAAGCTTGTGCTTTGGTCACTGTTTGCAACTGCTCCATGGTATAAGTACGGAACGGCCCTCCTGAAGCTGTCAAGATCACTTTCTCCAACCGGTTATTTATTTCCAGACACTGGAAGATAGCCGAATGCTCCGAATCCACGGGAAGTACAGGTGTATGGTACTGATTTGCCAGTGCATTAATCAACTCCCCGGCTACAACCAGTGTTTCTTTATTAGCCAAAGCAATAGCTTTACCTGCCTTTATCGCATTTATAGTAGGACGCAATCCGGCATAACCTACCATAGAAGCCAGTACAATGTCAATAGGTTGTGATTCCACAATTTGAGAGAGCGCATCCGCTCCTGCATATACTTTGACAGGCAGATCACTCAGCGCCTCTTTCAATTGAAGGTATTTTTCCTCATTGGCTATCACTACCGCCTCGGGCATGAACTTACGGGCTTGTTCTACCAATAAATCGACCCTGTTATTGGCTGTCAACGCATAGACCTCATATAAATCTGGATGTTCCTCTATTACCTGTAAAGCTTGTGTACCGATAGAGCCGGTAGAACCTAATATCGCTATTTGTTTTTTCATAATGTTGTTAAAATACAATGTATTTTGAGGGATCAATCGCACGTCCCTTATGCCATAATTCGAAATGCAGATGCGGTCCGGTAGTTTTTTCACCGGTATTTCCTACCAATGCAATAGCTTCACCACCTTTCACCGGATCTCCTTCTTTCTTTAATAACGAACCACAATGTTTATACACCGACACAAAATCCTGTCCATGCTGTATCTGAATAACATAACCGGTTTCTGCCGTATAAGTAGACAAAATCACTGTCCCATCCAATGTTGCCAACACACTTTCATTTGGATTAGCGGCAATGTCCACACCGTAATGCCTGTTCTCCAAGTCAAAATTAGATGACATCATGCCCCGTGTAGGACGATAGAATATCAATCCGAAAGCGACATTATTATCATCAACAGCCGTCAGATTATATCGTTCCGATTCTTCATATTGCTTGCGAAACTCTTCTTCCTGCCTGGTACGTTCCATCAAAGAATCAGAACGAAGAATGGTCAGAGAGTCGATAGATTGGACTGTATCAGCTTTTACTTTCCCGCTAAATATATCCTGAATGTTCATGATATACATATTCTGCCTCGTCACCACTTGTTGTAACGAATCGGCCCGCAAGGCATTGGTCACCACCTGCGCACGTACCTCACTGTTCATATATCCCGGCAAATAGTTACGTAAAGGAGTAAAAACAATGATAGTTGCCGAAATCAGGAAAATTACCGTTACGGCAGACAGCAATACAGACACACCATTGAGTTTGGAAACGTGCAGTCCCACAATCTCCTCCAACGTATTTTCATTGGTAATGGTCAGTTTATACTTAAACTTGAAATTATGCCAAAATGCTTTCCTTCCTTTTTTCTTCATCGTGCGCACCTTCTATATTTATATCAAGCCATCAGGTACTTCGACCGTCAGCAAACGCTTTTTCTTATCCAATTTGATGATAAATTCCTCGTGGGCAGGCAGCAAAAGTTCCTCGCCACCTTTCTCAATGGCAAAAAGGACATTCATCGTACTGTCATCCACCGCCACAATCTCGCCCAACTCACCATGATTCACATCTTCCACCTTAAAGCCAATAAAATAGTTCCAGGTAGGTATATCATCCGAATCTTCCTCCTCACCGACATATTTCTTCGGGAAATAGACCTCTACATTCGTAAACATACGGGCCTTTTCCGAGGTATCCACCCCTTCCAGTTTGACTAAAGCAGTGGTATCTGAACGAAAACGATACTCTTCAATAAAGAAAGGCACGAATATACCGTCTAACAAACAGACCAGATACTCACATTCCACACGGTCAAAAATATCATCCGTAAAAGTGAATGAGATTTCTCCTTTTACTCCATGCGGTTTGTTGAATATACCAATCTTGAAAACTTCATCTTTCTTAATCATGATTGATTTCTCTAAATTCTAGTAATACGTGCGCCAAGCGCATTCAAACGCTGGTCTATATTCTGATATCCCCGGTCTATCTGCTCTATATTGTGTATGCGGCTTATACCGTCGGCACTCATTGCCGCTATCAGCAAAGCGATACCGGCACGGATATCGGGTGAAATCATATTTCCGGCGCGAAGCTGGAAATTACGGTCATGCCCTATCACAACGGCACGATGAGGGTCACATAATATAATCTGTGCTCCCATATCTATGAGCTTGTCCACAAAGAACAGGCGGCTTTCAAACATCTTCTGATGAATCAGTACACTGCCTTTCGCCTGTGTAGCCACCACCAGTACCACACTGAGCAAGTCGGGAGTCAGCCCCGGCCAGGGAGCATCTGCTATGGTCATAATAGAGCCATCAATAAACGATTCTATCTGATAATGTTCCTGCTCGGGGATAAACAGATCATCTCCCCGCTGTTCCACTCTGATACCTAAACGACGGAAACTTTCTGGAATAATGCCCAAATTTTCATGCGATACATTCTTAATGGTAAGCTCACTTCCTGTCATAGCTGCCATTCCGATAAAACTGCCTACTTCAATCATATCAGGCAACACCCGATGCGTACAGCCATGCAGACTTTCCACTCCTTCAATAGTCAGCAAATTAGATGCAATACCGGAAATCTTCGCCCCCATGCGGTTCAACATACGACAAAGTTGTTGCAGATAAGGTTCACAAGCTGCGTTGTAAATGGTCGTTTTGCCCTTCGCCAGGACAGAAGCCATCACAATATTAGCCGTACCGGTAACCGAAGCTTCATCCAGCAACATATAAGTACCTTCCAAATGCTCTGCGCAAATACTGAAAACACTTCGTTCCTCATCATAATTAAAACAGGCTCCCAGTCTCTGAATACCGATAAAGTGAGTGTCCAAACGCCGGCGGCCAATCTTGTCACCGCCCGGTTTTGAAATCAAAGCCTTTCCAAAACGGGCAACCAACGGACCAACCAACATGACTGATCCACGCAGACTGGAACATTTCTTTAAGAATTCATCACTCTCCAAGTAGTTCAAATCCACAGTGTCAGCCTTAAATGTATACGAATCAATCCCTGTTTTTGATACCTTGACACCCATATCACGTAACAACTGAATCAGATTGTTCACATCCAGAATGTCCGGAATATTAGTTACGGTCACTTCTTCCGAGGTCAGCAGAGTGGCACAAAGAATCTGTAACACTTCATTTTTAGCACCTTGCGGGTGTATTTCGCCGTGCAATTTATGTCCTCCTTCAATTACAAACGAAGCCATGGTATCATTTTTTAGGAATTAATATTTCTTTCTTTGATTGTTGTTTTGTTGCGGTCTGCGCTGATTGTTGTTCTGTTGCGGCCTGCGTGGAACATAAACACGTTGCTGTTCATTCAAATGCAAGTCTTCAGGGGTCAGATTAATCATTCCCTTAGAGTAATCGCGAAGATCATCCAAGATTTTCTGATCCTCCACCCCGTCTTTGTTCCAGTTCAGGAAACATTTCTTCATGTGGTTTGCAATCAGGCTGATCAGCTGCTTCTTCTCCTCACCTTCCGGATAGTCCACTGCCTTTTTAATCATGTTCTCCAAAATACGTCCATAATGACGGTAACGGATTCCATTATGCGGATAAGGCAACATATCGGGTTTCACCTCCAGGCTTTCTTTCTTCACAATTTCATACGGATAATCGATATCCAGCTTGAAATCGGCCATAATAGCCAAATGATCCCATAATTTATGTTTGAAATCGGGCACATCCCGCAAATGCGGAAACATACCGCCCATAATGTTGATAATCGTGTTCGCACAACGTTGGCGCTCAGCTCTGTCCTCGATGGTCAAGGCGTGGTCTACCATGTTCTGCACACTTCTGCCATATTCAGGAAGGGGTAAAGTTCGTTGTTGAGTATTATACTCCATATATATTTAAAATTTATGATTTATGCACTGATTTGTTCATCGGCTGTTACAAAAGCTTTTTGGGTTTGGAAGCTACAAACTCTTTCAAATAGAAAGGCTCAAAATAAGCCACATCCTTAAAGTTCTGCCTTACCATTTCCTTTTCTGCCAATGGGAACATCCATTTACCTAACGGACGGATGTCATCAATAAAATGAGCATTGGGATGAGTAATCTGCCCACGGCATTTGGCTGCACCGTTACCAAAAAAATAGACCGGATGTTCATTCAGGAACTCCAAATAGGAATGCTCATCAACAATATCGGCGGCAATTTCCCTTTTCACGCCCAATGCGCGGTCATAAACAGCTGCATAGACTTCCATGCGACGTGCGTCTATCATAGGACAGAGCAAGGCATCCTCAGGCAAATCATGATGTAACAACACCGGCACACACAACACCTCCAATGTCGGCAGACCGATAAGTGGCAAATTACGTCCATAGCAAATACCCTTCGCCATAGAAACACCAATACGCAGCCCTGTGTACGAGCCGGGCCCGCAACTCACAGCCACTGCATCCAACGGCATACCATGACTGTCGACAAAAGATAAAGCCTCATCTACAAATACGCCCAGCTGCACGGCGTGTGAAGGTCCTTTCAAATCCTCTTTGGAGAACACCGCCAATCCATCCTCACTGACGGCAACAGAGCAGGCCTCTGTTGAAGTTTCAATATGCAAAATACACGACATAATGCTCTACTTATATAATATAATCTGCAAATATACACTTTTATTTATACTTCATTTCCATAAAAAGATTACTTTTGCAAAAAAACATATTAGTTATGATACAGTCAATGACCGGATACGGTAAAGCAACCGCTATATTCGGAGAAAAAAAAATTAACGTAGAGATCAAGTCTTTAAATAGTAAAGCAATGGACTTGTCTACACGGATCGCTCCTTTATACCGTGAAAAAGAAATGGAAATCCGCAATATGATTTCCAAATCATTGGAACGCGGTAAAGTTGATTTCAGCCTGTGGATAGAGAAAGACGTTTCGGATACAGCCACTCCCATTAACGCCGCCCTTGTAGAAAACTACTACAATCAGATAAAATCTATTTCCGAAATGACCCATATACCAATGCCCGAAGATTGGTTTGCAACCCTTCTACGAATGCCTGACGTACTGACCAAAGCCGATGTACAAGAACTTTCGGAAGACGAATGGGAGGTAGTCCGCCGGGTAGTGGAAGAGGCCATCAACCATTTGGTAGATTTCCGCAAACAGGAAGGAAGCGCCTTGGAAAAGAAATTCAACGAAAAGATTGACAACATCGAGCGTTTGTTAAAGTCCATCGAACCCTACGAAACAGAGCGTGTAGCCAAGATACGTGAACGCATTACAGATGCTTTGGAAAAGACCATCAGTGTGGATTATGATAAAAACCGCCTGGAGCAAGAATTGATTTATTACATTGAAAAATTAGATATTAACGAAGAGAAACAACGACTGAGCAATCACTTGAGATATTTCCGTGAAACCATGGCAGGCGGTCATGGACAAGGAAAAAAACTTGGTTTCATAGCACAGGAAATGGGACGCGAAATCAATACGACCGGCAGCAAATCCAATCATGCCGAAATGCAAAACATCGTAGTGCAGATGAAGGACGAACTGGAACAAATCAAAGAACAGGTGTTAAATGTAATGTAACCGGTTCACATACCGGACACCATTCTCATAAGCAAAGAATCAAGATATGGCAACAGGAAAACTTATCATTTTTTCAGCCCCCTCAGGTTCGGGCAAATCAACCATTATCAACTATCTGTTGACACAAAACCTGAACCTGTCTTTCTCTATTTCTGCCACCAGCCGCCCTCCTCGCGGAAAAGAACGGCATGGTGTGGAATATTTCTTCCTATCTCCTGAGGAATTCAGACAACGCATTGCCAATAATGAATTTCTGGAATACGAAGAAGTATACGAAAACCGTTTCTACGGAACCTTGAAAGCACAAGTGGAAAAACAATTGGAAGCCGGACAAAATGTGATTTTTGACGTAGATGTGGTAGGCGGATGTAATATCAAAAAATATTATGGCAGCCGCGCATTGTCTGTTTTCATTCAACCACCCAGTGTAGAAGAACTCCGTAAACGCCTGCAAGGCCGTGGTACTGATGCCCCCGAAGTGATTGAAAGCCGAATCGCAAAAGCAGAATTCGAATTGGGGTTCGCCGATAAATTCGATACCGTGATAGTAAATGACGATTTGGAGAAGGCAAAGGCGGAAGCACTGAAAGTTATTAGAAACTTTATTGAACAATAAGACGATGATCAAAGATCCGAAAAAACTGGCCCAAAGAATGTCGATACTTTGTATCCTCATTGGTTTTATAGCTTTGGCTGTGGGTATCATTGCAATGGCAATGGAACAATACATTATTGCCATTGCAATGGGTATTGTCACTGTAGGACAAGTATGGAATTACAATAAATGGAAAAGAGTAAGATAAAGACCGGTATTTTCGGCGGCTCATTCAATCCTATCCACATGGGCCATCTGGCACTTGCCAATTATTTATGTGAATATAACGGACTGGATGAAATATGGTTTCTCGTCTCTCCTCACAATCCATTAAAGCAACAAACGGATTTATGGGATGATAATCTGCGATTGGAACTGGTAAAACTGGCCATTGCGGATTATCCCAAATTCCGGGCTTCCGACTTCGAATTCCACCTGTCTCGTCCTTCCTATACTATACACACATTGGATGCTTTACACAAAGCCTATCCCAACCGGGAATTCACCCTTATCATCGGGGCGGACAACTGGCTTTTATTCCCCCGTTGGTACAAAGCAGAGGAGATTTTAAAGAATCATCATGTAATGATCTATCCCCGTCCGAATTTCACTATTGATCCAACAACCCTTCCTCCTTCCGTGCAATTAGCCGATACTCCGTTATTGGAAGTCAGTTCTACTTTTATCAGACAGGCACTGGCGGAAGGACGAGATATACGATATTTCCTGCATCCGGCAGTATATGAACGACTGAAAAAATAAAAATCCCCGGGAGGATACAATCCAAATTCCCCGGGGAAAAACACATCAATTATTTAATCTAAAATTCAAAGGACGCACTCCATTAACGCTTTGCCAGCAGTACCTTACTATTTATCAATCCGTCCAACTCCCAGCCTGTCGTATCCTTTTTATATGAGTGCCACGCCAAAAACTTCCCAGCTTCATCTAACGTATATACATATTTCTGCGTAGGGACAAACGCTTTTTTATTTTTATTCCACAAAGAATAATCAATATGCGCTTCTGTGTCTGTGTACGTAACTTCCATACAATAATAATTTATCCAATCCGTGCCATTCCATTTCATACTTTTCTTCTCTATGATTTGTCCCTTATCGTTGTATCTGAACTCAAAACGATACTCCGGAGTCAGGAAAGTACCTTCCTGTTCATAAACGACCTTAGCCGACACCCGACCATTTTCCACCTCTTCATTTGTAATCTTCACAGGCTTGGCCGCATTCAATGTTAATACACTTGTCATTGCAAAAAGAACTGCCATCATGGCTTTAGTGAGCATTGTAGTTTTCATAATGTCTTATTTTTAATGTTTATAATTCGTGTTTATTTGTGTCTTTATTTATAAGACGCAAATGACTCTCAAAACGTTGCAACATGATCCGTTTTTTTTCTTGAGTCGCTTCACTTTATAAAGTGCAAAGTACATGCCATGGAATTAATCCACTAAGTATCAACAAGTAAACATAAAAAAGGGTGTCCGATTATGGACACCCTGTACATTATTAACGGACAAACAGTCTATTCTTTCTGCTTTTCAACACGATGCAAGACTACCAGAACAACTTCGCTGGGAGTAAATAAACGGACGTCAACGCGCGAAGTACCCAATCCATTGGTTATAATAATCGGAGTACCTTTGCTATTCTCTTTCCAACCAGTCAGAAAACGGTTTCCATAAATAGAGTGCTTTACCGGAGAATATTTTTTAAACAAGCTCACCTGCCCACCATGAGTATGCCCCGCTAACACCAAATTGGCATTCGATACATCGGTATCTTCTGCATAATCGGGAGTATGCGTGAGCAATATAATAAAATCATCCGCCGGAAAATGCTGGGATGGAGAGTCACCATTCTTTTTTAAATCAAACGGATTGCGTACACCGCTTACTATAATATACTGACCATCTTTCATCAGCTTATAGCTTTTATGTTCCATCAACCGCACATGATTCTTTTGCATGGCCTCCACCACTTCGGAATAACAATAGCCATAATCATGATTTCCCATCACAGCAAATGTTCCGTAAGGCGTATAAACTCTGCTCAAGGCGGTGAACAAAGTATCCAGATTTCCACCTTTCTTGCCACGATAATCTCCACCCAACAGCAAGACATCGGCATGCATTGACTTTAATGCCCGCACCGCGCTGTTCAATTCACTCCTCTTAAAGCGACTCTCATAATGAAAATCCGAAGCAAACCCTATCCGAAAACCGTCAAAAGCGGGTGGAATATCATAACTATAAAAATCATATTGCTTCACACGCCCTACCCCCGGAAACTCGGACAAAGTAGCTGTGGCGCAAGAAGACAAAAGAATAACCGCTAAAAGCAAAAAAAGAAACTGTTTCTTCATAATCCTTTCTATTTGGAGACAAAGATACAGAATTAATTGTTTTATCTTTGCACAACCTTAATTATAAATAGAAATGGAAATTGTTCAAGTTAACTCAATAAAAGCATGGCTTCTAGCCGCCCGCCCTAAAACATTGGCAGGAGCCGCCACTCCGGTTTTACTGGGATGTGCCTTGGCCTATGCAGACAGCTGCTTCCAAATGACACCAGCATTGCTTTGCTTTGCCTTCGCTTTTCTGATGCAGATAGACGCCAACTTCATTAATGATTACTTTGATTACCTGAAAGGCAGTGACCGTGAAGACCGTTTGGGTCCTGAACGTGCCTGCGCGCAAGGATGGATCACACTGAACGCCATGAGAAAGGGAATCGCCCTGACCACAGCAACAGCTTGTTTAGCAGGGTTATGCCTATTAGCTTATGGAGGGATTGAAATGATTCCAGTAGGAATTTTATGTGTTTTATTCGCTTTTCTTTATACAGCAGGACCTTATCCGCTAGCTTATCACGGATGGGGAGACATACTTGTCATTGTCTTTTTCGGATTTGTACCGGTAGGCTGCACTTACTATGTGATGTGCCGTGACTGGACTTGGAATGTGACACTCGCCTCTCTAGCTTGCGGACTGATTATAGATACCTTGTTGATGGTGAATAATTACCGTGACCGCGATCAGGATGCAAAAAGCGGAAAGAAAACAATCGTAGTACGCTGGGGAGCCAATGCAGGGCAACAATTATACTTATTTTTGGGATTGGCTGCCGCATGGCTTTGTTTATTGTTTATCCCGACCGGGCACATTTGGGCTGCATTATTACCCCAAATTTATCTGTTACCTCACTTCATGGCATGGCAAAGAATGGTAAAAATCAACAGGGGAAAAGAATTAAACAGCATATTGGGAGAAACCTCCCGCAATATGCTGCTATTCGGCGTATTACTAGCATTCGGCCTTATCCTATAATCTTCCAGCAAGATCTTGCCAGAAGATATTTCCCAATAAAGCGCAACAAATCATTCCGCTTTCTCTATCAATACAGTGGCATAAGCGGAAATGCCCTCCTCCCTGCCCGTAAATCCCAGTTTCTCTGTAGTGGTAGCCTTTACGGAAACATCATCCACATCAATCCTCATCAAATGAGCAAGTACCAACTGCATTTCCGGAATCCGCGCTTTCAATTTAGGACGTTCAGCACAAATCGTTGCGTCCACATTACCTACTTTATATCCTTTTGCAGCAATCAGGTCCACCGTTTCAGCCAATAAAATCTTGCTATCAATATTCTTGAATTCACCCGCAGTATCAGGAAAATGATAACCTATATCACGCATATTGGCAGCTCCCAGCAAAGCGTCACAAATGGCATGAATCAACACATCGGCATCCGAGTGTCCCAATAGCCCCAATTCATGTTCAAATTTTATTCCTCCAAGCCATAGTTCACGACCGGTTACCAGTTGGTGCACATCGAATCCAAATCCTACTCTTATTTTCATCTTACATAAAAATCTAATAATTTCTCACCTTCCAAATACCCCTGCAAATGCTGTCCTATGCCGACTGGCCCTACTCCCACAGGAGTCCCCGTATAGAGCAAATCTCCAATCTTTAATGTAAAAAACCGACTAACGTATGCAATTATCTCATCCACCTTAAACAACATATCCGCAGTGTTGCCTCTCTGCACTGTTTTTCCATCTATATCCAAATGAAAGTTTAAATTCTGTATATCCTTAAATCTGTCTACCGGCACAAAATCACCTATGGCAGCCGAGCTATCAAACCCTTTACACAGCTCCCAAGGCTTGCCTTCCTCCCGGAACCGCCGCTGAAGGTCACGTGCCGTAAAATCTATTCCTACCGTCACCGCATCATAATACCGACTGGCAAAACGCGGAGCAATATTCTTTCCCAAACGATTAATACGTACTACCAATTCTGTCTCATAATCCACCTGCTGAGAAAAATCAGGAATAAAAAACGGCTTGCTGTCTTTCAGCAGAGCCGAATCCGGTTTCATAAAAATAACCGGTTCTTCCGGTAATTTTTCATCAGCATGTAACTCGTGGCAATGTGCAACGTAGTTCATTCCTACGGCTATAATCTTCATATTATTATTCTTGAATTACATTTAATCTGTTAAACATTACAGCCAGATGAGCATAAAGTGATGTATTCTGCACCACAATATTTTCCGGTACACGAATACGGAACGGTGTAAAGTTCCAAACAGCCTTAATGCCACCCGCTATCATTTTATCTGTTATCTCCTGTGCTATATTAATAGGCACAGTCAATACCCCGATATTCACATCACAGGATTTCATTTTTATCTCAAATTCATCCGAATGATAAATAGGAATTCCATTTATTTCCTTCCCGACCAATCCGGGATTAATATCAAACGCACCTACTATCTCTAATCCAAAATGATGCAGCCCCGAGTCGCGCAATAAAGCACCTCCCAAACTACCGACACCAAACAAAAAAGCTTTATGCATTTTGGTAAATCCCAAGAAACGCTCCAGCACCTCTATCAACGCATCAATCTCATACCCCACACGTGTACGGCCGGATATATTTACATAAGAAAGATCTTTCGCTATTTGGGAAGCATCTACATTGATTTGCTTGGATATTTGGGTAGAAGACACGTACGTTTCTCCCTGTTCTTTCATCAGTTTCACATTCGAAAGATACCACGGAAGTCTGCGCAAAGTCGGCTCAGGCACTTTATCCGAGAATTTATGCATACGTATATCCATCTTTTTCTTTAGGTATTATCATTAGGTAATTTGCAAAAGTACACTTTTATTTGTTACATTGACGGATAGAGTATAAAAAAAGTCTTATCTTTGAGTATTCATTTAAGCAAAATTCACATGAAAAATAACGATTGGAAAGAACGTCTGAATGTGGTTTATTCCACAAATCCTGATTTCAAGTATGAAAGTGTTGAAGAGGAAGCGGTTGAGACATTAGATAAAAAACAACAGAAACTCCGTGTCAATATAGAAAAAAAAGGACGGGGTGGCAAAACCGTGACATTAATCAACGGGTTCATCGGAACAGAAAATGACCTGAAAGAGTTGGGTAAATTATTGAAAAGCAAATGTGGAGTAGGCGGTTCAGTAAAAGACGGGGAGATCCTTATCCAAGGAGAGTTCAAGCAACGGGTCATCGAGTTATTGAAAGCTGAAGGATATACCCAGACCAAATAACCGGAAAAAAGAAAGGGACTGTTGTCACACAGTCCCCCATTCTATAATTGCGGAAATCTTATTCAGCACGTAAAGTGAAACGTTTGAAAGCAACGATCTGCAATTCAGGATCAGCTTCCTTCAACACTTCTCTTACAGTCTTCTTACCATCCATGATATCCTCCTGGTTCAGCAAGCAAACTTCCTTCAAGAACTTACCCAGACGACCTTTAGCAATGTTTTCAATCATCTGTTGCGGCAAGTTGGCAGCTTTTTCAGCAGAAACAGTAGCAATGATTTCCTTAGCTTTGGCAATATCTTCGTCAGTAATCCAGCCCTTAGCCTTGTTACTTTCCATGTGCTCTTCGCTGTCTACATGTGCAGGGTTGATACCAGCCTTCTTCAAAGCAACTTCAACAGCCTTGTCTACTTGTTCTTTCTTAGTTTTATCAATAGCTACCTGTATTTCAGCTTCTTTTACAGATTCAGGAACACCGGCTTCATCAATTGCAATAGGATTCATAGCGGCAATCTGCATAGCAACTCCGTGAGCGGCAGCTTCAGCTTCCTTATTCATGGCAACAATAGTACAAAGCTGGTTATTTCCCTGGTGGTTATAAATAGAAGTATAAGCACCTTCAACCACATTGTAGCCATCCAATTCCATTTTTTCACCAGTGATACCGCTACGGTCTGTTACTGCATCCTGTACAGTACCGTTACCCATAGGCAAAGCCTTTACTTCTTCCAAAGTCTTGCATCTGTTGGCAACAGCAGCATCCAGAATAGCTTGAGTCAACGCTACGAAATCAGCATTTTTAGCAACGAAGTCGGTTTCGCATTTCAAAGCGATGATAGCAGCAAATTCGCCATCCTTTTTTGCCAGCACACAACCTTCAGATGCTTCACGGTCAGAACGTTTTGCAGCAACAGCCTGTCCTTTTTTACGGATAATTTCCATTGCTTTATCGATATCGCCGTTTGCTTCAGTCAAGGCGTTCTTGCAATCCATCATACCAGCTCCACTAATCTTACGAAGCTTGGTTATTTCAGCCATAGTTACAGCCATAATATTCCTTTATTTTTTAATTGTTAGTAATATCTTTAAAACAGAATTGAGAATTGAAAATTGAGAATTGAGAATCAACAGCATAATCTGCCCCTTCCCCAATTTTCAATTCTCAACTCTCAATTTATACTATTAAGCTTCTTCGTCTTCTTTCAAGAAAGCGGCAGCCTTAGCAGCATTGATAGCTTCTTCTTCGGCTTTATCCATACGAGCCTTGGTATTTTTCTTCTTACCAGCACCCTTAGGAGCATTTTCACCGGCAGCTTCCATATCTACTTTTTCAGCTTTTCTTTCTTCCAAGCCTTCAGCGATAGCGCCACAACAAGCATCCAAGATCACTTCTACAGACTTAGTAGCGTCATCGTTTGCAGGAATCACGAAGTCTACGTTTGAAGGATCTGAATTTGTATCAACGATAGCAAATACAGGGATACCCAGACGGTTAGCTTCACGAACTGCAATGTTTTCTTTCAACACATCGATAACGAACAGTGCTGACGGCAAACGAGTCAAATCAGCGATAGAGCCTAAGTTCTTCTCCAATTTAGCACGCTGACGAGAGATTTGCAGAACTTCTCTCTTAGAAAGGTTTGAATAAGTACCATCGTTGGTCAACTTATCGATAGTAGCCATTTTCTTCACAGCCTTACGGATAGTCGGGAAGTTAGTCAACATACCACCCGGCCAACGCTCGATTACATAAGGCATATTTACAGAAGCAGCTTTCTCAGCTACTACTTGTTTAGCTTGTTTCTTAGTAGCAACAAACAGGACTTTCTTACCTGATTTTGCGATTTGTTTCAGTGCATCAGCAGCTTCATCTACTTTAGCAACTGTTTTATGGAGGTCAATGATATGGATACCATTGCGTTCCATGAAAATATAAGGAGCCATTGAGGGATTCCACTTTCTCTTAAGGTGTCCGAAGTGGCAACCGGCTTCCAATAATGTATCGAAATTAGTTCTAGACATTTTGTTATTCTTTAAATCGTTTACTTTCTTTTTTGTTTATCTCAACCAACCATCGGGTAGTCCGCTACCAAGTAGAGTCCCGCTGGTTTAGATACTAAACGCTTCTTAACCAGTTCCAAGTAAAACCGGATATTAACGTTTACTGAACTGGAATCTACGACGTGCTTTGGGCTGACCCGGTTTCTTACGTTCTACAGAACGAGAATCACGTGTCATGAAGCCTTCTGAACGAAGAGCTGTTTTATCTTCAGGGTTGATTTTAACCAGCGCACGGGCGATAGCCAGACGCAAAGCCTGTGACTGACCTGTAAAACCACCACCGTAAAGATTTACTTTGATATCATATTTTTCAGCAGCCTCCAGCTTGTTCAAAGGCTGTTTTACTACATACTGAAGAATAGTTGATGGAAAGTACTGTGCAAGGTCTCTCTTGTTAATAGTAATCTTTCCTGTACCTTCGCTTACGAACACGCGTGCTACGGCGCGTTTACGTCTGCCTAATGCATTTACTACTTCCATTCTTTATTATTTAAGTGAGTTTATATCAATTGATTTCGGAGTCTGAGCTTCATGTTTATGTTCACTACCAGCGTAAACATACAAATTGCCCAGCAACTGTGCTCCCAGACGATTTTTAGGAAGCATACCCTTTACTACTCTCTTCAACAGTTTTTCTTCACCGTTAGGTTTCTTCATCAACTGGGCAGGAGTCATTTCTCTCTGACCACCGGGATAACCTGTATAGCGCAAGTAAACCTTGTCGTTCCACTTGTTTCCGGTAAATTTCACTTTGTCTGCATTAATGATAATAACATTATCACCGCAGTCAGCATGAGGGGTAAAGTCTGGTTTGTACTTTCCTCTCAACAGTTTCGCAACTTTCGAACCGAGACGGCCTACGACCTGATCGGTTGCATCGACAACAACCCATTCTTTATGAGCTGTTTCTTTGTTTGCAGAAATGGTCTTGTAACTTAAAGTATCCACTCTTAAATTCTTTTTTAAATGTTAACTACTAAAAAACAATTCTTCCCAGCGTTTCTAACCGTTCCCGGACAAAGAACTATTAACACGCTAAGAATTAATTCTTTATAAACTTTTGATAATAATCGGCTTGCAAAGGTACGGCTTTTCTTTGAACTGACAAACAAATTAAGATATTTTTTCCTCCTGCTTTTTGCATACAAAAGGCTGATACAACCACATCTAGGCTTTGAATAACGGAGTAAAAACATAGGGAAGAAATTTTGATTCTTCCCTATACATATACAGTTATTCATATATTTTCAACGATTCCAGCCACTCTCCATCTCAGAGCAAGTACAAACAGCCACAGATGCCGCATTGTTTCCACCGGACTGACGAAGCTTTAAAAGTTCAGTTGCTGAGATCCGAACTACTTTTCCATCGGGACGACCATAACACAGTGTCCCTTCGCGCCGTGCAGTTTCCTCTATCAACCGCTGTTCCGCTAATTCTAAACCATAACGCAACTTCGCACTTAATTCCTTATATTCTTCTTCAGTTGACATAACTTCTGATTTTAGTAAAAAGTTCTTGATTATAGATATGGACCTCATCTCCCAAACGGAAGGCGTCCGCCACAATAACACGCGGTGTGCAGCTATTGTCCGCAAGCATCCAATAATCCACGCAAGGCATATAAATACGGAAAAAGTTTTCCAACCCCGAACGATAACGACGACGGATAATGGGAGCAGGTACATCATGCCCTCCGTTGGCAACACGCTGTTTCACTCGCTCTATAGCCAGTTCAGGCGAATTCAGCCAAAAATAAATAAGGCTGACACTATATCCTTGATTTTGTGCCTGCTGGATAAGATTGATATAAGAACGGGTAGACAATGTAGTTTCAACAGAAAAACTGACTCCGGCTGACAACAGTTCTCCGATGCGTTTCAGCATCAGTCGTCCCGCTTCGATTGCTACACTTGAGGGGTTAAAAGGAGAAAGTCCCTTGGCGATTTCATCGGCATTGACAAATTCACGGCACTCTAAAATTTCGGGTAATACCGTATACGAAGCAGTCGTTTTACCAGCTCCGTTACACCCCGCTATTATATAAAGTTTAGACATTAATCTCCTTTTCTATTTCTGTTATTGGCGACAAAGTTAACGATTATTTCCAATTTTTGTTCTCGAAAAGGCATAAAAGTGATGAAGAATAGCACATTTTTTGAAATTCTGTGCAAATTAAGAAGAGATTACAGGAATTTTACCGTATATTTAAGCAACCTGCAAACAGGTAACAGTTACTCACTACATCATTTTATTGGAAACAATTAATACATAGACACCTTTCATTTAAGTATCCAAACAAGTAATCATATAAACAAGACACATATCCCACCATATAGATAGGGACCACGCTTTCAAAAAATGAAAGAGCAGCCCCTCCCCAATGACTATCCTTTGTTTATAAACAAAGATTCAAACTTATCTGACCAAATCCTTGGGATAAACAGGAGGCATTTTCACCCGTTTCCAAGTTTCATAATACCAAGAATTGATTTCATTTCCATCCTTATCCGTTTTCACAAAAAACTTCAGTACCATGACATCGCCCCCCTTCATCTCAAATTCCAAAATATTATCCACACCTACCAATTGTGGAAGATGCAGATTTTTCTCCACATGCTCTGTATAAGCATTAGGAGCAGTCTGCCGATAGGTACCGGAACCAATAATAATAGCTCCATGATTAGGAATCATGGTCATATTGGTAAACTTGCCGTCATCAGACAAAATTTTAAAAGAATTACTTGGTTTCAACTCACCCGGCACCTGAGGAGTACCTGATACATAAAAGCACATCTGCCAAATCCCTTTCAAGTTGACAGGGGCTGCATCTGATTTTTCCTGTCCCACTACACGCGAAGTACCGATTAGCAAGAATGCTATCATCAGTAGGAATAATTTTTTCCGTTTCATAGCTGTATATATTTAGTTAACAAATTGCGTTATGTGGATACAACAAAATTAGAAAAATTTTTCAAACTTTCTGCTTTTCAAATAACTTTTTTACAGTTAAACACAAAAAAAATCCTGCTCTATGTTATAGGGCAGGATTTTTTGAATTATTATTTCCTACAATTAGAATTCAGCATTGCGCGGAGTACGTGGGAAAGGTATCACATCACGAATATTGGTCATACCGGTAACAAACAGCAACAACCGTTCAAAACCAAGTCCAAAACCAGAATGAGGACATGAACCAAACTTGCGGGTATCCAGATACCACCACATATCCTTCATCGGAATTCCCAGTTCCTGAATGCGGGTCATCAATTTGTCATAATCAGCCTCACGTTCAGACCCACCTATTATTTCGCCAATCTTCGGGAATAATACATCCATTGCACGCACCGTCTTTCCATCCTCATTCTGCTTCATATAGAATGCTTTGATTTCTTTCGGATAGTCTGTCAGGATTACAGGACGTTTAAAGTGCTCTTCCACCAAATAACGTTCATGTTCAGAGGCTAAGTCTACTCCCCAATATACCGGGAATTCAAATTTATGACCTTTTACTACAGCTTCCTCCAGTATCTTGATACCTTCCGTATAAGGCAGACGGACAAATTCTTCCTTCAGCACGCCCTGCAAACGTTCTATCAATCCTTTATCGAACATATCGTTCAAGAACTTCACATCATCATAGCAGTTGTCAAGCGCCCACTGTACACAATATTTAATAAAGTCTTCGGCCAAATCCATATTATCAGTAATATCATTGAACGCAACCTCAGGTTCAATCATCCAAAACTCGGCCAAGTGACGCGGCGTATTGGAGTTCTCCGCACGGAATGTAGGTCCAAATGTATAAATAGCCCCCAAAGCAGTAGCAGCCAATTCACCTTCCAACTGTCCGGAAACCGTCAAACTGGCTTGTTTGCCAAAGAAATCATCATCATAAATAATCGCTCCGTTTTCATCTTTCTTCAAATCATAAAGATTCTTGGTAGTAACCTGGAACATCTGTCCCGCACCTTCACAATCGGATGCTGTGATAATAGGTGTATGAAAATAGAAGAAACCACGTTCATGGAAGAACTTATGGATAGCGATAGCCATGTTGTGGCGGATGCGGAATACAGCTCCAAATGTATTGGTACGGGGACGCAAATGAGCGATCTCACGAAGAAACTCCATCGTATGACCTTTCTTCTGTAACGGATAAGTATTATCACAAGTACCTAATACTTCGATTCCACGCGCTTGAACTTCGGCAGCCTGACCAGAGCCAATGGATTCGGTCAACTCACCGTTCACACTGATACATGCACCGGTGGTGATCTGCTTCAACATTTCTTCGTCAAAGTTTGCCAAATCAACAACAATCTGCACATTATTTATTGTAGAACCGTCATTCAGGGCGATAAAATTTACCTGTTTGCTACCGCGGCGGGTACGAACCCAACCTTTTACATTGACCATCGCACCAAAATCACGGCGCTTCAGCAAGTCAACAATCTTTGTTCTACTAATTTTTTCCATTGTTTTGTCTCTTTATTGTTTATTATTCAAATGAGCCCATGCGGAGCATGTTCACTTCTTGTTCCGTCAGGTAACGCCAGTCACCGCGACGCAAACCTTTTTTAGTCAGGCCAGCAAAATAAACGCGGTCCAGCTTGATTACCTTATATCCCAAGGATTCAAAAATACGACGCACAATACGGTTCTTTCCGGAATGGATTTCAATACCGACTTGTGATTTGTCTGTTTCCGATGCATAGCTGATGGCATCTGCATGGATCTCTCCATCATCCAATGTCACACCTGCTGCAATCTGGTCAAGATCTGCCTTGGTTACATTCTTATCACAATATACATGATAAATCTTCTTCTTCAAATACTTAGGATGAGTCAGCTTGGAAGCCAAATCACCATCGTTAGTTAACAGTAATACACCGGTAGTATTACGATCCAAACGCCCAACTGGATAAATACGCTCCTTACAAGCACCTTTCACAAAATCCATTACAGTCTTACGTTCCTGAGGATCATCAGAAGTAGTCACACAATCCTTCGGTTTATTCAACAAAATATAAGTTTTACGTTCAATACTTACCGGTTCGTCATGGAACTTCACTTCGTCAGTACGCTTGATCTTAGTACCTAATTCGGTTACCACTTCACCATTTACACTGACTACACCTGCTGTAATAAACTCATCAGCCTCACGACGGGAACATATACCTGCATTAGCCAAGAACTTGTTCAGACGAATCGGCTCATTTGGATCGGTCAATATATCTTTATATTCAATCTGTTTCTTCAGACTATACTTTGCATTCGGGTTATAATCAGCCGTACGGGGGCGATAGGGACGATTGTATCCACCACCTTGATAACCACCGGTACGAGGACGATAAGGACGGTCGCCGCCTTGATTATAACCGCCGGTACGAGGACGCGGAGTGTAAGAACGCTGTTCACCACCTTCACCGCTGTTAAAACGGGGACGCGGAGTATATGGACGCTGCTCACCACCTTCGCGATTATATCCTCCGGTGCGGGGACGCGGAGTATAAGGACGCTGCTCACCACCTTCGCGATTATAGTTTGTACGGGGACGGTATTGACGTTCACCACCTTCCTCACCATTATTGAAACGAGGGCGCGGAGTATATGGACGCTGCTCACCACCTTCACGATTATAATTTGTACGAGGACGGTATGAACGTTGTTCGCCTCCATCCTCACTGTTAGGATTAAAGCGGGGACGTTGCGGACGGTCACCATTATTATTATAGCGATTATAGGAAGGACGGTCACCGTTGTTATAAGAAGAACGGTAAGGACGGTCGCCACCTTCGCGATTATAGCTGTTCGTACGAGGACGGTAAGGACGCTGTTCGCCGTCGTTGTTGTATCTGTTGTAATTACTGTCTCTGTTATAAGACTTATAACCACCATCACGGCTTACATTCTGGTTTTCTTCGTTTGCAGCACCTTCTTGTCTGCTTTCATTTTCTGTACTCATGGTTTTCCTTTTGTTTATTAATTAATGTATAACGCCCTCTCGGGCTTTTTTGATTAAAATCCAACTAACTATTTTTTAAATACCTGTATAATTATGCGGTGTAATCACTCGCAGTTCCTTTTTAATATCTTCGCTTACATTTAGTGTTTCTATGAATTCTTTAATAGCCCCTTCTGTGATAGCTTGGTTTGTACGGGTCAAAGCTTTCAATGCCTCATACGGATGAGGATAGGCTTCGCGGCGCAAAATAGTCTGGATAGCTTCCGCCACCACACTCCAACAATTATCCAAGTCGGCATAGATTGCTTTCTCATTCAGCAACAGTTTACGCAGACCTTTCAACGAACTTTGGATAGCAATCACAATGTGACCGAAAGGTACACCGACGTTACGCAACACAGTAGAGTCTGTCAAGTCACGTTGCAAGCGGGAAACAGGCAACTTAGAAGAAAGATGCTCCAGAATAGCATTTGCCATCCCCAGGTTACCCTCTGCATTTTCGAAGTCGATGGGGTTTACTTTGTGCGGCATAGCGCTGGAACCGACTTCGCCCGCTTTAATCTTCTGTTTGAAGTACTCCATAGAGATGTACTGCCAAAAGTCGCGGTTCATGTCAATCATAATGGTATTGATGCGCTTCATGGCATCAAAGATGGCTCCCAGATTATCATAATTAGAAATCTGAGTAGTATATTCCTCACGTTCCAACCCCAGCTTCTCTGCCACGAACTGATTTCCGAATGCTTTCCAGTCATATTCGGGATAAGCTACATGATGTGCATTGTAATTACCCGTCGCACCACCGAATTTAGCCGTGACAGGACAAGCTTTCAATACAGCCAGCTGACGATTCAGACGATAAACGAAAACCATGATTTCTTTACCCAGGCGAGTAGGAGAAGCAGGCTGCCCATGTGTTTTTGCCAACATAGGGATATTTGCCCATTCTTCAGCGTATGTAGTCAACTGAGCAATCAGCTCTTCAATTTGCGGATAGTACACTTGTTCCAATGCCTCCTTTATAGACAAAGGTACAGAAGTATTGTTTATGTCCTGTGATGTCAATCCGAAATGAATGAATTCCTTGTATTCCTCCATTCCGCCCAACTTATCGAATTCTTCTTTGATGAAATATTCTACAGCCTTTACATCGTGGTTTGTTACACTTTCTATCTCTTTAATACGCTGTGCATCAGCTTCTGAAAAATTCTTATAAATAGCGCGCAATGCATCAAAACGTGCATGATCAAAGCTTTTCAGCTGTGGCAACGGTAGTTCACACAGAGTGATAAAGTATTCAATTTCTACCTGCACACGGTACTTGATGAGTGCAAATTCAGAAAAATAAGAGGCCAAAGCTCCCGCTTTTCCTCTGTATCGACCGTCAATAGGTGATATTGCCGTGAGTAAATCGAGCTCCATATTATATTCTTTGATAATTATCAGACTGCAAAATTAATTCTTTTTCTTGAGTTTAACGGCCTGAAGATGCATAAAGTTTGCGAAAATGAAGATTTATTTCACAAATCCCTTTTTAGTCCATTTCAGACTGTTCCAACGCTGTACAAAGATAATACCACGAAGATTTTCATCCAGCACAAACGCACACCACATACCTACCAATCCCCATCCCCAATGAATGCCGAACAAGAAACCACAACCTACGGCAACACTCCACTGAACAACAAATCCTACATAAAACGGATAATTTACATCACCCGTTGCACGTAAAGCATTCGTCGCATAAATATTAATAGCCCGTCCCACTTCCAAAATCACATCAATAAACAGGATAATAGTACCCAGACGGATAATTTCCGGATTATCTGTCAACCAGCTAAACAAGGTATGCCCCATCAAAGCCCAGATACAGGATAAAACCAAAGAAACCAAAATAGAAATACGCATCACATATTTGCCTAACAGATAGGCTGCATGAATTTTCCTTTCACCTACCAGATGTCCGATACAGATGGCTCCGCCTTGTGCCATGGCAATAGCAAACAAATAAACGAACATCACTATATTCACCACATAGGTACGGGTAGCCAGCGCTTCATTCCCCAACATATTAATAAAATAGGTCAATACTACCTGAGAGAAACTGTAGGACATATTTTCTCCGGCCGAGGGGACTCCGATTTTCAACAGGTTTTTCAGCTCGACAAACGGGAAGGGGCAAAAATAGGATAACGGAAATCTGGGAATATGCTTGCGGAAAAGAATTACAAAAAGTATCACCATAGATACCCCTCGGGCAAATGCTGTAGAGATAGCCGCACCTTCCACTCCCAAAGCCGGCATGCCGAACTTACCGAAAATCAGCGAATAGTTACCGATGATATTCAGAATATTCACAACTACCGTTACCATCATGGGATAAACCGCTTTGTTAGCACTACGCAAAGAGGCAGAAATAGTCAGAGATATGGCTTGAAAAAAAGCGAATGCCCCTACTATCTTCATGTAACTCACTCCATATTCCATCAGTTCGGGACGAAGTCCCATCATAGATAGCAGAGAAGTGGCTCCGTAATGCAGAATAGCACTGACAAACAGGCCGAACACCAAATTGAGTATCAATGATACTCCCACCACCTGCACCATATTCTTGTGCATTCTTGCTCCCAAATATTGCGAACAGAGTACGGAAGTTCCTATATTAATCACCTCGAATATCAGGAAAGCAAACATGATGAGCTGGTTGACCACCCCGACGGCAGCCACACTATTGTCTGAATACTGACTCAGCATCACGGTATCTACCGCGCCCAGCATCATAATCAGCAATGTTTCAATGAAAATAGGAACCGCCAGTCTGGCAAGGTTCTTTCGTACACTTCTCGGTTCTTGAATTACGTCCACTTGTTACCCTTGATTTTCGGGGTGCAAAGGTACAGACTTTTCACGATGTAACGGTTTGATTTATATCAAGAAATACGAACTTAAGATTTTTACAAGGAGATAAACAGGAATCTGATCTTTTCTTTTTATCTTTAGAACCGAATCTTAAATCAACATATTAACATGAAAAAAGGACTCCTCTTGTTATCTGCAATTCTTGCATTGGGCTCCCTGTCTTCATCCGCCCAAAGAAGAACGGCTACCATGACTGATGAAGAAATGTACCTTGATGCCATGCATCGTAACATCACTACCGAAAAGATTTTCGGTTATGTAAAGCAACTTTCAGACCCGGCCTTGGAGGGACGACTCGCAGGTTCGCCCGGAATGGCTAAAGCTGTAGATATCGTAAAAGGATATTTTAAAGAGTGGAAACTAATACCTCGTGGTGAGAATGGTTCCTACATACAGCTATTCCCCCACCCTTGTGTAGAGATACAACCGGGAAGCACTATGGATATCCTATTTCCTGTCACCCAAGACAAGAAAAAAACTGTATGGATCTCCAAGACATACCCTTGGGCAGATGGTTGGTTTGCCGGAGGAATGACCAGTAACGGAGAAGTGACAGCCGATGTGGTATATGCCGGATTTGGCGTTACAGCACCCGAATTAGGATATGATGATTACAAAGACATAGATGTAAAAGGCAAGATTGTGCTGGTAGAGGGAGAAACACCCAATATAAGCCGTAACCCCGATTCACTGGCCATGTGGTACAAACATACTTTGCACCAAACCAAGCTGAACAACGCTGCAGCCCATGGTGCGGCAGGCTTGTTATACAAATGGGTTCCCGGTCCGAATGCCCCCTATAATCCGGGATTTGTCTATTGTCATGTTACAGACACTGTGGTCAATGATATTTTCAGGGGAACAGGCAAGACCTATAAAGAAACCATCCGGCAGATTTATAAGACTCAGAAGCCTGCCTCTTTCCATACCGGAAAGAGAGCCCACATCAAAATGAATGCTACCTATAATCCCAATGCTACTGGAAAAAATATTTTGGGCATGATCAAAGGCAGTGATCCTATACTATGCAATGAATATGTAATCATTTCCGCCCATCTGGACCACTTAGGAATGATTCCTTTCCTAATTGAAGGAGCGAATGACAACAATTCTTCCTCCGCTGCCATGCTGGGAGTAGCCGAAGCACTGGCAAAATCAAAGATAAAACCGAAACGCAGCATCATCTTTATGAGTGTGGACGGCGAGGAGGCCGGACTCACCGGAAGTACCTACTACACCAACCATTCCCTTGTGCCCCAAAACAAAGTGGTAGCAATCCTGAATCTGGAACAAGTGGGTGTAGGTGAGATGCTAGGAGCGAATTATCACTATAAATACCCCGAACTGGCTGAGCTATCAGAGAAAGCCAATGATAGGTATGTACATCGACGTCTGTTCACTAGTGAGACTCATTTCCTGACCCGCCCTCGCACAGACGGTGCAGTCTTTATGAAAGCCGGCTATCCATGTATAGACTTATGGGCCTTGGGAGGCGGTTATTACTATCATCCCAAAGATAACACCCAATCTATCAATCCCGATATCCTCCGAGCTGCAACCGAATGGTTATACTGGACTACAATTTTTATAGCAGACAAGTAACCGGATATAAGAAATCCCGGCGAGTCATCGCTCTGCCGGGATTTCTTTATCTAACCGATGTTGTGTATGTGTTGTCGTAGATGTGCTTGGTGTTGTGTCATTGTTGAGTCAGATATTCCTTATACATTTTTTCTATCTCCTTCATGGGAATATCCAATGTCTTCACTTGTCTGAAAAACTCAGGCAGGTCTTCATGCAGGAATGTATTTTTCCGTAAAGCAATAATCCGGTCTTTAGCCCCTGCCGATACAAAATAACCAATGCCGCGTTTATTGTGAATGATCTCTTGTCCCTGAAGGTAATCATACGTGCGGACCACCGTATTTGCATTCACCTCCACTGTGGCGGCGTATTCTCTGACCGATGGAATACGCTCTTCTTCCGTATATTGTCCTTGCAGGATTTCATCACATATCCGGTCAGCTATCTGCAAGTAAATGGATTTACTTTCTTTAAATTTCATAGCAAACGGAATTTGGGTTTAATAACTTGTGAACGGGTAAAGAGCCGGTAACTCAGCCACCAGTTGAACATGGTGAATGCACTGAAGAACGCCACCCCTAAGGAAAGTAACTTGTTTAATGTCACCCACTGGAAATTAGCTTCCAGCCATTCGGCGAAACTACGCATACCGTCATTGCCTACCCATGATATGATATGTACTGACAAGACCGAACACAGAATAGAAATAAGCATCAATGTACCCAATGTCTTGAAAAAAGGTTTCTTGTACCAATAACTCCCCCCTAGAATATAAAGTGAATGTGACCACACCAAGAAAGCCCATCCGCACAGCTCACCCAGCCAGTTCTGGTAGGACATATTCAAAGCGGATCCCGATCCCCTAAATACCTGTTCTCCATCTATAGCAGCCATAGAAAGAAGATGGTACAACACTGATTGATGGAATGCCTCGGGCAAATTAAACAAAGGAAGTACAAGATAACGCGTAATCTCTGCCAATGAAGCGGCAACTATAATGGCTGCGGCCATCCCTACCGTAACAATTAAAAATCGTGCTACAAATTTCTCTATCATAGTCGCCGGAAGCATCAGAAAAGCGATACGTTTTTCTTTTGTAATCATGTTTTCCATAATGTTGGCAGCATAAGCAATACTGGCAATACCAATGATAAAAACAAAGGTCCCCATTATATTAGAACAATAAGTAGTAAACGATATCTGAGAAGACCTACCAGAACTCATTGTCCACATATGAAGTATCATTACCAAGGCGAATGCAGCATAAATTCCTATCAAACGATAAAGATTCGTTTTCCAATTTTCCATAATCTCGCGTTTCATTACCATTGCAATACGCGAAAAGCTAAAGAAGTTATTCGTATCCATAATGTTTGTGTGTGTTACTTGTTAAACATGGTTTGCATTTTTTCTCTCTCTGCCAGCATAGCGTTGAATAATACTTCCAGATTCAAATTCGTTTCCTCATTCTCAGTGTTCGGGAAGATGACACTGTTTCCCTGGACGGACGGCTGGACATAGAGTGCTGTGTCCGTCGGTTCATTCATGCCTTGCTCTGCAAAATAGACTTTGTCACAGATGGTCTTTACCGATGCATTCAACAATACGCGGGTACCGTCAATAATAACCACATGATCCAGCAGGCTGTCAATATCTCTCACCTGGTGCGTAGAGATGATGACTGATTTTTCATCGGTCATGCCCGAAGCGATTACTTTACGAAACTGACTTTTAGAAGGAATATCCAATCCGTTGCTGGGCTCGTCCATTACCAACAAAGAGGTATTGGTAGCTAATGCAAAGCACATAAATGCTTTCTTCTTCTGTCCCATCGAAAGCTCGCCCAAATGAATATCTTCATTCATATCAAAATCACGAAGGCAAGTGCTCAAGAGTTCATTGCTGAAATTCGGATAAAACGGAGTATTCAGCTTCAAGTATTGTTTCAAACTGACTGATGGCAAAGCAAATTCTTCAGGCACTAGAAACATGTCCTGCAAAGTCAGGGGATAGCGCATGGAAACATCCACCCCTTTGTAAAGCACCCGTCCGGCCTGAGGACGAAGCAAACCTGTCATTAAATAAAGCAAAGTAGATTTACCTGTACCGTTCTTCCCTAAAAGGCCGTAAACTGAACCTTTGTCCAATGCTAGCGAGAAGTCATCAAAGACTTTCTGTTTTCTCTTTCCATAACTGAAAGACAAGTTCTTTACTTCAATCATCATTGTGTTTATGGTTTTATTAGTTATTTAGTGTATTAGTTGATTAGTACACTGTAAATGTATATAGTTTATTTGAATAAACAAGAAGAATGACTCATCTTTAATATTCATTAACCGTTAAACGAATTAAGCGGGCGGCAACCAAGTACTGTCCGCTCAACTCAAATGATAAATGAAAAAAAGAAGGACTATTTAATTCCTCCTAGTGCTTTAGTAGCAGTTTCGTTTCCAGGATCAATTTCCAATATCTTATTCCAATACAGTTTTGACTGGTTATAATCTTCTTTTACAAAATAATAATATCCCAAATAGCTGTTACATTCCACCAACACTGATTTAGTAGCATCAGGCTTCTGTTCCAGAATACTCAGTGCAGCCTCATAATAAGGCTTTGCCAATCCCTGAGTTGTTTCAGGATCACGCAAAGAATTAACACGGGCACGCCAGAAGTTTCCTAAATAGTTATCGGGAACTTTAGCAGCCACTTGTGCAAAAATAGTATCGGCTTCAGCTAGATAAAGTGGTTGCTTATCCTGATAAGCAGAATCAGTAGCCGCATAATAGTTCAAACGTCCATATAAAAACAGGTCACTAATATCCGGATCACCTTTCATTCCGCCCAAATAATTTTTATAAGCCTCTATGGCCTTCGGAAAATCACGTTCCTTTTCGTATACATCAGAGATATCTTTATAGATTTCCGTATGCGATTTGTCCATAGCCAGTGCTTTGTCGAACTGTGCCACCGCTTCATCATACTGCTTGTCAGCTTCCAGCAAACGGGCGAAATAAACGTAATCCAAATATACATAATCCGGATTACCGGGATTAGAAAAGAAAGTGGCGGCTGCTTCCAGTCCTTCTTTGTAATCCTTTAACTCCAGATTATCATACATCGCCAGACGTTTCAGCACATGATTTTCCGGAGCAAGTTCCAGACCTTTCTTTACCATATCCGAAGACTGCGCATAATCCTTATTCAGATATAGCAACATGGCATAGCGGGTATAGTCCTGTTCGGTAGGCGTACCTACTTTCAGATAACTTTCATAAGCTTCTTTTGCTTTGCCATACTGCCCCATCGTATAATATACATCGGCCAATTCCTTACTGATACGGTTATCGTCCGGAGCCTTAGTCTGCAAACGCATCAACATATCCAGTGACAGTTGAGGGTCTACACCTTTATATACCTGTGCATATTTAAAATAAGCTTCGCTGCAATTTTCATCCAGATAAATAGCCTGGTTATAATCACTGCTGGCTTTGTTCACATCATTTAGTTTCAATGCCACATCACCACTCAGCAGATAGGCTACAGCACATTTACTGTTCACATCTTTAGCGCGCTGTGCATATTCGGCAGCTTCTGCTGTTTTTCCCTGGTCCAGATAAGCCCGGCCTATCTCTACCAACAAGGAAGTATTCTTCTTATTTTTACCTTTCATCAGTTCATCAAAAGCCTCGGAGGCTTTTGCCGGATTCTCCTTTATCATCGTGGCAGCCTGTTTCACTTGGGGTGACCATTCGCTGCCTGCTGGTGTCTGTCCCCACATAGTTACGGCCAGGCACAGGCTCATCACGGTTAATACTAATTTTTTCATGGTTCTTCTTTTTTGTTCATTTATTATTCCTCTTTTACATCTACAATCCTCACAGCAGCCGTAGCAGGTACCAGTCCTGATTTCAAGATGATACGCTGTCCCCGGAAATCTGTCAGGAAAGAAGTCAGACCACTGGGCAGACCACTTTTAGGATCATTGAGTAAAATGTACACATTGCGAGTGAGCGGATACTGGTTCAAAGCCAGATAAGCTTGATAAGGCTTGAAACTATTTCCCACTGTAGCCGAATCCGCACGGCTGACAGCCATTATCCGAATGACGTCATTGAAAGAGAGTCGCGTACTATCCGCAGGATTTCCTATCCAGTTGACACCGATAACCCCTAAAGCTGCGGGATTCTTAGCCACATACGAAATCACCTCCGGATTTGTTTTCTGCGCCTTCAGGTCCTTCGACAAAGGCATACCGCCGCAGATCGAATCAAGTACATAATGTACGGTGCTCGAATTGGGATTATCAAATACCAGTTGGAGCTCACCCAAACGGGAAGCAGGATTCAACTGTTTCCAGTCAGTAACTTTCCCCGTCAGTATTTCTTTAAACTGGTCAACCGTAATTAATGAATCCGTATTTTGCTTGTTCACTATCAAGGCCAAACCATCTGTCGCCATCTTTACCGATACAGGAAAGAATTTCTTGTCATTAAGATAGGCTGTTTCCTGCCTGGTGAGTTGCCGGGTGGTTATAGCCAGACGTACACTATCCGCCAGCAAAAGTTTCATGGCTTCCACTTCGCTGCAATAAATGGGATGCACGGTGGCATCCGGTGTCAATGCATAAAACACCTGTAACTCCTCTTCTATAATGGGACGGAAAGTTTCGTCCACCGCTATCGTTATAGTGCCAGAGGTCAACGTATCGTCTTCCCCCGGTTTGGGTTTGTTGCCGCAGCCCGAAAGCAGCAGCAACGAAGCAGCCAATAATGCAATATACAGCTTCATCATCATATATAGATATTATTGTAGCTTAAAAGTTATAGGAACGGTATAGTACACGGGAACATTACGTCCGTTCTGTCTTCCCGGAATCCACTTCGGCAATGACTGGATCACCCTGATGGCTTCCTTGTCGCAATACGGGTCCAGAGAACGCATCACCTTCACATCCTTTACGTCACCTGTAGCCGAAACCACAAAGCGGACAAACACTTTACCCTGTATTCCTTTTTCCTGCGCAATGGTAGGATAATGCAAATTCTTTGCTATAAAAGACAGCAATTCTCTATCACCACCCGGGAACTGAGGCATCTGTTCTACCATAGTATATGTTTTTTCTTCTGCTTCGGGGGCTTTGGTTATCACTTCTTTCAGTTCAGCAATATCTTTACCGTTCAACTCATCATTACCTTTCACATCGGCAATAGAGATAGCCACTTTGGTCTGAGTCAATTCTTCCTGACTCTTTATCTCTTCATCATCACGCACTTCTTCATCTTTTTTGATGACAGGAGCTGTAAATTTGATAGAGCTTTTCAGAGCAGGAGGCGGAGCCACCGGTTCCACTTTCTTGAACTCTTCCTGTTTCACTTCGGGTTCTTCCAGTTGTGACAAGGTAGTCACCTCTGTCATCACCTCTTTCTGCTTCGGGGTTGCCAGTTTTACCAATGTCGGTATACTGAAACCTATGGCAGCAATGATCACTACAATTACCATTGCCCACGTGTGGCGTTTAGGTGAATTGGCACGCATCTTATAGGCACCGTATGCCTTGTTCTTACCTTGGAATATCAGTTCACACCATTCAGGTGAGGTCAAATCTATTTTTGCCATTTTCTTTTCCTCCTTTTAAATGTGTGTTACTATTCCGCAATGTCTTTACTCAGATCGCCCTTCGTATCATAGTTCTTGATCAAGAACTGATCTGCATCTGCGATGTCTGTAATTACATACTTACCTATATTGCATATTTGCATTTCATCTAGAGCATCAATCAGATTCTTGTATGAAGAGTCATCCGTTGCTTTAATAATAACAGTCGGGGTATCCTTTCCGCTTTTTATTTCAGCCAGTTTTTTCGTATACTCCTCCTCTGATATCTTTAGATCAGCTTTCTGTTTTTTCAGATCGTTTACTTCACGAACTGCCGCCGAGTTCTTTTTAAGAAGAATGGAACGCAGACCATCTGCATTATAGGAAGTTTCCTTCAGCGATGTATAGTCTTTATAATTAGGTTCTCCTTCATAATAATACAATTTATCTCCTCCGGCCAGTAACAGGGTAATTGCTTGTGAAGCCTTCACCTTGCTCTGCTGCTCTTCAGTGATGTTCTTGTCATTGCTCGGCATACTTATTTCCATCGTCTGAGGTTTGCTCAGCGTGGTACACAGCATAAAGAAAGTAATCAGCAACATGTTCATATCCACCATAGGCGTAAAGTCTACGCGGACAGTCATCTTTTTTTGCTTCGAACCCTTTCCTTTTTTGCTGCTTTCTTGTACTTCAGCACTCATAATTATTCGGTTTTATTTATCAGAAGTAGTCTTCAGAGAAGTAATCAGATTGTACCGGTTCTCTCTGAGGTCCTGAAGTGAGTTCATTACGTTTTTAATCACAGCGTAGGGAGTTGACGCATCAGCTTTGATAGCAATACGTAAATCAGGATTCACCTGACGAGCACTGCGTACCCATGATTTAAACTGATTATCTGTACTGTCACAGGGGATACCTTCATTTTTCAACAGTTTATCCTGCTGGTCGGAAGGCAGATCCAGATATTTCTGCATGCTTCTCATCGGGACACCAAATGTAGAAGCTGTCACAAATTTCTTCTCCTGCTCAGGAGTAAAATCAACTCCGTACTCCTCACCCATTTTCTCCAATACGGCCTTCATGTCGGGCTGTTTGTCGAGGCTCATAAATATTTTCCCTTGCGGGTCCACCAGAATCTGAAGGATATTCGTTTCCGGAATCTTGATTTCAGAAACGGAGGCTGGAGTAAACACCTGTACCGGCTCCTTCTTTACGAATGTTGAAGTCAACATAAAGAAAGTAAGCAGCAACACAGTGACGTCACTCATGGCCGTCATATCTATGAACGTACTTTTCTTTTTAATCTTTGCTCTACCCATAGCAGTTTATTTTAAAGGGTTGGCACGATTATTTATGAGAAGCCGCAAAGGTCTGTACAATAGAGAAACCTACTTCATCGAGGCTGTAAGTCAATTTATCAATCTTATTAGTGTAGTAGTTATAAGAAATAACCGCCAATGCACCTGTCAAGATACCGAATGCCGTATTGATCAACGCCTCGGAAATACCTTGTGACAAAGCCATGGAGTCCGTACCACCACCGGCAGACAAAGCTGCAAATGAACGGATCATACCAATTACCGTACCGAGTAGTCCCATCAAGGTACCCAATGTGGTGATTGTACCGATAACAGGCAGATTCTGCTCCATCATAGGGAGCTCCAGTGCAGTTGCTTCTTCCAATTCTTTTTGAATGGCCAGTACTTTCTGGTCCTTGGAAAGTGTCGCATCGTTTTCCACGTCGGCATACTTTCTTAAAGTCGAAGTAACTACATTGGCTACAGAACCGCCTTGTTTATCACATAGCTCTTGTGCCTTCTTCATATCACCAGCGGCCAGGGTAGATTTAATATTAGCGACGAATTTCACCAGCGAACCTCTGCCAAAAGCAGACCGGATGGCTAAATAACGCTCAACGCTCAACGCTATGACGGTGAGCAACAGGGTCTGGATAATGGGCACCACTACACCACCTTTGTAAATTGTTCCCAGGAAACTGCCCGGCAACGGATGGTTATTAGGGTCATTATTCATAAAGTTAGATGGATTCCCCAATATGAAGTGATAGACACAAACTGCAATGATAAAGCAGCATATAATTACCCAACCCGCATTTTTAATACCTACAATCTTATTAGTAGTTTTATTTTGAATAGTTTCCATGATATATGTTTTAATTAATCGTTATAGTTAAATGACAATTCTATACCAACCCCGACACTCTGCAGGGCGCCGGAGAAGGTGAAACAACTAAATTTATAACGATTAATTAAATCAAAATGCGTCTCAGCGTGAACACGAAATAATGACATGCCGGAGACACACAATGAATGGGATTAGACGGAAAGATCTTAGCGCGGTCAGTTGCCAGTATTTCTTCCCGTAGTGAAAAACGACCTATGAGAATTTTTAAGAAGTTCTGTTGAAGTTCCTCTGCTCTGCGGATACGGAGATCGTCGGGCATTAGTTTCGCTAATACCTGCTGTTGCCCTGTGAGTAAAGAGTGGGTGAAAGACATGGTATCCAATGTACCATGATCAGATGCCATATTATCTTGATGTTCTGTAGTAGTAGCATATCTGTCAATAGCGGAAGAAACAACATCTGCATCGACTCCCTGATAATTAAACATTAAAAGCAGGACTATTAATCCTATTTTGACGATAAGCTTCATTTTGGCTACTAGTTTCGAAAGATTCTCGGTTTATATTATTGAAACAATTCTATTGTTTTTTTGTTCACGCAGACCTAAAAATTATTCAAGTTCAAGTGGTAAATATATTCGATAATCATAAAGAAATTATGAAATACAATCTTTTTAACCCCTTTTCTAATTCTAAATAAAAACCTGCCCCTTCCGGACAGTTCCGTGGGAAACGTACCCACACCCACGGGGAAAAAACGGTAGAGGTCACATTTCATGCGTGCGGATACAAAAAAAAAGCCTCCGGAACTTCTTCAAGTCCGGAGGCTTCAATCAAAACGGCGGCT
>ENA-OWZE01000066-OWZE01000066.1-human-gut-metagenome-genome-assembly--contig:-NODE-66-length-65393-cov-16.670024_pt1 | contig 65393 bp, 59 predicted proteins | sample MGYA00249759_ERZ652104 | MGnify/ENA primary metagenome ERZ652104 (study PRJEB26925, sample SAMN05827048) | human gut metagenome | biome: ENVO:2100002; feature: ENVO:00000062; material: ENVO:00002003...
ATTTCTTAGCACCATAATTCTGTCCTGAAAATGTAGTGGCCGCCGAAGATAATCCGGTAATTGCTATGTTAGAGCATCCTGTAATTCTTCCTGCTACTGCACCTCCTGCCATAAATATAGCACCCTGTGAGTTATTAAAGGTCTGTAATGCAACATGTCCTAATGAATATAGTGAATTGTTAAGACCAACAGGTAAGCCAATAGCCAGAATGTCTTTCATCATTGTTCCAGAGAATCTTCTCGGCAAAAATGTAAACTGTATCTCTGGAAACTTCTTTCTTATGTAAACAATACTTACAATCCATGAAATAAACATGGCAATACTTGTAGAAAGTGCTGCCCCGGCTACATCCATTCCAAAACCTGCAACAAACAATAAATCAAATACTATATTAGAAACACATGACACAACCAGAAACCATAGCGAAGCCTTGCTGTCTCCAAGTCCTCTTAAAATTCCGGCGTTCATATTATACCCCAGATTACCAAGTGTGCCTAAGAATACAACCCTTGTATAGATTAATGCGGCATTCCACACATCCTGCGGCACTTTCATGAATTCCAGAATATACGGTGCTGCAAACCATCCAAGAATTCCAATCGGAATACCTATAATATATATAAATGTTATTGAAGTTCCACATACTGAAACAACCTTTCCCGATTCCTTGGCTCCGGTATATTGTGAAATAAGAATAGACACACCTGTTCCTATTCCTAAAAAGACACATAATAATACTTCAACAGGCTGCGAACTCGTTCCTACCGCAGCTAAAGATGTATCACCACAGTATTTACCTATTACAAGTGCATCAACCGTAGTATATAACTGCTGCAAAACATTTCCAATAATAATCGGTATCGCAAACAGTATAATATTTCTCATAATACGACCTGTGGTCATATCAATCTTGCCTTTTTGTGAATTTGCCATAATATACTCCTATCATTAAATAACCTGTCTGTATCTGTTAATTATAATAATACTGTAATTGAGTTATATATTCTAGTGATTTATGGCATGGAGTACAGAAAAAGTGTCCTCACTATACTTATTATATTCTCCCAATCTCTTCAACTTTCTCCCAATTATAAAGCAATTTGGGAGTAAGTTAAAGCAATTGGGAGTAAAAATACCAAAAACATATAATTCCCTTTAAAGAAAATACTTCTCAATCACTACAGCCCTCTCAATCCAGCTATGTCTGCCCTTACAGCATTCATACCCGCTGTCAGCGATTTCCTGCAAATGTTTCGTATCAGCTAATGCACATTTAACCTTATCCGTAATTCGTGCCGCAATACACTCATCATATCCCGACTTTTCATAGTCTCTTAAATCCTCAAGTGAATAGAACAACACATTTTCACCATCTGCAAATGTGTTCTCATAAAACAGCGAAGTATCAGTAAGTGTAACACCTCCATTAAGCATAGTATTAAACACTCTGTCGTGTGCGCCCATCTTAAACCATGGCATTACATTAAGAGAAATCTTTGCCTGACTAATCATATCAAGACACACCTTGGAATCAACACCTCCATGCTCAATTATATTCTCATGGTGGTTACATTCGATATAATTATAACCTTCTCCATAAGTATGAATCTTAAGTCCTGAATCAGCCAGTGCCCTTATTGCAAGCTCCCTGTAGTGGAATCTTACAGCAAGATCTGCATACATCATATTAGGCATGCAGTCGACAAGCTGTTCGTCTGTAATATCAGGGAATTCCCTGCGTAACGCATTTTCCGCCGCCGCATCAATCGTCTCTGACGGATTGTCTATCAGATATGACAGCACACCCTCATAGAAATCTATATACTCATCATCCATGTTGTCCAGATGTTTCCTTAGTATTCTTTTCGGAGTGTAATTACCTGTAAATATAATATCTATCGGTCTTTCCTTCATTGACAGGTAATTCTTATCAGGCATTATACATCTGTTATAATTAAGCTCTGTTCCGGCTGTAAGCATATATTCAGTATGTACTTCCGGGAAAAATCTGCGCATGTATGCGACATGCATTTCATCAATATCAAGCTGGATATACTTTTCAGGGTGCTTTCGGATATATTTGTTGTAATAAAGCGGGTGATCTACAACCACATTTACAACCTTAACACCTGCCCAGTCCCAGAAATTCCAGCCATCATCACGATACAGACCGGCTTCTCCTGCTATTCCTTCAAAGTTAAATGTAAACATATACCACTCGTCTGAGCTGTGAGCCTTGAAAAATTCCACCAGTGCAGAAGAACTGACCTGCTGTAACATTAAATTATACCAGAAGACGGAGCAGCCCATCTTCTCCCATACAGCAGCCATCTGCTCTGTAAAGAATTCTAATGTTTCTACTCCGCCTTTAAATAAAATCAATCTTTTCATTATTCTTCTCTGTTAAGCCATAATTGCATCAAATATTCCATCTAATGCAGACACATCAAGTTCCTCAGCCTTTCCTGAATCGACAAGTCCAGCTACCTTTGCGTCCATTGGAAGCTTTGCAACAGTCTTGATATCGTTAGCTGCTGCCACTTCATCAATCTTACTCTTTCCGTATATATAATGAATATTACCGCAATCTGGACATTTAAAATAAGACATATTCTCGACAATTCCAAGAACCGGAATATTCATAAGCTTAGCCATATTAATTGCCTTCTCCACAATCATTGAAACAAGATCCTGTGGTGAAGTTACAATAATAATTCCGTCTATCGGCATAGACTGGAAAACAGTAAGAGGTACATCTCCTGTTCCCGGAGGACAGTCAACAAACATACAGTCTGTCTCATCCCAGTCAACATCTTCCCAGAACTGCTTAACAACACCCGCAATAACAGGTCCTCTCCATATAACCGGATCAGTCTCCTTTTCCATAAGAAGATTAAGTGACATAACCTTAATACCATTCTTTGAAGTCTCAGGATACATTACAGTTCCATCTTCATTACATGTTACCCTTTCAGTAAGTCCAAAAGACTTAGGAATAGATGGGCCTGTAATATCTGCATCAAGTATTGCCGCTTTCTTTCCTTCCTTATTGGCTTTGACTGCCAGCATTGATGTGACAAGTGATTTACCAACACCTCCCTTGCCACTGACAACAGCTATAACCTTCTTAACTTTGCCATTATTGGCATTTCTTAATATCTGTGGTCCTTTTCTTGATTCGCAGTCTGAACTGCAGCTTGAGCAGCTTCCTGAACAATTCTCGCTCATAACTTCCTCCCATTATTCATTCATATATTTTTGTTCAAATTCTTCGACTGGTATAGGCTTTGAGAAATAATATCCCTGGAATATATGACACCCCATCTCTGTCAGCATAAGAAGCTGTTTGTCTGTCTCTACTCCTTCAGTAATTACCTCCATTCCAAGCTTTCCACCAAGAGAAATAATAGTCTCCAGAATATCCTGTCCCTTAACCTCATTCTCTGTAGCACGAAGGAATGCCATATCAATCTTAAGAACATCTGCACTTATATCTTTTAACATATTCAGCGAAGAATATCCACTTCCAAAATCATCAATCTCTATCTTAAATCCATAACCCCTGAGGTTCTTAATTACCTCCATATTCTTCTTAAGATCAGACATAAGTGCTGTCTCGGTAATCTCTAACTTTAACATCTTAGGTTCAATATCATATTTCTTAACAATCGATGTAATAACCTCATATACATCTATAAGATAAAAATCCTTAGTAGATATATTTACAGAAATATAATGAACCGTATCACCCTTCTTCTTCCATTCACTTAATTTAGCTGCTGCACATTCCCACATATACATATCAAGCTTATATATAAGACCTGTCGTCTCCAGAATATCAATGAAGAAGAATGGCGACAGTAACCCTCTATCAGGATGCTGCCAGCGCACAAGCGCCTCTGCTCCATAAACCTTACCATGAGTATTAACCTGTGGCTGAAGAAACATTTTAAATTCTTTTCTTTCAAGTGCACCCTCAAATTCTCCAATAACTCTTCTTTCTTCAAGAGTTCTCTTTAACAGCTTATCATCATAGTATGCAATATTAGCTTCATAATTATTCTTAATAGTCTCGCTCGCAATAAATGCTTTATCACACATATTACTTACAGGCTCATCAACATCTTCAATATCATAAACACCAACTACAACCCTTATCTTAAATGATGCATTGTTGAATCTGTCCTGCATGCTTACAATACTATTCTGCATTATTTCATTCTTAAAACTGTCCTTCGGCATACACACAGCAAATCTGTCATTCTGGATTCTTCCACATATATAGCCACTTTCAGATGAAGCCTTGATAAGCCCCGCCTGCATTTTAATAATCTCATCACCTTTTTCGATTCCAAAAAGCTCATTAACAAGCTTAAAATCTTTAATATTACTGCACACCAGGCAATATTTGTGATTCCTGTCGTTTCGCACTACATTGGCAGTTTCCTCATAGAACTGCTCCTTATTAAGAAGTCCCGTGAGATTATCATGTGTAGCTCTGAACTTTTCATATTCTAAAAGCTCAACAGCTTCAGTACGATCATTAAATATGAAATAATCACATATAAAATTATGCTTATCATCATATACACGATTATATGAAATATCAAAGCTTCTTCTCTCATTCCCCACGCTGATTGTCTGCCTGAATTTCTTATTATCATGCTCTGTCTGAGTCTGAAGCCAGCTTGCATAATTATGCTCGACTTCATTAATATTATCAGTAATAGAATACATTTCTTTAACAATACCATTACAGTATATACATCTTCCGGCATTATCAAAGCATATAATTCCACTATTCATATCCCTGATTATAAGTGAAAATGTATTCTCAATAAGCTCATTAGGAACATAACTGTATGTCAGATAATATATAAGTACAGACATGATACCAAATGCAACCATTGACATGTCATATATTGAATCAGACCATGTAGTCATTATATCAAGCAAAAATGCAGCTAATAATAATATGAGAATAGCAAAATACCTGAATCTGTAGAATCTTGACATTCTCTCAACCATTACTATATAACTTAAAATAAGCAGCAACATAATGCCATAAGCAAATACATAATGTAACCTGCCCAGAACATTACCTTTTGCAAACTGAACAATTATCTGGTCACCCGATATATCTGTTATATCAAATATCCATCTCGTCCATGCATTAATCAAAAATGCAACGGTCTCAAACAGCGAATAGGCAATCATAAAAACTTTTACACCCATAACGCCCTTAAACATGCCTGTATAATACTGGGTATAATACATAAGAAGCACAAGCAGCCAGTCAAAGCCCGCCATAATAAGTCCCTTGCACAGCACTGTAATGGTAGTCCCTGGAACATATGTATACACTAAAAATATTATCCCACATATAAATGCACCAAGCTCATATAAAAACACAACTCTTGCCAGTGCCCCCTCTTTTTTATATGCCTTTAAAGCACACGCCCCAATCATTAAAATTACCGCCGTAATTATAAGCCCATAAAATACTCTCATAAGCGATATCTCCTAAATCAATACTAAATTTCACGACTTGCTTAAATAGTATTATAGCGCAAACTTCTTATTATTGCAAATGTGGCACAGCCAGATTCTTTTAACTCTGGTAAACAAACAGACGATTCATTCCCTCCTGCCACGGATACTCAAATTCCAGATAAATAATTTCCTTTCCAAAACGTGCAAATCTTTCTTTCCAGTAATTTGTTGTAGCCTGTCTTAGTCTCATAATATGATTCTCTTCATAAATGTTATTTCCCATATTCTCATATCCGAAACTTTCCAGTTCTTCTTTTGAATAATACGGATTCATTTTAATAAACCAATATCCACCAGGCTTCAATACCCGTTCTAAATCTTCAACTACCTCCTTTGACACATCTTTGGGCATTACATCCAACACATTTGATAATATCACTCCATCAAATGAATTTTCTTCTAATTGCTTTACCGTATGGTCTGTACCTTCAAGAAAAGTTGCCGTTTTATAATCACTTAATCTTGCTGTTTCAGTTGCAAATTCAATGCCCGTTTTTGAAGCATCAATTCCTAAAACTTTATGTGTAGGCTGATACTGCAAATATTGAAAAGAAATATCTCCTGTACCACAGCCAAAATCTAATACATTTGTTGTTTTTTCTGCAAACAGCTTTAACGCTTCGTCAAACATTGTTTCTACTTGTAAATCTAAATTTCTTAAATCCACAGGTGTACATTCCTTAAATACCTGATTCCACATTTCTGTTTCTCGCTCATATGCCTTGTTCATAATGCTGTCATCTCCTTTTATTCTCACACATGCTGCACAACATGACCACCCTTATTAAATTCATTTAATCATGTTCTTTAATATATTGAACTACCTTTTTGTCACTCTTTGATTTTTCGTGTTTTATTATGCCCATTGCTCTTTCTTTATCCATAGATTGTACCATTTTTGAATCCTCCTTTAGTAATGTGTCAAGAGAAATATCAAATTGCCAAACTCCTCTTGTGTTAATTGATTTTCTTTCCGAATGTTCAAAATTTGATTTCCTATATTCATAATATTACGACCTCCTTTCAATAATATTATCCGAAAAATAATGTTCAAAATAAAGCAATCATCACATTACATTGCATATATAGTTACGCAAAGATTCTTTGACATGTGCTTTTCTCTATAAATTACAATTCATTTTACCCATTTTAACATAAAACTCAACCAAGTTAGAACTTCCATTTACAATCATTCTACTCCCACTGATACCAAGTGACATAAAAGTGCCCAAAATCATAATAATGTTTATTAAGGCAATATCACAACAGTTGAATGATATTTGTCCAAATCCATGCTATAATAATTTCCAACGATATATGTGTAAAGAGAATGGAAGGAGTAAAAAATGTATTCAAAGTTTGTGGCAATATTAATCAATAGTGCATTTGGTTTATGCATTACATATACTGTTTTTTCAGTGTATTTTGCTTTAACAAGTAAGTTTATTGTAGAACGCAGTTTTATATTAGGATTTTCATTGTACAACATTGTATGGATGGTGCTAGATATTGTTTACAATGAAGCAAGATATCATAGACAAGGCGGCGGTCTTTTCTTTTGGACATCCATCATGTTACCTCCGATATTAATAATGTTAATATTGATGTTGGTAATAGTGATGTTTTTTTAATCTGACAAGCGACCAAAATATAACCTCCTGAAGTTCTTTTTCACTCCTAAATGCATATTTCATGCCAGCCTCCTATTTCACAATGCTTACAGCGTCATTTACGGCGTTATAGTAATACAGATTGCCAGGGATTACATCTGCCTTCTCCAAGTTCTCTTTAATGGCCTCTTGAATCATTTCCCAAAATACTTTTTGAAGTTAGTCAGTACAAAAATAGTCTCAGGAGTGTTGCTGACATCTTCCTGAGACTGATTATCTATCTTTGATACATCACATTATTCATTCTGTCGTCCATAACAACCTCCTATAAATAAAATAAGAGCAAGCACTTAAGTTTCTTTACTCAAGTACCTGCTCTGTTTCTTTGTATCATAGTTATTATATATGGTTGTAGGTTGGTGATTTGCGGGTATTCTGTAAAATATAGTCTGGAAACTGGAAGTTATCTGTCTGTTTCATCTTTTTTATATATTACGCCGTCCCATGCATAATATCCCGCAATATATTCATAATCAGGATATTCTTCTATCTCATATAATTTTCTCCCACTATCAGATGTACAAATTACCACATTTGATATTTTATAATTTTCTAGTTCCGACGTTTGAGAATATCTAACTCCATTAAGATATATATAATCTCCTTTTTCAATTGCCTCATTTTTATAACTTTTATTGTGTGCAAAATAATATCGACCACAAAAAATAATAACAACAATTGTAACCAAAATAATAATTAATGCTATTGATTTCTTTTTATCTACAATCATTCTCATTAGCTTCCTCTTAACATTTCATGAAATTCCGATTCTTTTTTCCCATTTTAACATAAAACTCAACCAAGTTAAAACTCCTATTCTCGATCATTCTACTCCCCCTGACACCAAGTGCCACAAAAGTGCCCAACTTGCCTACAAACATTCCCAGTGTTTATGCGGGTTTTCAAAATCACAATAATTAATACATGGAAATAATAAAGAATGAATTTCTTCTCAAGACACCTGTTCTCCCCCTAGTCACCAGACATAAAAAGAAAAAAGGGAATGGTCAACCAACCATTCCCTTGACAATGAGCCCACCGGGGTTCGAACCCGGGACACCTAGATTAAAAGTTGTTAGATTCCTTATTTTCCCTGGTTAAATGAAAATAGAAATGCCTTATTTATGCGGTTTATCGGTTGTTTTTCCATCCGGTATTTGATAATATATGTATGGAGTGCTACCAACAACGGTAGGCGGTTAGTCTTTCATCTTCTCAGAAGGGAGGTGATTGACATGGTTACATATTCTGATTTAATACAGTTTGTATTAATGATTGTTTCAATCATTATGCTTGTTGTTACAGTATATAATAAACCAAAAAAATAACCGCCCCAGTCCGGAAAACTAAGCGGTTATTTTTAACACTTATTGTAAGGACTAACCGTCTATCGGTAGTACTCTTTTTACATCTTTATATTATCATTGTTATGCTGCATTGTCAATTTTTATGTCTGTTTACCCAATCTTTGAAGTAAATAACTCGTCCTGGCTCTGCTCCTGATCTTTAATATCTAATAGCTTTCTAATGGCTGCTTGTGTTCCTGGATCAGCTGCATCATATGCTCTTTGTATTTCATTATTGCTTTTTATATCTATTCCGTTTAATTCATCTATGGAAAAATTAAGATATTTTGCTATTTTTAGTGCTTTGTCTAAACTTGGTTGTTTACCATTTTCCCAGTTTTTAATACTTGAATTTGCTATTTCTGTATTTCTTGATAATTCTATCCTTGTTATTCCCTGCTTTTTCAGCTCTTCTTTTACTTTTTCTATAAATTCCATTTTTTCCTTTCTTTTTATTGCTAAATGTAGCAATTTATATTGACATTTGCTATATGTAGCAATATAATATACCTGTAATCAAATAAAGATAGTTTCAAACCGTGATTCACCGCTACAATTGCGGTTTGTCTATCTTAACAAATAATTATATCAAAGGGCTGACAATCTAGCAATGTCGGAGCAGCTCGGAAAAGAGGTATTTTATGATTTTAAAAGATATTTTAACGGGTGAACAAATTGATATGCTTAAGAGTGATTTAAGTGATAATGATTTGTTTACCCTTTTTTTAATGAATGAGGAAGAAAAGCATAATTTTTTCAGAAATTTCAGAAGTACCTGGTTAGCAAAGTATGATGAATATTTAACTCGGTTTAATTATTTATATGAGGAATCTTTAAAATATAAAGATTCTGATAAAGTTAAGTATATCGGTTATTGTGATCGTACTCATTCTGTTTTTCTTGATATGGATCGTTGCATGAATTTTGTTAGAATCTATGACATTCTTCTTGATTTTATTTGATAGTTTGGCGAGCTATGCGCCTTAACTTTATATTTTTACATTTCTCCCTTTTTATTTCGAAACACGGATAAAGCGACTATCCGTGTCGTGATCGCATTAGCCGGCGATTGCTTGATAATGATAGGCCAGAAAGGAAAGAATTATGGAAGATTTTATTACTATTTTATCAGTTGGAAGACCTTATGATATTGCTCCAGAGAGTGGTGTCGGTGATCATGTTACTGGCTGCACAATGTCTTATGTAACAACACAGGATATAACAGCTAATAATGTTGATGAAGAGACTGGCACTCTTGGTTATGCTCCACTCAAAGAGCGTATGCCGGTTGAGTTTTATGAAAGAGCTAAGACAAATGGACTTCCTGCTGTTGCTAAGGTTGTCTATGGTATGAAGAGTTCCGGAGGAAAACAGACACTTTATATAAAGGGTCTTGACTTCGTATCAGTGTCAGGAGCTGCAAAGGCTTCTAAGTAGTTATCACATTTGGGGTTGTGCAAGAATCACAATCTTAAAAATGGTAGTGATAACCCCACATAATGTCATTACAGGATTGAGCTGCCAGGGAATTACTCCTTTCCCTGGTGGTATGCCTGAAACCTTGTATATTTACTTAGGCACATGAAAATACATGAGTCGTGTGCTTATTAAGTGTAGAAGGGAGATGTACATATGTCTTTTGCATTTATCAGTTGGCTGATATTTGGTCTTGCTGTTCTGCTCTGGGTAGTTATTCTTGTTGTATTTGTTATTGTTAAGATAAGAAATGCTGTGCAGCGCAAGAAATACAGTGTTAAGCAGGATGGAGATGTTTCAACGGAATATGAAAGCAGAGGTTTGCATTAACAAGCTTTCTTCTTTCTCCGCTGTCCTCCTCTCCCGGCTGCTGTGCGTGACTTAAATGTGTTGTGTGCGCCCCGGCGCAGATATATACATATATTCCGGAGTTTTTCTCCCAACAACTGGAGAATTAAGCGGTTCTTTATCTAAACGGAATATGTAAACCCTGCGGAACGTTAACCCTACGTAAGGTGTTACCGGTTAATTCGGAAGGCGTTAGACAAGGGTCCGGGACTGTAAGTCCTGGAACTGCCGGGGCGCACACATAAGCGTTTGGTCACAGCCTGCCGGGGAAACTGTAGAGGAAAGAGAACATGTGTATTATGAGAAAAATATGAAGTATATCCGTTTATTCTTCCTGGTCTCGGCTGTGGCGTTAACATTAAATATGTTTTCCGTAACAGCACATGCAGCGGAAACAGAAACAGAATTGCAGACAGTCACCCAGGAAGCATCAGAAGAATCAGGTGGATCTATAGAAGTTAATAATAGTGACACTATATATATTGTGTTTCTTCTCTCTGCAATATTCGGCTCATTAGTTGCATTTGCTTTCTGGGAGATTTTCAGGGGGTAATTATGGCAGATTGTATATTTAAAGGTTTTATGTTTGGTTTCTGGCTTATGATGTTTTCATGTATTGTCGGATATTTAGCCAGAAAAATGCTTTTTACTATTACTGGCTTTTTAAAATAGTATATAGCGCTTTTGCGTTATAAATATATATTTGGAGGTAAATGTTATGAATCCAATGATCGTAGCAGGTGAAGGAGATGCAGTATCCGTACTTCCTGCAAATGTTGTTACAGCACTTCAGCAGGGTGTTGATAAGGTTGCACAGGGAGGCCAGGAAGGTCTTGTCGCAATTCTTCCAGCTGGCTTGGGTGTTTTTGGTTTATTCTTCGGTGTAAGAATAGCTATCAACTTCTTCAAGTCTCTTGCTCACTAATCTAACAGGTTAATGAGTGGAGCATGTACCGGAATACCCCCGGTACATTCGTAATTTAGTTTGTGGGATTTTTTATATAGATAGGAGTAAAAAATGGGATATTTGTTATTTCTTATATTTGTCTTAACCTGGTTTAATGTCAGGAAGATAAGAAAAGCTGTTGTCTATCTCGCAGTTCAGGAAGGATATTCAGGAAGCTTAAAAACAAAGATTCTTGATGTAATAACTGATTATGCTGCAGAGCGTAAGACAGAAAAGAAAGTAAGAAAGAAGCAGCAGAAAGAAAAGAAGCTAAAAGATGTAATAGATCGGGAGCCTGCTCCAGAGAGTGAGGTTCAGGATGAAAAGAGATAGGGTTAAGTCTTTTGTAAAACGTTTTTGTGTTTGGCTTGTTTCCATTGACGTAACATTATTATTTATTTTAGGTTTTCTTGACCCAAGCTGTCGTTTTCTTACTGTTTATGTTTCCGCATTTCCTATTTGTTTGGGTGTCAGTCTTCTTATGGATTTTATTAAGTTTGGTGGTAATCCCAAAGATAAGGATGGTGATGATCATGAATAATGTATGTCCTGATTACAAGTGTGATATTAATTGTAAGGTTAGTCGAGGTTATTCATCCAGGGAACATTGTTCATCATGTGAGTGTTATCTTGCCTGTTATGATTGTCAGATAAGTCATTGTCCTCATGATCATGCTTACAATCAATATAAATTTATAAATTTTAACGGAACTATTGAACCTGAACAAGATTAGATATATAATCATCTTGCCGATTATGTTTCTGATTGGAGGGGTTTTATGGTTGGTTTATTTGTTAGTCCGGATAGTGTGTATGTTCCGGCTTTATTATTATCAATTTTTACAGTTATTTTGATTGTATTTCTTTTTATTGGTATACCAATTATTGCTATTGTTTTTATTGTTAAGTATTTTAAGCAGAAAAAAGAATATTATCAAACAAAAACTGAATATTATAAAAATCATATGAATGACAGGCAAGATTAATTTCTTGTCTGTCTTTTTTAGTTAGGGGGTTTATATGAAACGAATCGGCGCATTTTCTCTTGCAATCTTTATACTTGTTTTATCTATTTTTTCTGTGATTCCTGTATATGCAGATGATGATAAAACTGTTCTTCCTTGTAATCTTAAGCAGACTATGGCTTTTTCTTCTAGTGATGCTCAATCTTATGTTGCAGCTCATAAGGATATTTATTCTCAAGATGGTTATCTTCTTTTCGCTTACACTCCAGCAGCTTCTTATAATTGGAATTTATGCAAAGATGGCAAAATGACTACTATCCATATGTCTGATAAACAGGTTGCTAATTATATTATGACTGATAAACCTTTTATGTCTATTTATACTGTTCTTTCTTCTTTACTTGCTAATAATAATGCTTTTCGCGGTTTCTGCTCTGGTCTTGGTGCTGTTTTTACTAAGGATTCTGATGCTGGTACAAAGATCCTTGATACTATTACCGGCAATTATAACTATTTGGATTCTCTCAACTATGACGAGGATAGCCAGACAATTACGATGAGTAATGATAATGGCAGCGTTGATAAATTGAGGGAGGAAATAAAGAAATATTATTATGATTCAATTGGTATTCGTTTTATCTATCCTACTGATAATCATAATCCTGCTTATCTTATAGAATTGAACCGTTCTCTTTATGACTACGAAGAAGATTATATATCTGATTTCAACGCTTTAAGTCAATATGATTACGCTGTTGGCACTTCTTATGGTGATTACACAACACGCTTAATTTCTGGCTTTGATAAGAACAGCTATTCATATTGTTACTTAGGTCAATTAGGTAATTATTCTTATATTTACTTTCTTGATAAAGACATGAATGTTGTTAATGATTCCGTTATAAAAATATTTAATGCTCAATCTTATGGTTCGGGTAATGAGCGTATTGATCTAGATTATTCTTTTAAATCTGTTGTTCCTCTAGGTTCACAACTTTTATTAAGGTTATACTCTAAAAGTGGTGATACTTATAAAGAAGTAACTTTTTATAACGGCTATACATATGATAGGGCTTACTTTTTTTCTAAAAATAACAAGCCATTTGTATATTTTTCTTCTTATGAAAAATTGTTTAATTTCTTGAATGGCTCTCAAACTGCTTATCTTTCCTCTCGTATAGATAAAGCTGGCGAAGATATTTCTTTTTCTATAAAAAATATGAGCGAAAACCTCGGTGACAAGATGGATACTCTTATTGATTCTATTAACGATAAAAAAGGAAGTATGTCCGCTGATGATTTACAAAATGCCATTGATAAAGGTATAGAAGATCTTAATAAGAACACAGAGGATATAAAGGACAATACCTCTTCTATCCTGGATAAACTCGAAGAACAGAACCAGATTCTTCTTCAGATTCTTGGAGTAACTGAATACATTGCATACCAGACAACAAAGGATGATGGTTCTTCTTATACCAAGACAGATTTAACAAATACAATAAATAAAATTTATAATGGTCTTGGTAATGCGATTCTTTACGGTAAGAATACGCTGACTGATTCCGGTGACAGCTCTGGAGCTGCTTCACAATCTTATATTGTTACTATGGAAGATTTTAAATTGTCCAATAATATATATACATCCTCCGGCTCTGGTGTCTCTCCTGGTACTCCGGTTGTTGCTTATTCATTAGATGATTGTTCTGTTTATGATGATTCTAATGATTATGATGTTGGTATTGCAACACAGGATATAAATAATATGGATATACACGACGGACTTTTTGGAAAGTTTCCTTTCAGCGTTCCTTATCAATTGTATGAGTGGCTGCAGGTTCTCCAGGCGGATCCGGTCGCTCCTAAGCTTGTTTATAATTACGGTTTTTTATTAGGTCATAAGGATGATCAGAAGTATGATCTTGTAATTGATTTTAATATATATGAACCCTGGGCGAATGTATGTAAGTCTTTCCTTCGTTTGTCCTTCACTCTTGCTATGTCCTTGTTTCTTTATAAAAAATTTAAGGGTAATTCTATTTTTTAGGGGGTGATATTATTAGTACATTTATTACGTCTGTTTTGTGTTCGGTCCTTGTTAATTTTCTTATTAATTTTTTTGGTGGAATTATTGAATTCATGTTAATTACACAGAATCTAATGCCAACTGATGTATTTAAAGGTCTGCTTGATGTTAATTCTGAGATTTTTATGGCTTGGATTCCTCAAATTAATTGGTTCGTTCCATTAGATTATGCTGTTACTTTATTTGGTGCATTTGTTGATGCATATGCTGGTTATATTATTTACGTTTATGCTCGCCGGATTCTTAAAAGTATCGTTTCAGGCGGTGGATTTTTAAAGATTCTGACTGTTTTCTTATCAGAATAAATTTTTTAAAGTGGGGTAAAAATTATGTCAATTGAATGTTATACAGGAGTACCCGGAAGCGGTAAAAGCTATCATACAGCCAGGCGTATATATGACGCTCTCCGTTCCGGTGTTAATGTGATATCAAATCTTAATATTAATACTTCTATAATACCGCCTAAGAGCTCCAAAAAGGCATTAGGAAGCTTTATATATGTACCAAATGCACAATGGATTAATTCCTCAATATTCCTTAAATCTCCCATTGGTGGTAAGAGTGTCTGCAATGATACATTTTCTTACATATATGGCCTTGAGAATTTTGCTCTGCAGTTTCATAAGCGAAATAAAAAAGGTCAGATATTTGAGCACCAGACACTTATTATTCTGGACGAGTGCCAGACAATATTTAATCCCCGGAGCTGGAACAAGAAAGACCGCTTACAGTGGATAGAATTTTTCACTATGCACCGTCATTTTGGTTATGATGTTATTCTTGTTACCCAGAACGATAAAATGATTGATAAACAGATCCGGGGTATCCTTGAAACTCAGGTGCTGCATCGAAACATATCCAAATATAAAACATTTGGAAAGATTCTTGCAGCTCCCTTTGGCGGGAATCTGTTCATGTGCATAAAGAGTATGTATGGAATGAGCAAAAAGGAAAGCCATATAAAAAGCTCCCTTTTGTTTGGTTCTTCCTTCTACTTTTCTTTGTATGATTCTTATACCCTTATTAAGTGATTTATGCGTGTGCCGGGAATGCCGGGCGAAGCGTAAGACATAACCGGCACACGCAAAAAATCGATGGAATTTGGGGGTTGACCACGGATATGTACTACGTGGTCGCAAAATCTTAATAATAATACACTCAAACTAGCTTAAAATCTATGTTTTTTATTAAAAATATCGTTCATTGAAAATGGTTTTTTAATGAATTTTTAAGGGGGATAAAATGAGCTTAATTGAAAAGGAATTAAAAGACGGTGATAATAAATATTGGTTCTATCGTAAACAACAAAAAAATCTGCATAACATAGATACATTTTATTATTCTGTTATGCTTAATAATGATTTTATTGAGCCTGGTGATGAGAATGTTCATTTTTTTCTTACACAATTGGATGCTTTCAAAAATAGGTGTCTGGAATCTAATGAAATTTATGGAGAAATATATACTCCATTCGATCCGCTTGACTTCAGATGTTCTGATAATCTTGTATATGCTATTGGTAAGGGTAATTATGCGCATATATACAATCATGTAATATCTTGTCCGGATGTTTATGATATATATATTGCTTCTCATGTTCCAAATGCTGATACTCCACAGATTGTTGTTCAGATCCGTTCTAAAGAATTATGGCTATCTGGTGTTAATAGTATATATAAGCGTTCCTTTGATGCTGTATCTAAAATATGCAGCTTGTATCATTTGAATATTAAAGAGGTCAACGAAAATAGAACAGATTTCTGCTGGCATACTAATTATCTGGTGAATCCTGAAAAGTATTTTAAAATAGATAATTTCGCTAAGATGCAGGTCAGTCATTTTAAAGGTTCTAATATGCATTATGCTTTTCTTGCTAATGATGGATATGAAAATGATTATATTGCACTTGGTAAGCGTGGGGATAAATGCTTTGTCCGTATGTATCTGAAGACTAAAGAAGTTGTTGAAATGGGCTATAAGCCGTGGTTTATAAATCTTTGGTTTTTCAATGAGCTTATATCAAGGTATGATAAATATGTTCTTGAAAACTGTTTTGATTTGAGGAATTGGAAAGTAAAAGACATTATCCGGTTACAATTTTATTATGACTATGGTCAGAATGAACAGTATAAACAAATGTGTTATGCTGCTATGGAGTCATATTTTGGAAAAGGTTCTTGCAATTGGGACTATGTTGGTAAGTTAGCAGATAAACTTACTCCAAAAATAACTACAATTATGAATGTTGAGTTTCAGGTTATGAGAAAAATGTCCAAGTCATTTTGTCTTATAGATCTGCATCCTTCGCATAAGGTAGATCATAGAATCAACATGTTTTTAGAAAATCATGAGCTTATCACAGATTATCTTCTTACTTCTGTTCTTCGTCTGGTTGATAGAAATACAGCTTTAAAGAAGTGTAAATGTACTGATACACCATTTTGGCAGTCTATAAAGCGTACAAAAATGATTGATGTTAGAAAGAAGAATAAAAATATATCTCCTTTGCTTCGTGAGTATTCCAGGGAGCATAATATTGAGGTTGTTAAGAACAGCTTTATTAATAAGGCTATTACATTGGGAATCTATACACATGGAATTGATTATAAAGAGGATATCCAGACAACAATTGCTGATAATCTTTGTTTGCTCAATGATAATGATGTAAAGCGTGCTGAACGGTATCGTTCTAAGGTCTCAACCCGTCTTAATAAAAAGGATTGGGAGGGTGATTTTAATGCAGCGTATAAGTGATTATATAAAATTGTTTATCCAGGATAGAAAAGTATATTGTGAAGATGTAACTGTACAATCATATATCTTCTATCTCGGACGTTTTACAAAGTGGCTTGATTCTGATGATTTTGATTTGCTTACTAAGCAGACTTTGAGAGACTATATATATTCTTTAAGATATCGAATGAAGAATACAAGTATTGCTACAAATTACCGCCCTGTAAAAGCATTTTGTAAATGGCTTTACCAGGAAGATTACTTGGAGAAAGATATTACAATAGGTGTTAAGCTGCCAAAAAAAGATGCAGCCATTGTTGAACCTCTTACAGCTCCTGAAGTAAAACAGATTGATGATACTATAATTAATAAGTCTGTGAATAAACATATTGCTTTAAGAAATTATTGTATCTTTCATCTGGCTCTTGATTGTGGACTGCGTAGAAAAGAGATCGTTCAGCTCCGCAAGATGGATATAAAACATGATAGGTTAATAATACATAACGCTAAGAATAATAAAGACCGGATTGTATTGCTTCCTAGATTCCTTTACATGTCCTTAAATAATTATTACACTGAATCGCATTATCATTATCATTTTGAGAATAATTCTAATTTTGTTTTTTTGGATTTTTATGATATTGAACCAATAACACTTAATACAATCAAATGCTTTTATCAGGATCTTAAAACATTATCTGGTATTGATAGAATACATGGTCACTTATGTAGGCATACTTTTGCTACAAGCTTTTTACAATATGGCGGTGATATGGAGAAGCTGCGTTTATTTATGGGACATGCTGATTATGAGATTCTTAAGAATTATCTTCACTTGTCTCTTATATATCCAGATGTATATAAGATAGATGATATTTTTTTTAATTGATGCGGACACCTAGATTTTTTTTCTTCAGGAAATAGCAATAAAAAAAGACTTGCTTATTGGAATAATTCCAGTAAACAAGCCTTTTAATGAGCCCACCGGGGTTCGAACCCGGGACACCTAGATTAAAAGTCTAGTGCTCTACCAACTGAGCTATGAGCCCTCAATGTATACAATTATGAGTAACAATCTATATCAAACATCCAGCCTCGGATTATAACTACCGAGCTGGGCTAGCTGGATTCGAACCAGCGTAATGCAGGGATCAAAACCCTGTGCCTTACCGCTTGGCGATAGCCCAAGAAATAAAAAAAGGGTGGGTACAGGGATTCGAACCCTGGACCTTCAGAGCCACAATCTGACGCGCTGACCAGCTGTGCTATACCCACCATAATGCAAAAGTCATAAGCTACTGGCCATGACTCATAAAAAAAAGTGTGCCCGGGGGGATTCGAACCCTCGACCCACGGCTTAGAAGGCCGTTGCTCTATCCAGCTGAGCTACGGACACACAAAGCGGGTGATGGGAATCGAACCCACGTATCTAGCTTGGAAGGCTAGTGTTCTACCATTGAACTACACCCGCATAATATATTAAATTGTAAGTCGGGGTGACAGGATTCGAACCTGCGACCTCTTGATCCCAAATCAAGCGCTCTAGCCAAGCTGAGCCACACCCCGTTTTTGTTTCTTGCGTTTGCTCTGTTCCGCAACGCAAGAATGATTATATTATAAGGTGTACTATCTGTCAACACTTTTTTTGAATTTTTTTCATTTTTTTTCAAAATTCTTTCTACAAGTCTGTAAACCCGCATATTTACTGGATTTATACATACTTTAAATTAAAAGACATTTCACCATTATCATCAATTTCAAGCATAATATATGTACATCTTTTATCTGCCTGACGAGGATATGATATGCTTCCAGGATTAATGAATGTAAGTTCATCTTCTATCTGTATCAATGGTCTGTGAGTATGTCCAAACATAACTATATCTATTCCTCTTGCTATACACTCTTCCCTGAGAGTCTGCAAATCGAGAGAAACATAATAATAATGACCGTGTGTCAAAAGCACTTTTTTCCCTGCAAGTTCTATCTCACGTTCTCTTGGAAGAGGTGAAAAGAAATCATTATTACCCGGTACCATTATTGTTTCACCCCCGGCAAGCTCCTGTATTATATCTTCTTCCCCTTCGATATCACCAAGATGGATAAGTAAATCGAATGGCTGCTCATTATATATTGCCTCTGCCAGATTACCGTGTCTTCTATGTGAATCGCTAACAATCATTATCCTCTGCATAAAACCTCCAGAATGAGCCAATTAGAGGCACTCATCCAGTTCTTTCTTTATAAGTTCAAGTGCCTTACCTCTGTGGCTTATCTTATTCTTCTCTTCAGGATCAAGCTGTGCTGATGTTTTACCATATTCAGGCAGATAGACTATAGGGTCATAGCCAAAACCATTGTCTCCAACGATTTCCTTGCTTATAAGCCCCTCCATTGTGCCTCTCTTAACAATTTCCCTTCCATCAGGAAAACACACTGCTATAGCACATACAAACCTGCCGCTTCTGTCCTGCCCTTCAACACCCTCAAGTCGTTTAATAAGAGAAGCATTTTTAATATCATATGATGTATCATGTCCCATATATCTGGCAGAATACACGCCCGGCTCCTTATTAAGATAATCAATCTCAAGCCCTGAATCGTCTGCCATAGTAAGCTTCCCTGTAAGCTTGCAGACAGCTCTCGCCTTTATCAGCGCATTTTCTTCAAATGTAGTGCCATTTTCCTCTACATCAAGGTCAATTCCAGCATCCTTAAGAGAGATAACATTATACCCTTTAAGAATCTCTTTAACTTCCTTAACCTTGTCCTTATTATTAGACGCTAAAATAATAGTAGTCATAATTATCTTTCCTGTCCCTTCTCTTTCTTAGGCGGCTTTGGTCCCTGGAATGAGTAAAAATATGTCTTTAACATTCCATTATATATCTTTCTATTCTTATCCGGCTTTCTGCCAAAATATTTGACAGCATCCTCATATGAAGTAATCATATAAGCTGACCATGAATCTAACTTTGCAAACTGTCGTCCAAATGCAGAATATATTCCTGGAAGTGTCTCCTTATCCTCAAGTCTTTCACCATAAGGCGGATTAGTTATAATAAAACCGTATTTCTTATGATGGCTTAGGTCTGCCACGCTTCTTTCCTGAAAATGTATTAACTTCTCTACTCCGGCATTCTCCGCATTACTTCTTGCTTTTCTTATAACATCAGCGTCAATATCAAATCCCTGGATATCAGTTTCAATATCCAGATTAATCATATCCTCTGCTTCATCAACAGCGTCATACCATAACTGTTTATCAATTATATTAGTCCATTTCTGGGCAGTAAATTTTCGGTTCATTCCCGGCGCAATATTAGCCGCAATCATAGCTGCTTCAATTGGAAATGTTCCGCTTCCGCAGAATGGATCAACAAGAATTCTGTCACCTCTCCACGGAGTCAGCATAATAAGAGCCGCTGCAAGCGTTTCTGATATCGGCGCTTTTCCGGCTGCCGGTCTGTATCCTCTCTTATGAAGAGAATCACCAGATGTATCAAGTGCGATAGTAACAACATCCTTCATAATAGTAACTCTTATAGGATATGAATCTCCGTCTTCTTCAAACCAGCCAATTCTGTAATGTTCCTTGAGTCTTTCAACAATAGCCTTCTTCACAATAGACTGAATATCTGAACTGCTGAAAAGCTTGCTGTTCACTGAATTAGCCTTAGTTACCCAGAATTTACCGTTCTTAGGTATAAAATTCTCCCAGTCAAGAGCCTTGGTATTGTCAAACAGCTCTGTAAATGTCTCAGCCTTAAACTGCCCCACTTTAATCAAAATACGCTCTGTAGTCCTTAAATTTATATTAGCACGGCATATGGCTTCAGAATCACCTACAAAAGTGACCTTTCCATCCTCTACCGATGATATATCATATCCAAGATCATATATTTCCCTTTTTAATACTGATTCCAGACCAAAATGGCAGGGAGCAATTAATTCATATGTATTCATATATCCTCCAAATGTACATTTATATATATATTAATGCCTACGCAAATGAGTGTCAATCCGTTAATTCGTTACGCAGTTTCCCCTGTAAGCATCAAATCCCCCAACAACCGTCTTACAGTTATATCCGAGTCTTGACATTTTTTCACATACCACAAGGCTTGCAGCCCCTTTATCACAATAAAAAATATAAATTCTGTCTTTGTTACTGAACAGTCTTCGAAATTCATAAGACACTTTTCCATATCTGAATATATTATTTATATTTTCCATCAGCTTATTATACTCAAAATGTATAGCACCTCTTATTCTTGCATGCAAGAATTTGTCTTCTTCTCTTATATCAATTATCGTTACATATGGGTCATTTACATAATAATCAATTTTTCTGGAACTGACCATTTCACACGACATATTTTACCTGCATAATCTAGGTTTTATTATATTATACTTTCATTATATTGTTTTATTACCATTTTGTTATGTAGGGCCGCAGAAGCGGCCGATATCCTGACTAATAGCAGTCAGACTCATCAGAACCTGATGTCTTATTCTTAGAATTCTTAGATGACTCATTCTTGCTGTTTGTAGAATTAGTCTCATTGTAAGAATTTCTTGAATTTGTTGAATTGCTGGAATTAGTTGAATTCTTTGAGTTTGTTGAATTTTTAGATGTGTTCTTTGACATAATATCAACCTCCATAAATATTTTTACATTAATGTAGTATTGCTATTTTGTCCGTTTTTATTCACAAGAATATTATTTGGATTTTTATGAAAAAACGGCTTCAGGGTTAATTCCCTGAAGCCGTCCTGTATTAATCTTATATATTACGGATTGTAATTAGCAAACGCCCTGAGCAAGCATAGCGTCAACAACCTTCTCAAAACCAGCGATGTTAGCACCAGCAACATAGTCTGTCTTTCCACCAACAGTCATATCATATCTCTTAGCAGCATCTGAAATGTTAGCGTAGATTGTCTCCATGATTCCCTTAAGCTTTCCATCAACTTCTTCGAATGTCCATGAAAGTCTCTCTGAGTTCTGGCTCATCTCAAGAGCAGATGTAGCAACACCACCAGCGTTAGCAGCCTTACCACCTACGAAGAGAACACCATTCTCCTGAAGGTACTTAGTAGCTTCTAATGTTGTAGGCATGTTAGCACCTTCTGTTACAGATACAACACCGTTAGCAACGAGCATCTTAGCATCCTCGATGTCTAACTCGTTCTGTGTAGCGCATGGAAGAGCAAGATCTACCTTGTACTGCCATACTCCGTGCTCACCATTCTGCTTAGCAAAGTACTGAGCTGATGGCTTAGCAGCTGCATATTCTGTAAGACGTGCTCTCTTAACTTCCTTAACCTCCTTAAGAAGTGCAACATCGATTCCCTCTGGATCATAAATCCATCCTGTTGAATCTGAGCATGTAACAACCTTAACACCTAACTGCTGTGCCTTCTGGATAGCGTAGATAGCAACATTACCTGAACCAGATACAGCTGCTGTCTTGCCCTCAAGTGACATTCCGTTGTCTTTCCATAAAGCATTTGTAAGGTATAATAAACCATATCCTGTAGCTTCTGTTCTTGCAAGTGATCCACCATATGTAAGTCCCTTACCTGTAAGTACGCCTTCGAACATACCACGGATTCTCTTGTACTGACCGAACATGAAACCGATCTCTCTTGCGCCTGTTCCGATATCACCAGCTGGAACATCAACATCAGCGCCGATATATTTAGAAAGTTCTGTCATAAAGCTCTGGCAGAATGCCATGATTTCTCTGTCTGACTTGCCCTTAGGATCAAAATCAGAACCACCCTTACCACCACCGATTGGAAGAGTTGTAAGTGAGTTCTTGAATACCTGTTCGAAACCTAAGAACTTGATAATACCTAAGTTTACTGAAGGATGTAATCTTAAACCACCCTTGTATGGTCCAATAGCGTTATTGAACTGTACACGGAAACCTCTGTTTACCTGTACCTGTCCCTTGTCATCTACCCAAGGAACTCTGAACATAATCTGACGATCTGGCTCTGTAATTCTTTCAAGAATAGCGTTCTTTCTGTAAACTTCCTCGTTAGCATCAACAACTGGTCTTAAAGACTCAAGAACCTCTGTAACTGCCTGTAAAAATTCAGGCTGATCTGCATTCTTCTTAGACACGATGTCTAATACTTCATCAACATACCCCATAACCTTAAAACACTCCTTTGAATTATTATTTAAGATTGTACATTGCTGTACATCAATACAGACGTTATTATATGCGTTTTGATTAATTTCCGCAAGTTTTTTATAGCATTTGCCTATTAACTTTAAGTTATTTGTAATAATATTAATTAAAATTAGCCTATTCTTAAAGTATTTTGTTTTGCAGACTTAAGATAATTAAGTTTTACTTTTAGCTGATTTCATGGTAGAATATATTCGTTATTTTTTAAATCCTAAAAAGATTAAGGAGCTTACTATGTCTAATTTTTTTTCACGAAGTAAAGGCGATATGAAGTATCTTTTTAAGAAGAAAGAGACTTTATCTAAAAAAGAGAGACGCCGGAAAAGAAGAGGCTGGGGAACACTTATAGGTTTAATTCTTATATTAGTCCAGTTGGTTTTCACTGTGCTTTTAATGTTTAATATATTTAAACTTGATATATTACCTTTAAAATATCTTATTGCGGTTAATGCATTTTTAATATTGATATTTTTATACAATTTCACATCACAGTTTACTAAAGCACATATTATAGGAAAGATTCTGTCTGTTATATTATCGGGAGTAATCTTATTTATATACCTTGTATCAGCTAAATTAGATTCCGTTCTTACCAAGCTGAATATTCCCGAAATCAACACTGATGTAGTTGATATTTGTGTTCTTTCTACAGATAAGGCTAATTCAATTAATGATATAGCCAATTATAAGTTTGCTTATAATTCTTCTGCAAGTAATGAAAATGTAAAGACAGCATTTAACTCACTGAAATCTGACATTAACAGGAATGATATTGAGATGGCTGAATATAAATCATGGGATGATTTAGTTGATGCATTTTACACCAATAAAGATGTTCAGGTTCTTGTAATGAACGATTCCATGATCGGCGTTATTTCTACCCAGTACGAAGATTTTGCAGACCAGATTAAAATCATTAAAAAATATGAATATAAGAAATTAGTCCAGACGCAGAAATCAACTGTTAATGTTAAAAAAGATCCTTTTGTAATATATGTATCCGGTATTTCCAGTGACGACGGTGCCGATTCAGAGCTTTCAGACCGCGGTCTTAGTGATGTTAATATTCTTGCTGTTGTTAATCCGGAAACAAGGCAGATTCTTCTTGTAACCACTCCAAGAGATTCATATATCAAGATTACAGGTCCTGATGGAAGAAAGGGTTATGATAAACTTACCCATGCCGGTAATTATGGTGTAGAAGCCTCTATGGAAACACTTGAAGATTTATATGGTGTAAATATTGATTACTATGTTAAGATTAATTTCTCTGGATGTGTTGCTGTAGTTGATGCCCTTGGTGGAATTACTATTGATTCTGAAATAGAATTTACATGTGGTCAGGATGCTTCTCCTATACCATATCATTTTGTAAAGGGAGAGAATGAATGTGATGGAGAGATGGCGGTTGCATTCTCAAGAGAAAGACACGCATTCCTTGCCGGAGATTTCCAGAGAGGACGTAATCAGACTGCTGCTATAAAGGCAATTTTACAGAAAGCAACATCACCAGCAATACTTACTAAGTATTCCGCTGTTCTTGATGCTGTCAGTGATATGTTCCTTACTAATATCCCTACTTCTACAATATCTGATATTGTAAAGATGCAGTTAAGTGACAGCAAATCATGGAATATACAGACATACAGTATTAATGGTACAACCGAGCCTCCTGCAGGACAGTCTGCTGCTTACCTTGAAATAACAGGTCTCAGAGGTGCTTCTGTTGTATATCCTTATGCAGACAGTATTAATACTGCTATTAAACTTATGAGCATGATACAGAATGGTGAAGTATTCGATGTTGACGAATATGTTGAAAGCCAGAATCAGTCAAACAATTAAAAGACAATCCCCCCGGTAGTAATATGTACTACCAGGGGGATTTTTTACAAAATATAATTATCTATAACATATGCCACACCACAGTCATCGTTAGATGGTGCATTGACATCTGCATATTTTTTAACTTCAGGATATGCATTCCCCATAACCGCTGCAAGACCTGCATACTTTAACATTGGAATATCATTCATTCCATCACCGCATGCAACGAGTTCTTCACTTGTTATATCAAGCAGTGTGAGCAGCTTATCCAAAGATGCATCCTTTGCAACTCCTGCAGGTACTACCTCTAAGAAATAGCTCTCTGAAAAAAATGCATTGATTACTCCCTCATGCTTATCTAACAAGGCTTTCTGCACAGGAAGAAGCTTTTCATGCTCTCCTACAACGAGAAATTTCTCTACAGGATAATCCACAAATTTGCGCAAATCATCTACTTTCTTGATTGTAGTGCTGTTGCATATTGCTTCTTTCTTTACATATTCATCAGAATCACTCTCAGCAGCTATCTGCGTATCAGCATATGTCAGAGCATACACACCGTTGGCTCTTGCAAGACTGCATATATCTGCTATACAGTCCTGTGGCATTATTGTCGCAGACATCTGCTTTCCCGTCTTGCAGTCAACTATACAGCCGCCATTATATGCCAGTATATAACCGCCTTTCTTGTCAAGCTCAAGCTCTCTGGCTATTGGTGTTATTCCAAAAAGCGGTCTTCCTGATGCAAGAATAACCTTAACGCCTGCATCTATTGCTTTCGCAATCGCTTCTTTGTTGCCCGCTGGAACTTTCTTCTCTCTATTAGTTAATGTTCCGTCCAAATCCAGTGCCAATGCCTTATATTTCATACTTCTCTATCTCCTCTTTTCGTCATGTATGAACAATTTAGCATATAACACCAGTGATTTCAACCTAAGATATTCTCATCATGTTAAATGTTGTATATATATTCAGTTTTCCATAACCAGCTACAGGGTTAGGATATACCATATATTCTGAGCGTACTGCACCTCTTATAAGCTGTGCTTTAATATCGTTATGATTAATCATCTGACTATTCTTTACATTTATCTGATATGAATATAAAAGTGCAACACAGCCCCCGGCATAAGCCGCTGCATAGCTTGTTCCAGTAACCTTAACGCCTCCAGATGGAGCAATTCCATACACACCCACACCCGGTGCAACAAAATCAGGTTTAATCCTGCCGTCAGCGCTATATCCACGCCCACTTTCATAATAAGCAGCCCCTGTATAATGATTATATGCCCCTACACTTATAACACCGTCAGCTGCCGCTGGAACTGTAAGTGTTGTATCCGGGTCGGATTTTAAAAAATATATATCCTGTCCGGAAAACTGCTTTAATGGAAGCCATGCATTATAACTTCCTCTTATATTAGTAAGACTATATATATAGAATTTCCATGTACCCTCAACCGGAGTACTGAGCCTTATAAATATAACCTCCATTCCAGCCACATTTTCAGTTATCTGATAATCTACCGTAACCGTACTTCCCTCATAAAGAAATGTATACTCCATACTTGCACCCATTCTTGCAGGTATTCTTGGAACAAATTCCCCTGACGGGGATTCAATAGATACAGACAGTATATCAAGACTCTCAGCCCATATTTCCATTGTAAAGCCCTTGCCTGTTCCGTCAACATTTACCTCCATAACATCAGGCACAAGAGCTGATGTCACAGTTCCCTTGTAATGACATTTATTATTAGCTTCATTGCCCATGCAGGTTACAACCGATATATTAGGTCTTTTGGTAAGACTCTCCATCATCTCTGCAAGAGGCGCTGCGCCTGTTCTTGAACCATTAGCACTTCCAAGCCCGAATATTATTATAAGCGGCTTTCCAAGTCTTACTGCATAGTCAGCAAGAAATCTCATGGCAAGCATAATGTCACCTTCCTCGAAAGCCGGTACATCATCTTTTATAAGAAAGAAATCCTTAAGATACTGTTTGCTTTCCTTTAACTTAACTACCAGAAGTTCTGATTTCGGTGCAACTCCTACATATCCATTAACATAAGAGCCTGCTGATATGGAAGCCAGCAGTGTGCCATGTCCTATCGTGTCTCTTTGCGCAACATATGAATATGGATTTCCTCCATTATTGTCAGCCTCTATTGCCCTGTCTATGTCATCTTTTTCATACACCCTGCCAAAATGTGCATACATGTTGACACCATCTTCGCCAGTCTTATCTGTCTGGTCCCATATAGCCTGAATCCGCGTTCTGCCAAGTTCATCTTTAAACACATCATTAAGATAATCTATTCCTGTATCAACATACCCGATAAGCACATTACTTCCGTCAGCCTGAAGGTTTTCCTGCCCTAAAACCCTTAAAGCCCCTATCTCATCAAGTGGACTTATATCGACATCTGCCTCCATAAGTCCATATAATTTCGGAATAGTAAAATACCCCAGAGAGCTTATATTAAGCTGACGGTTTTCTGGCAGTTCCCCATGAGCTATTATCCATTGTGAATCAGCTCTCTGTGAACATATCCCTGAAAGTGCCTCTATTGCTTCTTTAGCCCCTGGGGTATCTTCGATTATATAATCGTATATATTTTCCTTTGTTATATCATAATCACATGCCATAACATCTCCTTAACATAAAACAATAATAAGTACATGCTATATGTATTCGAAAATGTTATGCATTATTCTGCTAAATTCTATGCTCTCATAGTTATTAACGGAGCACCCTTCTTCTCAACAACATCTTCAGTTATTGTCACTGAACCAATATTGCTGTCTTTAGGTATCTCATACATTATATCAAGCATAAAATCTTCAATAATTGAACGGAGCGCCCTTGCACCTGTATCCTTTTCCATAGCCTTTCTTGCTATGCTTCTTAACGCGTCGTCAGTGAATTCAAGCTTCACCTCATCAAGCTCTAACAGCTTCTGATACTGCTTTAATATTGCATTCTTAGGCTCTTTAAGAATATTAACAAGCATATCCTCGTCTAATCTGTCAAGTGAATAAATAATTGGAAGTCTTCCTAAGAATTCAGGAATCATTCCATATTCTCTCAGATCATCAACTGTTACATATGACATGATATTCTTCTCATCATCATACTTATCTTTAAGATCTGCATTAAATCCCATCGAAGATGACTTATTAAGTCTGAATTTAATAATCTCTTCAAGATCTGGGAATGCACCGCCGCAGATAAAAAGAATATTCTTGGTATTAACAGTTACCTGCGGAACCATAGCATTTTTACTTGTTGCACCAACTGGAACTTCAATCTCGCTGCCTTCTAACAGCTTTAACATTCCCTGCTGTACTGATTCACCGCTTACGTCCCTGCTTCTTGTCTCTTTCTTCTTGGCAATCTTATCTATCTCATCAATAAATATAATTCCGTGTTCAGCTTTCTCAACATCGTTATCTGCTGCAAGTAAAAGCTTAGAAACAACTGACTCTATATCATCGCCGATATATCCTGCCTCAGTAAGTGTTGTTGCATCTGTAATAGCAAGAGGCACCTGTAATATTCTCGCAAGTGTCTTAACAAGATATGTCTTACCGCTTCCTGTAGGTCCAATCATAAGCATGTTGGATTTCTCAATCTCAACATCACCAAGCATTCTGTCATCTGCCGATACTCTCTTATAATGATTATATACAGCAACAGACATTACCTTCTTGGCATAATCCTGACCGATAACATATTCATCTAACTTTCTCTTAATCTCATGTGGAGCAGGCAGCTTTGAAATGTCAAGAGCAGGAAATTCCTTCTTATCCTCTTTCTTTTTCTTAAGCTTCTGCTTTTCAGGAACCGGATCTGAATCCATAGCGCCAAAATTGCCAAACATGCCCATTCCAGGCATGTTTGACATTTTCATCATATCTTCATAATTGATACCGCTGCTGTTAATTGAGTCAAATGTTCTCTGCATACAGTCCTGACAGATATATATGTTATTAGGCATAACAATCATCTTGCCGGCTCTTGATTCCGGTCTTCTGCACACAAAACATATCTTCTCATATTCATCAGAGTTATTATTGTTATTAATATTCTTATCCTCTGTTATATTCTCATTGGTATTATCCATAAATATCTATTTGGAATATATCCTTAAGATGCCTTCTTAGAACCAAGTGTTACCTCTGTGCTCTTAAGAACGTATTCGCTTCCTTCCATATGATAATAATCTATAGTTACCTTTTCACCTGCCTCATAGTACTGAAGCATGTTAGTAAGTCCTGACATAGTAGTAACTGTCTGGTCATCAAATCCGACAATTATGTCATATGTCTCTAATCCTGCCTTGTCTGCTGCTGAATCATCAGCTACAGTTCTTATAAGAATACCTACAGGGTATCCATAATATGATGCATAATTACTTGTAATATCTACTGCTGCAATTCCAAGGTATGCTGCCTTATCTGATGAAACCTTGTTTCTTGTCTGCTTAGTCATTAATGAATCGATAATATCCTTAACATTAGAGACAGGAATTGAATAAGCCATACCTTCTACACCATCACTGCTTGTTTTTGCAAAGTTAATAGCGATAACCTTTCCTTCTGAATTAAGAAGAGCTCCACCACTGTTACCAGAGTTAATCGCTGCATCTGTCATAAGAAGTCCTGTAAATGTTACATTGTTGACTGTAATTGAACGGTCCTTTGCACTAATTATACCGGTTGTAACTGACTGGCCTTCACCTAATGCATTACCAATGGCAACAACCTGCTGTCCTACATTAATATCTGATGAATCCTCAAGCTCTGCAATTGCAATATTAGACGCTGTATCAGATGAAATATCACTTAATGATACTGCGGCTACCGCAATATCCTGATCTGACTTAGAACCCTTAACAGAACAGCTTGCACTTGTGCCATCAGAGAATACACATTTAAGATTATCAATATTATCAACAACATGTGCATTAGTTACAATAAGTAATTCAGTATCACTCTTGCCTACAATAATACCCGTACCACTTGATGTTGCTTCATAGCTCTGTCCATATCCAAAATAACTTGAATTTTTAACTGTTGTTGTACCATTAAGCTGAACCATTGCAGGAAGGGCTGCTGTAGCAACCGCCTCTACATCCATCTTACCTGATGCTGAAAGATTAGTATCTTCTGTAAGCGAAGAATCTGTCTTAGCAACATTAGAAATATTATTACTTACTGTTGGTATATTAACACCTGTAGCATCAGACTTATTACTGCCAGCAATCTTTCCGCCTGCATAATTAACACCAAACATAACCGAACCGGCTATTGCGCCAAAAAGTACTGCTGAAAGAACTAAACTTACAGCCTTCTTTGCAAAGCCTTTCTTGTGCTTTTTAGGCTTAGTCTCCTGATATGGTGTACTTGAAAATGCACTGCTGTTATTATAGCCACTGTTAGTTGTATTGTTGTTATTGTTATTAATTGTACTGCTGTTATTAGTATTGTTATATGGTATATCACTGCCACTGTAACGGTACTGTGAATCATTCTCATTATTGTCGTTATACATAATCATTCTCTCCTTTTAACATTGTATTATGACAATGAAGATTCCATACATAACAAATGAACACATCTCACTGTCAATACATGTAATATAACAACGAAATGTGTTCATATTGTGTTTTAGTTGTTAATTAAATTTGAACTGATTATAAACCAACAATTTCAGAAACTGCATCAGTAAGTTCTTCTAACTTCTTATCAGCATCCTCAAGACCTGTTCCCTTAACACCCATATAGAACTTAATCTTAGGCTCTGTTCCTGAAGGTCTTGCACAGCACCATGCATGGTCATTAAGTTCAAAATAAAGTACGTTAGATTCAGGAAGTCCTGTAGGCTTCTTCTCGCCTGTAGCTATAACTGTACACTCATCCTTCTTATAATCTCTGAACTCAACAACATTCCATGCTCCGAACTTCTTAGGTGGATTATTTCTTAAATCATCCATCATCTTAGCAATCTGAACAGCACCTTCTGCACCCTTCATAGTTACAGCCTTCTGTCCTTCCTTGAAGTAGCCGTACTTATCAAAGATATTAATCATCTGATCCCATAAAGTAATGCCTTTAGACTTATAGTAAGCTGCTGCTTCACATAATGCCATAACAGCTACGATGGCATCCTTGTCTCTTGCATGAGTTCCAACCAAGCAGCCGTAACTCTCTTCAAAACCGAATTCATATTCGTATGTATTATTCTGCTCAAAGAACTTAATCTGCTCACCAATATACTTAAATCCTGTAAGAACTTCAATAAGCTTTAAGTTATATTCCTTAGCGATAAGATCAGCTAAGTTAGTAGATACGATAGTCTTTACAAATGCACCATTCTCATGAAGAAGTCCCTTCTCCTTTCTCTGTGAAAGAAGGTATTCTGCAATAAGCATACCAGACATATTACCTGTGAATGACTTGTACTCACCTGATTTAGTGTCCTTAGAATATACGCCAAGTCTGTCCGCATCAGGGTCAGTTGCAAGAATAATATCTGCATCAACTTCCTTAGCAAGTCTTAATGCATATGTGAATGCCTTAGGGTCTTCAGGATTAGGGTACTCGAGTGTTGTAAAGTTAGGATCTGGTTTTTCCTGTTCTGGAACAACATATACATTCTTGAAACCTAACTCTCTTAAAATTCTTCTTACAGGAACATTACCTGTACCATTGAATGGAGAGTATACAATCTTAATATCATCAGCAACCTGCTTAATGATATCTCCGTTAAGGCTCTGCTTCTTTAATGCTGCAATAAATGCATCATCCATATCATATCCAATAATGTTATACAGACCTCTTACTCTAGCCTCTTCTTCATCAATAGTCTTAACATCATTAAAATCAGTAACAGCCTTAACCTCATTGATAATCTGTGTATCCTTAGGTGCTGTTATCTGGCATCCGTCATCCCAGTATACCTTATATCCGTTATATTCAGGTGGATTGTGGCTTGCTGTAACCATAATACCTGCTGTACAGTGGAGCTCTCTTACTGCAAATGAAAGCTCTGGTGTTGGTCTTAATGAAGGGAATATGTATACCTTAATACCATTAGCTGCAAGGCAAAGAGCAGCCTCTTCTGCAAATTCTCTTGACATTCTTCTGTTATCATGTGAAATTGCAACACCCTTATCCTGTGTTCCTTCCTTAATGATAAAATTAGCTAAGCCCTGAGTTGCCTTTCTTACAATGTATACATTCATTCTATTAGTACCATTGCCAATAACGCCTCTAAGTCCGCCTGTTCCGAACTCAAGATCCTTATAGAATCTGTCTTCAATCTCTTTCTCATCTCCTGCGATTGATTTGAGTTCTGCACGTGTTGCTTCATCAAAATATTCATTCTCACACCACGCTTTGTAAGTTTCCATATAACCCATACCCTTTACCTCTTTTCTTAATTTATATTAGTCCTGTAAAGCTTTTCTAAAGCTTTCAGAAACTGCTTTCAATGCTTCTTCTTCATCAGGTCCCTCTGCCATAAGAGTTATCTCATCGCCACAGCCAACGCCTGACGCAAGAATAGATATAACACTTTTTGCATTAACAACCTTATTCTTAAATGTAAATGTTATGTGTGAATCAAATTTAACTGCTGTATCACACATTGCTCCGGCAGGTCGAAGATGTATTCCTAATGCACTTCCAACTAGTATTTTTTCACTTACCATATGAATCACCTCTCTGTTGTTTTTGTAGTAGCCGTTGTAGCCTCACTTGAACTTGTTTCAGTATTATTATTTTTTAACTCTGCTTTAACTGTTACATCATTTTTCAAAGAAATCCCCTCAGGCAAACTGACTGATAATTTAATATCAACAGTACCTGATGATTTATATGTGGATAAATCCGCACTAACACTAATCTTGGATGTATCAATTGTTGACACCAAATCTGTGTTTCCCTCTATCTCTATATTGTAAGTTTTATCTGCAAAGCCATATGTCATACTTGTATCTAATCCGATCACCCTGATATCAGATGTATTAAGTGTTATACTCTTTGTTGTAGTAGTTCCAACCTTAACAGTAACCTCAACCCTCGAATTTTTAAGTATGTGTAATGACTTATCAATATAATTTTCAAGAGAGAACTTATATATTCTGTCTTTATCAAGTTCATCCACATTAATATTATTAGATGGTATTACTATCTTTTCAAGATTATTAAGAGCATTTTCATCTCCATATACCTGTACATAATTCTGGTTTAAAGTTACAGATGAGATAGTATATCCATCCTTAGGCGTTCCTGAATATCCAGCCTCAACAGCAACTGTTTTTATTCTTACTACCTGTGCCGTATAGCTTACTGATGACTGCGATAAATCAACCGATACATCTTTTATCTCGTTTTCTTCTTCATCATACAAATGTATATCAGCATCTCCATGAACCTCATCCGTTGCGCCGGTTACATCAAAAGTTATACCTGCATGGTCTATTGTATCAATAATTGAAGATGGACCTGTCACTTTAATTGATGTTGGATTAAGAGTCTGTTTTACTAATGCATATCCATCCGCAGGTTTTCCTGTCACCTCAGTATTTACATTGATAGTTTTGGTATCCCGGTTTTCAATGCTTAATCTAACCGCAGATGTTTTTGGCGCAGCTTCAACATTATTAAGTGTCTGCCCATTCCGAACAACGGAAACATGTATATCTACATAATCTGCAAATGCACTAATCTTGCTTAAATCAGCAGTTGCCACAATATCGCTTGCTTTAATATTAGTTACAACGCTCTTAGGACCGCTGACATATACAGATATTTTACCACCATCAACAATCTCATAACTATAATTTTTATCTGTAAGACTTTCTGTGTTAATAAGCTGTACTGATACATTACTGAATGTGTAGCTTGTAGTAGGATCATATATATTAACTATTATTGTCCATAAAACCACTGCAAACACAACTGATAATATCTTTAGACTCAGATTCTTAAATATCTTTTCCTTCATGCTTCAGCCTTCCTCTCCATATCTTGAATGACTTCACATCTATTGTTCTCCTGCGAAGATATTCCAGTTTATTTCTCAAAGAATCTGCATCAATATCATGAATCAGTTCTCCACCTACTGCAACTGAAACCTTACCTGTTTCCTCCGATACAATTATAGTCATGCTGTCTGTCACTTCACTTATTCCTACACCAGCTCTGTGTCTTGTTCCAAGTGATTTATTGAGACTGCTGTTATCTGAAAGCGGCAGATAACATGTTGCGGCTACAACCCTGTCACCTCTTACAATAACAGCACCATCATGCAATGGTGTGTTATGTTCAAATATATTAATCAATAACTGGCTTGTAACTATACCATCTACAGCTATTCCGGTTTTTTCATACTCTTCAAGTACCATATCCTGTTCTATTACAATCAGTGCTCCAGTATATGCAGCACCCATTTCATAGCAGGCTCTTACTATTTCTTCTGCCGTCTTACTGCTGAATCTTTCACCCTTGTCTTTTCCATCACTAAACCTGAACAAGCCAAACACAATTTTCTTTCTTCCGAGCTGTTCCAGAGCCCGTCTTAATTCCGGCTGGAAAATAATAACAAGTGCAATAATACCAACACTAATCGTTTTGCCGGCAATCCATAAAATAGTCTTAAGATTAAGAAGATATGCTATCATGGCAAATATAGCAACAACTATAATTCCTCTTAGCAGAACCCATGCTTTAGTATTCTTAATCCAGACCATTACATTATATAAAACGAAGGCAATTATGACAATTTCTATAATATCAGTCCACGTAATATGTGGAATATATAATTTAACCAGATAATCCTGTATAAAATTATTCACTCTACCGCCTCCATTTTATAATTTTACAATAATATCATTTTACTTATCATCATTATCATAGAAAAGAATATCATCCTCTTCTTCAGCTGATGCTGCCTGATATCCTGATTCTGTCTTATGTGAAGATGGTTTCTTCATATCTCTTATATCTGAAGTTTTCTTTGTTTTCTTTGCATTAATGTGCTTAATTCTTACATCTTCACTTGCCACATTAAGCTTAGGTACAGCTTTGACATAATAATAATATTCATCATCTTCATACTGTACATATTCTGTTCTCTTGTAGTCCAGTGCAAAGAACACAACATTGCATACATATGCAACAGCAGCACCAAGAATAACACCAAGTATCATAAGGATAATGCTGAAATCTGATTTAAGTGCAACTTGAAGCACAACAAGCATAAGGAATTCTGTAACACTGCCTGCAACAACAGCAATTTCCCATGCATGATTAATCTTCTGTCTTCTTATGATATAAACAACAAGAATTGTTATTACTGCTGCTATTACCATTACAAGCATCTGCTTATTCTTAATAAGGCTTTCTACAAGATAAGTTATCTGCTTCATGCTGTCTGTAAGTGACTGATTAGAAATTGCTGCCTCATAATCACTTGCTGTTCTTATTATATAATAAATTATTATTCCAAATCCAACTGGAATAATAGAAAGTGCTGATGAACAAAGGCCAATAACAACAGGTACTGCAAATGGAATCTTCATCCAGCAAAGAATAGCTGTAATAATAAGTATATAAGCTGTCTTTGGTGCAAATCTGAAATACAAAAGGTACATAAGCAATACTATGCATAATGTAAGCAACGCAAACTCTGCTGATATTGCATACAGATGAAACAGCATAAACACTGAAAGTATTACAAGTGTAAAACCACCTGGTAAAAATGCACATACAACAGAAAGTAATATTGCAAATAATGGATTCTTTAACTTGTCCATATAACCAATGCTTGCATTAATCAGCAAAAATGATATAAGCGCAATAATAAATCTTGCAGCTGGTACAATATATGTATTGTATTTGTTATAAAATATTTTAAATTTCTCCTTGAATTCTAATAAAAATGCCATTGAAGCCTCCCACTAATTATTTCTTTTTCTGTCCTGTATAAAATCTTTCCAGCTTATTAAGCCTTGAAAAATATCTCTTAAGTCCCTTTCTTGTATGTTCATATCTGTAATAATACACAATTCCAGAAATAACACAGAATACTATAAGCATTAACACATAGTATAAAGATATTTTCTTGGCAAGCCCAACATAATCCAGATTATTTATCTGCTGTATTAATCCTTCCGCATTACACAAAAAATACATAGTTAACAGTATTATTCCTGCAAAAGTTGTTGCAATAACAGTTTTAAGGATTCCAAAAGCTATGTAATCACCCTTAAAGTACTTGGCTGTTTTTAACATGCTTTTTCCTTCATTCTTTTCATATATTGCCATTTTGGTCATCATCTTAATTTTATTTTCATTAAGCAATTGTTTCACCTCACCAATTTAATGTTTTTAATTACATATGATTAAATATAACATATTTTCTCTTAATTGTATATTACAATTTGAGAGTGGCCGCCACCAGTTGCAACAACAATTCGTACCATTCTATTATCTACTGTAAATGTTCTATCTGTTGAAGCTGATATATAACTGTTCCATACATAGGAAGAATTACCCGGCAGAAGATTTTCAACCACACTCTGTATTCTTGAGTCAAATGCAGCATTTCTCTGCTTTATATATATAATTGTAACATTGCTCTGAGTGATAATTTCTCCATAATATACTCCATCTTCCCTGCATACATATACATTTGATGCAGTCTGTTCAAACCCTCTGTCTGAAAGTATATCACCTATATCACCTGAATTGCCTCCATTACTGGAATTATTCTGGCTGTTTTCTGAATCATTATTTCCCTGAGCATTGCCCTGATTATCATTATCATTTTGACCTGATTGGCTGCCATCGTTCTCACTGCTATCTGTCCTGTCTGTATCCGGCTGATTATTTTCTGATGAATTGCCAGCCGTCTGATTACTATCTGTGCTTCCACTACCTGTTTTGCTGCTTCCTTGCTGACTCTGACTTCCAGATGTTCCTTGACCTGCCTGTCCAGACGTACTTCCGGATGAATTGCTGCCTGTGTAATGGTTATTTCCTGTATACACAATGAACCCATTATCAGATCCCTTGGAAACATTTGAGATTCCCTCTATAACCACAGCATCTGATACACTTCCAACAGTCGCTGTAAGCGTTGCAGTTCCAACACCATTTACAGTCACCAGCCCGTCTTTATCAACAGAAAAGACTTCTTCATTACTGCTTGTCCATATAAGTGATTTCTCATTGTCATCCGGAGATACTATTGCAGTAACTTTAAGGCTTGTTCCTACAGGAATAGCAGTATTTTCAAAGAGAATCTCAACCGATGTCTCTTCCTTTGATATATACTCATCCTGCTCCTGTGATGGCTTTAAATTAATTTTACTGACATTAACATCAGCAGATTGCTCTTTCTTATCATCAGATTTATTAAATGATATCATCAGAACAATAACCAGTACCAACACTAAAACTATTCCTACCAATACAATAACCGGCGTACGTTTTATCTTTATATTCCTATTCTTCATAATTTTCCTCATAAAAATATTATATTCATCATCTATTAATAATATAACAATTCAATCCACTTGTAAAAGAAAAAATGGATGATATACAATTTTATAAGCTGTATATCATCCATTTTTTCAGAATTCAATCCTGATTTCAGTTCCCTTATCCACTTCACTTTCCAGATAAATCCTTGCGTCATGAAGTTCAACAATATGCTTTACAATAGCAAGACCAAGTCCCGTTCCGCCAGTTTCCTTTGAACGGCTCTTGTCTACCCTGTAAAATCTCTCAAATACTCTGTCCTGCTGATCCTTAGGAATTCCTATTCCATCATCAGTAACCTTTAACTGCGGCTTGCCATCCACAACTCCGGCAAATACTTCCACATGTCCGCCTTCTTTATTATATCTAATTGCATTCTGTACAAGATTATCAATAAGTTCCCTTATCATATCCTTATTACCGCGAATCACACATGAAGAACCTCTGTATGAAAAATGTATTCCCTGTTTCTGTGCATTAACCTGAAGAGATTCTGCACAGTCCTTGACAAACTCATACAGATCAAAATTATCATACTGCCTTGGCATCTCACTATGGTCTAACTCTGAAAGCCTGATAATATCATTAATAAGTGATAAAAGTCTTTCAGAATTCCGTTTTATTTCGTGTGCAAAATGTATACCCTGTTCATGACTTACCATTTCATTCTCAATGAGCTCGGCATATCCTGATATTGCAGTAAGCGGTGTCTTTAACTCGTGTGACACATTTGCAGTAAAATCCTGTCTGCTTCTCGCAGCAGCAAGGATATTCTCATGCTGCACCCTTATCTTCTCCGCAAAAGGTGCAATCTCTTTGTATACAGGCTTATCCTGTACAGAATCGATATTCTTAGCCATTCTCTCAATTGGTTCAATAAGTGTCTTGGTAAGCAAATGTGATATAACAATACATACTGCTATAATCGCTGCAAGAATTCCTAATACAGCAGGAAACACATTTCCGAATACACTCAGCATACTGCTCGCATCACAAGACACTCTTATAACGGTCCCGTCCTTCTGCTTTAAAGCATAATAGAAAGTATTCATATTCATTGTATCAGATTTTCTCACACACTGACCGTGTCCTGTCTGAAATGCTTCCTGAACCTCAGGTCTGTCATTATGGTTAGGCATTCCCTGAATATCATTGTCATTATCAAAAAGCACCGCTCCATCTGAATCAATCCACGTAACTCTTAAGTTATTAATTGGCAGCTTAACATCAACATTTGCTGATGACCTGTCAAAAACCCCTGTATCCATAAGTACTTCCGCATTAGTTCTCAGACCTGCCTGAACCTGCTTCTTAAAAAATCCATAATATATAAATGTTATGCCGATGGCAGTCGCCAGAACCGCAATAACGGCAGTTCCTATAAGTCTTAAATTAATCTTCTGTTTCATATCTCCACCATCTTTTCAAATAATTATTCAATTACATAGCCTACATTTCTTACAGTTCTTATGCGTGAGCCTGCATCGCCTAACTTCTGTCTTAAAGTCTTGATATGCATATCAACAGTTCTTGATTCACCTTCAAATTCTGTTCCCCACACTTTAAGAACAATCGAATCCCTTGAAAGAACTATATTCTTATTAGCCATAAGATATCTTAATAATTCGTACTCTTTAAATGTAAGCTCAACCGGCTTTCCGCCTACTGTCACAGTATGTCTTTCATGATTGAGTTCAATCTCCCCGACATCAAGCACGCCTGCTTCATCTGCCTCTGTTCTTCTAAGCAGTGCCTTAACTCTTGTAATAAGTTCCATTACAGAGAAAGGCTTCTTAATATAATCATCAGCACCATCATCAAGTCCCTTTATCATGTCAAGCTCTGTTGTCTTGGCTGTTACCATAATAACCGGCAGTTTCTTAGTTGCCGCATGTGCCCTTAACTTCTTGATAATGTCATATCCGCTTTCATCAGGAAGCATAACATCAAGCAATACAAGATCTGGCAAAATTTCTTCAAGCTTCTTGAAAAACTCCTTTGAGCTACCAAATGCACCTACCATATGTCCGCTGTTCTTTAATGCGATTGTCTCTATCTCTCTGATACTTTCATCATCTTCAACTATGTAAATAAGAGCCATATTTCCATCTCCTGTTCTAGTCAGCTTTCTTCAACTGTGGAAGCTGATACTGTTTATAATACTGTCTGCATTCCTTTGCAAACTCAGGATTATCTTCATTTGTAAGATGTTCCAGATAACCATGTGTCTCAAAGCCATTATCTCTTACCTCAATCATACATACGGCAATATTAGAGCAATGGTCTGATACTCTCTCGAAGTTAGTCATAATATCTTCGAGAATAAGTCCTGTTTCAATTGTACATTTGCCTTTTCTTAATCTGTTAATATGACGCTGCTTAATTTCTAAGTTCAGACCGTCAATAACCTGTTCTAACGGCTCAATATGCTTTGCTGCCTCAATATCCTGATTTTCAAAAACCTGTACTGTATTACTAACTATATCATGTACCGCTTTTGCAAATGTTTCAAGTTCTTTTCTTGCATTCTGTGAAAAAGATGACTCCTTGCTGTTCATCTCTTTTGCAGATTTTGCAATATTAATCGCATGGTCAGATATTCTTTCAAAATCACTCATACAGTGAAGAAGTATTGAAAATGTATGATTATCATGTCTTGATAAATCGCAGTTACCAACCTTTACAAGATATGAACCAAGCTTATCCTCATACTTATCGACATCTTCTTCCATTACCACAACCTCATCATATGCAGCATCTGAATAATTATTAATAATGTCCAGTGCCTTATCTAACGCTCTCTGTGACAGATGTGCCATCTTCACGGCAGTATTCCTACATAACTCCATCGCAACTGCAGGAGTCTCTAAAAATCTTTCATCAAGTGCTGCAAGATCTGCTGCCACACCTGTCTGAATAACTTCCTCATGTTTTCCATCTGGAATAGAAAGAGTTGCAAGCTTCACAAGCAGATTAGAAAATGGGAAAAGTATAATTACACATCCAATATTAAAGAGACTGTGAATCACTGCTATTCCTGCTGCATTTGCCGGTGTTGATAAGAATTCAAAATGAACAAACATATTCAGGCTGTAAAATATAACCATAAATATAACTGTACCAATCATGTTGAAATAAAGGTGTATCATTGATGCTCTCTTGGCATTCTTCTTTGCACCTACAGAAGATATAAGTGCTGTTACACATGTACCTATATTCTGTCCCATAATAATAGGAATTGCTGTTGCATAGTTAACCGCACCTGTTACACATAACGCCTGCAGTATACCAACCGATGCAGATGATGACTGTATAACTGCTGTAAGCACTGTACCTGCAAGAAGTCCGAATAACGGATTAGAAAACAGTGTAAGCATACCCGTAAACTTCTCATTGTCAGCCAGCGGTGCAACTGCGCCACTCATAGTTTCCATACCGAACATAAGAATTGCAAATCCAAGAAGAATATTACCTATATCCTTTTTCTTAGAATTATCCTTGCAGGTCATAGTCATAATTATGCCAATAACAGCAAGCACAGGTGAGAATGATGATGGTTTTAAAAGATTAATCCATCCTGCTCCACTTATACCTGTAAGTGATAACATCCATGAAGTCACTGTTGTACCAATATTGGCACCCATAATAATACCTACAGCCTGTGAAAGCTGCATAATACCTGAATTAACAAAGCCTACAACCATTACCGTAGTTGCAGATGATGACTGTATAACTGCTGTTACAGCCATACCAAGCAATACTGCCATAATTCTTTTAGAAGTAAGTTTTTCAAGTATCTGTTCTAATTTACCGCCGGAAAGCTTCGCTAGGGAATCGCCCATGACATTCATTCCATACAGGAATAAAGCCAGACCTCCGACCATCGTTAACACACCAAAAATATCCATTTTACATAAGCTCCTTTTTCATTCGACTTTTTCACACATCATGTGTATTCTAAATGAGCATTGTAAAATGTATTATGTAAGTTATGTAAAATTTATGTAAAATTTCCAACCACGCTTCTTATGCACTCTGCATCAATAGGCTTAGCCATATGCGCATTCATGCCGGAATCGAATGCCGCCTTTACATCATTTGAAAATGCATTGGCTGTCATGGAAACAATCGGTATGTCCTTTGCATCAGGATGTTTAAGCTGCCTTATGGTTCTTGTTGCCTCATAACCATCCATATTAGGCATCTGTACATCCATGAATATCATGTCATACTGTCCTTTAGCTGAATGACTGAACACATCCACTGCCGCCATTCCATCCTTCGCACAGTCGCATGTTGCTCCCTCTGATTTCAGGAATTCCCGAATCATTTCTGCATTTATAACATTATCCTCTGCTACAAGGAAATTCTTTCCCTCAAGCACCCTGTTTGGTTTAACCTCTTCATGTGTCATATTAGCGGCATACTCTATACCGCTCTGAAGATTAGTTATGAAGAACGGCTTGCTTATAAAGCCTGTCACTCCGGCTTCCCTTGCAACATCCTTAATTTCTCCCCATTCATATGCACTTATGAATACCTCTGGCTCTTTAGTAAGCTGCTCCTCCTTTATTGCCTTCACTGTATCAACGCCATCCATATCCGGCATCTTCCAGTCTGCAATTACAATATCATATGGAGTTCCTTTTTCGTCAGCATTCTTAACCATTGATACCGCCGTGGCCCCGTCTATTGCATATTCTGCCGCTATTCCTGTTCCACTGATAGTTGCAACAATATTCTCACATATATCAATTTCATCATCAACAACAAGAACATTTTTTATATTGTACCTGTCCCAGAATTCCTTATTAGCTTTCTCATCAGGAATCATGAATTCCATTGTAACTTCAAATGTACTTCCTTCACCTTTCTTGCTTTTAACCTTTATAGTTCCTCCCATAAGGTCAATAAGGTTCTTTGTTATAGCCATTCCCAGTCCGGTTCCCTGGACATTATCAGTCACATTATTATCTTCTCTTGTAAAAGGTTTAAATATCTCTTTAATATAACCATCGCTCATTCCTATTCCGTTATCAGATATTTTAAACTTATACTTTGCAAACTGACTTCCTGTATGATTCATCCCTCTTATTTCAAATGTTATCATCCCATACTCTGGCGTATATTTTACGGCATTTGATAAGATATTCAGGAGTATCTGGTTTAAACGCAGTTTATCTGTTTTAATCCAGCCATATTCTACATTATCTGAGCTGATTATAAGTGTCTGCTTTTTCTGTTTTGCCTGTGGTCTTATAATGTTATCTATTTCCTGAACAATATCAGCAATATTTACATCACTTAAATTAAGAGTAGTCTTTCCTGATTCTATTTTACTCATATCGAGAACGTCATTTATAAGGTTTAACAAGTGCTGGCTTGATATCACTATCTTCTCAGTATATTTTTTTACTTTATCAGGGTTCTTTTCATGTCTTAATAATAACTGCGAAAATCCCACAATGGCATTCATTGGTGTCCTTATATCATGGCTCATATTAGCAAGAAACTGGCTTTTAGCAAGATTTGCAGCTTCTGCTGTATGAAGTGCATCCTCCATATGTCCTCTTATCTGCTGCTCATAAGTTCTGTCAGAAATAATTACGACAAGGACATCATCCCCATCCTTATCCATATGATAACAGCCCTGTTTAAATAATCTGTACTCATTTGAATCAGCTGGCTTTATCCAGTATTCATTTACTACAGATTCTCCTATATCTAGTCCGGTAATATCATTCCAATCCGGGATTTCCCCCTTCTTATCAAGTTTCTTAAACTCATCTGTAAGTTCTGAATATTCATTATTTTTTAATCCCAGAACTCTCTCAATATTTCTGCTTACATAAAGTTTACGCCAATCGCCCCATGAAAGCATAATATATACATCATCAAGATTTTTTGCCATAATAGAAAATAAAATATCTCTTCTTGATATTTCGTGATTCTTTTCACTGACATATCTTCTGTAATATGTATACAATACGATAACAGATACTATTAATAGCAGTCCTGCTATCTGTATAGCCATCCACACGGTTCTCTGTTGTACTGCAACAATGCTTGAATTTGCAATTCTTATAGGAACCATTGATATTAGTCCCCAGTTATCGAAACCAACTGGAACATACACAAGGTAATACTGGCTGTTATCCAGTGTAAATTCCATTTCACCGGATTCTCCATTTTTGACACTCTGTATAAATCCATCAAGTGATTTCCCATAAAAATCAGCATTTTTCAGATGATAAAATATATTACCACCTATATCCATGCTGCCATCTGACTTTAATACAACATCGCCATTAGCATACACTATGTAACTGCTTGTATCCTTTGCAAATGCTTTGACTCCGAGTTCTTTATTAATATTTTCCGTGTTGTACGAAACAGCTATTGAACTGTATGAAAAGTCGTTAATATGCGCCGGTTCTACCGGTATGGCAAAAAACATAACCTCATCACTTCCAGGAAGTGAACCGTCAACTATAACACTCTCCCTGTTTACAACAAGGCTCTTCCATGTATTTCCAAGTTCAAGATATCCTCTTTTGCCTGCCGAGGACAAATAATTGCAGTCATCGTCTATAAAATAAAATTCGGTATAATGCCACTCATTCTTCCATTCATTCAGAAAAGTCCTGACATCTTCTTCATTTCCATCAGCCTCATTTATAAAATCCCCCGTCATTCCCAGAAGCTTCCACTGCTGCTGTGTTATCTGCATGAATTTCTCGCTCACCTGAGTATATACTTCATTAAGGTTTCTGGAACTTGTCTCATACAATTCCCTTTTTACCTTGACTGAATAATTAAAAAGTATAATACCGACACATACAAATACAGCTATTGCCACTCCAACCGCTGCAAAAAAATATTTGCTATATTCATTCTTCTTCATCTGACCTTTTTCCTTTCCCCCGGATAATCAGCTCTTTTCTATGTATGCCTGTGGTGCAGATAGTTTACCTCCATCTGTAAAATACTTCGTCCATTGTTCTGACACACCTGTCGTACGTGCTATGTATCCGTCATATTTTTCCCCTTCTTTTATGTCAGCTTCCTGCTTGTACATATGTACTCCGCCATGTTCTGATATACCATAATTATATGCACGTTCCAACAAAGTATGACCAGAAACATCAACATAACAAAAAGAATATGTTTTTTCGTCAGATATCTGCTTTCCATCAACAAGAATATCCAGAAGATGCATATTTCCATCATTATCCCTTGATATTTTCATTGTAAATCCGCTTGATGCCGGAAGTGTGTCCCATGATATCGGGTCATCATCCCGTCCGCAGCCTTCCACAAGGCATCGGACAACATTTTTTATCTCAGCACCCGTTGCCTCCTGTTTCGTATAAAATTTCACTCCACCACCCATAATAAGTGCCTGAAGCTGTGCTGCTGTATAATCGCCCTTATATATATCACCTGCATTCATGGCAGCAGGCGCAATCAGCATATCCACATTACATATCTTCCGCAACATATTTACTCTTACCGAAAATGCCTCACTTCCTGTATCTGTGGAACGCCACGCATATTCCCTGTCAAATGTGGTTACAATTTCACCCTTTTCTTTAACATAATTATAATTATCATTAAATATTTTTACCGCCTGTCTGGCATCAGCCTCACCCACAAGCATTTTCTGTACTGCAGAATAGCTTGCCTTACTCACACTGTCATTTCTTATATAGGTATACATACGGTTGCTCTCAATATATGGAACTATATTAGAAAAAATATCCTGAACATCTACATTTACATTCTTGTTATATACAACAAATGACTGTATCCTGTCTGCCATCGCATTCATCACATCACTGCTAAAAAGATATCTTACTATATCAAGTGCCAGTTCTTCACGCTTTCCTGCCCCCTTTAGTTTTCCGTTCATGGCTACTGAATATCCTGGTGTACTGAAATACCAGTTATCATTTTCTGTCTCCCCAAAATATGGCAGCAACATTAGACTGGTCATTCCTTCAGCCTGATATTCAGCAATATTGGTGCTCTGGCGTATCATTGCCACCTTGCCTGACACAAAATCTTCAAATGTTACTGAATATCCTCTACTGGCATCTTCTGCCTGCACACCGGTATCTTTAAATACCTGTTCAAGTCTTGAAAACAACTGCGTTCCCAATTCATCTGGCAGATAATCAACATTTCCTTCTGCAGCATCGTTTCGCCAAATTCTTCCTTTTGAACTCTGCAGCAATGGTATCGACCATGCCTGAAGCATATATGAATCTGTGTAATCATATTTGTAATCTGTTGCAAATCCCCTTATACCATATTCTCCAAACTTGTTGCACGCTTCAACAAATGTTTCATAATTGTAAGGAAGCTGTATTCCATACTCATCAAAAAGTTCAGTATTAGCCAGTATTCCCTCAACACTTGCCGCACCCGGAAGCCAGTTTACTGAACCATCTTCATTGGTAAACCCATCAAGATATACCTTGTAAAACATATTTGTAATATCTGTCCATGAAAAATCATATAGATATTCTTCCGGATTAATATCATAGTCATCATCAAGTGTTGAAGTCTGTGTCCATGACGATGCATCTATTATTATATCTGCAAGGTCATCATTTACTGCTGCATCATTAAGATACTGTGCCCCTCCCCTGCTTATTACAAAATCAAATTCGACATCCGGGAAGTGTTCTTTCAACATTCTTCCTACACTTGCAAGCCAGTAATCCTGGTCAAGCTGTACAACAATTCTTTGTTTTTCTTCCTTATAGTTCTTTAATGGCATACTACATGACATCAAAAAAGCTCCGCAGAATACTATCATCAGCAAAACACACATTACCCTTTTCATTATATCCTCCAAAATGTTCTAATCCTATGTTGCTTAATAATACTACTCTTTATTTTTGTCGAAATATGTCGAATATAGTTATAACTATTATTACATCCAAACTATTACTTAAAAAAATATATCAACCGCACTTATACACATCAGCTTAAAATAATTTATTTTGTCAGAATTGCCCGCAGAATATAATTGGTGTATTATTTTATAAAAAGATATCAGAATATTATTATAACTTAAAAAATACAGGAGGGCTTATGTGTACAGCAGCTACTTATAAAACTAAAGATTTCTATATGGGAAGAACACTGGATTATGAATTTTCTTATGGTGATGAGGTGACTGTAACACCTAGAAATTATCCTATTAATTTCAGATTTATGGGTGTAAGGAATAACCACTTTGCGATGATTGGAATGGCACATGTGGCTGACGATTATCCTTTATATTATGAAGCATTTAACGAAAAAGGGCTTGGCATGGCCGGTCTTAACTTTGTTGGCAATGCAGCTTACAGCGAACCGGACCTAAGATGTCTTAACGGAGAGAGTAATATTGAAAATGTTGCCGTATTCGAATTCATTCCGTGGATATTATCGCAGTGTGCGACAGTTGATGAAGCTAAAGAAAGACTTCAATTTGTTAATCTTACCAACACTCAGTTTAATGATATGTTTCCATGTGCTAATCTTCACTGGATTATCGCTGACAAGGAAAGCTGCATAACTGTTGAATCCATGTCAGACGGACTTCACATATATGACAACCCTGTTGGCGTGCTTACTAATAATCCGCCATTTAACATACAGATGTTTAATCTTAACAATTACATGGGATTATCTGCAAAACAGCCTGAGAGCAATTTCTCGGACAAGCTTGAATTCAACAGATACAGCCGTGGTATGGGTGCACTCGGACTTCCTGGGGATCTGTCATCACAGTCAAGATTCGTAAAGGTGGCTTTTACTAAGATGAATTCTGTTTCAGGTGACGATGAGAAATCAAGCGTAAGCCAGTTCTTTCATATATTAGGCAGCGTAGACCAGCAGCGTGGCTGCTGTCAGCTAGACGATGACAAATACGAGATAACAATATATACCTGCTGCTGCAATACAACTAAAGGCATATATTATTACACATCATATGACAACCATCAGATATGTGCTGTTGATATGCATAAGGAAAACCTTGACGGTGATAAGCTGGTTCGCTATCCACTTATTACTGATGGCGAGATAAGGGCTGTTAATTAAGTAAACATTTGCAATTAAACATTCAATCCTCTCCTTGCCAACTTCCCAGAATATGTTATTATATGATAGATTATTACAAGTGCTTAAAGCACAGAAAGAGGAATATATGTTAGTTTATGACGCTAATGCCAATTCTGGCAGCAATGCCGGTTTTGAGTGTACCTATACAACTTTTAAATCTGACAATTCTACAGCTTCACCAGAGAACCCAATCCTTGTTCTGGATAATTCTGAGAAAAAGTGGGATGAGACATCTTATGGTTTATTCACTAACCCTTATAAAAAGACTGCATTTGATTTCCAGATTGACGGTGAATCTTTTACAAGCAATATCTTAAAGATTGATTCAAGATTTACAAGCCTTATAAAATGGCTAGGTGAAAACAGAGTGAAAGTAAAGCTCACAGGTGCTAACACATCTGAAGGATACAATGTATACAAGATTCAGGAGGTTGCATTTGGCAATGGTAACAAGTTATCTGCCGAAGACGGTTTCCTTCAGTTTATGATTGAAAGATTATTAGAGAGCAGCGCCATTGCAGAGGAAAATAATGAAGAACCTGATGAATCTGCTGATGATATGAAGCTTACAAGCCTTACAAGCATATCAGATTTTCTTAACTGTGCAGGAAGTACACTTCCTGAAAATATCCGTTTATGGGCAAGACGCAATCTTGTTGTTGCCCGTTCAAGTGAGGTAACTCCTGAAGAGAAAAGACATGCACAGAGAGCACTTTCTATCATGCTTAATATTAAGTGGAAGAGCAATTACTTCGAATCAATTGACCCTGTGGAAGCAAGAAGAATTCTTGACGAAGAACTTTTCGGTATGGAGAGTGTTAAGCAGAGAATCATTGAGACTGTTATTCAGATTAACAGAACGCACACTCTTCCTGCATATGGTATCCTTCTTGTAGGTCCTGCCGGAACAGGTAAATCACAGATTGCCTACCTTGTTGCCAAGATTCTTAAAATGCCTTGGACAACACTTGATATGAGTTCAATCAATGACGCAGAACAGCTTACAGGAAGTTCAAGAATATACTCTAATGCAAAGCCTGGTATTATCATGGAAGCATTCAACATGGCTGGTGAATCTAACCTTGTATTCATTATCAACGAGCTTGATAAGGCAACTTCAAGCAATGGTAATGCCAACCCTGCGGATGTACTCCTTACACTCCTTGATAATCTTGGATTCACTGATAATTACATGGAGTGTCTTATCCCAACTTCAGGCGTATATCCTATCGCAACAGCTAATGATAAGGATAAAATAAGTGCACCACTTCTTTCAAGATTTGCAGTAATTGATATTCCTGATTACACAAGAGAAGAGAAAAAGACAATATTCCTTAAATATTCACTTCCAAAAGTTCTTAAAAGAATCGGACTTCACGAGGATGAGTGTCTGGTGCTTGATGACGGACTTGACGCTGTTCTTGATTACTGCAAGGATACTACAGGTATCAGAGACCTTGAACAGGCAGCAGAACATTTAGCAGCACATGCTCTTTATATGATCGAGGTTGAGCATGCCACAAGCGTTTCATACACAGCAGACATGGTAAATGAACTCTTTTAATTAAATTATTCAAACCCGATAACAAATACATGATATACAATAAGGAGCTGATATCACTACGATAACAGCTCCTTAAATAATCTTTACATATGTAATTGTAATTATCAGTCATTTCTTAACTTAAACTGTGCAACCATCTCACTAAGAGTTGTAGCCTGTGCTGTAAGCTCTTCACTTGTAGCTGATGTCTCCTGTGATGTTGCTGAATTAGCCTGTACAACTTCTGCAATTCTTGCAATTGCAACATCCGCCTGCTCCATACCTGCAGCCTGACTTGTAGATACATCTCTCATCTTCTTGGCACTCTCTGCGATAGACTGAACGCCATCAACAACTTCCTTAAGTGAATCAGATGCCTTAGTAGCAATCTTATTTCCTTCACCAACCTCGTAGATAGAAGCTTCTATAAGATTTCTTGAATCTACCGCTGACTTAGCACTCTGCTCTGCAAGTGTACGAATCTGGTCAGCAACTACTGCAAATCCTCTGCCTGCATCACCTGCTCTTGCAGCCTCAATGGAAGCATTAAGTGAAAGAAGGTTAGTCTGGCTTGCAATACTTTCAATCTCTGAAATGATATTGCCAATCTTCTCAGAAGCCTCACTGATACGAGCCATTGCCCCCATAAGAGCTTCCATGCTTTCTCTGCTGTTTTCTGCTGTATCAGCATATCTCTCTGCTTCTTTATATGAATTTTCCAGCTGTTCTGCTGTCTTCTGTATACCTTCATTAAGATCATTAATGGTTGCCTGCATCTCTTCGACTGTTGCAGCCTGATCTGTTGCACCTTCTGCAAGCGACTGTGCAGCATCTGAAAGATTAGCAGAACCTTCTGCCACCTGTTTAGAAGCATCTTCAACACCCTTTAATGTTGAATTCATCTGACGGTTCATGTTACGAATTCCAAGTAACAATGCATTGAATGCACCTGTATACTGATCTTCATGTTCGGTTGCGATAGCGAAATTACCATCTGCCATCTCTCCCATAAGTTTTCCGGCATCACTGATAATATTATGTAATCTTTCTGCCATAGCATGTGCACTATCTATGAGATCGGATATCTCATCTTTAGTCTCAACTTCAGGGAATGGTGAATCCAGATCTCCCTGTGCAAATGTCTCGAATCTGGCCATCATTCCATCTAACGGCTCTTCTATACTCTTTGCAATCGCATGTGCTGCTTTAGAAGCAACAACAACTACCGCAGCTATAATTCCAATTGCAGCAACAATCGCTATTATAAGAAATATTTCAAGCTTTAATTTTTCTGCATCACCTTTAGCAACATTAGTGTCCATAAGTTCATTAAGTGCATTATCAAGTGCCTCATACTTAGGTGCCGTCTCATTCAGCATCATCGACTGAGCCTTCAGTGACTCATTAGAATCTGTCGTAGCTCCCAGCTTTATAACTTTCTCATCAATTTCCTTATATTCAGCCCACGCCTTATCAATCTTATCCATACATTCCTTGCCAGCCTTACTAGACATTATAGGTCTTATCTGTTCAAGCTTGGCTTCAAATGCTTCGACATACTCATCATGCTGCTTTTTCATTGAGCTGATAAGGCTTACTGAATCATATCCTACAACTCCCCTTGAAGCTCCTCTTATCTCTGCTGCCTCAGACATAGCTGTAGCAATATCTCCCTGAGGGAATGCGTAACGCTTCAGCACCCTGCGGTAATCCATAGACATATAAATCATCATTGCACTTATAACAACTGCAACTACGGAGAACGCTATGATTATCAGTCTAAATACATAATTCAAACGCCCCTTTATATTCATATTATTCATTTTCTTTAACATCTTATAACTACCTGCCTTTCCATATGCATCATTTGTACAATGTATTTAATTGTTCCATATTTCATTCAATTAACATATTATTCCTAATTTTAATTTTTTTCAAGGTATTTTCACAAAATACTCATATGTAATTGTCTGAGTCCGTCTATTTCATCACACAATTCCCTGCTTGAGCAAGTTGAACAATCCATTGTAAGACCGTTAAATATGTTGTTTAAGGAGTCAGTTATCTGTTCACATCTGTGTGCTTCACTTTTTAAAAATATGTAATCAATATCCTGCTCCGTGACAAAATATATGCTTACAGCCTCAACCTCTGGGCGCTTCCTGTAGGCATTGATAAGTCCATGTCCTACCGCTGCAAAGTTAATCCCATGTGAAACCGCTTCTTTACTCACTCTCACTGGTTCTCTTTCCCTGACAGCTGATATTCTCATCATATATCCTTTAAGAAATGCATGGTATCTTACATAATCAGTCGCCCTCATTGAAGCATACAGTGCATTATCATCATGATTTTTAATATATTCACTGTTCAGCCTGATTACAGTAATTCTTGCATATGAAATATCATTCTTGATATCACACAGGTCATCCCCCACCAGATACACTGCATCCTCCGACACAAGCCCCTTATCCTGTGTAAATGCAATAGCACTCACTGCCTGACTGCTTCCACCGCCAAGTTCATAAGCCGTCTCGCTTTTAAGAATAAGATTCTCCTTCTCAGTCATCTCCCATTCTTTCTGTAATGGAAGTCTCTTTACTCCATGGCTTTCAAGCATTGATGTCAGTTTTCTTATCTCACAATCATATAAATCCATTGGATGTTTCTGCCCTTCCTGTTATTCTTTCTGATACTGCCTCTGTTGTCACTCTTTCTGCTCTTCCTGCTTATGCTTCTTCGCCTCGCGCCTGTTCTTTGACCAGTTATAATATGCTGTAAGCGGCTTGATTAAAGATGCCGCAAACTTCATATCAAGATTAAAGAAATATATAACAAGAGTGAGAAAAAAAAGCACAACAAGCACGATTGCTATAATTGCCAGCACTTTTAATACTATCATACATTACTTCCCTTCTGTCTTGCATATTCTGCAGCACCTAATGCTCCCATAAGCTGTGGGTCTGTCGGCAGATCTACTACATTTATCTTAAGAACCTTCTCTATTGCTTTCTTCAAGCCTTCATTCTTGGCACATCCACCTGTAAGTGTAACGCTGTCAGCCGCACCTGCTTTCTTAGCCATGACAAAGCATCTCTTAGCAACCGATAACTGTATTCCTGCCGCTATCTCCTCCATAGGCTTACCCTCACCTACTAACGAGATAACCTCACTCTCTGCAAATACCGCGCACTGTGCTGTTATTGGAATCACGTTCTTCGCCGTAAGTGACAGATTAGAAAATTCATCTAAAGACATCTCAAATGCTCTTGCCATAGATTCAAAAAATCTTCCCGTTCCTGCTGCACATTTGTCATTCATCGCAAAATTAAGCACAGTTCCATCAGTGTCAATCGCAATTCCCTTAACATCCTGACCGCCGATATCAATAATCGCCTTAACCGATGGGGCAGTCACATGAACTCCCATAGCATGACAGCTTATCTCTGATATATTCTCATCTGCAAACGGTACTTTGTTTCTTCCGTAACCCGTACCAATCAGATATGTAAGCTCCTCTGCGCTGTTTAAACCGTCAACCTGGCTTACAGCCTCGTCAAGTGCATCCTTCGCACTAAGCACAGGATTAATCCTGCTTCTCTTAGTAACCGCAGCTGCGATTTTTCCATTCTCATCTATAATTACGCATTTGGTATATGTACTTCCTGCGTCACAACCACCGAAATATTTCATTCTGCTATCCTTTCCTGCCACGTATGCAGCATCCACACTTCTTACCAGCTCTTAGAATCGTCAAAATCCTCAAGTGACGGGTCAAGCGGCTCTTCCCTGAAAACAGTTCTCATATATCTGTTAATCTCCGTTCTCATGTCTCTTCTTGTTCCATCCTCAGGACACATAAGATTGTGCGTTACCCATATTAAATGTATTCCATGTTTTCTCGCTTCTTCCTCAAATAGACCATGATATCCTGACATTGATTTGCAACCCATATGAACATACATGATTACTATATCAATATTAAACATTTCGCAGAAACGCCAGAGTGCCTCTACGCCTGTCTCATAACCGCCGTTAGAGCGGTTTCTCATAATCATGTTCTCATACAGATATGCAAGGTCTAACATTGCCTGGTGCTTATCCTCTGTGTTGACCATCTCTGTAGACACCATACTTAACATATCTGCAATAGTTACAACACCCCAACAGTTAAGAAGCCAGATTGGAAGAGCCGTATAATATGCAGCCTGAACGCCCCATGTCATGGCTCTGTGGCGGTACTCCTTCGCCGCCATCTCTTTACTCTTATATGCATCAAGTGCCATCTTTGTAAGCTTTTTATCCATATCAAGGAATGCCTGATTTCTTCCACCGGCAGCCTGATATACACCATATCTGTAGAGTGCAAGCGTTACGCCCATAACCTGCGGATAATCTGTCTTGGAAATCTCCATCCACTCTAAGAATTCCTCTGTCTCTGCATTAAACCGCTTCATACTCTTAAAGAATGCATCCCAGTCGAACTTCTCTCCAGTCTGTTCCTCTATGAAATGAATTGCATTGACAACCTCTTCTGCCGCATACTCCTGTACACTTTCCTGTCTGTGTCTTATTGGCACAGCAAGCTGAAATGTAGGAATTTTAAATGACCTTGCTTCAATACCGTTACCCATAAGGCTTCCGTCACATGTCGTATTACACTGCACCGCACAGCAGCCTATAAGCGGGAAATCATCAGCCAATGCTACACCAAGCTCAGCCGCCGGCATAGGACAAACATCTGATGGCACACCATACTGATGTGTAACATCTACATAATAGCTTACTCCGTCCTGTGACATCATCGAGCTTGTATACACAGCAGGAACTTCCACTGACAACCATGTAAGGTTAGGAAAACCTCCCATCAGGGTACTCATCATATTTTCATCAAAAAGGACAATCTTTCTGTTTAGCTTCTTATCATTGCCGATAGCCGGGTCTGCCTTAAATATCTGTCCAAGCATCCCGCATATATCAGTAACGATAAGTCCCAGTGCCTGATGCGCCATTCTAAGCTGAGTTCCTCTCATACCCTCGGTATGCCTGTCCATGAAATCAGGCAATGCAAGATAATTAATCATCCAGCGGTATCTGAAGAAGCCCTTCATGTTATTAGGTTTTATTATAAATGTAATTAAAGTCTTCCAGTATCCAAGCCACCTTACATAGTCGTACCATGTATCCTTCAATCCGCGCCATTCTCTTCTTCTCTTCGGCTTTTTGCCTGTATAGAATCTGCCGAGTGGCTCGCTTCCTATATTCTTAGACATATTTATAATTTCCTTCCTGCATTGATACGCTTAATCTCAAGGCTCTCAACAAATGCCTGTATTCTTGTTCTTAACTGTCCAGAAGTTCCGACAGCATAAGGTCTGTCAATTGAAAGAACAGGATAGCCGTATTTTTCTTTCATGACATGGAATGCCGAAGCCCTCTCATAGCCCCAGTAATCACAGAATTTAATCTGCTGATATATAAGGCCATCCGCCTTATACTCTTTAGCTATTGCGTCAACATACTCCTGTCTCTCGATAATCTTTTCTGTATTCATGAACCTTGGACACTGTCCCCACTTCATATACTGTCTGCATATCTGTGTAAGAACATCCTCTGTATCGTTAAGAATAATCTCATCTCTTCCCGGAAGTGAACCAAAACAGAATCTGTCTGCCACAACCAGTGCTCCAGCTTCCTCAGCAAGCTTTATAAGCTCAGGGTTATCAATCTCTGAACCAACCATTACGACCCTTGCCCTGTAATTACATTTTTTATCAGGTTCACGCGTCTTAAGCTCCTCAAGTGTTTCTTCGAGCTTTTCTATAAGTGCCTCTTTCGGGCAGCAGTAGGTTGCAAGACACAGAACCGCGAATTCATACCCAGTAATTCTTGGATTATCTTCTTTTCTGTAATCACCGATGCTTCTTATAAGCCGGCTTATCTTATTCTGCAATTCTACTGACTTTCTAAGTGCATCATCTGATATGTCTATTCCATATGTATTATTAAGCGGTTCAAGCACATGAAGTCTCATCTGCTTAACAAAATGTCTTAACGCCGTCTCATCATTCTTCATCGGAACATCTGAATATTCCACAAAGAATTTTTCCTTCTCTATAAGGTGCTGTCTCTCAATATTCTCTACGCACCTGTTCATCTGCGCACATGCATCCGGCGCAATTATACAGTCAAGAAAGTTAAATCCACCCTCAATTGCTCTCTCTAATATCGCACGACATCCCTCACATAGCATACTGCTCATGTAATATGTACCCATCTCTATAGAACCTGTACGGGGTGCACGCAGCCTTACCGAAAAGCTGCCAGGCAGATTAATAAGCGGCTCCGGTATCTGAAAACAGACTGCACCGATTGCAATATCACCTTTAGCCTGTGCCTGCCTTACAAGGTCGTTATTCACGTCCTCCAAAAGCTTCTCAAAATAATACAGATTAGCTAAATCCTTCACATTTGCCTCCTCTTACAATATTCCCATATTAACAAGGGCTTTCTTTGCACCCTCAACAATAATCGCATCATCAGGGAGATTGAATACATTTTCGCCAAGAACATCTGCCTGTGCAAGTTTGGAATCACTCTGTATTACTGAAAGCAGTTCAAGGCCGCCGATATCCATAAGCTTCGCAACCTCCATATCCGGTATTCTGTTAGCGATAACCCCGATTCTGTCATACATTACAAGCTCATCTGCAACTTTCTTGATTGTCTGCACAACCTGGCATCCCTTCTTGCTCGCGTCAGTAACAAGCAGCAGATGTGTAACCTTCTCCATAACTCTTCTGTTAATCTGCTCTATTCCTGCTTCTCCATCAATTACAACATAATCAAACTTATCTGAAAGCATTGTGATAACTTCTTTAAGATATGAATTAATCTTGCAGTAACAGCCTGCTGTCTCAGGTCTTCCTATTGCGATAAATGCATATCCATCCTGTTCAACAACTGCATCCATTATCTCGTATTTGGCTTCTCCAAGTAACTCCACAGCAGTCTTGGTATCTCCGTCTTCAACATTCTTGATTACTTCTTTTCTTATATCATCTATAGTCTTTTCCACTTCAACGTTAAGCACTGTAGAAAGTCCGACCGCCGGATCAGCGTCAATCGCAAGTATCTTCTTGTCAGGATATGCCTCAACAAGAAGCTTTACAATAACTCCCGCCAGCGAAGTCTTACCAACGCCTCCTTTTCCTGCTACTGCTATAATCTGTGTTTTCTTATCCATTATTGTTCTCCTTAAAATATGTCGAATTTAATTCTTAATTATCAGTATCCAAAAAATGTGCCAACGCCATTCACAAGTCCATTGGCAAGCATTTCTAATGTTTCATCACTATGGTCTGAGCTTGCATTCCCAAGTTCCATATCAACTGACGGAACTGTACTGTATGATGTCTGTGTCAGATCTATCGTCATGCTTCCAGAACCATGAATCTTTGCACCTTGTCCACGAAGTCCGTCAACAAGTGATGCCCCAAGTGAATCATGCTGCTTCCAGTGGTCTGCCACAGGACTCATATTCTTAATTGCATCGGGAACTGCTATATAAAAGCATCCCTTATCGTATGAAAGTCCATCACCATCCCAGTGCAATGATATATGACAGTCTGCAACATTGTTACATATTACAGTTCTTGCCACATTATCAAGCTGTACATCTGATGAATCCCTTATCATCAGCACATCATATCCTTCTAACAGAAGTTTATCTCTTAAAATCTCTGCCATCTTAAGTGTTACTTCGCTCTCTGGTGTCCCGTCATAAAATGTCATTCCGCCTGACACCGCCGTTGCTGTCGCAGCGCCAGCCGCCGTACTGCCTCCTGTACTCTTAAGAGAACCATCCGGATGGCACAATGTTCTGACCGCCGAACCTCCTGCCGTTCCATGCCCGGCATTAACTCCGACAACAATGTTCTTTCTCTGACCTGACGCTTTATAAAGAACAGCATAGCCATCACTTATAGCAGAATGGTCCGCATATTCCCATGTTGTATTCATATAAATGTGTTCCAGATTCTCATATACAGGGACTCCGGTATATGGTTCTTTCTGTCTTATATATGGATTCTGCGTCTCCTCCTGCCCTGCATCTGTTTCAATCTGTTCTGTATTCTCTTCAAAATCGCTTTCTGTCTGCTCTGTGCTTTCTGTTTCTGCTGTCTCCTCAGCAGACTGACTGCCTGCATCTGAATCCTCGATTCCGCTTCCAGTCATATCCTGACTTGTTTCTTCAATGTCCGATTTATTCAATTCTGATGAAACATCAGTATTATTCTTTTTACAGCCTGACACCATCGTCACAGTAACTATCAGCGACATTATAATAGCTGCATATTTAGCAGCATTTGTCAATCTATTCATCTGTATCCTCCGGCCACACTGAACCTTCATCAAGTCCGTTATCAGTAAGCCATTTATCTTCTACTGTAATATATTTCTTAGCGCCAGCTTCATCAACAAGCATAACAGAAACCCTGGGTGTCTGCCCTTCTGCAAGTTCTTCACACCCATAATCTCCGTCAAATATCTGTTTTATCTTCCACATAACAATCTCCGTTTCAAATACTTAATGTTTTTATTATAAAACATTTTTACAAAATATGCTATAATATATCCATTATGAAAGTACGGCGGACATGATGGTGTAAGCTATGGTGTTGTATGTAACCGGGACGAGACATGTGGTGGATAAGTCCTGTCACTGGCGTAAAAAGTCACATTGGCAAATGCTCCGCCGATTCATTCACTGCTAAGAAATTCGCTAAAGTTGATGGTGATGATACCGACAGGGTGCTGGTGATAAAGTAATAATAAAATGGACTTTCCCACGGATTTACCGTGCAGAAAGTCCATTTTACTTTTATTTCAGTCTATCTTACCCCCAGATAAGCTTCTCCCAGAATTCCTTATCCCTGGCATACTTTAATATATCCTCTTCTTTTTCGTTATCGAGGTAATCCATAACCTTGTTGTAATCTGTCGGATTTTTAAAATCAATCTGCCACAAAAGTGTGCCTACTCCGTCCTTAAATTCCTTACATATAATTCCCTGCTCGGTATATGCAGTAACTGTCCACACTTTTTCTCCTGATTCATCATCACATGATGCACTTTCTGTTGCACCTTCTGTCTTGCTTACACCTTCTGTTGTGTCTCCTGTAAGCATAAGCTCCTGAGACTTGCTAAGGCTGTCCTGTGCTTTTTCATTGGCAATAGCTGCTTTATGAAGAATTGTCTGATTCTCTGTTTTCATGTCATATGTCCAACTGTTTTCTTCTATCCATTCTTCATCCTCAGTCTTTACATCCGATGCAAATCCATTGGCTGCTGCACTCTGCGCTGCGCTCGAAGCTGCATTTGCCTTCTGCCCTGCCGGTGCATTAGCTGCTGCCTTAGAAGCTGCTTCATCCTGAACTTCCTTAAGCTTTCTGATTTTATCCTTGATTGCATCAATATTCTGGTCAAAACTGTTTAAAAGCTTTTCCCATTCCTTGTCTGACATATCCCGCCAGTCCTTTTCCTCAAGATCGTCTGCTGTAAGCTCATACTGCTGTTTGAGCATTTCAATGAGATCCGCTACAGAATATCTTTCACCCGTTGCCTCATTTTCAAGTTCTATACCTGAACCATCCAGTGCAGCATTCCAGTTTTTCTTTTCAGTTAAAGCTTCATCCAGTGAATTGTATGAATATGCCATATCATCTGTCAAATGTTTCAAGGCATTCCAGCTGCCCCATTTGTATGAACCTTCACTGGTTGAGTCTGCATACTGGCAATATGCAAACATTTCCACAGCACTTGCATTAGATGGATCTATCTTGGAAAGATTAACATCATAATTTTTAAATTCATTTCCACCCAGTGCAACACTTACTCTTATAATCGTGTCCTCACTGTCCGGATTAATAATCTGGGTTGCCCTCATTCCGTAGCCGGTATCCCCAACATTTAAGAAACCAATTCCTAATGACTTGTACTGGATATTATTATCCTGCTTCATAGATTCTTCAAAACCGGTGTCTCCTTTGCCAGTCTTCGTTGTTCTGGAACTGTACTCTGAATAAGTCCCATACCTCATTTGTGTGTTAATATTCATGTATTCTCCTTTCTGCAGCCGCTCAGTCAGTCGCAGCCGCACCACTTTCCAGAAAGGTCCAAGTGGCAAATTATCATCGCTACTCGCGCGAGCAGCTCATACGCCAGAACTTTGTTCCGGCGTTGTCGCGGTGCTCCTCGAATATGCACAAAAAGCCAGCAGCCCGTGCAAGCACAGCCGCTATCTTTTTATGCATATTCTCATCGCTACTCGCGCAAAAAAGACGCATTCATCCAACAGCTTCAATCCATTGAATAAATGCGCCTTCCATGCCTAATATATATCGACATTATTTCATATATCATTATAGTAATTCAGAATTTCATTCCATATTTTTTCAGGTCAACCCTGCCATTAACAACCTCAATTCCATCTGCCATAAGAAACTCTGCCTGCTTTCCGGCTCCTCCAAATGCGAATTCTCCGGCAAGTTCTCCCTTCGAATTAACTACTCTGTAGCACGGAATATGTAACGGATCCGGGTTCTTATGAAGTGCATTGCCAACCGCACGCGCCATCTTCTTATCGCCTGCAAGCTCTGCAATCTGTCCATATGTTGCAACCTGTCCTCTAGGAATCTTCTTAACGGCTTCGTATATCCTCTTAGTCGGGCTGTAAGATACAAGGTCATAGCTTTCCGCAATCATACGCTTAATATCTTCATCAGGAACAGTCCCGTCAAGAATAATCGTATTCCAGTGTTCCTTATTCTGATGCCAGCCCGCAATTACAGAAGAATATGTACTCCTCCACAAATCCCGCCATTCAGGTGAAACTTTCACATTAAGATTAATATATCCGTCACGCTCGTATGTCCATAAAAATGCTTTCTTGCATCCTTTAACTCTTACCAGCTGCCAGTTCTGATCATGAAACGGTGCTTCCTGATAAGTATCTGGAAAAGAAAGTCCATATTCGAGTGCTTCTTCCCTAGTCGTCATATCATCAGTCCTTAATTATATTTGTAAAAGCCTTCGCCAGAAGACATTCCAAGCTTGCCCTCATCAATATATTTCTTAAGGATTGCTTCCATCTTCTTGAAATTATATGGCATCATCATCTTCTTAAGAAGTGGTGAGAAAATTCCCGGAACGCTCTGGTACTGGTGAACAATATTGTAGGCAGTATTAAGTCCTACTGTGTCAAATATCTGGAATGGTCCTTTAGGTGCTCCAGTTCCTCTTGTCCATGCAATATCAATACTTTCAGGATCAGATATTCCTGCTGCGTACAAATCAAGCCCGCTTAAAAGGAATGGAACAAGCATAGAATTAAGCAGATATCCGCTCTTTTCCTTTCTTACAGGAAGTCCGATCATTCGTATGTCGTTGGCAAACTGCATAACCTCGTTAAAATATTTTTCATCAGTCTGTGCCTGTGTCATAATTTCTGCAGTATTATTCTTCCATATAGAATTAGCAAAATGTAATGACAAATATTTGTCTGGTCTGCCAGTATATTTTGCAAACATTGATGGAAGAAGTGTCGATGAATTAGTTACAATCACAGTCTTTTCTGGAAGAAGTGGTGAAAGCTTTTCATAGAAAGCAATCTTATCCTTTTCGTTCTCAGCCATAGACTCAATCACAAGGTCTGCATCAGCAACAGCCTTAGCCATATCAAGTTCAAGCTTAAGATTAGCGTATGCATTTTCAACCTTCTTAAGACACTCTTCCTTGTCAAATGTATCTTCATCCGCAAGTCCTGCACACCACGCATTCTTATCCTCTGCCATCTTCTCAATAGCTTCAATATAAGTCTGCTTAAGATGGTCAATCTTAGGCTGTGTTCTTCCAATAGACCCCTCGCTTCTTAACCAGATAGTTACATTAAATCCACAATATGCTGCTTGAAAAGCAATCTGGCTTCCAAGCACTCCGCCTCCGGCAACAACAACATTTGAATATTTCATACTTATCCCCTTTCTCATGAATACTCACTACGCCATAAGACTTCTAAATGTATCAAGCACATCATTTCGTCCAATCATTATGTCATAATCAGGCTTTTCTGGCTCTCTTCTCAATGCCGGTTCCGGTGGAATAACCGGTTCTTTAGGCATTATTGGTTCTTTAGGCAATGCCAGCCGTGATAATTCGATCCTTACATTCATTATTTCCTTATCCTTCTTGGCTGCTTTTGCCCCAGCCATAAAACCTTCTATAAATCCTTTATCTTCCTGAAGTCTCTTTAACTCATATTCAAGTTTCTGCTTGTTGTCATTATATTCTTTCTTCTTGGCATTCCATTCTTCAATAGCTGCGCCATTTACAGCCAGCCACTCATCATGTTCCTTCTGCTTCTCTTCAACATCCTTAACCCACTGCTGTCTGGCTTCCTCAAGATTATCTCTCTCATACTCCCACGAATCATGGTCTTTCTGGTATTCTGCTTCACTGTTGGAAAGATTAGCATTTGCCATATCGTCTGCCTTCTTAAATGCATCCTCAAGCTTTGAAAAATATGCTGTTTCCTGCTGTCTGGCTGCCTCTATCTCTTGTTGTTCCTGTTCTGTTACATTCTTTAATATCTCGTCAAGATGCCTGTTTACATTAGCAACAAATTCTTCTATTCCGGCTGCCACCTCAGCATCGGCATTCTGCTTTGCCCTCTTGAAAAGCTCATTATCACTTAATATGTAATGCTCATTATTAGCTGCAATGGCACTCTTTGTATTCTCAACACCTGACTGATAGTTAAAATGTACATCAAACAGATTCGCATACTCTTCTTCTGAGAACAGATTAGCAACAGGATACTTGTCCTTTATCTCCTGACGCCTGTCTCTGATTTCCAGTTCATATGTATTATCTGATGTATTTCCAATTACCTGAAGATACAAATTATCTGCCATTTCTCTTGCATTAGTGCATTCCTGCTGCACAAGAAGCTGTCCCCAGTATGCCTTTGAATTATCAGGTTCTTCATCAAGGACCTGAAAGAAAAGCTTATTGGCTTTTTTCCAGTTCTTATCTGAAATTGCAGAAAATCCTTCATCAAGCAGCTTATTGATATTCACTGGTTCGATGATTTCTATTTCTTCAAGTTCAATCTCTTCCGCTGGTTCAGCCTTTTCTGGTTCTGGTGCTGGCTGGTTAACTGATTCCGGCTTCACCACATTTGCAATCTCAGCCATTATATTATTAAATGTATCATCGTTTCCAAGCTGGCACACCTTCAGACCTGCAAATTCTTTAGGAATATCATATTCATCAACATCTTTATAACATGGAATAAGACATTTGTTCTTATTCTTTTCTGCTATCTCAAGATATCTGTTCCATTCATTCTTAACCCAGACATCGTTATAATCATCATATGATGTACCAAGTGCAAGCATAACATTTGCTGAATTAAGAGCTGAATATATGTATGGTTCACATTCTGATCGCTTTTTTCCTTTAAGTGCGGCTTCTGATAAAAATACCCTGTATCCGGCTGATGTCAGCTTGTTATATAAATGTCCTGCTATTTCACTAACAGCCGTCTTATCTCCATTATCATCTTTTGCCCTGTAGCTTATATATATATCGTATGGCTGTTCACTTTCAGCAATCTGAATATATTTCTTACGATTTTCCTCTATGATCTTCGCTTCTTCCCTGAATATTGCTCTTGACTCTGAATCTGAATTCTCCATAACAAGTTCAAAATCTTCATCATCCATTACACTATCATAAGAGATTCTGTGACAAACAGGTACCTTTTTTCCACTCGCATTATCCGCATATTCAATACCATATTTGCAAAGGACTAATCCCCAGTATCCTTCTGCTTCCTCTGGGTAACTGTCAGTTATTGTATTATATATTCCTGCTGCTTTATCAAAATCGCAGTTAAAACGCAGTCTCCCGGCACGCTCAAACAGCTTAAGTTCTTTATCGTCCTCTATATCCGGAACTGTCTGGCTCGTTCCACATTTTTCGCATTTACAGACAGTAATCGAATCCTCTATCTCCAGATTACTTCCGCACATTTTGCACTTTAAGGCCCCCATTTGCATTCTCCTTATCATTAACGTATTTCACTTAATCGCGCATATAATACAATACTATTAAAGCCGTATAGAATATTATAGTATTTAGTTATTGGGGTGTCAATTTCGGATTTCGTTTCAGGCAGCCATGTAAATTCATCAATTCCTAGTACATCGTTTTCGAAATAACTACTCCATCCTTAAATTCCTTACATGTAAATCCCTGATCGGTATGCGTTGTGCTTCAACCGCCTCCTTTTATGGTATGAAAAAAGCACTCTAACCTGTTCTGGCTAAAGTGCTGTGTAAGTTTATTATTAATTTTCTCAGTCAGACAAAAAGTTTATTAAATCTCATTATGGTTCAATCGACTTTTTAACTCCAAAATATCATGCTTTATTTGTTCAATGACTATATTAAATTCCTCATCGCTTTTCCCAGTTGGATCTTCAAGTCCCCAATTATCATCAAATGGTCTGCCTATAAATGGACACCCTACATTACATCCCATTGATATTGCAATATCCGGTTCTGGAATATCACTAACCAGCTTACTGAACTGTCCTTCTGCTTCCATATCTATATTATATAATTCCTTCATGATACGGACAGCATCCTGATTAATCTGTGGTTTTGTTTCTGTCCCCGCCGAATAACTTTGAAACACATCTGATGCCAGATGTCTTCCAAAAGCCTCAGCAATCTGACTTCGGCAGGAATTATGGACACAAATAAAAGCTACTTTTATCTTACTCATAAAATGGACACCTCTCCTTTATACATTGCTCATTAAAATCTGTAAATCCACATTGCATTTGTTCGTATTGCAATGTTACTCCATAATGAGCATTTACATAATCAATACCATTCTTAAATGCTATCATCGCATCTCTCTTGCAGCATCTTGGTCCGTTTATGGTTCCTAATTCCCCAATTGCTTTCGAGGTAAACTGCATATGATTTCCCCATGTTCCATCCGTTGAAAGCGGACCTGTTCCGTCAATGATTGCTAGTGCAGCACCTATAGATGTGATTGCTCCGCATATTCCCCATAAACCGCACATTGCCCCCGGCATCCGAAGCCCCTCTGCCATCAGCCTGTCCAATGCCTGTTCTAAGTCTATCTCTCCTCCTGCGTTTTTGTAGGCTACAAGCAAACTTGCACCATCTAATATATGGTGTTCCGGTCCATGAATACTGACATATTCCTTCTTTGCTATCTGTTTAAAAATGACAACCGGATTTGTTCCCTGTTCTTTCTTTATATCTTTTACAATCAGTTCTGCTTTTTCTCTTACTGTCATAGAAAACTTTCTTTCGTCTTATTTACAATCTTTACAAGTATTAACAGGATTCCCCCTCTAACAACAGCTATCTTTTTTGTCACAGCATGACTCACACGTCAAACTGCCAATAGAATCTTTGAATTCTATTAAAGTTTCACAATTCAAGGAATAATGGTGCCATTTGCCTTCTTTCCGGTCATTAACCAACCCACACTCCACCAGTATTTTCATATGATGAGATAATGTAGGCTGAGTAATACTAAATCTTTCCAAAAGCCTGCATCCGCATTTTTCTCCATTTGACAACATCTGCACTATTTCCAGCCTGTTTGAATCTCCAAGTGCCTTGCATATTAAAGAAACATCCGCTAATCTCATTTCATTCACCTCGTATTGATAATTATCTATGTATAAAATTAGCATATACATAGATGAATGTCAATGTATTTTCGTGAAATAAAGTTCTACATTTTCATGTACAGCTTTACACCTTTAATTCCTTTGAATTTATATCTATAATTTCAACATTCATATAATCTAAGAACCTATTGATAAATAAGCATCCGCGGAAGGATTTTAAATTTTAATTTTTTTGATTATATGGAAACAGCAGATAAATATTTTTGCTGTTTCTATT
>ENA-OWZE01000100-OWZE01000100.1-human-gut-metagenome-genome-assembly--contig:-NODE-100-length-51521-cov-51.402635_pt1 | contig 51521 bp, 50 predicted proteins | sample MGYA00249759_ERZ652104 | MGnify/ENA primary metagenome ERZ652104 (study PRJEB26925, sample SAMN05827048) | human gut metagenome | biome: ENVO:2100002; feature: ENVO:00000062; material: ENVO:00002003...
CCAATCACTCCGATAATAAAATCATCGGCATACCTCACATACTTAATCCGTCTATATCCCTCATCCATTTCATCGACAGAGGGCAAGTGCATCCTATTTTTCTGATGTTGCTTAATTGCATCAATCAGTTCTTTCCGAGTTTCTCTATCCTCGGTTTGCTTCAGCTTTGTGCCGAGCCACCAAATCTTTCCGGAATAGCTTTTGTACTCAAGGTTCATTCCCCGTCTTTCACCTTTATCGAATTTATCAGCGTATTCTTTCATATACTTGTCCAGCTTGTCAAGGTAAATATTAGCCAGTATCGGGCTAATGATGCCACCTTGCGGTGTTCCGCTGTACGTTCTGTGAAACGCCCAATCTTCGATATAGCCTGCTTTTAGAAACTTCCATATCAGCCGGATAAAGCGGTCGTCTGCGATGCGTTCTTTCAGGATTCCGATAAGCACATCATGGTTGATGTTATCAAAAAATCCTTCAATGTCGCCCTCGATAAACCACTTAGCCGCAGTAAAATTCTTCTGCACCTGTATTAGTGCGGTATGGCAACTGCGTTTTGGTCGGAAGCCATGCGAGGTGTTTTCAAAACTTCCTTCGTAAATTGCTCCCATAATCATTCGCAGTACCTCTTGCACTAATTTATCGTCGAATGACGGTATGCCGAGAGGTCGCATTTTCCCGTTTTTCTTCGGGATATATGTTCTTCTCGCTGGTTTCGGTTGGTACGATTCATTTTTAAGCGCACCAATCAAATTTTCAATCCGTTTTAGACTCATTCCGTCGATTGTTTTACCGTCGGAACCCTCCGTCATATTCCCTTGCTTACCTTGTATATTATGATAGGCAAGTAGAAACATATCCGAATTGAATAGAACCCTGTAGAGCCGTTCAAACTTATAGTCCGAAACTTTGCTGTGCTCTGACAGACTGTTTAATACTTTCTCTGGACTTCTCATAATGTCTCACACATTTTCCATTAATTTGTATTAAAAAATGTTAGCTGCCACCCTTCGCCATGTACGAGGCTTTCCCTCGCTCGGACTACTACGGTGGCTCCGTTACCATACCGGATTTTCATAGGTCTGAAACCTAATAGCCTTTCGGCATTCCGGGTTAGGTAATCCACGTTTAGCTCTTTGGCAACGTAGCTTGATAGATTGTCGGATACGACTTTCGTTCGTTTCTGCTTATTGCAGTTGTGCTGTAACCTGTTCTGCACCCAATCCTCAAAGGTCGAATCGAGTGTGTTACAGTATGGCGTTTGTAGTTACCTTCCGCCATAGTTCCGAGTTGTACCACTTGGACTATCGTTCAATCAATCCAGACTTTATCCTCATATCTATCTTTCATCTCCTGATTCAGTCGCATATCTGGCAACTATATGACTTATCAGTTTATCGGCAGGCTATACTCCCCGTCTGGTTTCCCTTTCGGATAAGCCGATTGATGATAGGCTATCGAACACTTGCCTAACGTCTTGCTATTGACGTATTTGCCAATGAACCATTACGTGCGCGCCCTTGAACTCCGGGCTGCGCCCAATCCCCTTGTTGACATTGAATTCCGCCATATTACAGGAAGAATGAGCGTAAGATGGTGGCGGCGACAATCAGGAAGATACACGCACCGAACCAGCTGGCGGCAGTCTTTGAGGTATCCGGGTCGCCTGACGAGAACTTGGAATAGACCTTCACGCCTCCGATAAGGCCGATAACGGCACCGATGGCGTAAATCAGCTTGGTGCCGGGATCGAAATACGAAGTGACCATATTGGTAGCTTCCGTAATTCCACCGATACCGTTGCCCTGGGCAAATGCCCCCATTGAAACCAGCAGCGTCATGGCTGCCAAAAAGAATCTTTTTTTCATGTGTCGAAACTTTTAATTAGTGAGACAAAAAATGATTTCGACTGCGAATATATAATGCTTAATTCATTGATTTACAAACTGTACTATATGTGACGCCGTATGACATCACGTTACATCGGCAGGGAATTTTCAACCATTCAAAAAGGGTTTTCCCGGCAATATGAAACAGTAAAAACAGGATAAGGAGAAAGCGGCATTTCATTTCTTCCGGCAAAGGTAGCCCCGTGTCCTGAGAAGCCCGGCAAGGCGGCCCTGCGGGCTGGTTGCCGTGAAATAATCATCCTCGCTGCGCTTGCGGTATTTTTTCACAGCAAGCCTTGCGGGATTCCGGACCGGGGCGGAAAAGCCTTCAGGAAATAAAATACCGTTCGGTTTGAATGGATATATGTAAAACAAAAAAACAGAAGATAACATGGAAACAAGAAACAATCAGACAGTGGCTTTCACGGGACACCGTAAGGAACGTATTCTGCAAAGGTTCGGAAACGATCCCCGGATACTTGCACAAATCAGGGAAGCTGTGGCTGGAATGGTAATAGAACTGTACGGGCAGGGATACAAGGAATACTACACCGGGATGGCCAGCGGATTTGATATGACTGCTGCGGAGGCGGTCTTGCAGGTCAGGGAGAGATACGAAGGTATCAAGCTCATAGCGGCAGTACCTTTTCGGAAACAGCCCTTGTGGTTTGAAGCGGAAGACCGGCTGTTGTATGCCCGTCTGTTGGAAAGGATGGACCGGGTGGTCATGGTTTCCGAGAATTACCACAAGGGCTGTTACCTTCGCAGGGATGAATACATGGTGCGTAAAGCAGATACAGTCATAGCCTATTGGGATCTTGTGCCGAAAGGGGGAACATTCTACACGGTGAGCAAGGCGTTGGAAAGCGGCAAGCCAGTCATCAATCTTTATGAAAGGATGAAATAGCGGCTGTCTGTATTGGAATGGAAAAGCGAAGTGTGAAAGCCGATCGGCCTTCACACTTCGCTTCTTGTATATTATATTATCTATTCCTCAGAACCGGAAGAGAGGGCACGCTGTTTCCTCCGTTCCTCCTTCTTCGCTTTCTGTTGCTTCTTCTTGACCTCCATTTCAGCCATAATCTGCTTTAAGGGCTTGACCGTTTCCGGCTCTTCCCGTTTGAACCGCTTGAAGTAGATATCCTCGATAAACTGCGGAAGCGGGGTTTTCCACACCTCCTGTTGGTGGTTATCTATCTTGCCGAGTTTGTCGGGATTCAGACCCAATTCACGGGCCATCTGTACTTGCTTGTCTGAAAGACGGTGACGTTTCTGCGCCACCAGCCATTTTTCCAATATCGCTTTTGTCATTGCCATCGTTCATTTTTTTTTGCAAAGATAGAGTTTTTGCATTGATTTCTCTTAAATACCTGTTTGTCAGCATTATCTTATAGTCCATAATATATAAGTGTCAATATTGGCAGAAATTTAATATGACGATGGAAACAAAAAGAGACAGTTTGGATATATAAATCTCCAAAAACAGGAAAAGGCACACCGATATCACATCGACATGCCTTCTGAAACTATGACAGCAAAAAGAAACAATTAAACGAATTCATTTATATCGAATGCCTCTGTCTTATTTTTTGTATTATCCATTTCTGAAATTTGTGAATCATCACAAAGCATACTATCAATAAGATTTCCTATCTTCTTTTTAATAGCAGCTTCTTTCCGCATAATTCTGATGATTTCTTCTTCAGACAGATAGATGCGTGGGGCACGAATTGCAGGATTTCTTTTTATGCCGAAAGATTCTGCTTCTGACTTCGGCATTGCTTGTTGTTTTTTGTTTTTCACATTCGATTCCATATTTACATGTATTTATTCCAATCAATTCTAATCTGTTCCAAAGACTGTTTTGGCGTCTCTTTTCCATTTGGCATATTTTCCCTGAGCAGTCTTTCCAATTGGCTCTGAGTACTCAGTTCGGTTGAAAAGAACCTGAACAGGTCTGTATCCTGAAGTTGGTACAGGGTTTCGGCAGCATTTCGGATTTTCTTTCTGTCATCCGTCCCCGAAATAAGCACATCAGCGACATTGTCCAGTTCCTCAAAAGTCAGTGCCCTTGAAAAATCCGGGTCAGGAACACACCCGTCATTTGACATAAGTTCCCGTTTTTCCGATTCTGTCAGTCCCTTTTGTGAAGAGAAGCCATCTATCACATCATCCGGATCTATATCCTCATCTTCCTCTATAGGCTCTTTCTTCATAGGTTCAGAACGTGTGGGAGTTTTTCTTGCCACATCCGGGTCTTCAAGATAGACTATTTTCGTTTTTCCGATTACTTCATTGTACTCGTCCAGGGGATTCGGCTGTGTTTCGGTTTTCTCTTCATGCCCGACTTTAAGGATATCCTTCTCCGCTTGTGCGATCCACGTTTCAGCCTTGTCCAGTCTTGCCCTATACCGGGCTTTCCTTGCTTTTTCCACCATCCGTTTTTTACGTGATTTCCATAACCGGATACGTGCAATACGCATATGACGAAGCTGACTATCCCAAAAATTATAAACTTTCGGACTGAAAATGAACATCCATACCTTATATAATATGTAGGTTGCCGACAGGACTTTTACTGAAAAATAAATTAATGTTGTTTCCATGACTATTGAATTTTAGGGGGTGAAAAACGGTCTTTATACATTCGGGTGATTTCCTCGATGTTGAGTTCTATATGCTCGGCGATGATGTTACTGATATAGCTCGCAATACTTACTTCGGGAGCTATCACATGGAGATAATTCTTTATCTCGTCGTACAGCTTGCGGTTCAGGTATACCTGGATGCGTCCGGGCATGGGGGTATTCACCAGATACTTCTGACGAAAGTTACTGTCACATTCGGGCATATTGCAAGGTTTGGGATTTTTCCGGGCAGTTTCTTTTTCCGTATCCTGCCTTTCATTGTTTTTCTCTTCCGGAACCTCAACCACTATGATATCCTCGTTCTCGATGGCATCAGGAATGTCACCGACCATATACCCCCTGATTTTTTCTTCATTCACCTTTACAATTTTCTTTGCCATATCTCAATTACAGGTTAAATTTTACAATCAGTTCGTTTGCCAGTTCCTGCAATCCGCTGCCTTTAAGCTGTCCTGCCGGCGGTGGAAGGAGCGAGCAGCGGAAATAGGTGCGTGTCCGGGATGAGAGTTCCTTGTCATAGCGGCAGAGATCGGGAATCATTGAATCTAGAATTTTCAACCCCTGTTTCTTCATCAGTGCCATATAGTTGTCAAGCACTTCGGTATTGCTTCTTTTCTTTACCTTGGTCCAGAACAGCAACACGTCTTTCAAGGGAATGTTCTTCCGGTTTTCCGCACACTTCATAACACTTTTGGCAAAGACAAAACTGCTGTCCATAACGAAATTGTCAGCGGCAATGGGGGTCAATACATAATCCACATTGAAAATGGCCTGCAACACACCGGATATGTCCATAGACCCTGGCAAATCTATGAAAACGATATCAAAATCTGCTTTTGCCGCCAACTCTCCGGCCACCTGGCGTGCATTCTCCGGCTTTGCCTGCCTGATAGGATAAATCCTGCACCCCCTAAGCCTCTGCTCTTCCAACAGCACCATGTACTTCTTGTTCTTCTCCACCATCTCCATGTCCCGTTCCCTCAGATTGAACAGGCTGCGCTGGGTGGAGTCACAATCAACGATGGCCACACTCTTATCCATCGAATAATTCAGGAGACTGGCAAGCGTTACCAGCATGGTACTTTTGCCGACCCCACCTTTCTGGTTGCTGACCGCAACGAATAACGGATTCTTCTTCATAACTGAACTTTTTTAATGGTTTATTACACTATTGTTTTACTTGTCTGTTGTTTACTTTGTGACAAGGTTTGTTAGTGATATGGTTACTTTGTGCTCACCAACCGGCAAACCGACCAACCGATAGTTATCTGCCCTAACAAAGCAAGTAAACAATCACTGCCCACCTGTTGCAACAAGTGTTTTCGCTAACCAGCAATACAACGGACAGTTACTTGACTATTGGTTTGTTTTACCGTTTATGCTGCAAATAAAAAGGTATTTTTTCATATCATCACTATGTTTCAAGGGAGGTGACGACCTGTGTCACCATATGTCATCACGTTACATATAACCCGCTATTTTACAACAGGATAAACCGCCATAACTTTGCACCGACAACGGAACGGATACCGTTGCGGAGGTTTCCCGAAGCCGAAGAATGAGGCTGAAGGTCAAAATTTAATTTGACGAAGGAAAATTCATGTTCAAGCGAACATAGCAAGTTGTGTTTTGAGGCACCCGAAATAAATTCGGGCACTCAAAACAACTTGCCGCTCGCCTGACGGCTCGGGAGGGATTCACTCCAAAGTCGTGAATCCGGGACGGAAGATCAGAAACAGAAAATATCAATGCGTATGGAAGAAAACAGAAAGAAAAAAATGACCAAAAGTGTAGGACGGAAACCAAAATCCGACCCTGCCGTGCACCGTTATGTAGTACGGTTGAACTCGGAAGAGAACGGGCGTTTCAACATCCAGTTCCAGAAATCCGGATTGAAAGAGCATTCAAAATTTATCAAGGCGATGCTTTTCGGACACGAAATCAAGGTCGTGAAAATCGACAAGGCGACGATGGACTATTACATCCGCTTGACCAATTTCTACCACCAGTTCCAAAGTATCGGCAACAATTATAACCAGACGGTCAAAGCGGTCAAGAGCAATTTCGGGGAGAAACGGGCATACGCCCTGCTCCGCAATCTGGAAAAGGCGACCATAGACCTGGTGGTGCTGAGCAAACGGATTATCATGTTGACCCGGGAGTTTGAAGAGACCTACCTTATCAAAAGGAAAAGGGAGGAAGGATGATATGGTGGCGAAAATCAACAGGGGCGTTTCCCTTTACGGGGCAATCGTCTATAACCAGCAGAAAGTGGATGATGCCACGGCACGGATCATTTACGGAAACCGCATGATTACCGATGTCACTGGTAATCCGGAACAAGCCGTGCGGCAGACGATGTGGGCGTTCGAAAATTACCTGCTTGCCAACAAAAATACGGAGAAGCCCGTACTGCACATCTCGTTGAACCCCTCATTGGACGACCGGCTGACGGACAGCCAATTTGCCGACCTCGCCAAAGAGTATATGCAGAAGATGGGATATGGCGACCAACCCTACATCGTATATGTACACGAGGACATCGGCCGCAGACACATCCATATCGTATCCACCTGCGTGAACGAGAAAGGGGAAAAGATTGACGATGCCTACGAGTGGAACCGCTCGATGAAAACCTGCCGGGAACTGGAACGGAAGTTCGGACTGAAGCAGGTAGAAGACAAACGGAAAGAATTGCTTGAACCGTACCTGAAAAAAGCAGACTACCAAAACGGTGACGTGAAGAAGCAGGTTTCCAACATCGTAAAGAGCATGTTCGGCACTTACCGTTTCCAATCTTTCGGAGAGTACAGCGCATTGCTCTCCTGTTTCAATATCGAAGCGAAGCAGGTGAAAGGCGAATTTGACGGAGTACCCTATAACGGCATCGTCTATACCATGACGGATGACACGGGAAAACCGCTATGTACGCCCATCAAGTCTTCCCTTATCGGAAAACGCTACGGGTATGAGGGATTGGAAAAGCGTATCGGTTACAACGCCCGTGAGTACAAAGCCTGGAAATGGCGGCCGAAGATTCGGAACGAGGTAGCTCTTGCCATGCACAGTTGCCGTGGAGACCGGGAAACATTTGTCCGGCTGCTTGCCGGGAAAGGTATAGATGCGGTATTCCGTGAGAACGATGAAGGACGCATCTACGGCGCGACTTTCATCGACCACAAGAACCGGGAGGTCTATAACGGCTCGCGGCTCGGCAAGGAGTTCTCGGCAAACGCCTTTGAACGGCTCTTCAATAATCCGGACAACATCCCGGATCTGGATGCGCCCATGCCGGACACCGGTCTGCAAAGCGAATTCTCCTCCGATATGGAAAGTGCCATCGAACAGGCTTTCGGGATATTCAGTCTGGAAGCGAACGGTCCTGACCCGCAGGAAGAGGCATTTGCCCGGAGGCTGCAACGCAAAAAGAAGAAGAAACGCCGCTCACCGGGAATTTCCTAATTACCGAATTTACCAACATTAAAAATCAGTTTATCATGCAACAGGAAGATGATTTGAGAGGACTGGCCAAGGTCATGGAGTTCATGCGTGCCATATCCATCGTGTTTATTGTCATCCACGTCTATTGGTTCTGTTACCAATCGTTCGTGGATATGGGTATCAATATAGGTGTAGTCGATAAGATACTGCTTAATTTCCAGCGGACGGCGGGACTTTTCAGCAACCTGCTTGTGACAAAAGTCTTTGCTGTCATATTCCTTGCACTCTCGTGTCTGGGTACAAAAGGTGTGAAGAATGAAAAGATGACCTGGAACAGGATATACGCCGCTTTCCTTTCGGGGATGGTGCTGTTTTTCATGAACTGGTGGATGCTCGACCTGCCGTTCAGCCCGACAGCCAATGCCGTCATATACACGGTAACGCTTACGGCAGGATATATCCTTCTCCTTATGTCCGGTGTATGGATTAGCCGTATGTTGAAGAACAATCTGATGGAAGATGTGTTCAATACCGCCAACGAGAGTTTTATGCAGGAAGCAAGGTTTATGGAGAACGAGTATTCCGTCAATCTGCCGACAAAGTTCGTATACCAGGGCAAGGAATGGGACGGATGGATAAACATCGTCAATCCCTTCCGTGCCTCCATCGTGCTTGGAACGCCCGGTTCGGGAAAGAGTTATGCAGTGGTAAACAACTACATCAAACAGCAAATCGAGAAATCCTTTGCCATGTACATTTACGATTACAAATTTCCGGACTTGTCCGAAATCGCATACAATCATTTGCTTAAGCACAGGGAGCGTTACAAGGTCAAACCGGAGTTCTATGTCATCAATTTTGATGATCCGAGATGCAGCCACCGCTGCAATCCCATCAATCCCAAATTCATGGCGGATATTTCCGATGCCTACGAAAGTGCTTATACAATAATGCTCAATTTGAACAAGACCTGGATACAGAAACAGGGTGACTTTTTCGTGGAATCCCCGATTATCCTGCTCGCTGCCATTATCTGGTACTTGCGGATTTATAAGGATGGCCAATATTGCACTTTCCCTCACGCCATAGAATTTCTGAATAAGCCATACGCGGATATATTTACAATCCTGACCTCATATCCATCCCTTGAAAACTACCTTTCCCCCTTTATGGATGCCTGGCAAGGCGGAGCACAAGACCAGCTTCAGGGCCAGATAGCAAGTGCCAAAATTCCGCTTTCAAGAATGATTTCGCCACAGCTTTACTGGGTCATGACAGGCGATGACTTCACGTTGGATTTGAATAATCCTGAACATCCGAAAATCCTATGCGTGGGAAATAATCCGGACAGACAAAACATCTATTCGGCCGCATTGGGGCTATACAACTCCCGTATCGTGAAACTGGTAAACAAGAAAGGACAACTCAAAAGTTCTATCATCATAGACGAATTGCCCACGATATACTTTCGCGGCATCGACAACCTGATTGCCACCGCCCGAAGTAACAAGGTGGCGGTCTGTCTCGGCTTTCAGGACTTTTCGCAGTTGACGCGTGACTATGGTGAAAAAGAGGCGAAAGTGATCCAAAATACAGTGGGCAATATCTTCAGCGGCCAGGTGGTAGGCGAAACCGCCAAGAACCTGTCAGAACGTTTCGGCAAGATACTCCAGCAGCGGCAGTCCATTTCCATCAACCGGCAGGATACATCCACCTCCATCAACACGCAGTTGGACTCGCTGATACCGGCATCCAAAATAGCCAATCTCTCGCAGGGAACATTCGTGGGCAGTGTGGCGGACAACTTCGGGGCAGAGATAGACCAGAAAATCTTCCATGCACGGATTATTGTCGATAGCGAAAAGGTAGCAGCGGAAACGAAAGCCTACAAAAAAATACCCGTTATCAACGAGTTCAGGGACGAGGACGGCAACGACATCATGCAGCAGCAGATAGAGCGGAACTATTCACGTATCAAGGCGGATGTGATGCAGATAATCGAGGATGAAATGGAACGTATCAAAAATGACCCTGATTTAAAACATCTGATTCCACAGGAGGATAGCGATAAGGAATAATATCCGACAGACCGCTTTTTTATTTCCGCCTGCAAAGGTCGTCCCGTGCCAGACTGGATTGAGCAAGGCCAGGCCCTTACGGGTTTCCGCAAAAATCTTCCGCGCTACGCTTGCGGTATTTTTCCGGAAAGTCTTGCTCAATCCGGCACGGGACAGCGAGGCAGGCAAGAAATAAAATATCGGCTCACGAGCCGCGAAATGTTTAACTCAAAAATAAAAGGTATGAGCAGAAGCAACTTCACCCCGATGAAAAGATTCCACGAAATCATTGGACGTTATGGTCTGAGGCTGATGGAAGTCGGAACAAACCACCTGAGAGTATTTTCAGAAGGACAGAAATTATTCGATTATTATCCGTTAAGGATGAAATTGTTCGACTATCAAAAATGGCAACAACTGACCTATCCGTCTCTCCTTGAAGGCACGGACAAATGGGAAACGGAACTTGACGGAATCATCCAAGAACTAATGGTAACACCACAATAAACATTCCGGTTATGAAAGACAGCAATTATACAACGCTCGTTTGGGACAATATTCCCGAATGGGCGATTTTCGCTTTGGAATACGGCATTGAAGAGGAACTGTTCTTGACGGATGAAGACCTGAAAATGATAAGCGGTTTCATTACCGAAAATCTCCCGAACGGGTACACGATGAGCGTGGATTGGAAATCATACAAGGAATTTGACAGCCATCCCACCTTCGGGAAACCGTGCAAGACCTACAAGGTCAGTTTTGTAATACCTAAATAATATTGAATATGAGAAAGATAACATTGAGTGAATACAATGCCATCCCGGAAGACTATCGCGTGATTTGGACAGTGGAACGCTGGGACTTGCCGAACTGGACGGAACTGCGCGAAAAGCATATCGGCAAACGTACCATGATGGTCTATGACAAGGGTACATGCCTGTTGGTTGAAGGAATGGGCTTTGAAATCGTGGATGACAGTTCATGGAAAAAGCCGGATGAAGTCAGACAAGAAATCGGCGGTCTTTATCTGAAATTCTACAGCAGACAAGGACATGAACCGCATTATGCGGATTGCGTCATCCGATGGCGTGACACGCTGGAAACGGAAGAGGCAAGGATTGCTTTGGCTATGGATTCCGGTACGGAAAAGGACGACGAGATATTCTTCTATTGCGACAGCCTAGACGATTTGAAATCGTTGGCTGACAAAGGCAGGGAGGATTTTACCGTTGCCGGATGCCTCGGTTTCGGGATATACGAAGAACTGTTACAAACAACTTAAAATAATCGGATATGAAAATCAAATGTCAGGAACACTACGACAAGGTGGTAGAATATGCCAAAAGCATTGGTGACACAACCTTGCATAATTGTATAGAACGCCTCAAACAATGGGAGAAGAATTCCAACGGCAGGTATGAAATTGAACTTTATTGGGATTTTGCTCCGTATTCATTCGGCTTTGCGGAAATTGCCGCAGATGGAAGCAAAGGCGTTGTGGGTGGATTGCTTTACCACGGCAGGCCGGACGAATCCTATGCTGTAATAATGAAACCGTTCCACGGTTGGAGCATACATACGTAAAATTCCTACACCACAAGTTAATCTGTAATTGCGTAAAAACGGTGCAGAGGTAATCAATATCTGATTACTTTTGTACTATTTTACACACTATTATGCTACATATTATGGTGGATTTGAAATAAAAAAAGTCCATAAATCGCCTGTACAGTGATATGTGGTGTGGGCTTGATTTGTATATACGATATACGATGTGTCAAAGATGAGAAAGTAGTGAAAATTATCAGTATTATGGTTATTCTATTGGAGAAAAACGGGAAAAGGACAAATTTTCTCCAATAGAAGGCGGATATAAGCGAATGTTCATTATTTGCTCGCGTTCATTAAAAATGAACAGCCGAAAATGAGTGAACAAAAATATTTCATGTATTATCATTTTGCGTAAGTAATCAGAAAATGATTACTTACGCAAAATGATTGCAGTTTTCTTGTATCAATGTATGGTTGCATACAGGTATAAAAACAAGAAATCCCAGTCATAATGACCGAGATTTCTCTACTTCCTTTTTATAGTGCAGATGCGACGACTAAGCTCGCACGGGCACTTTTACTGATGCAAAGGTAAGCATTATTTGCTATTCTGCCAAATAAATGAGACTTTAATATTCGATTTTAGAAGTTTGTGCTACAATTTCTTGAGTCTCAGGTGTCTGAATGGAATTGACAAGATTATGAATTTCATTCTCCAATTCCATTTTTCTGGCCTTTGAAATGCACCCCAACATATAACTGACAACATCTATGCCACCTTTTATATTATGTCTGCAATCAGCAGAAATGTCAGCCGGTAAACGCTTGATACCTTTAGGGAAGTCCATACGGTAAATGCAACCTCCGTGTGCGCACTTGTTGCGTAGTACACGTATGGTTTCCATATAATTGTAAAAAACACCTCTTGAACAGCCATAGGCATTAGCCACCAAATCCTTTGCTTCCGGTTCTTTCAACGAATCATATAGTGTTATGATATTGCCGATTGTCATAAACTCTATGGTCTTCCATGCAGGAGCATATATCCCCGGATGGTTTGCATGATGGTGCTGGATTATGGGGTTCTTGCGCATGGAGGCATAAACTTGTTCCTCAAAATCATTGGCGAATTTAGAAACCACATACTTGCGGTTCACAAACCAACAAGGGTCATCTATATACAAGAGCGATATATTATAGATGAGTTTTGTACGGATATTGACCTCTATTCGGTCAAGGGCATTAAGCAAAAGTCTTCTGAGTTTGGTATCAAACTCATAAAGATCATAAACGCTTTTGAATGTAGTGCCCGGTTTTAGTTTATGGTCACGATATTCTAAACATGGAAATTTTATCTCGAATGGGAAAGAATAGAATCCAAGTCGGTAATAGCCGACATCAAGGAGAATTTCTTTTGCTTTCCCCTCATCATCAAATGCCATACCGTTTGATTTCAGTCTGGCGATTTGTTGGTCTATCGTATATGCTTTCTTCATTAAAGTTTGAATTCAAGTGCGAAGTTACTCATTTTTTTTGAAACAAACACCCATCATGTATATTGATTTATAGAAACATATCCCGCATCAGGTAATTTTTCCATATTCCTCCATAAAAATCCATCTTAAGCCACGCTTCCCTTGACAAGTCCCTTCAAGAAGATAACTCGGAGGACGATACCATCCGCGTTCAAGCCTGCGGTTTTCGCGCAAAAAATTCCCTACGGTAATTTTTCACCCGAAAAAACGTTCCGGTATCGCCGTCCGAGTTGTGTAAACGGTCGGGACTTAGCAAGTGAAGCGACCTACGACGCATAGGACAAAACCAAAAAACAGTTGTCGGCGGTATTTTGCCGATACATGATGTCCCAATGGATACTGCCATCCTATAGCTTCCACACTTTCCTTGCTGCCGGTCTTATAAAGTACCCCAAGGAAGCGGGGACTAAAGACAGCTCGCTCCCAACTCTGCATAATACAACTTTTTCTTTGTCGGTTTCGTGCCGTTCCTGCCGCTTTCTACCGTTTCACTTTCCGTCCCTGCCGTTTTTTCCTGCGTGGAGTTTTCCGTTTGCGTGCCTATGCCCTCTTTTACCCCTCGGATTCGGTGCTTTTCCTTGCTTTTGCCTTTGCATTTTCCATTTTTCTGCCCTGCGTATTTCTTCCTGCGGTGAAACACGATGACAAGTGATGAAATATATATCCTAACTCATTGCAAACTAATTATTTATCAAAATTTCTCCTATATATTTGCACTGACAATTTATAGTTACCAACTCTAAAAACCAAAATTATGGCAAAGAAAAATGGAAGGGGCGATCCCCCTAAACCGCAAGTCTCCGAGAACGAACAGATGAGCGACATCGTGTTTATCCTCGACAAAATGGAACTGATTTTACAAGCCGTGTCCGAAATCTCAAGGGACGGCAGGTACAAGACGGTTCCGGCAGACAAGGAACACCAAAATTCCTTTCTGAAAATCGACCGCTACGCCAATATGTTCGAGAATTTCCTGAAGAACTTCTGGAGCCAGCTCAAAGACCCGACACGGTTCGGCATCCTCTCCGTCAAGGAGGACACGTTGGACAACCCGGAAGTAAGGCAGGCGGTCGAGGACATCGCGGCAGGAAAGCAGACCAAAGCCGTGGAGGAATTTCTCAAGAAATACGAGATTGTCCCCCGCGACAAGGAAAACCAAAGTATAAACCATCAAAATCAAGAAGAAATGGCAAAGAAAAATGAGACCCCGCAGCAGGCAGCCCAGGACGGTGGCCAGCAGCACCCCAAGTACCGTTACAACGAGTCCATGATCAACTGGGAGGAACTGAAGAAGTTCGGGCTGTCCCGCGAGTATCTCCATGAGCGCGGACTCCTTGACCAGATGCTCCGTGGCTACAAGACCAACCAGGTCGTGCCCATCAGCATGAACTTCGGCTCCGCCGTATTGCGTACCGACGCACGCCTGTCGTTCCAGCAGTCTGTCGGCGGACCGATTGTCCTCGGCATCCACGGAATCCGGCAGAAACCCGAACTTGACCGTCCGTATTTCGGGCACATCTTCTCCGAGGAGGACAAGAAGAACCTGCTTGAAACGGGCAACATGGGACGTGTCGTGGAACTGAAAGGGCGCAACGGCGAATACATCCCCTCTTTCGTCAGCATCGACAAGCTCACCAACGAGATTGTGGCCATGAAGGCAGAGAATGTGTTCATTCCCAATGAAATCAGTGGGGTGAAACTGACCGAACAGGAACAGAATGACCTGCGCGAGGGAAAGAAAATTTACGTAGAGGGCATGATCGCCAAGTCAGGCAACGAGTTCGACGCCCACATACAAATCAATGCCGAACGCAGGGGCATCGAATACATCTTCGAGAACGACAAGCTCTTCAACCGCCAGAAGTTGGGCGGCGTGGAACTTACCCAGAAGCAGATTGAAGACCTGAATGCTGGCAAGGCCATCTTCGTGGAGGGCATGCAGCGCAAGGACGGGGAGGTATTCTCCTCGTATGTCAAGCTGGACGAGGCTACCGGACGGCCGGCATATACCCGTTACAACCCGGATTCCCCGGAAGGCGCACGCGAAATCTATATCCCGAATGAAATCAACGGCGTGAAAATCACTGCCGAGGAACAGCAGCAACTGCGGGAGGGAAAAGCTATCTTCCTAAATGACATGGTGAACCGCAAGGGCGAGGAGTTTTCGTCATTCATCAAAGCCGACCTGGAAACGGGAAGACTCAGCTATTCACGCACGCCGGACGGGTTCGAGCAGCGCGAGCAGTTCAAGGTCCCCGACAAGGTATGGGACGTGGAGCTGAGCCGGAAACAGCGAGCCGACCTCCAGAGCGGCAAAGCAGTACTGGTAGAGGGCATCAAGGGCTACGACGGCAAGACCATCTCCCAATATGTCAAGGCGAACTTCAACCAGGGCAGACTGGACTTCTACAACGAGAATCCGGACCGCAAGCGTGATGCCTCGCAGCGCAACGTGGTGGCAAACGTACAGAAGCAGGGCCAGGAACAAAGCAGCCGGAAATCCAAAGGCGCAAGTATCGCATGATGCGTGAATCAAACGAATGTGGAATCCTAAAAAAATCGGAAATATGGAAATGAACAATGGAAACACCACGCCTTTCAAGGCGGAAGATGTGAACTGGGACGAGCTGGCAGGCATCGGCATATTGAAGGACGAACTGGAAATGTCGGGAGAACTTGACACGTTGCTTAGGGGAGAGAAAACGAAAGTGATGCCGCTCAGCCTCGTGCTCCTCGGCGTGGACGTGGTGATGGACGCCACCCTGCAACTGGTACGCAAGGACGGCGGGCCGCTGATTGAGATCCTCGGTGTCAAGCCGTCGGCATAGCGGCACGTTACCGGTCAATCCGACGAGTTAAAATTAAAAAATGTCAAACCGCCGTTTCCTGTTTTCCGGTTCCGGTCACGGGGAACGGCTTAAATTTTATCCTAACATGAAAGCAATCATAGCAGAAAAACAGAGTGTGGGTATGGACATAGCCCGTGTGGTCGGCGCAACGGAAAAAAAGGACGGCTACTGTACAGGCAACGGGTACATGGTCACATGGGCGTCTGGACACCTCGTGTCGCTGGCACTGCCCGACACATACGGCTACACAAAGGCTGTTGCCGAAGACCTCCCGATGATACCGGACCCGTTCCGGCTGGTATCCAGACAAATCAGGACGGACAGGGGGATGGTGACGGACATTGCCGCCTCCCGGCAGTTGAAGGTCATCGACGAGGTGTTCTCCAAGTGCGACGACATCATCGTGGCAACGGATGCAGGCCGTGAAGGGGAACTTATCTTCCGGTGGATATATGCCTATCTGGGTTATACCAAGCCGTTCCAACGCTTGTGGATCTCCTCGCTCACGGACGAGGCCATCCGCAAAGGCATGGCAAACCTCAAGGACGGAAACGATTATGACAGCCTCTATGCCGCAGCGGACAGCAGGGCAAAGGCGGACTGGTTGGTGGGCATGAATGCCAGCCGCGCGTTGGCGATAGCCTCCGGATCGGCAAACAACTCCATCGGAAGGGTACAGACCCCTACACTCGCCATGATATGCGCACGCTTCAAGGAGAACCGCAACTTCATTTCCACTCCCTATTGGCAGCTGCACATCACGCTGAAGCAGGGAGAGGCGCACCGGCAGTTCATCCACCCGAAGGAGTTCAGGGACAAGAAAGCGGCAGAGGCGGCATACCGAAAAATATCTTCCGAATCCGTTGCGGCAGTCACCAAGGCGGAACGCAAGAGGGCATTCCAACAGCCCCCGCTTCTCTACGACCTGACAGCCCTCCAGAAGGACTGTAACATTCATTACGACCTTCCGGTAGACAAGACCCTTGCCATCACACAGTCCCTGTACGAAAAAAAACTGGTTTCATATCCGAGGACAGGCAGCAGGTATATTCCGCAGGATGTCATGGCGCACATTCCGGTATTGTTGGAAAAGATAACAGCCATGCCGGAGTTCCGTGAGTACAGAAGGAGCTTAGACCTTTCCGCCCTGAATACACGAAGCGTGGACGCCGCAAAAGTGACCGAGCACCATGCGCTGATTATCACCGGTATCGTCCCTGAGGGATTGTCCGAAGCGGAATCCATGGTTTATACTCTGATAGCCGGCAGGATGCTGGAAGCCTTCTCTCCCCCTTGCGAGAAAGAACTGCTGCTCATGGAGTGCGTATGCGGGGGACTGGACTTCCACTCCCGTTCCACTGTTATCGCCAATCCGGGCTGGCGGGCGGTGTTCTCCCGAAAGGAGGACCGGGAAAAGGACGAGCCGGAAAGAGACGAAGGCACAGCATCTTTTACAGAGGGTGAGGAAATACCGGTCATGGGACATGGACTGTCACAGAAAAAGACATTGCCCAAACCTCTTTATACGGAAGCCACCCTGCTCACGGTCATGGAGAACTGCGGCAAGGAAATCACTGACGGACAGGCACGCGAAGCGGTGAAGGATACGGGTATCGGTACGCCTGCCACCCGTGCCGCCATCATCACGACCCTGCTCAAACGTGACTACATCGAGCGTTCCGGCAAGAGTATCCGTCCGACGGAAAAGGGGCTTTATCTCTATGAATCGGTAAAGGACATGATGGTGGCTGACGCGAAGCTGACCGGCACATGGGAAAAGGCACTGGAACAGATAGAGGGGCGTACCCTCGATCCGGAAAGCTTCATGCTCTCCATCAGGGAATACACGGGAAAAGTGACCGGCGAGATACTGCGTCTCAAATTTCCGGAGCCGTCATCATGCGTCCTTGCTTGCCCCAAGTGCAAGACCGGCAACGTGGTGGTGAAGTCCAAAGTCGCGAAATGCGACCGTGAAGGATGCGGACTGCTGGTGTTCCGCCGTTTTCTGAACAAGGAACTGACGGACCAGCATCTCGAACAGCTTTTCTCTTCCGGTTCCACCCGACTGATCAAGGGTTTCAAGGGCAAGAAAGGGGTGTCTTTCGATGCGGCAATCATTTTTGACGAAAGTTTTAACCTGAAACTTTCTTTTCCAAAATCCAAGGGTGGGAAAGGTAAATGATACCGTCATTCCAATTCCGAGGCAAAGGTAGCGGAACCGCCCGTTTCCACCTGCAAGGTCGGGCCTTGCAGGTTTCGGGGGAAAATCATCCTCGCCCTGCTCCGGTATTTTCCCCGAAAACCTTGCCTGTGGAGGCGGTCCGCATCCTGGCCCCTGAAATTGGAAATGACATGTTTCACCTTTTAATAGCAAATGATCATGAAAGCAAAGGAATGTATCGAAAAACCGAGAACCGGCAAATGGATAAAAAGAATGGCACTGGCCGCCGCAGCCTTCATAATGTTCAGTTATCTTTATTCAAGAGGGATTTCACCGGTATGGGCGGCAGTCGCCATCGTCTGTTTCAGGGGATTCTTCAGGTTCCTCTATAAAATCGCCTGCCTTCTGGTAGCGGCGGCGATACTTTTCTGCATCCTCAGCTGCCTGGTATTCTGATTCCACCGGCATACAATATCGGGAAATGAAACAAATGCGGCATATAAACCACTGCAACACCTTGCAGGACAGGGCTGTCCCAACGGACGGCTCTTTTGGTATCCCATACTTTATGAAGACAAGGATGACGGGATCAGGGACGGAAAGGAAAGAGAGGCATATACAGCCATTGGCAGACCGGGAACTACAGGGCAAAGTTGGCAAACGCTTCTTTTCGGACGGCAAGGCCGGGACCCTTCGGGTTTCGCGGAAAAATCATCCTCGCCCGGAGGGCTTGCGGTATTTTTCCCGAAAGCCTTGCCTTTCCGGAAGCGTCTGCCGTAAAGCCCATGTAGTTCAACGGGCTGCCAAAGCCCGAGTATCCACAATTAAAATGATAAAATCATGAATCAAGCAATCATCTCAAGACCGCCGACGGCACCGGTACAGATACCAATGCCGATACCGGCAAGAAGAAAGTACCATGTCCCGGAACCGACCGTCAAATTCCCTCCACGGGAAAAGGGCGGACCCGTACACATCTCCACACTGCTGGACCCGATACTGGAGATAAGCAGTCATCCTGACCGGAACAGGCTGCTGGCGGAGTTCTTCAACAGATAGAAAGAATACGGTTATTCACACTTTAATCCATATAATTATGTTTTTTACAGCAATCAACCAGATGATGACAGAAGGAGTCGACCTGACACTCGTCATCCGTAAAGCGAACGGACAAATGGCGGTATCCGTACTGCCGAAGTCAAACGGGCTGAAAGACGAAGCCCAGAACCACATTATCCCGTTGACCCTCAAGGGAGTTCCGCAGGAACTGGATACCGGATTCCTGCAAGCCGTCGCCCGGCCGGTGCAGAAAGCCACGGGACTGATCACCAACATGGCGCAGTTCGAGGCACAGACGGAAAAGGCCGCTTCCGAGAGCAAGGCGGCGAAGGATGCAAAGACCAAGGAGACGAAAGAGGAGAAAGAGAAACGGGAGAAGTACGAGAAGCATCTCAAGAAAGCTGAGGAACTGATTGCCGCGGGAAACCATAAGGATGCAGTGACGGCTCTCGGACAGGCCCGACTTTATGCCAAGCCGCAGGACCAGAAGAAGATTGACGAGATGCTGGAGCAGCAGAAAAAGGCCATGAACCGGGGAAGCCTGTTCGAGCTGATGGAAGAACCGCTTGCACCGCAACAGCTTCGGTCACAACCACCGGCAGCAACGGCACAACAGTTGCAGCCTGCACCGCACTGTCCACCGCAATCCCAGGCATCAGGACCGGCGGGCGGACAAATTCCTGACGGGCAGCAGCAGGCAATGTGGCCGCCACAGCAGCCTGCGCAAAGGCCGGCACCGCATCAGGCTCCCCCACAGCCGCAATACGCCGGACAACGGCCGATGAGCCGCCAGCTCCCTCCACAGCCTGCATACGCGGAACAACAGATTTCATACCGGCAGGAACAGGAGCAAAATCCCGAAGACCTCTATCCGTACTATCAGAGGGGACAGGAAGTCCCTACCTACCGCCCGGAAGATTATGAGGAATATCCCGATTTTCCGCAATCCATGTTAGAACCCAATGTTTCACATTATCAAAGCATTTAATATTATGGCATTAGAAATCAAGGGAATGACACGTTCATTCACATTCAAGAAAGGCAACGGTATGGTCACACTCGATGACCCGAACACGTCGGACAGCCCCGAAATGGTCATGAACTACTACTCGAACTTCTATCCGGAACTGACCACGGCAACGGTGCACGGGCCGGTCATCAAGGAAGACAAGGCGGTGTATGAATTCAAAACTACCATCGGGACAAAAGGATAAAAGCAATGGGAAAGGACAATAAAAAACAGAAGAAATCATGTGTACCATTGGACGAACAGCAGGTGGAACGGCTTGCAAGGCTCATCATCGGACAGACCGTACGCAATATCCGTTACAGTACGGACAGGAAAGAAAGGATTACGGCACCGGGGGGTGCCGTTCCTCTTTTCTGAACGCCACGTTTCAGCCAAAACCTTTGCCGAGTCTTGTCGTGGAAGATTCCGACGGGAAAAGGCATAATCTCATCACGCGGGACAACTACAGGTTCCTGCGTGACTCCTTCTTCAGATATGCCTGCCTAATGGAGAAGGAGGCGGTACATACCCCGGGCCGGACGTTCGGGGAAGGGATCGCAAGGCTGCACGAGGAGATGGATGCCCTTGTCGGTGAGGGGCTGAACGTCAATATCGAAGAGCAAGACGGACGGTTGCTGTTCAAGCTCTGGAAAGCCCATCATTGGGGAAAACTGACACTGTATTATTTCCCGATGAAATTCGTGGAGGCTCTCGGACCGGAATTGAGGCGTATCTCCATCACGTTCATCCATGAATTGATGAAGGCAAACGGAATACAGACCGTTCTGGACGAGGACGACACGGAATATGTCCTGACCTGGATTTCAGAGGAAGTACCGGAAGAGGCCCCGGAGGAAAGGAAAAAACGGCTGAGGCTCCTGCACTCCTACGAGAACGGCAGAATAAAGAGGCTGCTCCAAAGGGTGGAACGCAAGTGCTACTACAAGAACCTGCCGAAGGCACTTGACAGGTATAAAGCTCGGAACGACTACGAACGGTTGCTGGTCTCCGCCATGAAGGAGGGGTTACAATTCCTGTCACCGGAACGCGGCATCATGGAATACTGCTACGATCCTTTTTATGAGGAGGAACCGGAGTTCCACCCCATGTACCTCTACCAACAGATACGTGTAATCTATGACAGTTACGATATGGTGACGGACTATCTCGTGAATTGTTACAATTCCCACAGCAGGGAGACCTACGACATCATACCGGTCACGACACTCGCCCTGTCTCCCGAAACGGGAGAGCTGTTCCACATGGATGACTACCCGGAACGCTTTTTCAAATGGGCGGACAAATTCATCAACATAATAATTTGAACACTATGATGGAGACAAACGAACTTACAAGAACTTTGAAGACCCAGCTTATCCCCAAGGCGGCACTGATAGCCTACGCCTCGGAGGATGACAAGAATTTTTTTCTGGAGATACGGGACATAAACGATCGTGGAAACATGGCGGAAGGCAGGCCTATAACGCAGGAATTCATGAACGAGCTTGTAAAGGGATATTCGGAAAGGCATAGCAGCACGCCTTACGGAAAAGTACCGTCCAACCTGATCTATTGCGATTCACGCAAGGGCAGCGAGCGGTATGTATGGTACAATCCCCCGCATAAACGGATGATGTTCTTCAGTCCGGGACTTGAAATAGAGAATGCGGAATACAACCTGCCGGGAGTCGTTTATGAGGCGGGAGAACACGGAATGAGGATATATGCCTACAAGGGTGACATGCCCGGCAAGGACACGCCGCTATATGCCGCGCCGTTCTTTAATGTGACCGGCTCCAGTGTATGCCTGGGTTCTGCCAATATAGACTTGCCCAAGGACCTGACATACGAAAGCCTGCTGCAATACTGGGAAAAGAAATTCTGGCTGACGGAGTTCTCCCATCTGGGAGGTGACGGAAACCCGACCAGATCCAACCTGGTTCTGGTAACGAAAGCAGCCAGGGACATGCCTTTCAATCTCGATGAACTGAAACCGTTGAACAATATGAAACTTAAAGACATACTGACATGAAAAGAGTACATTATACCGACAGTTACCTGATGAGTCCGCAGCATCCGGTAACGGTAAACCTGATCGGAGTGGGAGGAACCGGGTCGCAGGTACTCACCTGCCTGGCACGTCTTGACACAGCTCTGAGGGGACTCGGACACCCGGGATTGTTTGTTACACTGTACGACCCTGACACCGTGACGGAAGCCAACATCGGTCGCCAGCTTTTCGGACCGTCCGACCTGGGACAGAACAAGGCACAATGCCTCGTCACCCGGATAAACAACTTTTTCGGGAATGACTGGAAGGCGCAAGCGGACATCTATCCGGCAGTATTGAAGGATACCAGACGGGACAACCTGGCCAATATCACGATTACCTGTACCGACAACATCAAGTCACGGATTGACTTGTGGAATCTGTTGAAGGCTTTGCCGCAACCGACATACTGCACTTACGAGACCCCGCTGTACTGGATGGATTTCGGGAACACGCAGACCACGGGGCAAGTCGTGCTGGGTACCGTACCGAAGAAAATCAAACAGCCGGCGTCCAAACTCTATGAGACCGTCAATTCGCTGAAAGTCATCACCCGCATGGTGAAATACACGAGAGTGAAGGAAACCGATTCCGGTCCGAGCTGTTCGTTGGCTGAAGCGTTGGAAAAACAGGACCTGTTCATCAACTCCACACTGGCACAACTCGGATGCGGCATCCTATGGAAAATGTTCCGAAACGGAGTAATCGAGCATAACGGATTGTACCTGAATCTGGACACGATGAAAGTGAATTCGATAATCATATAGACAGGTCAGCGGTTATAAATTCTTTCGCTCGAATGGAAAGAGTTCAGGAAACAGCCTTTCCATTTTGAGTTTTCCATTTTCTATATGGCAAGATATTCTTTGCATTGGCTCTGAACTCCGTTTCAAGTCTTCACGCAATATACAGAACGCGGTCTTTTACTTTGTCATATTATTCAATATAATGCTTTTCAGAGATAAAAATAATTAAAGCGTTTTTTATCAATCAAGAATAGTTTAGCAGGAGATATACATAACAGCTTGAAGTTTTTTGAATTACTTCCTGTTTTTATTCCATATGTTAAACTAATAATTGATTATTTATGACTAGTGTAAAAGTAAAATTCACTCCTTCATCCGTTATCCTTAAAGAGGGAACGGTTCATTATCAAATAATTCATCATTGTAAAGTACGGCATATCCGCACCGGTTACAAACTGTTTCCAAGTGAGTGGATTTCTGCTTCTAGTGAAATCAATGTCTCGGCAGGAAGTGGAGAAGGCCGAAAAAGCTATCTTGTCGCATTAAAAAATCAAATTGATAAAGACCTTTTCCGAATAAAGAAATGCATTAACCGATTGAATCAGGAGAACAGTCCTTTCACAGTAGACCGTATAATAGAACTTTACACTACTCCAGAAGGAAATTCCACCTTTCTTCTATATGGAAAAGAACTGCTGGTTGAATTGAGGCAAATAGGTAAGGTGCGTACAGCTGGTACCTATCAGAGTGCCTTGAACAGCTTTGAACGTTACTTGAATAACCGTGGAGATGTCCCGTTGGACGAAGTGGATTCCAATCAGATGATAGCCTATGAAAGCTGGCTCAAAGGGAATGGCATCTGCCCGAATAGCTGTTCGTATTATATGCGTAACCTCAGGGCCATTTATAACCGGGCCGTGAATGAAGGGCTTGTTGTTCAACGAAATCCCTTCAAGCATGTCTATACCGGCATAGACAAAACGAAGAAACGGGCGGTTTCCCTCAGCGTGATTCGAAGAATACGGGATTTGGATCTTAATAAGAAGTCTCTCATTTTTGCCAGAGACATCTTTATGTTCAGTTTTTATACACGTGGAATGTCCTTTGTGGATATGGCATTCCTGAAAAAGAAAGACCTCCAGAATGGAATCCTGACCTATCGGAGAAAAAAAACCGGTCAGCAATTGTTTATCAAATGGGAAAAGCCCATGCAGGAACTTATTGATAAATACAATACCTCTGAAACTTCCTACCTGCTACCAATTATTCAGAACAATGGTGTGGACGAATGGCATCAATACCAAAATGAAGCGCACCGTATCAACAGAAATCTGAAACACATTGGCAAACAAATGGGTCTGGGTATTCCACTTACCACCTATGTTGCCCGCCATGCTTGGGCCAGCATCGCTCAAAGTAAAAATGTTTCTTTGCCTGTCATCAGTGAGGCACTGGGACATGATTCGGAGCAAACCACCCGAATTTATCTTGCCTCTTTAGACACATCTATTGTAGACAAGGCAAATAGTCTCATTTTAATGTCTATATAAATAAATACCTAAAAAGGTACATATCTTCTTAAGAGAAGTACATCTATATTATGAACTTGAAAGAGTAGCCATGGTTACTTTATCTTCTTAAGAGAAGTATATTTCGTTTGCAAAAGTACGAAAAAAATCTAAAAATCAAGGCATAAAGTGAACTTTTTTACTACTTATTTTTAAGAATCTTCAACATAATGCGTAAAATGAAAAACAATCATCCCCATATATCCTCTAACATGACTTTGTTTATCAAGTTATTATCGTTTTATAACTAAAAGATGTACTTCTCTTAAGAAGAGTAGTATGTTTTAGTATAAGTGAACACTTGCCTTTTAGAATAGCGATGCAAGGGATGATTAAAGGAGTAAAAGATTCCTACTTTTGGACAGTGTTTTGTAACTGCTTGATTATTAACAAATAAAATAATCGTGCAGGATTGATAGTATTTGTCTGGACTAAAGTATATCATGGAAAGTACTGAATATGCACAATGGTATGTCATGCGCGATTTGAAACGGCGGAACGCCAAAGAGCCGGCATACAAGAAGCTACAAAAAACGGGAATAAAGGTATTTGTTCCCTTGATGGAGCAAATCACATTGCAAAAAGGGAAAAAGGTACGCGAGAAAGTTCCGGTCATTCAAGATTTGCTCTTTGTATATGATTCCCGTCGGCATTTGGATTCTATAGTAGAAAAGACCCGAACGCTTCAATACCGTTGGCTACGGAATACGTTTCGGGAACCCATGACTGTGCCCGATTTGGAAATGGACAGATTCATACAAGCCGTCAGCATTACTGATTCACCTAAATATTATTTACCGGAAGAGATAACCTCTCAGATGTGCGGACGCAAAATCCGGATTATAGGAGGCCCGCTCAACGGATACGAGGGCTGTTTGCTTAAAATACGAGGCAGCAAGATAAAACGCTTGCTTGTCGAATTAAAGGGTTATCTCGCTGTTGGTGTGGAGGTTCTTCCTGAATATATTCAATTTGTCTGATACGATATTTATGACTGTTATATTAAATATAATGGACAATCCTAGGGCCTTTTGGGTTGTCAATTCCTTGTTTGTATTCGCCTTGAGCGTATTTTTTGCCGGCGTCTTGATTCCACAAATCTTGTTGATATCATTTCGTAAGCGTCTGTTTGATGTACCTGATGAACGGAAGATCCATCAGGGGGTAGTACCCCGTTTAGGAGGGATAGCCTTCAAACCGGTTGTTTTTTTCTCGGTGGCACTTGCTTTGGGAATCAGTATGTTGTTGGGGGACGGTCAATTTCTTGATAAAGTCGGGAATGAAAGCCGTCCGTTGGCATTCGGCTTCTGCACTATTATGATGCTTTATCTGGTTGGGATGGCTGATGACCTGATTGGCATACGATACCGTGCCAAGTTCGCCATACAGATTATTTGTGGGGTACTGGTCATTGCAGGCGGGTTGTGGATCAATGACCTGCACGGTTTGCTGTTTATTCACACTCTTCCTGAATGGATTGGATATCCCATTACCTTATTCGCCGTGGTATTTATTATCAATGCAATCAATCTGATAGATGGGATAGACGGATTGGCTTCCGGGTTGTGTGGAGTGGCTATGCTTTTTTATGGATTGGTGTTTTTTATAATAGGCGAATACATTTATGCCCTGCTCGCTTTTGCGACACTTGGAGTGCTCGTCTCCTTTTTCTATTATAACGTATTTGGAGATCCTGCCAAAAAGAACAAAATATTCATGGGTGATACCGGCAGCTTGACGATTGGTATGATGACTTGCATTTTAAGTCTGAAATTGCTTGACGGGTTTCCGGTAAATCACTCTATGCAACAGCCTAATGCTTTCTTTTTAGCCTATTCACCGCTTATCATTCCCTGTTTTGATGTGGTACGGGTTTATTTGCACCGTGTGCGAAACGGAAAGAATCCCTTTTTGCCAGATAAGAACCATATCCATCACAAAATGCTTGCTGTTGGCATGAGACAGCGTACAGTTATGATTGCCATTGTACTGGTATCTGTCTGTTTTACACTGTGCAATATTCTGCTTTCACGTTATATAAATGTAACCTTGCTTTTAATACTGGACATCTTTATATGGACCTTGGGTAATCTATGGTTAACCCGTAGAATCCATATTACTCATTCGAAACTATAGTTTTATATCAATATGAATTTTTGCAAAAATTTAATTGGGGCAATATTACTCCTGTTTTTAGGAGCTTGCTCAACTTCAAAAGAAGTCACTTATTTTCAAGATTTGCGTCCGGGCGAGAGCGAACTGACGCTTACAGATCCGGTAGAGATTAAGATCCAACCAAAGGACAAATTGTCCATCTTGGTCAACAGTCAGGATTTGCGCCTGACCAACCTGTTCAACCTGCCGGTTGTTTCGCAACAGATAGGCGTGGAGGGTTCTTCCGGTACCAATCGGGGTGTGTCCGGCTATACGGTAGATTCCAAAGGGAATATCGATTTCCCCGTATTGGGAGAAATACACATAGCCGGTATGACCCGCGAAGAGGTGGCTGCCTATGTAAAAAAAGAGCTACAGTCGCACGATTTGATTAAAGACCCTGTCGTTACGGTGGAGTACATGAACCTCAGCATAGCCGTGATGGGCGAAGTGAACAATCCCGGCCGTTATAATATCGACAAGGATAACATTACCATCTTGGATGCCTTGAGCCAAGCGGGAGACCTCACCATTTACGGAAAACGGGAAAAGGTTTTGGTATTGCGTCAGGAAGAGGGGAAACAGCGGGTGTATGGAGTTAATCTCTGCTCCGCTAACCACCTCTACACCTCGCCTGCTTACTATTTGCAACAGAACGATGTGGTATATGTGGAGCCTAACGACACCAAAGCCCGGCAGTCTACTGTAAACGGGAACAATGTGCGCAGCACCTCTTTCTGGATTTCGCTGGCTTCCTTATTGACCTCCATCGCTGTACTTATCGTTAAATAAAAAGAGAAATGGCTACTATTCAGAATAAATCAACAGTACAAAATACACAGGATTTCATTACCATACAGGATTTGTTTTACCTCTGCCTCAACAAATGGCACTGGTTTGTCATTTCATTGGTCTTATGCTTGGGGGTTGGCACCTTTTACCTGCTGAAAACCCCATCGGTATATGTCAGAACCGCCTCTATTTTGATTAAAGACGATTCCAAAGGAAAATCCTCTTCGACAGATATGGAGTCCTTTTCCGATTTGGGACTATTCACAACCAATACCAACGTCTACAACGAGATGGGAACCCTGCAATCTCCCGACATCATGCGCGAAGTGGTGTCGCGGTTGCATCTGGAGATGAATTATCAGACAGACGGACGTTTCCATAAACAGACGGTATATGGAAACCGACTTCCGGTTCAGGTAGTGATTCCCACCCTTTCAGAGAATGAATCCGCTACTTTTGAACTTCATCTGGCAAAGGACGGGGCGGTGGAACTGTCTTCTTTTACACGGAATGGGACAGAAACAGGAGACGACAATGCCGTGAAAGGCAAGCTGAACGACAGTATTCAAAGCCCCTTAGGCCCTATTGTCATCACTCCGTCGGCTACCTATTCGGATAAAACGGAAGAGGTAATTTATGTAAGCCGCCAGTCTTTGGCGGCAACATCGGCCAACTGTTCCGCCCGCTTGAATATATCCCAAAACGACGAGAAGTCCAACATTATCACACTGTCTTTCCAAGATGTATCCACCCAACGGGCAGAAGATGTGCTTAACACCCTGATAGCCGTTTACAACGAGAACTGGGTAAGAGACAAAAATCAGATTGCGGTCAGCACCTCCATGTTCATCAACGAACGTTTGGGGGTGATTGAAGGAGAGCTTGGCAATGTGGATGATGACATCTCCTCTTTCAAAAGCGAGCATTTGCTGCCGGATGTACAGGTGGCGGCAAACATGTATATGACCCAAGCCAACGAGGCCAATGCCGAAATCCGGGAATTGAACAATCAGGTATATATGGCACGGTATATAAAGAATTACCTGACCAATGAAAACAACAAGCATCAGTTGCTTCCCGCCAATTCCAGCATCGAAAATGCAAGCCTTGCCACACAACTGAATGAATATAACACCAAGTTGCTGGAACGCAACAGTCTGGTGTCTCACAGTAGCGTCAAGAATCCCTTGGTCAGGGAAATGGACAAATTGTTGGAAGATATGCGGAGTGCTTTAATCACCTCCATCGACAACCAGATGGTAGCCCTGCGTGCACAAATCAAAAGTCTGGAGGACATTGGAGGGCAGGCTACCTCGCAGATTGCCTCCAACCCGAAACAGTCCAAATACCTGCTTAGCGTGGAACGCCAGCAAAAGGTGAAGGAGTCACTTTACCTGTATCTGTTGCAGAAACGTGAGGAAAACGAACTTTCACAGGCATTTACAGCCTATAATACCCGCATCATCACCAAGCCTGGTGGAAGCATGATACCTACTGCCCCCATAAAGAAAAACATTCTTTTGGTGGCTTTTGCTTTGGGGCTGCTCATTCCCGTGGTCGTCATCTTCATTCGTGAGAACATGAATACCCGTGTCCGTGGAAGAAAAGACTTGGATGACTTGAGCGTTCCCTTTATCGGAGAGATCCCTTTGGCCATCTGCGGCAAGAAAAAAGTAAAATCACATGAGGCACACACCATCGTGGTCAAAGAAGGAAGCCGTGACATCATGAATGAGGCTTTCCGCGTCTTGCGCACCAATTTGGAATTCATGATTGGCAAAGACAGGTCTTCCAATGTGATTGTTATCACCTCGTTCAATCCGGGCAGTGGAAAATCGTTCCTGACCATGAACATTGCCATGAGTCTTGCCATCAAGAATAAAAAAGTATTGGTTATCGACGGCGACCTTCGCCACGCCTCTGCCTCAGCCTATATCCATTCGCCGGAGGTTGGTCTGAGCAATTATTTAGGAGGACAGGTAGACGAACTTTCGGATATAATTGTTACGGACAAGCAACACCCTTCATTCAGTTTTATCCCCGTCGGCACCATTCCACCCAACCCGACCGAACTGTTGTTCAACGACCGTCTACAGGACGCAATCCATACTTTAAAGCAGCAATATGATGTTGTATTGATAGACTGCCCACCGGTTGAATTGGTGGCCGATACTCAAATCATAGAGAAATGGGCCGACCGTACCGTTTTTGTGGTACGTGCAGGCTTGCTGGAACGCAGCATGCTTCCGGAGTTGGAAAACATCTACCGAGAAAAGAAATACAAGAATATGTCTGTAATCCTCAATGGGACGGAAGGTGCCGGCGGACGATACGGTTATCGGTATGGCTACCGATACGGTTATGGAAGCGGTTCTTATTACGGCAGTAGTTCCAAGTAATCATGTGGCCGTTCCGTAAAAAACAGACTTTGAAAGAAAGTGGATTTTTCCGTGGCTTCACCGACTGGCATTGCCATATCCTCCCCGATGTGGATGACGGCGTACAGACGATGGATGAAGCTCTGCAAATTTTAGGGGAATACGAACGACTGGGAGTAAAGGAAGTATGGCTCACTCCGCACATTATGGAGGATATGCCAAATACGACCCAACATTTGAGGGCACGTTTCGTTGAATTACAAAGCGCATACCAAGGTAATATAGCATTGAATCTTGCTTCTGAGAATATGCTGGACAACCTATTTGAAGAGCGATTGAATAAGAACGACCTACTGCCTATTGGCAAAGATGGCAAGCACCTGTTGGTAGAAACGAGTTACTTCAACCCCCCGATGGGCTTGCACAATATCCTGCTCCGTATCAAAGCAAAAGGATATTATCCGGTGGTAGCACATCCAGAACGTTATCAGTATATGAACGAGAGTGATTACCAAAAGTTGAAGTCTATGAATATAGAGTTTCAACTCAATCAGTTCTCCCTGTTCGGTATGTACGGCAAAGAAGCTCGAAGACGATCCAAACTCCTCAACAAGCAGAATATGTACGAATACACTGGCACCGACATCCACAGCCTCACTATTCTCGAACGTGCATTGAACTTCAAGTATAACTTTAATGATTAAGGTGTTCAGCTTGGTGTTCCGATTGCCCTCGCCCTACCTATAAGATAGCTTGGGATTGCCCAATCTGTTAAAGAGTTTATTGTATGCAAAACAAGAATATAGAAAAAATTAGCAATAACAAGCGAATAGCAAAAAACACGTTGCTTTTATATTGTAGGATGTTATTGTTAATGATAATAAGCCTATACACGTCGCGAGTAATATTAAATGCTCTCGGAGTAGAAGACTATGGGATATACAATGTAGTGGGCGGTGTAGTATCGTTATTTTCAATATTGTCGGGGTCAATATCGGCAGCGATAAGTCGTTATATGACATTTGAGTTGGGGAAAAGGGATAACAAGAATATGCAAAGCATATTTTGCACTGCGATTAATATCCAGTTGATGATTGTTCTTGCTATAACTATACTTTTGGAGACCGTGGGTTTGTGGTTCATGAACAATAAAATGGTTATATCGCCAGAAAGGGCAGACGCGGCTTATTGGTGTTTCCAATTTTCAGTTATTACGTTTGGTGTAAACCTTTTGAGTACCCCCTACAACGCCATTATTGTTGCATACGAGCGAATGTCGGCATTTGCATATATAAGTTTATTTGATGCAATTTCTAAGTTAGCCATAGCATTTGTCATATTATTGAATCCTATTGACAGGTTGGTATATTATGGAGCCCTCGTGTTAGTTGCAGGTATTATTCAGCGATACCTCTATGTGCTATATTGTCGCAAGCATTTTAGCGAATGCAGATATACGCTCATATTTGACAGGAAAATCACAAAAGAAATGTTTGGATTTGCTGGTTGGAACTTTATCGGGGCATCATCGGCTGTGTTAAGAGATCAAGGTGGGAATATTTTGATAAATATGTTTTGTGGTGCAACGGTCAATGCGGTAAGAGGAATAGCAATGTCGGTAAATTCGGCTGTTTATGGATTTGTTGCAAATTTTATGATTGCATTAAATCCACAAATTACCAAAAATTATGCTTCCGGAGACTATGGATATATGTTCTCGCTGGCATTCCAAGGAGCAAGGCTGTCGTATTATATATTGCTAATATTGTCATTGCCCATTTTTGTCACCACTCCCTACCTATTGCATCTGTGGTTGGGGATTGTCCCCGAACATGCGTCGAATTTTACACGGTTGGTGCTATTGTTTACAATGAGCGAATCGTTGGCATCACCTTTAGTCACTATAATGTTGGCAACTGGAAAGATAAAGAACTACCAGCTAATAGTCGGAGGTCTGCAGCTGCTTAATCTGCCCATTAGTTATGTAGGACTAAAATTGGGCTTCCCGCCTGAAGTAACATTTATCACGGCAATTATAGTTTCGGTTGTTTGTGAGTTTGCACGACTGATAATGTTAAGGAAAATGGTCGGACTGTCCATAAGGAAATTTTTAAAAGATGTATATATAAATGTTGTTATTGTCACGGTTGTTGCTGCTATACTACCACTAATAATAGACTTTTTTATCGATGCGTATAATTTTAAATTGTTTAGTATCACGGTTCTTTGTTCCGTTATTAGTGCCATGATGGCTATATATTATGTTGGATGCACGGCAAGCGACAGAGTATTTATCACACAATATGTTTCAAAATTCTTGAAAAAGTTAAATGATAAAGCTAAATAAACCCTCGGATTGTTGTGGGTGTACAGCATGTGCCAGCGTATGTTCGCACAATGCGATTACAATGAAGCCCGATGCGCTCGGTTTCCTATATCCAGTAGTAGATAAAAATAAGTGTGTCGATTGTGGGCTATGTGAAGCAATATGCCCTTTTAATGAACATTATGACACATCTTTAAATTTCGAGGTCCCAATAGTGTATGGGGCTAGGCATAAGGATATCAACGAAGTGATGCAATCTCGGTCTGGTGCGGTTTTTGTTGCCATTTCAGATTTTATATTGGACAGTGGTGGCGTTGTTTATGGCGTTTGCTACTCAAGTCAATTCAAAATCATACATAAACGTGCGAATAATAAAGTCGAACGCGATGAATTTCGAGGTAGCAAATATGTGCAGAGTGATTTGATTGGTGTTTTTAGAAATATAAAAAATGACCTAAAGTCGGGATTACGAGTGTTGTTTGTGGGAACTGGATGCCAAGTGGCTGGTCTAAAAAATTTCGTAGGAGCGAAGCTTGGGAGGAATTTGTTTTTGGTCGATATTGTTTGTCACGGAGTAGTAAGTCCCAATATATGGCGTGATTATATTTCATATTTGGAAAGCCAGAGGCAGAAGAAAATAGTTTCGTTTAATTTTAGAGATAAAATCACATTTGGCTGGTCGGCGCATCGTGAGACCTACAAATATGAAGGTAAAGATGAAACAATGGTTTCAAATTACCATTTGTACAACAAAATTTATTTTAGAAAATCTTGCTCATCATGTCATTTTTGCAATACCAAGCGAGTGGGAGATGTCACTTTGGCTGATTTCTGGGGATGGCAAAAACAAAGAGTAGCATTAAAAGACGATGATAGGGGACTAAATCTAGTGTTGATAAACACCCCAAAAGGTAAAACGCTATTTAAATCAGTAATGAATGACTTGATTGCTTTTGAAGTTAATAATGACTCCTACTTGCAACCCAATCTTAAGCACCCTACACCAATCCACCCATTCCGAGACCTAATGGAAACGGATTATATTAAAAAAGGATTTAAATATGTGTTCTTTCACGACTATGATTCTCCTACGCTTGCCGATCGGGTGAGGAGATATATAGGTAAAAAACTGCAATAATGAGGATAGGCATAATAACATATCACAGAGCCTTTAACTATGGCGCGGTGCTTCAGTGCTTCGCATTGCAGGAACTATTAAAATCGATGGATCATGAAATTCAGGTAGTTGATTATAGGCAACCTTTTATCGAGAAATTATATCGTCCATCGATAATGGAGCAGACATGGCAAAACAAGTTTAGTATCAAGGCTTTGTTGGCCATACCGAGTAAAATCAAAACTCGTAATCAACTTCAACCTATATTTGAGTCGTTTGTCAATCAACATCTCAGTCTGTCGGAAAAGTGTGATGCTAAGTCGTTGCCGGCATTTGACGTGTATTTGGTGGGGAGCGATCAAATGTGGTCAATCAACTGCGTAGGGAACAGAATTGACCCAGTGTATTGGGGAATGTTCAGTAGGCCGAATGCTACCAAGCTAATAGGATTTTCCATAAGTTCCAATGCCCACACAATAACAACGCTTGGTGAAAGCATATCGACATATATAGAGAATTTCGATAGCGTTTCATTAAGGGAAAGAAACATTTCGGACGAAATATATGGCATGACGTCAAAAAGGCTTCCTGTAACACTGGATCCGACATTGTGTGTTGATGCGAATACATGGGACAAAATCATAAATCGGGCATGGGAAAAACGTCGATATATAGTGCTTTACCATGTAATGCTTAGGTTTTCGCCCATAGTCCACTCTATTCTTTTGAATAAAGTTAATCAAATAGCAAAATTTCATGGATGGGATGTGGTTGATTTATCGATTGGAAATTATTCGGTAAATGATTTTGTTTCGATTATCAAATATGCGCAATGTGTAGTGACGACATCGTTTCATGCCACAGTTTTCTCCATAATATTTTCAAGACCATTGTTCCCAGTGAGGTTGCATGATGGAAATGATGCAAGGTATGTGGATTTATTGAACGCACTGAATATTGGAGGGGTATTGAAAGATTTGGATTTCGACGACAAAGTGCCACCGAAGATTGACTACAAATGTGTACACGATGCACTAACGAAACTCAGAGAGCCATCTTTAGACTATTTAACATCATGTTTGCGACCATGCTGATTTCAATCATTGTCCCAGTATATAACTCGGCAAATTGCCTGAAAAGTTGTATTGATAGCGTTCTCGCCCAGACTTATACCGAATGGGAGTTGATACTTGTCGATGATGGCAGCACCGATGGTTCGGCAAATATATGCGACGACTATGCAAATAGAGATAGTCGCATATTGTCCTGGCATTTAGCCAACGGAGGCGTGGGTCATGCAAGGAATTTCGGATTAAGCCAGGCTCATGGTGACTGGATAACATTTTGTGATAGCGATGATGAAATGCCACCCAGAGCGTTGGCTGCGTATGTTTCCTGCTTCATTCCGGGCGTTGACTTGATTAGGGGTGGATTTGAGCGAGTTAAGAATGGGAATACCACGTTAGTGTCCACACCAAAATGCGTTGTCGGCCGAAAAGAAGATATTATAAGCAAATGTTCCTCGACCCGCTACGAGGCCTATTTGTGGAATAGCTGCTTTAGGAAAGAAATCATTGGGGATATTCGTTTCAACGAGAAAATTTCTTGGTGCGAGGATCATCTATTTACGTTCTCAGCTATAAAAAATGCCAAAAGCGTTATGTTCATTCCCGAGGTGGTGTATCGCTATTATGCGCCAGAAGTCACAGACGGGAGTAGTTTTGGCAAAAACTTGTCATCGCGATATATCAATCCCGATATGATAATAACTGAGGCGTTGGCCGAAATGAAAGTAAAGAAGGAATGTGTGGCAGAATATTCCAAAGATTTTCTTGATTTAATCAGACGGGAGTTTGAGTACAAAGTGCGTTTAGCAATACGATATGCGGTTATTGGCAATCATATCTGCCAAGCGTTTATTCTCACTCTTAGATACTTACCTAAAAATCTCATCTTGCCAATAAAACTATTATACTACATAAAAATAGCACCAATTTTAAAACTAAATATTAAGTAATATACAGGATGGAAAAGATTAAAATTGCCGTTATCGGTCTTGGTTATGTGGGGCTGCCATTGGCTCGTCTGTTCTCTACCAAGTATGAAACTGTGGGGTTTGATATGAATCAGGCTCGCGTCGATGCTCTCAATGGCGGCCATGATGCTACGCTTGAAGTTGACGACAAGCTGCTGCGAGCAGCTCTTGCAAGTGGATTCACCTGTACGACCGACATCAATGCGATACGCGACTGCAACTTCTATGTAGTGGCTGTACCAACGCCAGTTGATGAGTACAACCACCCCGACTTGAAACCATTGTGGGGCGCAAGCGAAACTGTAGGCAAGGTTATCGGGAAAGGCGACATCGTGGTGTATGAATCGACCGTTTATCCAGGAGTGACTGAGGAGGAATGTGTGCCTGTGGTAGAACGAGTGAGCGGGTTGAAATTCAACGTGGATTTCTATGCAGGTTACAGCCCTGAACGTATCAACCCTGGCGACAAAGAACACACCGTTGAGAAAATCAAGAAAGTTACGTCGGGTTCTACCCCTGAGATTGCCGACATAGTTGACAGAGTGTATAACTCCGTCCTCGTGAACGGCACACACAAAGCCCCTTCGATACGTGTGGCCGAGGCATCGAAAATCATCGAAAACTCGCAGCGCGATGTGAATATCGCATTTATGAACGAACTTGCGAAGATATTCAATGCCATGGGCATCGACACACACGACGTGATAGAGGCTGCAGCCACAAAGTGGAATTTCATCAAACTGTCGCCTGGACTTGTGGGCGGACATTGCATCAGTGTTGACCCATATTATTTGATCCAAAAAGCGCAGGTATACGGCGTGTTGCCTCGGATTATGTTCTCGGCACGTCGCCTTAACGATGGAATGGGTGCGTATGTGGCCAACCAAGCAATCAAATGCATGAATAAAAAAGGTGTGATGGTTAAAAATTCAAGCGTTTTGTTGTTAGGTATTACATTTAAGGAGAATTGCCCGGATTTGCGTAATTCAAAGGTCGTGGACATATATTCGACACTCAAGGAATACACAGAAGACATTTCGGTGTATGACCCTTGGGCCAATGCAGAAAAGGTGAAGTCGGAATATGGTATAACTGTAACAAATACACTTCCATCCAAGCTGTACGACTTGGTGATTTTATGCGTTGCCCACAAACAATTCATGGAAATTGACCTAAATAGCATCGTTAAAACCAACGGAGTTGTTTATGATGTAAAGGGCGTGTTGCCGCATAATTCTGTTGATGGAAGGCTTTGAAAAATGAATGTAGTAATAGTCGCCGATGATGGTTACATACAGCATGCTGGCGTAATGCTTACCTCGCTCTTTGAAACAAACAAAGGGTGTAGAATTAGGGTATTTTTGCTTACAAATGGCATTTCAGACGATAATCAACGTCGTCTGGAATGCCTTTGCAAGGCTTATGGAAATAGCATAGAAATATGCCAGCCCGATTCGCAGCTTTCGCAATATTGCGACATCGACAAGCTAAATTCGAGCAACTGGAGTAAAATGATTTATTACAAATTATTTATGCCACATATACTTCCCTTGGAGGTTGAACGGTGCTTGTTTTTAGATGTGGATATGGTCGTCGTTGATAACCTCAATGAGCTATACAACATACCGTTAAATCCCAATGCTATTATTGCTGCAGTAGAAGATGTTATAAGTTGCCTGCCGCGTAAAGACACACTTGGACTTAGTGAAACCGACCCTTATATCAATTCGGGCGTGATGGTTTGTGATATTGCACGGTGGAGGGAGGAGGAGAACAATCATCCTATTTTCGATTTTGTCATCGAACATTCCAATGTGTTTGTTAACGAGCAAGATGTAATAGCGACATACATGAAAGGTCGCATCCAACTACTTCCAATAAAGTGGAACATGGTAGGGTGTAATTATTTGCGCAAGAAATTTGTGTTTCCGAAGTATTATGCCGAATTGAGTGATGCGAGAAAACATCCGGCGATACATCATTTTTGTACGCTCATTCAGCCATGGTATGCCGATAGCCCCCATCCATACAAGCATCTTTATACTCGCTATTTGGGGATTTACGCCCATATAACGGGCGCACCTGTCAATATGAAATTGCCCTACAAGACAAAGCCAAAAACTTTTCTGCAAAAGGTTCGCCATTTCATTGCGCGGACACTGAATGCTTTCGATATTATCAAACAGCCTGGATATGTGCTACATAAATTCCGCTACTAATCAAAGATGAGAATTGTTCACATTAATGCTACAGATAATAGAGGCGGTGCGGCTATAGCATGCGCTAGGCACAACGAGGCGATGGCCAAAGCCGGGCTTCAGTCTGAGGTAGTAACCTTGAATGATTACCAGGGACTGTTCCGTGTGCTGAAATCGTTCAACTATAGAGTCAACAGCAGGAGGGAAAATAGGCTAAAGGCTGTTGCTAACTTTTCGCTGATGGATTTCGGCATTCCCATTTATAAAAATACGAAAGTGCAACTTGCCGACGTAATCTTTTTACATTGGATATGTGGGAATACTTTAAGCATAAATGGGGTTGAGAAAATTCTGAAACTGGGAAAGCCTACGTTTTGGTATATGCATGATATGTTTCCATTTACTGGCGGATGCCACTATGCACTATCTTGCGATGGATACACGAGGCATTGCAACGAATGCCCACAGATAACGAATAGTATTTGCAAGAACGAGGCTTCGAGGCAATTGGGTGAGAAAATTAAGAAATGGAATGGATACCCCAATTTAGAATTTATCTCCCCAAGCAGATGGGAAGCAAGTTGCGCCATTACTTCGGCACTATGCAAAGGACACAAAATACACACAGTTGCAAATATATTAGACACCGATACTTACAAGCATATCGACATCGACGCAAAACGGCAATATGGATTGGACCCAAAGAAAAAAACCATATTGTTTGGAGCCACGCGTATCAGCAGTCCATATAAAGGGGCAAATTTTGCGGCCGAATGTTTGAATATGCTTGATCCTAACCGCTATGAAGGATTGGTGATAGGCCGGGCTGATGCAGATTTCATTTCTAATTTGTCGATCCATGTGGTTCAAACAGGTTTCCTTACTGAAGATAAGCTAATTGCAGCAGCATACAATGCGTGCGATACGTTTATAATGACATCGATTGCGGAAAGTTTCGGGCAGGTCGTATTGGAAGCCATGTCGTGTGGTAAACCTTGTGTCGGCTTTCCTACCGGAGGAGTTGTTGACCTGATAAGGCATAATAAATCAGGCTATTTGACCCAAGGCTATGACGCATCGGAGTTGAAGGCGGGCATAGAATGGCTGTTTTCAGACGAAGAAAGATATAATCGATTATCGCATGCTGCACGAAGACAGATTTTAAATGAGAATTCGTTTGCGAAAGTATTAGAAATTCATTCCGAACTTAAACCATACTTATGAAACCATCTCTTGATACTGCATTCATTTACGTCATTGCGATAATGCTGGTAGCTATCAGTATGGATGTGTTACCATTTTGGGTCGTACTTGCTGCCTTGGTAATACGGTTGATTTATGCCGACACTCACACTGTCGGCGTGTTCTTGTTGATGTTCGGGGGTGTACTTGGGAGTACTATAAGATTTGAAATGCCATTTTTGCCGATTTATGGGTTGATTCTCAATTTCTTCGGGTTATGGCTGGTCAAGGACACTTTTCGACATTTCAAGTACGAATCGGCATCAATACAAATGATGGCAATCGTATTGATTTATTTTTTCTTAGCCTACGTTCTAAGTCCCAATATTAATGACATTAGGGCTACAACTAAAATTCAGGGCTTAATCATGAATGGAGCAATGATGTTCGTTGCATATTACACAATCGTGCATTCATCTAAGATAGAGAATGAAATCTTAACCCAATGTTTGTTCTTGGCCTCAATTCTATTTTTAGTTCACAATATGAACTTGCTTGGGATACGGCCGAATAATTTTTTCGATTATGAGTGGCACAGAAAAGGTGCGGGATTGTTGTTAGGAATGAAGAATGATGATTTGTACATGAAATTTGTAAACTACCAGGTTGTGGGGATGAACACACTTTTCGGAATAAGCATGTATTTGGCCAAACTAAAAAATACAAAACCTAAAATCATCATATATTCCTTGATAGCCTTGCAGTTAGTGCTTACAAGTGGAGCCAGGCAGGCAATCTTTGGCACTATCATTATCATATTGTTATATCTTACTGTTTTTAATAGTAGAAATTTGCTGGAAAGGGGAAACAATAAAAAGATTGTATATCTATTAATAGGTGCTGCCGCTTTTTGCCTTCTGCTACAAATTCTACCCATGTTGGGAATTGATTATATTTCGGAAACTCTAGATAGCGGAGACAAAGGTAGGGAAATGCTTTTAGCAATGGGGTGGAATTTATTTCTTAGAAATCCATTGCTCGGTAGCGGGGTCGGAGGGTTTAACCATGCGTACCCTGGGATGTTGTATCCTCATAATTTTTTCATAGAGGTGCTGTGTGAGTGCGGTGTGTTGGGAGTGGCATTTCTGATAGCAATGCTTGTTGCCCATTTTAGATACCAACGGCTAAATGTTTTGTTCTTGACCGAAAATAAGACATTTATTTTTTTAATCGTGGCGGCTTTAGGTATGCGTGTGATGGTAAGCGACGACTTGACTGCCAGCATCGGGTTGTTCAGTGCATTTTTTGCATGTACCCTCACCGAGCCTGCCACAAATAACAGCAATGAAGATGTATGATTTTATAATATTTGAACACACGGGGCTTCGCAACCACATGGTCGATTTATGCAATATAGGGCAGCTTCTGATCGACTCGGGCTTAAAGGTGGCCATCGCCAATGTGACTAATGAAAGAGAACTATGCTCGGATTGTGGCTTTAAAATCCTAGATTTAAGCATAAAACGAGAATCCTACAAGACTTCACGTTCTTACATGAAAGCCGTCATCAAGGAATTGTCGCCCAAGACTAAGAATTTTTATGTCGGTTCAATCCTTTCTGCTACCTCGTTGACATGGTTGAAATACGTTCCACCACATCACAAGGTTTTCCTTTGGGCGTTGAGAAGTTTCTTTTTCACCCAATACCGACGATTTCGCCTGTCAAGAACATATCCGTTAGATGCCATACATTCAATTTATAACAGTTGGATAATTCACAAACAAAAGAATATTTATTTGTTTGTTTCGGATACAATCATCAGGGACGAGTTCGTCAATCTGGGATATGAGCGTGAGCGATTGGTAGTGCGACCCGAGAGAACAACCAAAGGAATACGCCCTGTAAAGCAACGTAATAATGCCACCGTGACTTTGCTGTCAATAGGAACATTGCGTCCCGAAAAACGGTTGGATTTATGTATCGATGCTTTGGAAGCGATTGGTGGATCTGACTTCCATCTGATAATCGCTGGCAAGGCATATACAATTAATGGCTATGACAAGATGCTTGAGGCACGGTCGGCTCGGAATCCTTTCGTAACGCGTATTCCCAACCGTCTAAGCGCAGAGGAATATGATAAGTTGATTATTGATTGTGATTATCTTATTTTATGCGATGAGAAGCAGCCGAGCAGCGTCACAAATGGCACTATGGCCGAAGCACTCCTCTTGGGGCGACCGATTATAGCACCAAACTATAATCCATACAAATCTATTATTGAAAAATATGGAGTCGGCATATTATATGAGATGCATGATCGGGAATCCTTGAGAAATGCCTTGTTACAAGCTAAAGATACGGATTCTTCAGAGTTTTCAGAGGGCATTTTAAACTACCAGCAGGATTTCATGTATGATAATGTAGTCGGTAATTTCAAGAAAGAAATCAACTCAAAGATTATGTAAAGTTATGTGTAAGAATACATCGCTTGTAAGCATTATAGTACCCATTTATAATGTCGAGTCGTATCTCATAGATTGCTTGGAAAGTATAGAAGCACAGACGTATGACAATATTGAGTGTATCTTGGTTGTTGATGGGGCAACCGACAATTCATTCAGTATTGCAAAGGAATATTGCAATACTCATATTCGATTCAAGGTGTTCTACCAAGAAAATGCCGGGTCGGGGCCAGCAAGAAACAAAGGTGTTGCATTGTCGTCGGGCGAATTTATCTGCTTTATTGATCCTGATGACTGGGTTGAACCCGATTATGTAGAAACTTTAATATGCGAGCAAAGAAAGGGAAATTATGATTTGGTAGTTTCTCAAACTATCGAGAGAAAAGTAAATTCCAAAAACAAGATTGTTGCCACGCATAAAAATAACAAGCCGAGGCTTGTATATGTTTCACAGCGTGGCTGCCGTGATAATTTCCCTGCAATCATGTTCGAGCATCATTATTTGGATGGCCCAGTATGTAAATTGTTCAGGGCCTCGATAATTAAATCCAATAAGATTGAATTTCCTCCTTACCGGCGGTCTCAAGATATGGTATTCAATTTCAGATACTACAAATACATTGATTCATTCAGTGCAATACCGTGCCACACTTATAATGTGAGATGTGATTATCCGCCCCAGCCTGGAAGAGGCAGAGTATTCAGCGGGTATAGCGAGATTGTGGCAAAGATTTATTTAGAATTAAAAGACCAACTATCTCAATGGAATATCGGTGCTGAATGCAATACTCAATTCCATACTTGGGCTTTTTGGTATCTATACGCATATATCATCAGATGCGTTGATGCTAATCTGCCTTATGAGATGGTGAAGAATGAGCCTTTTAGAACCATTATTGACTTGGCTCGGCCCAAATTGGTAACCCAAAGGGTTGTGCGTTTTTTTCTTAAGCTAAGAATGTATAATGTGGTAACATTGGTTATCAAAATTATAAACCGGCTGAAATGAAATCTACTATGTATCTACCGTTAAATTCCTACAAGGACAAGGAAACTACCGAATGGAGTAATTTCTGGTATGACCAGGCGAATGTTCAAGGGGGGGCCGAATACTTCTTGTCGGCGACAGCATAGCACGCCAATATCGTAGGAGTTTGTCGGAAAAGCTGAAGTGCCCTGTCGATCTGTTTGGGACATCTGCCGCACTTCGTGATTCCATGTTTTGGGATCAATGGCAGTGTTTTTTTAAAAACGGGCTTTATGAGTACAGCACAATATTCTGCTGGGTTGGTAACCATTCTCGTTTAAACGAGGATGGGAATGCTTTTTTCGGGGAACAAGATTATAGGCGTTTGTATCATGATTTTACTCGTTTAATCATCGAGTGTAAATCCAGGACCCGACAAGTTGTCGTTCTAAGCACTTTCCATATTTATAAATGGCGAAAGTATAACAACGAAATTGAGCGGATACGCAGAAAACTGGGATTTAAGCCCAAAGAATACTTGAACGACGAAGAAAATGTTGTCGTCGAAAATAAGAATAGAATAATGAAAGAAATATCCGAGGAACATAACTTGCCATTCTATGACATTGATGCCATAATGATGAAATCTAAGTATTGGCACGTAGATTTTATCCATTATATACCCGAGTCGAATTCATTTGTAGCCGAATATTTGTGCAGGCTGCTTGTTTGATGTAACTAAACAGTTTAGGATGACTAAAAGAGAACTAAAAGAAGTATTGCAGCGTGATTTGGAACGGTATGAAGGAAAAGCTCCGTCGCTAAAAGATAGGCTTGTGAACAACGAAGGGTGGTTTGTGTATCATCTCATAAAGCATATTCGATACATGGAATACCATATATGCAACAAAGGAGCATGGCATAAATTAGCCTACTTCGGACATTGGTATTGCTATAAGCGGCTGAGCATGAGATTGCATATCACAATTTATCCGGGAACCATTGACACCGGATTTAGGATTTATCACGTTGGAGGTTTTACCCATATAGGCCCTGATTGTAGGATCGGAAAGAACTGCACGATTGTGTCGGGCGTGGTTTTTGGCCATAAGTATGAAAATAGCATGGACGAAAAAGTTGTGGTTGGCGATAATTGCTATTTCGGCGTTGGAGTAAAGGTTATCGGTTCTGTGAGAATCGGCAATAACGTAACCATCGGGGCAAACGCCGTAGTCACCCACGATATTCCCGACAATGCAGTGGTAGGTGGCGTTCCTGCCAAGATAATCAAAATAAAATCAAAATAAAATGTTAACAAATATAAATACGGGGGTGCCACAAAGAGAATCGAGTATCTCGACGCAATGAGAGGATTCACGATATTGCTTGTAGTGATGTGGCATGTGTCTTATTTCGGCTTAGGGTTCGATAGCAGCGACACATTTAACCTGCAGCAATATGTGTTCGTGCCACTTCGTATGCCATTATTCTTTTTCGTTAGTGGATTTTTGATGTATAAGGCTGCTTTTCAATGGAATTATAGCAACACAGCCCAATTCTTGAAGAAAAAGGTACTTGTGCAAGTTATATCACCTTTAATATTCATGGTAGCAATGTCGCTTATAAAAGGAAGCGATATTGTTTCGGCTTTATATGATCCACGCAAAGGAGGGTATTGGTTTACGTTTGCACTGTTTGAGTATTTTCTGATTTATATATTCTGCCAGCAGGTGATAATGGCATTTAAGATGAAGAGCATGACAGAGGATGTATTTCATGTGATTGTGGCATTGATTATATATTTGCTGACTGTATGGACGTTTGTCGAGAGGTTTAACCTCGACGATGACCTAACAGGAGCGTTAGGCATTTCCAACTTGCACAATTATGTATTCTTCATCATCGGTACACGTTGTAGAAAGCATCAAGCTATGTTGGAGCACTTGCTGAATACTCGGTATTTTACAACAACAATGCTTAGCGTTTTTATTATGCTGTTATTAGTTCCATCTTTGGATTGTCTTAGTTCGACGATTTACCATCTATTATTGTCTTTATCGGGAGTGTTGTGCGTCTTTTCTGTTTTTCACCATTACCAAGGTCAATTTAACTCAAATAGTAAAGTGGGAAAATCATTGATATTTATCGGACGAAGAACGCTCGACATATACCTATTGCATTATTTCTTTATCTATAGTAACTTGCCATCGGTATTGCCAAATTTTGCCTCGCTCGATAGCCCATTTATGGAAATCGTAGTTTCGTTTGCCATATCTGTCACTGTTGTAGTTGGTTGCTTGTTGGTTTCAAGTGTGCTAAGAAGCAGCCCCATATTGGCACATTTCCTATTCGGACAGAAAAAATAGTAATGACGAGGTGGGTGTACCGACCTCAACGATTGGGTGGTTAAGTCTTTCGGCGAAGAGGTCATTATATCAAACGCAAGAGGTTTAAAATAATCCAATTTAACAATATGCCAAGAGTTTTAGTAGTAGCCACTAGTCGCAAGACGCGCGGTGGTATCACCTCGGTAATCAAAGCCCACGAAACAGGCGAACAATGGAAACGGTTTCACTGTCGATGGATTGAAACTCACCGCGACGGGAATATATTGCGCAAATTATGGTATCTGGCTACGTCAATTATAGAGTATGTATGCTTGCTGCCGTTTTATGACATCGTTCATATACACATAGCCACAACATCGTCGGCAAAAAGAAAGCGAATATTTTTACGCCTTGCCAAGTTGCTGAATAAAATAGTAATATTTCATTTTCACCCATCGAATGAGAAATTTCTTTTCGAGCCAGATAATAAGGCACTTTACCATAAATTATTCTCCGAGGCCGACTTGATACTGGTATTGTCGCGACAATGGCAAAGATGGATAAATGATGCTCTGGGCCTACAAGATAAAATCCAGGTGCTTTACAATCCATGCCCCAAAGTTGCACGGAGAGCGGATTTGCGTAAAAATCATATCCTGTTTGCAGGTACGATAATACCGAGGAAAGGATATGAAACTCTTCTACGTGGGTTCGCAATCATTGCTGACAAGTACCCTCAATGGACAATCGTTTTTGCCGGCAATGGCGAAATAGAAAAGGCCCGATCGATGGCAGTTGAATTATGTATCGAAAATCAAGTGGAATTTAAAGGCTGGATTTCGGGCATTGAAAAAGTGAGAGTGTTTCAAGAAGCCTCGATTTATTGTTTGGCCAGCGATGGCGAAGGGTTTCCGATGGGCGTACTTGATGCTTGGGCTTATGGCTTGCCATGCGTAGTGACACCTGTGGGCGGGTTGCCCGATATTGTCGAAGACGGTGAAAATGCTTTGGTATTTCCAGTCGGCAATGTTGAGATATTGTCGCAGCAGTTGGAGAAGCTGATAAGTAATGTCGAGTTAAGGACGAAAATTTCCCAAGCATCGATTGAATTGGCCGATAATACATTTAATATCAAAAAAATTAATATGGAACTCGGACAGATATACGAAAGTCTTTATAAACAGAAATCTATATTATGCTGAATGTTTTGGTTAATGCTTATGCGGTGAGCCCGGCTTGGGGGAGCGAGCCAGGGATGGGGTGGAACTGGGTGGTGAACCTTGCCCAGTATTGCAACGTGTTTGTCATCACCGAGGGGGAGTGGCGCACCGAGATAGAGGAGACTGTGGAAAAGTTGCCGCAACGGGGCAACTTGCATTTTTACTTCAATCCCGTGTCGGAACGTGTACGCCGGATGTGCTGGAATCAGGGCGACTGGCGTTTTTATTGGCACTACCGTAAGTGGCAAAAACGCACGCTTGCCATCGCTCGCCAAATTATTGCCAGACATCGCATCGATATCATCCACCAGTTAAATATGATAGGTTTCCGCGAGCCTGGCTACTTGTGGAAAATTTCTAATATACCTTTTGTGTGGGGCCCTGTCGGAGGCATGGAGATGATGCCATTAGCATACCTTGAAGGCGAACCTGCCATGCAAAGCTTCAAAGTGTGTCTGAAAAATAGCCTGAACAATTTTCAAAGGCATTACCAACCACGTTTACTGAAAGTTCTCGACCGGGCTGATGCCATAGTTGCAGCAACAAAAGGCGTATATGATTTCATTTCCGAATATCACCAAAAATCGGTTACTCTCACCAACGAGACGGGTTGCTATGTAGGCTCAACGTGCAGTGTTGATACCAGTGGCGACAAAAAGTCTTTCGACATTCTGTGGGTTGGAAAATTTGATTTCCGCAAGCAGCTTGGTTTGGCATTAAAGATAATCGCAACATTGCCCGACAAGCAAAACGTAAAATTGCATATTGTGGGTAACGGGACGGATGCTGAAAAAGCTAAATATAAACAATTGGCGACAGAATTAGGTATCAATGACATCGTTGTTTGGCATGGCTCTATACCTCACGACCGGGTGCTGCAATTTATGCGGCAATGTGATTTGTTCTTGTTCACCAGCATAATGGAAGGCACACCGCACGTTGTGCTTGAAGCTATACAAAATAGCCTTCCGGTGGTCTGCTTTGATGCATGTGGGCAAGCCGGGGCTGTCAACGACCGAGTGGGTGTGAAAATACCCCTGTCAAACCCACAACAAAGCATAAATGATTTTGCATCAGCCATTATGCAATTATCCATGGATAGAGAAAGGTTAAGGACTATGAGGCTTAACTGCCAAGAACGGCAAACCGAACTCGCTTGGGAAAAGAAAGCCCAGCAGATGGTGGAAATTTATCATAAAGTAAAAAGATGAAAAGGGTATTGGAGTTTGATGGCATTCGTGCCGCGGCAATATTGTTCATATTGCTGTGCCACATTTGTTTTGGTATGGGGTGGACTGCAATGGGCAGGTTCTGTGCAAACACGTTCAACACGGTGTTTTTCTTGCTTTCTGCACTACTTCTTGGATTAAATGTTAACGAATACAAAATAGGGGGGGAAGGTATGTATTTCAATTCCTCTCGAAACGGGTAACACGATTGTTATGCTCATTATGGCCTATGCAGATAGTTTTTGCAGTGGTATTCTATCTCGCTGGCATTGAATTTTCGCTAACATCTTTTGCGGCAAATATGCTGATGGTGGGTTGGTTTTCCAAACTGCCAGGGCTGGGGCACCTGTGGTTCGTAACTATGATAATGGCTTGCTATGTGACATTTGCAATAATCGGTTACAAACCCGAGGTATTTAAGAAACCTGCAATATGGGCGGTGTTTTGCTTGCCATTGCATATCGTAGTCGCCCAAATGGGACTGCCCGGATATTTCTTTTTAATCTTGCTGTATTGCAGCCTCGCATTTTTATATGCACAAAAAATCGTGAAATGGTTCAATGCAGTGCCAATTTGGATAATAATCGTTGCAGCAACGCTTATTAATGTCACATCTTATCTATTGATTTGTAATAAAATGATAGTCAATGGAATATTGATGGACTATGTGACTACACTTGGCGGATTTGCCATATTTGTGTTCATGTACAGGCTATTTAAGGTTCGAACACCCAAAAAGCTATTATGCGGCATTTCGACACTAAGCTATGAACTATATCTCATCCACCATCCATTTTGCCTTGGTGAAATCTCTTTCTTTAATCTATTTCCAGCACTTAACGATTGGGCTGTAGTAGTTCTCGTAATTACGATAAGCACCATAAGTGCATATATTCTCAAACATTTATCAGGCTCTATTTATAATGTAGTAACAGTCAAATTTCTTAATCATAAGAACTAAAATGGAAAGATTGGTTAAAACATTGACTTTTAAAATAGGCGAAGAAACACGTCCTGTGAAATTGAACAAAGATAGCTACAAGGACAATCTTTTGTCGGCTCAAATCAGTAAAGCTTTGGGCTTGATTGAGGAGTTCTTCCCTTCAGATAAGACAACTATCAGAGATGACTTGGACGACATCCCTGCAAACAAAACAATTTCGTTTTTGGGCGATAGAGGTACGGGGAAATCTTCATGCCTAAAATCGTTGGTAAACATACTCACAGAAAAGAGAAAAGATATATGTCTGCTGGAAACCATTGAGCCAGCGTTCTTTGACAAACATCGCAACATCATGGAATTGATTATAGGAACGATGTTTGGGAAATATGAAGATTGGCTTGATGAGCAGCAAGATGCCAATAGGCATAACTTGTTGGTAGAACTTGGTTATGCCTTCCAAGAAGTCAAAAGGGATTTGCAATATATAGAAAGCGAATGTTGCCAAGAAGACAGTGAATTGGAAGATTTACAGGGATTGGCTTCCAGCATCGGACTGAGTGCTTCCGTTAAGAAATTGGTAGATGCATTTCTTATTGTGGAGAAAAAGGATTATATGCTTATCACCATCGATGACATAGACCTTAATGCTTCACTTGCATTTGAGATGGCTGAGCAAATTAGGAAATATCTAATCATAGACAAGGTTGTTGTCTGCATAGCAGGGAAAAGTGAACAACTGTCTGATGCAATTCGTCAATCATATATACGCCTGTATGAGTTGTTATTGGAACATGGTCAAATCAGTATTGATGAGATTTCTGCAATGACTGAAGCTTATATGGTCAAATTCTTACCCATTTATTCGAGAATTTATATGCCCACCCAAGACGATTATGCTGATTGTCGTTTAGTTCTTGCTGACAATGCTGATAATAAATATGAATATGAGTCTGTAAAAATTGCTCTTTTGGAACTTATATTTGTGAAAACTCGATTTCTTTTCTACAACAGCGAAGGACAGACAAGCCTAATCGTCCCTACCAACCTACGAGAGTTAAGGGCATTGATGCTTATGTTATTCATGATGCCAAACTATGATAAGAATGCGGAACTAGGCGATGGAATCACCAATAGGGAAAACAAAAATGCTTTTCTAAATTATTTCTTCAACACGTGGACTACCTGTTTGAGCCCAGAAAATCGAGTTTTTGCCAACTTGTTAATTAAAGAAAAAGAGCCATCATTATTTAACCATTTGGTGATAAATGAGTTAAAAAGGAAGTTTAGACTTTCAGATGTCCTGTCGAATCCATCTGTTCCTGATTGGCCAATACTAATGAAAGAAAGTTGTGTGAACTATAACCTTTCAATCGGAGATGTGACGATTGTTATGGATTATGTTAGTAATACTCGGACAGACATTGAAACTCGACGTATGCTCTTCTTCATCAAATCATTATATTCAATTAGACTATATCAGTATTACGATGAATTAACAGACTCCTTATATGCAGGGATGGCAGAACAGGGAGAAAATGAGAAAAAGAAAACGCCGGAATTGAGAAATAATGTTCTGCAAGGAGTGCCTAAGTTGTTACAATTGATCGGTGGATCGTTTTATACTATCTCAGGAGACCAAGTTATTCGTCCAGAACGTAATCCTGACAGGACAAGGGAAAATGGTATACTTGATGGAGAAGAGATAAAAAAACTGATTAATGAAATTGGTAATGCAGCACAAGACGAAGTATCAAAAAAACTCAGGTTAGCAGAGTTCTTGATGTTGATAAGTTCACACTATTTCTATACAAAATCTTCGAGCACTAATATTGAAGAACTTTCAAACTCTTATAGAGAGCGAAGTGAAGTCTATTATACACGTAATTTGGGCAGTGCCGGAAATATTCGATATGACGTAACTGCTCCTTTCTTTAATCTGATAGATATTAAAGCCACGTATAGCCGTTTCAGTAAGACCATTTTTAGTATAGCGGAGAATTGTGAAGGTTCGTTGTACCGTAAGATGTTAGCATTTTGCAATAGAGATAAAGACGCAGGTGAAGATGTGACAAAACAACGACATAATTATTTGTCAGCCACAACCATTCGTAATATGGAAATATGTGGAGATTTGTATCAAAGCATGTTATCTCATAGAGACAAATGCGATGAAAAATCGATGGTCAAGCAATTTCAGGCGTTCTTTAAAGGAGTTGCAGATTACGGGATTAGTAGCTATGACTACGATGACGATCAGCGTTATGAAATCAAACTTTTACCATTCAATATTATATCCGAATTTTTGGAGGAAATATCAGATGAGGAGTTGGAAAAGTTCTTCAAGAAACCTACTGTAAATGTAGGCGCTGATGAATTTATATTCTTGCGAGAAGCAGAAATGACTTTCTCCCATGCATGGAAAGCCATGCCTAAAAAATATAAACACCCCGATAGTGAACAGTTCTATCGTGAGATATTCCATCCTGAAGCAAGACATAAATATCCCCGCGCTGAAATAGTTGCTAATTTCAGGCGCATGATAAACGAAGGCAAACTGAACCCTATAGAATAATGGTTTATGGACTTTCTGCGCAAATTCATTGAAACTGCATTCTGTTTCTATAATTGTGACTTGATTGGGCGGGTTATGAATGGCAATCAGCCCATTTCAAACAAAGAGCTTATAATTAATAGACATTATATAGATTAATTTGTTATATGACTCATTTTGTGGCTGATTCTGAAGTTGTGTAATCCACAAGCAATAAGAATCACCATATCTTCGAAACCGAATTTATGGCATCTGAATCGTTCTTTGACAATACGGCATTTTTTCATACCACCTATGGCATGCTCCACTTTAATCCTGATTCCGGAAATCCGCTTGTTCTCTTGTTTTTCAACAGCAGTAAGCTCTTTTCCTTTTGGTTTCTTCCTGGGCATACATATTTCAACTCCATCCGGTCTGTGTCCGATGAAACCTGTATCTTGCCAGAGCCTAATACCTCTGGGGAGTAGAAGAGGTTCTTCATCACAAATCTTCTTATCATGGACATGACCTTCGTATGTAGAACTCAGCCATACAATCCTAAGATTGTTGGTACACAACAGGTTATTCTTTATGCTATGAGTTTTTTTTACCACTATAGCATGCAGACTGCCTGTCTTCATCCAAAGGGCGTTGAATAGGTCGCTCGGTTCCGTCCAGCAAGACTTCTTCGCATCCTTGAAGGATGTGTATCAGACGTTTGGAGTTACGGTCGGGTAATTCACCAAGCGTTTTCAATGTACGACGGAGAATCTCAGAAAGAAGGTGAATCCACCTGTTGGCCTGGGGCTGGGTCATCTCAAACTGAATGGCATGGAGTTCCTGAAGGGGATTGGTCTTCAGATATACCAATATGAAGAACATTTTGTCCTGAATCAGAGGCAACACACTGGTCTTCCTGTTGTAAGATATACGTTGACGCACTTTGCCTTCCAAAGTGAAATGGCTGTAATATTCATCCCAATGGTACTTGAAAGTTACTAGCAAGGCATCAAACTCAACAGGAGTTAATCCTGTCGCTGCAAGCACTTGGCTATGACGGTGGCGAATCTTGTCATAATACATCAATTGAACTTTTTAGA